>Ga0335073_10001358_pt1 | contig 32605 bp, 24 predicted proteins | sample Lox_Sample_22_FD_207093 | JGI IMG/M metagenome (GOLD analysis project Ga0335073, IMG submission 207093) | Soil microbial communities from Loxahatchee National Wildlife Refuge, Florida, United States - Lox_Sample_2.2 | ecosystem: Environmental > Terrestrial > Soil > Wetlands | place: USA... | reverse complement strand
TCACGTCCTCAATGCGGACGTCTTCGCGCCCATGCCAGACCGCGGCCTTCATGTGCCCTCCTTCTCTCGCTCAAGCAGACGCTCCGGATTCGTCTGCATCATGCAGCGTATGTCATCGAAGGAAAAACCGGAGCTGCGCAGCCGCTCTGCATAGATGCGCAGACCCTCGGCGGGCGGCGGCGTTTCAGGCTGGCCCAGATCGGTGGACAGGACGGTTCGCCCGACACCGGTGTCAGCGATCGCTCCTTCGATGGTCTCGAAGGGAACGCACCCGCAGAGGTGTGTCGTCGAAACGAAGCAGCGCTCAAAGAAAACGTTGCTGTGTTGCGCCAGCTCTTTCTGCGCCGCGACGGAATGAAATGTGGGACCCCACTCGGGGTGAGTGACAAGAATCTTCGGCCTGCCGAGCCGTTGAGACGCCGTAATCAGAATTGCCGTTTCTTCGGTGCTGAGATGGCCGGTTCCGAGAATGCAGCCGGCTTCGCTCACCGCGCCGAGGATCTCCTCGACCTGGGGAAGCAGTTGTCCATCGGCGTCCAGAATGGAGATGCCTCCGCTCTGGCGGTGATAAAGCCTGTGATTGCGCGCCGATCGCGTAGGCATCCAGATCTGCCGCGCACCGAGCTTGAGCGCCAGCCGGACTGCGGCGACATTCAACCCGCCGACGGTTTCGTTCAGCACCAGGCCGCCATACACCCGAATACCCGTCACGCACTGCGACACCAGCCAAGCGCGCTCCACTGTCGAGTTCTGGTGAGATTTGATCAGCACCGCCGCCATGCCCGCGTCCCTGGCCGCTTGCGCGAGCTCGAGGTCGTTGAACCGCCGGCGGTCAACGTCGGGCGCGCTGTGCACGTGCAAATCGACCGCGCCTTCGAGAAAGTCGGGCAGATGATTCACGGAACTGCGCACCTCATTTCATACCGCGCGACCCGATCGCGGCCGGCTCGCCGGGGCCCTCATTCGTAAATCGCCGGGTCAGGCATTCGCAGCGGCTGCCGGTACCAGCGCGTGCGCATGCCCACCACCAGGACTCCCACAATCAACCAGATTCCACCGGCGATCTTGGCCGGCATAGCCAGTCCCCACCAGATCGCCGCGCAAAAAAGAAATCCCAGCAGCGGCAGAATTACGTCGGTCGCGACGTTCCTGGCGTGACCCTCGGGACGGCGTACCCAGTACTGGCCGGTGACGGCGATATTCACTCCCATGAACCCGAGAAACGCGCCGAAGTTGAGGATCTCGGCAGTCAGCTCGTAGCTGAGCACCTGAGCTCCGGCGAAGGCCAGAATGCCGAGAAGGATCACGTTGAGATCAGGCGTCTTGTGAACCGGATGGAGGCGCGCGAAGATCCGTGCCGGGATCACATTTTCGCGGCCCATGCCGAACAGCAGCCGCGCCGCGCCCACTTGCGATGTGAGCCCTGCACCGATGTTGGCCACCACCAGCAGCATCGCCGTTGCCTCCAGCAGCAGCGGGCCGCCCACCCGTCCGGTGACGTCCACGAACGCCGTCTCCATGTTGGGGAACGATGTGAAATCGGGCCAGACAAGCTGGCCGAGATACACCAGCAAGCCGCCGAACAGTCCCGTGAAGAGGCACACACCCACAGCAGCCCGCATCACGTTCCTGCGCGGATTCTTCACCTCTTCGGCAAGCGTCGTCACCGCGTCGAATCCCAGATAAGTGAGCGCGGCGAACGATGTCGCGCCCGCGATGCGGCGCACGCTGAAGGTAGCCGGGTTGTAGAACGGCAGGGTCGAGAACAGCCCGCCCACGCCGTTGCGAACAAAGAGATAGCGAACGGCGAGAACGATGAAGCTGCCCAGCACCGCGAACATCAGCACCAGCAAAACCTGGTTGGTGCGCGCGGTGCCGCGAATTCCGCGCAGGTTCAGCAGCGTGATTCCACCGGCGAAGATGGCGCTGCCCAGCCAGAAGGGCAGCCAGGGCAGCGCGCGCTGTAACGCGAGTGTTCCGTAGATGACGCAAAAAACAGGAATCACAATGTAGTCGAGCAGCATGGCCCAGCCGGCGCCAAACCCGACATAGGGATGAACCCCGCGGCTGACGTAGGCGTATGCAGAGCCCGCCGAGGGAAACAGAGCCGCCATCCTTCCGTAGCTGATTGCGGTCAGGACCATGGCTACCATTCCGGCGAGAATGGTGACGACCACGTGGCCGCGCGACTGCTCGTCGGCCAGGCCGAACACCGTGGCGGGGGCGCTGGGCGTGACGGCCACGATGCCGTACCAGAAGAGATCGCTCAGTGACAGCACCCGCTGCAAATGAGGAGCGGCGCCGAGGTCCGGCGTAGCGGTGATCTGTTCGCTCATAGGCGAGTGATTGTCTCCCAGAGATTCCACGCCCGGCATCCGCCGGAACCATTATCCAGGCCACGGGCTCGGACTGAATACGAAACGGTTGCTCTATCGTGCTCTGCAAAGCCGCCGCGGCACTATAAGAGAACAATGAAAGTCTATTGGAATCCTCCAGCGGGAGCGCACCGCCCGGCGCAGCGCTTGCGCAGGCGGTTGACGGCCTATTGAGTTTTATAGCGGAAGGAAGCGCGTCTGGCGGTCGACGGGCGGCTCATCGTGAGCAAAGACCCCAATACTTGCCCAAGAGGCCCATGCCGCCGAATCCATGGAGGAGATTTCGGAGACTCTTGAAACGCCGCAGCGACGGTTCCTGCGATTTCTCGGTTTCACCGGCCTCCGAGTTCATGTGTCCCTTATCGCAATGGTGCCAAGTGACTTCTTCCTGAGGAAAAAGCCACTTGGCAGCAGTGGTCCGCGGAGAGGGCAACTCAGAAACCGACGTAGGGTTACTGAAGCACTTTGTTATCGACTGAAGCCCGCGGCGTCGCCGTCAGTTGCTCGTTCACCTGTTGCGAATCCACGGGAGGCAACAGGTAGTCCTCCGCCTTGCCGTCTTGCCGGCCATCCTTGATTGCGCGCGAATGCCTGCCCGCAGCTGACGGCTTATGTGTCTTGATTGCCGGAGCAACCGCGGCCACTACCGGCTGCGTTGGGACGGACTGTTTCGCCGAGGCCGGCCGTGAAGGACTCAACAGCCAAACGCCCAGGACGACGGAGAGCAGAAACGATGCCGCAATGGCGGCTACATTGATCCACTTCTTGCGGTTTTGACTCTCATCTCCCAAATCGGCCAGGTCGGATTGAAACATCGGGGTGCCAGCTTGCTCCCCAGCGTCAATCGTTGCTGTCACTTGAATCGGCTTGACGGGCCACCGCCTAGGAACAACGCCGCTTGAGGGTACTGACTTAAAAGAAGCCTCATCCGTGCCCCGGGCAGGCGCTTGCTTGTGCGGATCCCCGAACTCCTGAATGTTCAATACATTACCTATGGCTCGCAACTGGTTGAAGAAGGCCTCTTCATCCGCGTTCACAGTTGACGGCAGGAGGGCAGGGCTGTTGCCCAGGGCATCGGCGACGGCGCCGCCTTTTCGAGCCGGCTGAAGGCAGACGTCGGTCGTCGCGCATTTAGCGAAGTCAGCGTCGGATGCCGTGAGCGACTTGCTTTTCAAGGCTGCGTTGATGGCCTGCATCCTCGCTCCCAAAGCATCGCGATCCGAGTAGGGCGCCGCCAGCAAGGATGATTGCAGATTGAGCAACTCATCCTGCCTGGGCGCCGGGGTAACCTGCGGCTCTGAGGAATACTGCAGACCGGACTGCGCAAACGGATTGGCATAGACGCCAGGCCCATTCGAGCCTTCAGAACCGTCGTCGCCAGCGGGTGGACGTGTCGGAGAGTTGTCGTTATCCCACTCGCTGAAATCCTCAGGAAGTGTGTCAGGTAGTATCCGCATTACTTCTGCTGGAGATGCCATTGGCCATCCTCTCCCTTCTCGTAGATAGCACCCTTGTACATACGTGTTTCACGATTTTGGTTCTGGGGCGGAAGTGTGATTGTTGCGCCCTCCCGTTGCACATCGGGGAAAATGTCTCTCCACGCGACGGCGCCCAGCGCGAAGAGGGGCTGTTCCGGTTCCGATTGCTCCAAAGAGGTCCCCGTTGGTTCCTCTGCGGCGGCATCGCATACCGGCTCTTCGATATCGGCAATCTGTGCCGGTTCTTCTACGGCGGCGATGCTCACTGTTTCCTCCGTGGCCGCGGTGTTGGCTGGGTCTTCTACGATCAGCTCCACGATAGCTTGCGCCGGCGCATAGCTCATCGGATCTGTCGGAGCAAATGCCGCCGAAAGCGCGTACTTTCCGGGGGCCAGCACATGGCCGGCAGCGGGCGTGTACACAAACGTTCCCGGCGCCGACGCGGTCGCGTTCAGTTGCTCATCGCCTAGCGGAGTGCCGTAGGTAATGCAGGATGGGGCGGGCCAGGCGATCTCGGTCGGCGATGTCTCCATGACGGTGAGCGATACGCTCGCGTCCACGATGGAGTAATTCAAGCTATCCGCCGGCGTAAAGGTCAGGGCAAGACTATTGGTGCCCGGGGCAAGAATCTCGCCGGCGGCAGGCTCATAAGCAAACGATCCCGGCACCGATGCCGTGGCGTTGAGCTGAGCAGCGCTGAGCGCCTCGCCGCAGGAAATGGGTTCAGGCGGCGGCCATGAAACAGTTGGCGTCGCCTTGGCGACTGTGAGTCGAACGAAGGCCTGGGCAGGCTCGTAGTTCGCCGCATCGTCCGGCGTGAAGACAAGTGACGGTGTATGCTCTCCAACTGCAAGCAGCGCGCCCTCACAGGGGTTGAAAGCAAACGATCCTGGAACCGATGCCGTTGCGCCGAGTTGTCCGTTGCCGAGCCTTTCACCATATGTGATCGGCGCCGGCTGCGGCCATGTAATCACCGCCGTGGCTTTGGCGACGGTAATCGTCACGCTGGCTTGTTCTGTGCAGTAGAGCGCGTCGTCCGCCGGGGTAAACGTGACGGTGAGCTTATGCGTCCCGGCGCCAAGCACGTCGCCTGCGGCCGGATGGTAGATGCATTCACCGGGTACCGATGCGGTGGCATTGAGTTGTCCGGGACCGAGCCCCACACCGTAAGTTATCGGTTCCGGCTCGGGCCATTGGATGATTGGCGTCTGCTTGCCGACCGTAACCGACACTGAGGCTTCTACCGGGGTGTAGTTCGCACTGTCGGCCGGAGTGAATGTCAGTGAAAGCAAATGCGTGCCGACATCGAGTACTTCGCCGGCATCCGGACGGTAGACGAATTCCCCTGCAACCGACGCTGTGGCGTTGAGGTGAGAGGCGTCCAGAGCGCTGCCGGCTGCAATCGCGGCAGGCGCCGGCCAAGTGACTGCCGGCTCCGCCTTGGAAACGGTGATGGAAGCCGCGGCCTGCAGAGGCGATCCACCCGCGGAATGCGCTGGATTGAAGGTCACCCAAAGCGTATGCGTTCCCGCTGGAAGCAGGTATCCCGGGCCGGGAGTATATACGAGAGTTCCTGGAACCGATGCTGTGGCATTGAGCTGGATGGCACTGAGTACGCTTCCGTAAGTGATCGGGTCAGGCGCCGGCCATGTGATCGCTGGAGTAGCAGCAGCCGGAGCGGAAATGACCAGGCTGGCGGCCTGAGCCGAAGGAGGGAGATCATCCTTAATTACCGTTCCGGGTTGGCCACTCCCGGAGCTTTCATCAGGAAAATCGCGGCCGTGGAGTGCGGGGCGCCCGGTGACCGAACCGGCCATCTCCAGGATCAGCCGAGAAACCGGTGAATCCGCTAGGGAGGAGGCGGTATCGGCACTCCGCATCTGTCGCGTCGCGTCAAGGTCGTCGGGAATCTTCCACCGCACCGGCCTACCCAGAGCCTTGGTGATCACTTCTTCATTCACACCCGCTTGCAGGTGAGGCGCAAATCTGTTGAGCACGATTTCGAGATTTGGAGCGCCTTCATTGAAGAATTGCGAGATCAGACGGTTTGAGTTGCGTAGTTCGGAGATGCCGGCCTGGGTTACGAGGTAGATGGTGACGGCCTTCTTGAAGAGGTCCGTGCTCATCAAGTCGATCCGCGATCCGGCGTCGACGATCACGTGATCAAACTGCTGCCGCGCGACGTGCACGAGCTTGTCGATGGCCGCCTTGGGAGCCTCAATCTCGGGAACTTTGCTGGGAGCCGCGAGGACAAATACTCCGGATCGATGCCTGGCCAGGAAAGTGTGAAGCAGACGCGCATCCAGCCGCTCGGCATTCCTGAGAGCATGGTCGGTCGAGTATTCGGCGGCAATTCCCAGGTTGAGCGCGGCGTCTCCCAAGGGCACCGCGAGATCGATCAACAGGGTGCTGTGGCTGGGCTCCTGGGCCAGTGCGATGGCCAGATTGCAGGCGATTGTGGTCACGCCGGCGCCGCCCTTGGCGCCCAAAAACACGAGCAAATCTCCCTGCGTCTCCCGGCTAGGGCGGGTCTTCGAATGCATACCGATCCTTGCCCGATCAAGCGCCTTGCCCAGAGTGCTTTGATCGAAGGGGAGCAGTAGATACTCGCGAGCGCCGGCCCGCATGCAACGGGACATCAGCTCTTTGTCGGCCTTCTCCGTGTAGACCATCACGACCGACGTGTTCTCGGCGCAGATGCACCCGACCAGCTTCAGGGCGAATTCCTGATCTGTGTCCAGGTCAACGAGGATGACGTCAAAATATCGCTCCAGCAGCTTCGGTACATCGTCAAGGGCCGTAGGATAGGAAGAGAATTCCCTGACTGTCACGGCGCGGCATTCGGCAAGGATGCTGGAGACGTCCCAGCGCCGCCTCTCGTTCGGGCAGATCAAGGCAATCGACAGGAGCTTGGCCCGATCGAAGTCGGCAGAATTCGCCTCGATGCTCGACGATGAAATTCCTGAGTCCAAGGGGTTACCTCCGGCATGCGATTCCAGCCATCCGGACGTCCGTTCGCGGCTGGACGGGTTTTCGCGGAGTGGAATTCGGTTCATGCCTTCATCCCTCAACAGCAAGACTCGGGACCCCTCACTGTCCTGCGAGTTTTCGAGCCCGAAGAACCAGCGGAAATGCTTGACCGACACGTTCTTCCCGACCCTGAATGTATCGGTCGGATTTCGCGGATCATGGGTGCCGGAAAATGCGATGGTAACCGATTTTGGTCTTTTCTGTGCCCCATTTAGAACTTTGATAACCATTTCGTTTTATTACGAAAGTTTGGCACCCGCCGAGACGGAGAAAACCAGCGCTGAGTCTACAGGCAGGGGCTGCATCGCTATGCTGTCGACATGTCAAATTCTTTCAATAAGTTACATGTGATTTGGGGTAAGAAATGGCCTGCATTGGGCGACGTGAGCATTGAGCCACGATCGCCCGCAATGTCGCCATTGGTCACGGCCTGAAGGCGTGCAGACTCGACCCATGGCGCGCCGAGAGCCGCGCTGCCGATTTCCTCCAAAGGCCCAGTCGAGAGGGGATTGGCAGGAAGAGGTGATCACATCGGATTTGCTCGCCTGGTGGCCAACCCGCGTTTCGGCAGCGCAAATCGTCAGGGCGCTCACGGCAGTCTGTAAGATGGGATGGTTGACAATCCCTCCTCCGATGCGACCCGCCTGCCGCGACCACGGGCGCCGTATCGCGAAACTCGAAGGTACATTCCGATGAAGATCTCGATCTTGGGAAGGTTGGCGGCCATTGCGTGTCTTTGCATGGCCACAACGGCGGTCATCGCGCAGCATGAAGATCCCGCAGCCCTGCGCGCCCCTGCGACTCCCCTCGTGGTCCACAACCCCTACTTCAGCATCTGGTCCGCCGCAGATCGGCTCACGGATGGACCGACAACGCATTGGTCAGGCGTGCCGCAGGAACTGAATGGCCTCGTTCGGGTTGATGAAAAAACCTATCGCTATCTGGGCAACGCCAATAGCGAAATGCCGCCTCTCGATGAGATTCATCGGCAGATCACTCCCACGCGCACTGTTGTCACGATGCAGAGCCCCGAAATCGAACTAGAGCTCACATTCTTAACCCCCGCGTTTCCTGACGACATGCGTATCATGTCGCGACCTGTTACCTACTTGACCTGGGAGATCAAGTCGCGCGATGGAGCATCTCACAAAGTCTCCATCTACCTGGACGCGGATGGCGCACTTGCAACCAACTCACGGGAAGAGCCTGTAATATGGTCGCGCGCCGAGATCGAGGGCCTGCATCTGCTCCGGATCGGTACTTCCAGTCAGCCCATGCTGCAAAAGTATGGAGATAACCTTCGCATCGACTGGGGATACTTCTATCTGGCAGTTCCCGCCGCAGAAGGCGCAGTCAATCTGGCCGCGGGGAATCGGAGTTACAGCGAGAGCTTCATCTCCAGCGGCCGGATCCCCGAAGACGACGACCTGGCTCAGCCACGCATGCCGCAAAGCCGCTATCCGCCGGCGCCGGCGCTGATTGTGGTTTTGCCTCTTGGCGTCATCGGCGCAACCGCTGTATCGCGTCATGTGCTCCTCGGTTACGACGACGGTTACTCCGTCGAGTATATGGAGCAGAGGCTCTTACCTTATTGGCGCAAGGAATTCTCGACCTTCGGCGAGTTGCTGAAAGCCGCGGAGCATGACTACCAGAAATTGAGGTTGCGCGCAGAGGAATACGATGCCGCCCTGGAGCATGACCTGGTCGAAGCCGGCGGCGCAGAGTATGCCTCCATCGCCACGCTTGCGTTTCGCCAGTCAATCGGCGCCCACGTCCTGGTAGAGGACCCGAACGGCGTTCCCTTCTTTATGCCCAAGGAGAATTTCAGCAATGGTTCGATCTCGACTGTTGATGTTATTTATCCTTCTTCGCCGGTGTTCCTGCTCCTGAACCCCTGGCTGGTTGAAGCGCAACTTGAGCCGGTAATGCGCTATGCGCAAATGGTGCGATGGAAGTTTCCCTTCGCTCCGCACGATCTGGGTGTCTATCCTTTGGCCGACGGGCAGCTCTACGGCGGAGGCGAGTTGAGTGAAGACGATCAGATGCCCGTCGAAGAGTCCGGCAACATGATTCTTATGGTGGCTGCAATTGCGCGTGCTGAACGCAGCACCGACTTTGCCGGACGCTACTGGCCGCTCCTGACAAAGTGGGCCGAGTATCTTCTCGCCAAGGGCTTCGATCCGGAGAATCAGCTCTGCACCGACGACTTCGCCGGCCATCTCGCCCACAACACGAACCTATCCATTAAGGCGATTGAGGCATTAGGCGCCTACTCCCAGTTGGCTGAACAACTGGGCTATCACGAGTCCGCAACACGATACCGGGATGCGGCAAAATCCATGGCGGCAAAGTGGGTTTCGATGGCGACGGACGGCGATCACTTCAGGCTGGCGTTCGATAAGCCCGGCACCTGGAGCCAGAAATACAATCTCGCCTGGGATGACATTCTCGACCTCCGCCTGTTTCCGCAGGAAGTAGCCGATCGCGAGGTCAAGTTCTACACCTCGCACTTGAACAAATATGGTTTGCCGCTGGACAACCGTGAGACTTACACCAAGCTGGATTGGACTGTGTGGTCTGCGACGCTTGCCCGCGACCCTTCTGAGTTCCAATCCATTGTGCATCCTGTCTTTGAGTTCTTGAATCAGACTGCGGATCGTGTGCCCATGACCGATTGGTACGACACGGTCTCGGCGCGGCAAATCGGCTTCCAGGCCCGGTCTGTTGTCGGCGGTGTTTACATCAAGCTGCTCTCCGATCCTGCGATGTGGAGCAAGTGGGTCGCTCGTTCCCATCAGGAACCATCGGCCTCGCATTGAGCAATAACCGCAATCGTTCAATCGCGGACCGATCTTCCGATAAATCTTCCAGGACCACGAAGTGCGAAAGCGCCCTGCAAGGAATAAGAGGACCGACCGGCCGCGGTTTGAATAATGGAACCAGGCGCGGGGCTCCGCCGTATTGACGTCCAGGGACGGCCAATATGACCAGAGAGCTGAAGATTGCCTGGCGGCAGCTGAGCAAGTCGCCGGGATTTACGGTGACTGCGATTCTGACACTGACGCTGGGAATCGGCGCGAACGCGGCGGTGTTCGGGGTGCTGAACGCGCTGGTGTGGCGGCCGGTGAATGTACCGAATGCGCAGAATCTCTACACCGTCCAGCGCTTCGAGGGTCCGTCGCAGTCGTATCCGGATTATCTGGATCTCCGCGATCGGAATCGGACCTTTGAGAGCATGGTGTCGTTCGACATCGTTGGTCCGGTGGGGGTTGATACGGGCGGGAATCCATCGACTGCATGGCCGTACCTGGCAAGTGGAAACTACTTCGACGCGCTGGGTATTCAGCCGTATCTGGGCCGTTTTTTCCACGCCGCCGATGAGCACGGTGCGAACAGCGCGCCCTACGTGGTGCTGAGCTTCGCGTATTGGCGCGGCCATTTTCATGAAGCCGCGGGTGTGGTGGGGCAGACGATCGAGATCAACAAGCACCGGTTCACGATCATCGGCGTGGCGCCGCCGGCGTTTCGGGGCACGGAGCTGTTCTTTGCGCCGGCGATGTGGATTCCGATGGTCGAGCAGCCCACTGTCGAGGGCTTCAACCGGCTGCAACAGCGCGGCAATCATTCCTCGTTCATGGCGGGCCGGCTGAAGCCCGGAGTGAGGCCGTCGCAGGCGGCAGCGGACCTGAATACGCTTGCGGCGTGGCTGGCCAAGACCTATCCGGGAGACGACGAGGGCGTGAAGTTCACGCTGGCTCGCCCAGGGTTGATCGGTGACATGCTGGGAGGGCCGGCGCGGGCGTTCATGGCGGGCCTGATGCTGCTGGCCGGGCTGATTCTGCTGGCGGCGTGCGCCAACCTGGGAAGCCTGTTTGCGGCGCGGACCGCGGATCGCGCCAAGGAGACCGCGTTGCGGCTGGCGCTCGGCTCGCGGCGCGGCCTGATCCTGCGGCAGATGCTCACCGAGGCTGTGCTGGTTTCGCTGGCGGGGGGAGCGCTGGGGCTCGCCGGGGGCGTGGTGATCCTGCATTTGCTGAGTGCGTGGCAGCCGATTCCGGATGTTCCGATCAACGTGCCGGTGAATCCGGATGCAGGCACCTACATTGTCGCCCTGGTGCTGGCGCTGGCCAGCGGCCTTCTGTTCGGCATGGTGCCGGTACGGCAGGTGATGCGGGCGGATCCGTGGCAGGTGATTCGCACCGGTGCGGCCGGCGTGGGCGGGCTGCGGCGATTCACGGTGCGGGATGCTTTGCTGGCGGTGCAGATTGCGATCTGCGCGGTGCTCGTGACGTCTTCGCTGGTGGCCGTGCGCGGGCTGGCGCGATCCATGCACAGCAGCTTCGGTTTTGTGCCGCAAAACGTGACGCTGGTGCAGTGCGACATGCATATGGCGGGGTACGCCGACGAGCGAATGCCGCAGATGCAAAAGCGCATGCTGGATGCGGCAGCGGCCATTCCGGGCGTGACGACTGTAGGCTATGCAGACCACGTGCCGCTGAGCCTGGGCGGCGGCGACTCGTATGTCTTCTCCGACACCACGACCGATTACCGGCCGACGAACGAGATCGCCGATGCCATGAGCTACAACGTTTCGCCGGGTTACGTTGAGGCCGCGGGCACGAGGCTGCTGGCGGGAAGAGACCTGACGATGCAGGACGACAGCAAGGCGCCCAAGGTGGCTCTGGTGAATCGGCTGTTTGCGATCAAGGTTTTCGGGTCGGTCGAGAAAGCGATTGGCGGGCATTTCAAGTTCTGGGGCGGAACGCGGGCGGAAGTGGTGGGCGTGGTGGAAGACGGAATATACCGGACGCTGACCGAGGACCAACAGCCGGCGATGTTCTTCTCATTCCAGCAGCAGCCCTCGAGCGGCACGTGGCTGCTGGTGCGGTCGAAGCGCGACCCTGAGGAAATTGCCAAGGCGCTGGCGCTCACGCTGCATGGGCTGGACTCGAGCCTGCCCATCGCGGTGAGGACCTGGAGTGAGGAGATGAGCTCGGCGTTATTCGCCGCGCGGGTGGCGACGGTGGCGCTTGGCGTGCTCGGGTTGCTGGGCGCGATGCTGGCGGTCACAGGAATCTTTGGCATGGCCTCGTATACCGTGAGCAAACGGCTGCGGGAGCTGGGAATCCGCATGGCGCTGGGCGCGCGCCGGAAGCAGGTACTGCGGGCGGCGCTGGGGCGTGCGTTCGTGGTGCTGTCGGCGGGCTCCGCGGCGGGATTGGCGCTCGGCATTCTGGCAACGAAAGTGCTTTCGTACATCGTGTACCAGGCGGCGCCGAAGGATCCGCTGGTGCTGGTCGGGGCGGTGCTGACGATGTTGATGCTGGGGCTGGCCGCCACCTGGATTCCCGCACAAAAAGCGCTGGCCGTCGATCCGATGATCCTTCTGCGCGAGGAGTAAGAGGGTGCGGCATCAAACGCAGAATTTAGACTTGGGTCTTCTGTGCGAGCTCGGCATGCCGGTCCGAAAGAAACTGAAGACACTCCTGCATCCCCGCACCGGTCTTTGCTGAAACAGCGAATTGGCGCATCCCCGGCCGCACGGCCTGAATGTTCATCCTCAGGGTGTCCTCGTCGTACTCAACCGCTTGAGCCAGATCGATCTTGGTGATCACGGCGACGTCCGCGCTGTTAAAGATGGTGGGATACTTCAACGGCTTATCTTCCCCTTCCGTTACCGAGAGCAGCACGAGGCGAAGATTCTCACCGAGGTCGTACGATGAAGGGCAAACCAGATTGCCGACATTCTCTATAAAAAGAAAATCGAGATCGCCGACGTCCCACCCGCTGAGCTCTTCCTCGACCATCGAAGCTTCAAGGTGGCAAAGTGTCCCGGTTGTGATCTGCTTCACCGGCGCCTGCGTACGGGCCAGGCGAATTGCGTCGTTGTCCGTTGCGAGATCTCCAACCAGTGCAGCTACACGGAACTGCGGCCGCAAAAGCGTGAGTGTCCTCTCAAGAAAAGCCGTTTTCCCCGCGCCCGGGCTGGATACGAGGCTCACAACATAAATTCCCCGCTCACGGAAACGCTCGCGCAGGGATCGGGCGACCATGTCGTTTTGCTTCAAAACGTTCTTACGTACTTCCAACAGGCGCGGTTCGGCACTCATCCCGTACCTCCAGGGCAATAATTGCCAGTTCCTTTCCGTGAATGACATCAGCGGTGGGTGTGCCGCACTCGGGGCAGCAGAACCACTGCATCGAGCTTAATGTTCTTTGCGCATCGCAGACCGGGCAATACACCTCGATCGGCACTTCTTTGATGACAAGCTTCGAGCCCTCCAAACGCGTGCCGCTGCTCGCCGCTTCGTAGGAAATGAGCAGCGCATCGGCGACGACTCCGGAGAGCGGCCCAAGCTCCAAATGGACGGCATCGATTCTCACGTTGCGGCGCTCCGCCTCTTCCTGCGCCATATCCACGATGCTCATGGCGATCGAAAGCTCATGCATGCGGGGCCCCTTCGCCGGCGTCGGAGAAAAATGCGGCGAGCGCAGCCTGCCCCAGGCTGATGCCGCCGTCGTTGGGTGGGACCGCGTGGTTGGTCCATATGAGGAGATGTTCCTGTTCAAGCAGCGGCTTGAGATCGTGGAGCAGCAACTCGTTCTGGAAGACTCCACCGGAAAGCACAACCGTGCGGACTCCATGCTCCTCGCAAACATCGCTGGCCGCGGCGCGCAGGCCGTGGGCGATTCCAAGTTGAAATGCCCGGGCAATCTCGCGTGCGGGGCGATCCCGCAGCCGGTCGCGGATGACACATTCGAGCAGGGGCCTGAAGTCAAGTTCGCGGCCGGTAAACGGAAATGGGTAGGCATCCAAAGTCTGTACGCCTTTGGCCTGCTGCTCGAGCCAGATTGCGGCCTGCCCCTCAAAGGTGATCTCTCTTACAAAACCGAGAAGTGCCGCGGCCGCGTCGAACAGCCTGCCCATCGAAGTGCCGGAAAATGTGCGAACACCTCGATCGATGAGGCGCATTGCATCCCGATAGCGCGGACCGAAGTTGAAGGGCGCCGTGGTCAGGTCGGGCAATTCGTCGAGTTGAGACAAAAACCCGGCGGCGGCCTGTACGGGACATTGGGCCGCCGCGTCGCCGCCCGGGAGCAATGACTGTCGCAAATGAGCGGCACGATCGAAGCCCTGCCGCACGCCTCCGACAAAAACCTCGCCGCCCCAGATCGTCCCATCGTCTCCATATCCCGTGCCGTCAAGACAGATCCCGGCAACCGTCTCCTCCCACTCGCCGCGTTCGGCAAGCACGGACGCGATATGCGCACGATGATGTTGCACGGCGCACCGGTTCGAAGACGGCAGTGTCAAAGCGAGAGCGCGGGAGACATATTGCGGATGTGCGTCGTGCGCGATCAGTAAGTTGTCCCAGCTCATGTCGTACATCGAGATCAGGTCGTTCACCGTCTCTTCAAAGGCCTGGGCGGCCCGGTATTGATCCAGGTCTCCGATATGCTGGCTCACAAACGCCTGGCCATCGACGGCGAGTGTAATCGTGTTCTTGAGATCCGCGCCGAGGGCCAGGATCGGGCGTTTTGTCGGCAAAATGGCCGCCGCTCCGGGAGCGTATCCGCGCGCGCGGCGAAGGACGATGGGGCCGAAGACGCCGGCGCGCACCACAGAGTCGTCGACTCGGCGCGCAATAGGGCGCTCGCCGATAAGGAATGCATCGGCAATTCCGGAAAGTCGCTCCAGCGCGTCGTCATCCTCGTAAGCAATCGGCTCGCTGGAGCGATTTGCGCTGGTCATTACCAGAACATCGGGAGCGCCTGCGGCAAAGAGCAGGTGATGCAACGGTGTGTAGGGCAACATCACGCCCAGCTCATCATTGCCGGGAGCGACACCGTGAAGCTCCAGTTTCCGAGCCGCAAGCACAATCGGCCTGGCAACCGAAGTAAGCATCGATTCGGCATCGGGGGAAAGCTCGACCAGGCTTCGTGCCGTTTCCAGGTTCCGCGCCATCAACGCAAATGGCTTCTCTTTCCTGAACTTTCGCGCGCGAAGCGCGGCGTTGGCTTGCGGATTCCTCGCGTCGCAGGCCAGGTGGTACCCTCCCAGGCCTTTGATCGCAGCGATCTTGCCCTCGCTGAGAAGCCTTGCCGCGGCGCCGATGGCCTCACCTTCCCTGGAGATTTCCCCTTCCCCGTAATCAAGAAAGTACTTCGGGCCGCACACCGGGCAGGCGACAGGTTGCGCGTGAAATCGGCGATTGCGGGGGTCATGATACTCATGGCTGCAGTAGTGATCCATTGGCCAGCCGCGCATCGTGGTGTTCGGCCGATCGTACGGCAGCCCGCGGATGACGCTGTAGCGGGGACCGCAATTGGTGCAATTGATGTAGGGATAGCCGTGTCGTCGGTCGGACGGGTCAAAGATTTCCGCAAGGCACTCATCGCACACCGGCAAGTCCGGTGAAACGCGAACCGTTGGCCGGTCGAGCCGCTCGCTTTCGCGAATTGTGAAATCGCTCAAGCCTTCCCAGGTCGCGCGTTCAACGAGAATCTCTGCGACCTGCGCGGCGGCCGGCGGGCTGGATTCCACTTCGCGCAGGAACTTATCTAAACCCTCCTCGGCGCCTTCGAGGTGAATCTCCACTCCCTGGTCGCCGTTGAGCACCCACCCGTTAAGCATATTTGCGGTTGCGAGCCGGTAGACAAAGGGGCGAAAGCCGACGCCCTGTACCACTCCACGCACACGAATGGAACAGGCGGTCGCCATCACGATCCCCAGCCCATGGCGCAGCCGCGGCCCTGCCAGCCGACCTGGATCACCTTGCCGTTCTCTACCAGGACAGGGACGGTGTGGAGACTTTGGTCGAATGCGCGCAGACGCTCGCGCGCCTCGGGATCGGCCTCGATGTCGTACTCCAGAAATTCGCGCCGGCTCCACTCCAGCGATTCACGCAACTCGCGTGTGTAGGGACAGCCCGCAGTACCGTAGAGTTCAAGCATCGCCATGGGCAAGCGCCTCCAGCGTCTCGAGAATGACATGATAAGCCGAGGCCTGAATCTCCTGAATGCGTGGGATGTAGTCGCTGCGGACGATGATCGGAAAATCTGCGAGCCCGCGGCGGAAGATCTCTCCGCCGTCGTATCCGAGCAGCGCGACCGTCAACAATCCACGCTTGCGAGCCTCCTCGAGCGCCATCACGATATTGCGCGAACCTCCGCTGGTGGAGATGCCGATGGCGACATCTTCCGGCCGTGCCTGGGCAATCAACTGCCGCAGGAAAATAACCTCAGTGCCGACATCGTTGGCGAGCGCCGTGATGTTCGCCGGCTCCATGGCAAGCGATATTGCGGGAATTACGCGATAGCCCGAACGCGGCAATACGCAATCGAGAGCCCAGTCATTGGCATCGGTAGCCGATCCGCCGTTTCCGAAGAGGATGAGCTTTCCGCCCCGCAACAGGCGCCGGCGAAGGGCGAGAGCCGCACTGCCAATCAGTTCCGCTTGCTCCCTCGCCAATTGTGTGCGCAGAACCGTGTCCTCGTGCACTTTCATCCTGATCGAGAGGGCTACATCGTCGACGATATCTCCGGTTTCCTGCTTCCTCTCGCCAAGAAAAGGGTACAGAAACTCCGATTGCCCGACGTCCTGGCCCAGCTCACGGTGTTCGAGAAACACGTGCACCGTTTCCCAAAGCGTGTGATAAAAGACTTCGATAATCTCCTGGTGGATGAATGGATCGTGTGTGGCAGGCTCAAGCGCGCAGGACCCCTTGTGTCCGGGCAGTGCAAAGGTCATCGCTCCCTGCGAGCGGGCCCAGGCTAACGCGGCCATCACTTCCGGATCACCTTCGGGAGGACCAATACCCATCACGATGTCTTCGCGGCGGAGAATCGCACGCAACCACGGCTCAAAAGCCGTGGAAAGATCGAGAGCTGGAAGCGCGCGCTTTCCTACAATGACCGGATGCACGAATTCGACCGAGACGTGCTGAGCGTCGGTTGCGCAGGCGCCGCGGCCAAAGGCCAGCAAGCGCCCTCCCTTGAGGAAGCGTTCCGACATCTCGCGGCACATTTCTGCCAGATGTCTCGCCTCGCGCGAAAAAAAGCCTTCGATGATCTCGTTACGCAAGAGCAGGCGCTCTTCAATCTGAGCCGACAATTTGAGAGCGGTTTCCATCGCCATGGTCCTAACAGATTCGCGGCAGAGGATCGCCGGCGAGCATATCCACTATGCGGCTGCCGCCGTAGCGCGTTGTCACCAGCACGGAGCCTGCAGGCTGGCTTCGCAACTCGCCGATGATAACCGCGTCCTCGCCTCCATCGGCCTGACGCAGCGCACTCATGGCGGCATCTGCATACTCCGGCGCAACTACAGCGAGGAACTGGCCTTCGTTGGCAATATGCAAGGGATCGAGTCCCAGCAGTTCGCAGGCGCCACGCACCTCGTCGCGCAGCCGAATCGCTTCCTCCGACAACGCGACCCCAAACCCGCAGTCGCGAGCCAGTTCATTGAGAGCAGTCGCCACGCCTCCGCGCGTTGGGTCCCGCATCCAGCGAATTCCCGGCCCCGCGGCCTCGGCCATCGCTTCTACCAGGGGAAGGACACAACGAGTATCGGACGACAGGTCGGCTGCCAGATCGAGTTCGCCGCGCGCCAGCAGAATAGTGATGCCGTGGTCTCCGATTGGGCCCGACAGGAGAACCTTGTCGCCAGGACGAGCAGAATTCGGATCGATGGTCACCTTCGGCATGAGCCGGCCGATGCCGGTCGTCGTGACGTACATGCCGTCGGCCTTGCCGCGCTCAACGACTTTCGTATCCCCACCGACCAGCGCCACGCCCGCTTTGCGAAGCGCGGCAGCCATGGCGCGAACTTCGCCTTCGAGCACGGATGTCGGCAACCCCTCTTCGAGAACAAATGAGACAACCATTGCGTGGCCAATGGCTCCTGAGACGGCCAGATCGTTCATCGTCCCGTTCACGGCCAGTGCGCCAATCGATCCACCGGGAAATTTGAGCGGCTTGACGACAAAGCTGTCGGTGGTAATGGCTACTTTGATGCCGTCGAGATTGAGAAACGCGGCATCGCCCAGCGGGGTTTGTGAATCTTCAAAAAGGATTGGCGCGAACAGACCCTCTATAAGCTTGCGGCTGGCCTTGCCGCCGGCGCCATGCGCCATCTCAATTTGCGGATCGCGAAAGCGCGAAACAGAAACGCACTCAACCGCAGATCTCCCCTTCACGCCATCGAGCCGATGCTCGTCACCAGGGCCGCTGCCTTGCGATGTTCGTATTGGTAATATGCTGCGCATGAACCCTCTGTCGAAACCATCAGCGCGCCAATGGGGCGTTCCGGTGTGCATTCGCTGCCGAACAGCTTACACTGGCGCGGCTTCAAAACTCCCTTGAGCACCTCTCCGCACTGCGCAGCCTTGGGATCGGTGACGCGCGTACCGGGAATTGCGAAGCGCTTCTCTGCGTCCCACTCCGCGTATTCATCGCGAATCTTGAGAGCCGACTGAGAGATGAATCCCAGGCCGCGCCATTCAAAATAAGGCCTGATCTGAAACACTTCAGCGATAGCCTTCAGCGCGGCGCCATTGCCTTCCCACGGCACGACACGTTTGTACTGATTCTCCACTCGCGCCTCACCGGCCTTGAGCTGCCGGAGCAGCATCACGATCGACTGCAGCAGATCGAGCGGTTCGAATCCCGAAATCACAACCGGCTTGCCCTCGTTCCTGGCGATCCACTCATAAGGACGGCAGCCAATCACCGTGGAAACATGTCCTGGCCCGATGAAGCCGTCGAGGCGCATATCGGGAGAGTCGAGAATCGCGCGAATGGCCGGGATAATCGTGACGTGATTCGAAAAGACCGAGAAGTTCCTGATGCCTTCCGCCCTGGCGCGCATCAGAGTGAGCGCCGTAGATGGCGCTGTGGTTTCAAATCCGATGGCAAAGAACATCACGTGCTTTTCTGGATTTTTTCTCGCCAGCTGCAGCGCATCGACGGGCGAATAGACGATGCGCACATCGATTCCGCGAGCCTTATGTTCCAGAGGACTGCCGAGCGTCCCCGGCACCCTCATCATGTCTCCAAAGGCGGCGAAGATCACGCCATCGTTCTTCGCGACGGCGAGGCCGTCGTCGATTCTTCCCATGGGCAATACACAAACAGGGCAACCGGGGCCGTGGATCAACTCGATCTGAGCAGGCAGGATGTCCTTCAGGCCGAAGCGGTAGATCGCATGGGTGTGGCCGCCGCAGACCTCCATGATGCGGTAGCGCCTTCCATTTTCAGCGAGACGATGAATCTCTTCTGATGCTTTGGTGATTAGTTCCGGATCTCGAAATTCGTCTACGTATCGCATGAAGCAAAGCCCAAAGCCCATCGTTCCATTTGCTGCGCGGACGCCGGTTCACCGGCAAGCAACCGGCCTGCTGAAATCGCGCGCCATTGGGTTACGGCGATTCGTTTGCACCGTCGAGGCCGTAGCCACGAACCTCTTCAATCGCAAGTTCCGACTCCCCCAGCATGTGCAACAGACGCATCTGCTCGGCCGCATCCTGTTCGCTGATCTTGTTCATGGCAAAGCCGACATGGATGAGAACCCAGTCGCCGGGCACAGGTCTATCGTTTTCCAAAAGGCCGAGATCCACCTTGCGCCGCACCCCGGATACTTCCACCAATCCCAGGTGTGCCTGGTCGGGATCCAGCTCAACGACCCTGCCCGGAATGGCTAGACACATCTGCGCGCTTCCTCCAACTTTGCAGGCTCATTGACTATCAAGTCTACTTCATTCCTGCCTCCGCGCCACAATTTCGGGCCGAAATTGCAATTCATATTCCAATTTGAGTTCGCTCAAGCCGTAGATACCGACTTGATTTCGAATTTGACTGGCCGATCGAAAAACTCGCCCGCCCGCCGCGACGTGCTTCGAGCGTCAGCGTCGAGGCGGGGACCGCAGGAGACGCTACCGCGGCAATCAGAGCCATCAGGGAGGCACACCGAACGAGGGAGACGGGCGCCTCACTTCGATTGTGTCCGATAAACTCGTATCTCCGCCGCGTGGCCCGTTGCACTATCCGCCTCGCTCCCGGCGCCGGGAACTCCGAGGTAGAGCAAGCCCTGCGATGGCACAAAGAGCGCTGTCTTGGCTCCCGGGACCGTCTGCAGAACGGGGAGCGGGCTGAGCGCATTGCGTGAATCCACGCTGAAGCTATCCACTTGCCCCGCGCCGCTGATTACGTAGACCCGATGCAGCGCCGCATCGTAGAACAGATCGTCGGCGCCTCCTCCAATCGGCGCGCGCGACAACTCGCGTCCCGAATCGTCATCCAGCGCGATCAGGACTGCGGGCTTTCGGCACGCTATGTAGAGCAGCCGGTGGCCGGCATCGTAAGCGATGGGCACGTTATCGCCGGCTTTGTCGAGCGACCAGCGCGATGAAATCGAGCTACTGCCACGATCGATGACCGCGATCTCGCTCGCATCCGCAATATTGGCAAAGACGCGTCCGCTCGCAGAATCCATATCCAATGCTTCGGGATGTGTCGCGACCGGAATATCCGCTTTGAGGCTGAAGGATGCCGTATCCACAACCGCAATCCGCGCCGGACTGTCTCTATCGCTGCCTCCGTGTCCTACGTAGAGCAAACGGGTGGCGGCGTCGTAGACCAAGTCGTCGGTATCGTCGGAGAGCTTGATCTGTCCTGCAAGCGCCAGCGGCGTTCCTTTGTAGACGCGCAGCTCCGCAAGCGTTCCATCCGCGACATAGAGGCTGCCCGTCGACGCAACCCAGGCAAGCCCATGAGGTTTGCCCAGCCCGGTAATGCTCTGCACCACCTTGTCCGTTTCCAGATCGATCACTTCCACGGAATGATTGCCGGTTGCCGCGGCAAACAGCCGATGCCCGGCAAGATCCACCGCGAAGTGGTCGAATTTGCCGGAAACACCGGGAAGCGGAATCGAGCGCATTAATGAGAGGGCGGCTGGCTGCGCGCCTGCCGCGATGGTGAACAGAAAGTAGAGAGAAAGCAAGAATCTACGCATTTTCCCGTCCAGAATTGAAAAACACAAGAGATGCTAGCCCTCACCAAGGTCCCGGAATGGCGGGCCGCCGGTTTATCACTTGTTACTTTTCCCGGTTTCCCAGGCTCCAGCGGAGACCTCCGTAATAAATGGGTTTGTAATATTCGCGCTGCGTCATGTGGGTCTTGTCGCCGTTGTAGAAGCCTAAGAGCGCATTATTCATGTTCTCCCCTGAGCCCGTGACGGTGAACCCCCTGCCAATGTAGTAACTCGCCTGCGCGTCCACCTGGGTGCGCTCATAGTAGTAGTTATCCCCATTGGGGCCATTGACCGGACCAGGCGTGACGTTCTGCCCCTCGTTCTCCCATTGGTATGTCGCAATATAGGGGCCATCGTAGGAGATTCCCATGGAAACGATGGCGCGCCTGGTTGCGTAAGTCGGGGTGATGTTATAGGACCACGGCGCCTGCCCTACCAGGGGCGGCACATCGCTGCGATAGGGCACTCCGTAGCTCTTCGACTCTGTATAAGTCATGTTGGTATCGATCCGCGCTGCGGCCAGGACTCCGGGAAGAAACGATAAGTGTTGCTGATAAGCAAGCTCAATGCCTTGGACGTGCGCATGGCCGCCATTCACCCATTGTGTCAGGAGCACGGTTGGAGTGATTGGGTTCGGGAATGGATTGGGGACCGTTGTCTCGGTTTGAAAGAGCGGCTGGGTAAGGTCCTTGTAGAAATATCCGGCCTCAATCATGCCTACCGAAGGCAGGTATCTCTCATAGAGGAGATCGTAGTCGTTGGCATGTTCGGCCTGGAGCGCCGGATTGCCGATGCCTTCGCTATTTGGCGTGGTCGACTCGTCAAGCGTTTTGTAAGGCACGAGGTCGTACGGATCGGGCCGCGAGATTCCTCGCCCGTACACGGCACGGACGTCGGAGTTCTGATCGATGTTGTAGCGAAGCTGGATGCTGGGCATGAAATCTACATAGGAACCGCTGGCGTGGACGGGCTGCGTGGAGACGTAGTTACCGTTGGTATCGTCAATCACCAGGTAGCCGGTGTTGGCTTCGTTGGTGCCTTCGATGCGCAGCCCGGTCTGCAGGTGGAACTTGCTTCCCAGGTCCACCGTATTCATCGCATAGCCGGCGGAAATTCTCTCCTGCAGGTTGTAGTTTCCCGGGTCGGAGTTAAGATGGGTCGCCGCTACATCTAAAGGAAGCGCGCCGGGATTTTGCTCGAGCCATTTCTGAGTCAGCTCAAAAGAGGTAATCGGTCCAAACCTGTAGCTTCCCCCATAGTAGGAAGGATCCTTGAAGGAGGTCGTAAACTGGCTCATCAGCGGAGGCGTAACATTCGCTGCGAAATTATCGTAGGTGGGAGAATAGGCGAACTGCCCCTTATGCGCGTTGCGTACCAGCCCTCCAAACTCGAAGGTGGATGCATGCGTGCCCAGATGGTAATTGAACCCTATGGTGCCGTTTCCCTGCAGGTTGAGCTGCATAGACTGTCCTGTGGTGAGATTGATATCTTGCAGGGCGTACTGAGTAGGGTCGTAAATCGGGTCGCTTGCCGCGCAGGGGAATTGAGGCCGGTAGGTGCTGGGACCGGTATGAAAAGTGCAGGTGCTGCCGAGGGAAGAATTGACGGGCGAGAAGTCGGCGCCGGGGTTGCCGGCAGCCCCGCCGAAGCGCGAACGCGAGACGGCTGCAACATACCGGACAAATGCGCGGCCGAATATCTGGTTGCCGCCAAGCATGAGATCGGAGATAAGATAGTTCGGGCGGCGCACGCTGTTATGGAAGGAGATGCTGCCCGGTTGCGCCGGGTTACCGTCGAAGGCCGGCACCGCCGAATTGATATCGTAATTGAACTTCTGGCCGTAGTCCCTGAAGTTCGAGTAGATGCCATGCGCAAACAGATCGGAGTTCTGCGATAGCTTGTAATCCATGCCGCCGCCGAACCCAAACCGGGTGTGATTGTAGAAATACTGGCGGATCGAGATTCCATTAAAATAAGGCTCTGTGCCACCAGTCGGATCGAAAGCGGGAGTGGGCTCCACGTCATCGGTGCCGATATCGTTCAGATCGTAGCTGTAGCTGAGCATCGTCCCAAACCGCTGGTGCGCGCCAAAACGCTTCCCGAAGGTCGCGTCGTCGCGGAACCACGGCTGGCCGGTGTCGATCGGATTCCAACCGCCTAGACTTTCCAGATCGAGTGTGGGCCGGCTGCTGGTGGCCTGCCTCATCTGGAGGTTGACGGAGCCTCCAATGGCATCCGCGTCCTGGTTGGCGGACAACGTCTTGTTGACTTCGACGTCACCCACCATGTCGCCGGGGATCACCCAAAGATCGACCTCGCGAACCTGCGGATCTGGGCCAGGAACCACGACGCCGTCGATGGTGGTGTTGCTGAGGCGCGGCTCCGTGCCGCGTATCTGCACGTACTGCGGCTCGCCCTCGTTGATCTGCACGGTTACACCGGGCATGCGACCCAACACCGTTGCAATACTCTGATTGGGCAGATTCTGAATGGTGGCCGCGGTCATCACGTTGAGGATGTTCGCCGACGTGCGTTGTTCGTTGACGGCTTCGACGTCGCCCTCAAGGTCGCCAGTGACCACGACGCTCTGGCTGGTGCTGTTCACCAGCATCGTCGGGTTGATCAGGACGTTCTGACCGGCGGAGACGGTCACAGTGGTAGTGAAGTCCTTAAAGCCTACATCGGAGACAGTGATCTGATAGGTTCCGGGGCGAACATTCTGAATGCGAAAGTCACCCTGCGCGTCCGCAGCAGCAAAAGAGGCGGTCGGCTTCAGTGTGACCTGAGCTCCGGCGAGCACGGCGCCGGTGGCGTCCTTGACGGTGCCGCTGATGCTGCCCGAGCCCACTGGCATGCTCTTGCCCTCCCCGGTGTTTGCCTGAGGGGAGATGGCGGATGCCGCGGGGCCTGCCGAAGATACCAACAGGGACAGCAAGACAGCGAGCCCGCTCCAACGAATCGTATGCAACATGGCCTACCTCCATGGAATGACCCTTGTGCGCGGAGAGTATCGACTACGGGCACACCAATTCGCGTGCCCTGTTGCCTGCGGTGTGATTCATATTGCGTTTGGTTCACTCGGGCATGCAAAATGACGGACAGAGAAGGAATCCGCAGACGCACATAGCCGAGACAAGAGCACTCCTTCGCCCATAGATCCGGCGCGCCCCCGCAAATCCTCTCCGGTCCTCACAAGTGCAACTTAGCCGGCCTTGTTAAAGGCTCGTTAACGATTCGGTGAATTCTTCCTAAGATTGAACTGTGAATCACCGCGCACGCCCTTTCTATGTTGAAATTGATTGAAAATGGGTGAACCTTGACCGGGTGGACATGGAATTTGAATGCGCATTTTGCTGATTGAAGATGAAAGCCGAATGCTGGAGCTCCTGCGCCGCGGGCTTTACGAGAGAGGTTGTACCGTTATGACCGCCGCGGATGGAGAGGCGGGTCTCGAGATCGCCATGGCGCATGCGTTCGATGCTGTCGTTCTCGACATCGGCTTGCCACGGCGCGATGGGTACCAGGTGCTGCAGGCGCTACGCGCACACAGAGGTTCGGTTCCGATCTTGATGCTGACGGCGCGAGATGCCGAAGACGATATCATTCGCGGCCTCGACCTCGGCGCCGACGATTACATGACCAAGCCTTTCTCGTTTCCCGAGTTGGTGGCTCGTCTGCAGTCGATCACCCGGCCCGGGCGCGATGATGGGAACCTCAAGATTGGAAGTGGCGACCTGGTCGTCGATCCGGGCAGGCACCAGGTGACGCGCGGCAATGCCAATATCGAGCTGACTCGAACGGAGTTCGCACTGCTCGCGCGTTTGGCGCGCAACGCCGGACAGTGCGTTTCCCGGCAGGATTTGATCCAGAGCGTGTGGGGAGCCGGCCGTCAGGTGGGTACAGGCGCGCTGGATGTGCTGATCAATGCGCTGCGTAACAAGATCGACGCTCCTTTCGAGCACAAGATCATCGGTACGGTTCGAGGATCCGGCTACATGCTGTCGCCATCGAATTCACCTCAAGGAGTTTCCTGTTGATCGATTCCCTTCCCATCAGAATCCGCGTGTCGCTTTGGTACTTCGTGTTGTTCGCGACGGCGGCCTGCCTGCTCAGCGCGGCAAGCTGGTGGATGCTGCGTCGCAGCGTCGACGCCGCGGAGTATCACGACCTGCAGGAACGGGCAGACGATGTCCAGCATCTGCTTGCGCACGAGGATACGAATCGCAGCATCGACGATCTGAGGCGGGAATTTGAAACAATCTACTCGATCAAGGACGACGGCAAATGGCTTCAAGTGATGGACCAGGATGGGAACTGGCTCTATCGTTCCCGCCGCATGATCGCGAAAAATCCTCCACTGCCGAGGCCGGATCAGCTCCCTCCCCGTGGGACGATCATTGAGTTTCGGCAGGACACCCACATTGTGCGCGCCCTTGCCTATCCAATCTCTGCAGCGGGTAAGAGCTACTCCGTGCAAACGGGTCTCGCATGCGATAAGTCGATGGCGCTGCTGGCCATCTTCCGCAGGTATTTGCTCCTGCTCACTCCGTTCGTAATCCTGCTGGTTGCCGTGGGTGGCCACTCGATGAGCTGCAAGGCATTGGAGCCGGTGGCCGTGCTGGCTGCCGAGGCGCGCACGATAACCGACAGGAACCTGGACACGCGGCTTCCTATCTCGAAGGCCAAAGACGAGATCTCCGATCTCTCCAGGACCCTCAACCAGATGCTCGAGCGCATCGACAGGGCCTTTGCCAGCGTTCGCGCCTTCACCGGCAACGCTTCGCATGAATTGCGCACTCCTATCTCGCTGCTGCGCACGGAGATCGAAGTTGCGCTCTATCGTCCGCGCAGCAACGAAGAGTATCGCGATACGCTCACACGGCTGCATGAAGAGTCGATCCGAATGACAAATCTGGTTGAGAACCTGCTGTCGCTGGCTCGCGCCGACGGCGGCTCTGAAGAGATGGCCCTGGTGCCGATTGAAATCGAAGGTCTGTTCCGCAAGACCGAACATGCGTGGAAGCAAACCATGCAGCTTGCAGGTATCGCATTCAGCGTGGAGACTCCGCATCGCCGCCTGGTGGTGCTCGGCGAACCTTCGGCACTATCGCGATTGCTGTCGATCCTGCTGGAAAATGCCTGCAAATACACTCCTCGCGGCGGATCGGTCGTGTTGTCCGCAACTGCGGACGAGAACTTCGTGGCGATTGCTGTGCGCGACAGCGGCATCGGAATCTCACCGATACATGTTCCTCGAATCTTCGATCGCTTTTATCGCGTTTCGCAACCAGGAAGCGCGGTTCCGCACGGCGCTGGATTGGGTCTGGCGCTTGGCAAATGGATCGCAGAGCGGCATGGTTCACGGCTCACCGTGGAGAGCGAATTGGGGGCGGGAAGTTGTTTTTCGTTCTCTCTCAAGCAGGCTCCTTACAGCCCTGGCTTGAAGGAAGAACTGGTCCGTTCGCAGACGGCAGGCCGGCCGGAAACAGGTTGAATCGCCGCGAACATGCCGCCGGCATGGTACATTCGACGCGATGGCTAAATTTGAAATGAAGCATTTGAATGTGCTGCGGAATCTCCTCGCGGGTCTGTGTGTTCTCCCTCTTCTTCTGCCGCAAACCACTCTCGCGCAACAGGTCAGCTTCCACATCACCCCGCTGCACCCTGTCGAGGAGTTGCGCGCAGAGGCTCTCAAAGATCGGCCACCGATAGAGCAGGGATCCTTCCGCAAGCCCGATCTTGTGGAATTGGTCAGGCTCGATCCCACCATCAAGCTCGACATCCGCTACGCGTCCCACAACAATTTTCTCGGCACGCCCGTCTACACCGAGGCGCGGGCCTTTCTTGAGCGCCCGGCCGCGGAAGCGCTGGTTCGCGCCAATCGCGAACTCAAGACCCAGGGATACGGCCTGATCATCCACGATGGCTATCGCCCCTGGTACGTCACGAAGATTTTCTGGGACGCCACGCCCGACGACAAGAAGAAATTTGTCGCCGATCCCGCCGAGGGCTCGAAGCATAACCGCGGATGCGCCGTCGACCTCTCCTTATACGATTTGAAAACGGGCGAAGAGGTCACGATGCCCAGCGGCTACGACGAAATGACCGATCGCGCCTATGCCGACTACCCCGGCGGCACGGCCGAGGAGCGCTCTCGCCGCGCCATACTGCGCCAGGCCATGGAGGCGCAGGGCTTCCATGTCATCCCTGATGAATGGTGGCACTTCGACTATCAGGACTGGAAACAGTACCCAATTCTGAATGTGAAGTTCGAAGATCTCGGACAGTAGCCGCTTAACGCGGCGCAACAGCCGGCGCTTTAGGCAACATCCAGCGATCGGCGAGCCGCCGGTATACCGACTCCGGCAGTTGCACCAGCACCGGCTTGCGCGCCGGATCGAGCCAGAGAAGCAGCGTTTCAAGGTTGCTCTGTGTCATGGCGGTACATCCGGCAGTACCCTGGTCGGGGCTATGCCAGATGTGGAGAAAAACACACGAGCCGCCGCCCGGGACGGGAGGATTCGAGCCAGGCTTCTCGGCCGTATCGTTGAAATCGACAACCATCCCCCATCGATACGACTCGCCCGTATACCGCATATGCTCCGAGCTGCTCCAGTCAGGAGCGACAGCGGAGCGATCCACGATCCGGTTGTAATACCTCGATCCAACGTCGTCGACGCACTCGGTCGTTGGGGTCAGCGCCAGGTACGGCATCTTCGACCCCGCCAGCGGCTCAGCGGCATAACCGAACGCCGTTCCCAGCGCAAAGACGCCGGCCGGCGACTTGCCATCTCCTTCTCTCTTTGCCGGCTCGTCTGCCGCGCGAACGCCGGCGTTATCGGTCGCAATGAGGCCGATTCCCCACCCCATGCCGTTCTTACCCACGACGATTGGAATGGGCTCGCCCACCGGACGCCACGCTTCGCGAGCGTTGGCGCGCTCGAATCGCTGCAGCCGCCCCTCCACCGCGTCCCAGTTCGCAGTCGCCGCCACGATCATCTGCGTGGAATGAGCAAAAACATCGGAGTCGCCACTCACGACCTGAGCCTTTGCGAACGCACCCTCGCCAGCAACCGCCAGAAGGCAAACGAGAAAAATCAAAAATTTCATCAAAAGCAGTGTAAGCCAAGAACGGCAGAACTATCGAGCTTTGGGCCGAACTGCGACCCACGTCGGCAACCGATGACGCTCTACGACCAGGGACGCAAAGGTTCTTGCGCAGGTCCGATGTTCCCGGCTGAGCCAACCGAACCGAATTGCGAGTGAATGAAGACGGGCTTGTCGGTCTGGAAGTATTTCTTATATGCGGCGATCCAATCGGTGGCGATTTCGCGCTGCGCGGTGGGCAAATCGATCGCGCGGGCACACACCAGCTGGTGGAGACGCTCTTCGAGAGCGTCCTTGGCATACGCATTCCAATCGCCGGGCCGGTAGGGTTCCGGCCACAGGTTGTGAATGTCGTCCGCCCCTCCCAGTCCGGGCGCAATCAGGTAGTCGACCTCGTAGTCGTCGGCGTGAGCATTCTCGATCCCATATTCTGCAAAGACTCTCAGGCGCAGAGATTTCGGCACTGCCTTGATCACTTCTTCGTGGGACATGGAACACACTTCACTGACGGAGACTACGCGCGTGGCTCCCGGCGTCAGGTTCCTGTCCGGGATGACTCTTCCTTCGGCCGCATTTCCGCTCACGGCAGTTGTGTGCCGGATCAGAAGGCGGGCGGCAAGTGCGCCCACCCACACCGTTACCACCAACGCTACGCACACGGCGGCAATCCTCATAACAGCGGCGCCGCCGGGAAAGCTCCACCGTGATGGGGAAGGGCGCGAAGCAGTCAACTGCGCCAGCCGGGCGCACAGCAGCGCGCGAGGCCCGGCGGCAGACGGCAACTGCTGATCAAAGGACCGCCCGTGCGCTCGCGCGAAGTCGATGATGGTTGCCTCGATCTCCTCCCTGCGGGCGCGGCAAGCCCAGCAGGCATCCAGGTGAGCGTGGACACGGGCGGCGCGGCGCGACGGTAGCTCGCCGTCGGCAGCCAGCAGCAGTTCCTGGTCGGAGAGATGGTTTCCTTCTGCCCGCATGATCTCTACCTCCCATCCGCGCGGGCCAACCGCGCCAGGGATCGTGACAGCGACATGGATACTGACCCCAGCGATATCCCCAGGACCGAGGCAATCTCACGATACCGAAGGCCTTCGGCGCGCAGCCGCAGGCAGCTTCGATCCACATCCGGGAGAGCCTCGACCACTACCAGCAGGCGCAGCCGTCTCTGTGCAGCGGTGAGATGCTCTTCCGGCGTGGGTGCAGGGTCGCTCTGCCGCTCGGCGGCAGTTTCATCCAGCTCGATCCGGTCGCGATGTAGTTTGTCCGCAAAACGCTGCTTCAAAGCAAGGTTATGCGCCACGCGAAAGATCCACCCGCGCAGATTCTTCCGTGACCGGCCCAGCTGCAAATGCCGGAACAGCGCGAGAAAAACCTCTTGGATGACCTCCTCTGCGTCGTGCATGCAGATGCCGAATGACGAAGTGTAGCGCAGCAAAGGGTTGCGGTATTCGTTGAAATGTTCGAGGATTTCGCGTTCGATCTCCGATGGCCGAGTCGCCGGCGCAGAGCTCACGGGAGCACGCAGCAAAAGCTCGTCCATCGAACCGGCCGGAGACATGGGATCGAATCCGTTCATATGGATATTCGTCAAGGAACGCTCTTGTTCAGCCATTCTCAAAATAATATTTTGCACCTTCCGCTGTAAAAGCCTGAACAGAACAGCAAAAAATGGAATATTCGATTGAACGCGCACATCAAACTGCGTTCGTACAGTACAAACCGGACCTCCGAAGACCCCCAATAGGATAGATGCAATTCATGCGGCGATCCTCGTTGAAGAGTTGTGGTGCTCTCCTTCTGCTTCTTGCAGTTCGGCTTTCAGGTCAGAGCAACAGCGGCGAGTTGCGCCTCCAGGTGACCGATCCGGCCGGCCGGCCCGTGGAAGGGACGGTCCTGATCGCCAGCGACGCCAACCAGTACCGGGCCGCTCTGAAGACGAACGCGCAGGGCAAGCTTGATCTCGAGCATCTTCATTTCGGCATCTATCGCATCGAAATTGATCAGCCTGGCTTCGCGCCCTTTGCTGAATCCGTCGCCATTCGCTTCTCTTCGCCCGTGGAGAGCGTAATCGCCTTGAAGCTGCCGACCGTCAACCAGCAAGTCACGGTGGGCGCGGCCAGCACTTTGATTGACCCGGAAGAGGCGGGCTCGGTAAATCAGATCGGCACCACCTTCATCGAGCAGCGGCCGGGAGCCATCCCTGGCCGCGGGGTACAGGACCTGGTGAACTCCCAGCCGGGCTGGCTCTTTGAGGGCAACACCGTGCTGCACCCGCGCGGCTCAGAGTATCAAACTCAATTCGTCATCGACGGGATTCCACTCACCGACAACCGCTCGCCCAGCTTCGGTCCGGCGATCGAAGCCGACGACGTGGAATCGATGAGCATCTACACCGCGGGCATTCCCGCCGAATACGGCCGCAAGATGGGCGGCGTGGTGGAGTTGAATACTTTTCAGAACCCGCAGGCCGGATTTCATGGAGAGGCCGTTCTGTCGGGAGGAAGCTTCGACTCCGCAAGCGGCTTCGCCAGGGGCCAATACACCCGGGGCAGGAATACGCTGGGCGCGAGCGCCAGCGGAAGCAGAACCAGCCACTATCTCAACCCGGTTGTGCCGCAGAACTATACCAATTCAGGAACTCTGGGCGATTTTTCGGCCAACTATGAATTCGACCCCGAAGCAAAAGACCGCTTGCGATTCATCGTGCGCCATGAGCTCGCGCGCTACGAGATCCCCAACGAGCTGGTGCAGCAGAACGGCGCCTATCTGCCCAATCAGGACAACGACATCGGCTGTCCGCCCGTTCCTCCGGCAGATGAGCCGAGCGACTGCGTCTTCATTCCCGGCGGACAACTGCAGACCGGCGGCAACTTTGAAACCCTGGGCATCGCCACCTACCAGCACATATTTTCCTCCGACATACTCGGTGCGCTGCGCGGAATGGGCCGTGACAGCTCCATCGATTTTTATTCCAATCCGGCCTCCTGGCCGGTCTATGCCACCCAGAACAACGATTTCAAGGAGTTCTACTTCAACGGCAGTCTTTCCGTACATCGCGGCAAACAGGAATGGAAGGGTGGCGTCGAATCCGACGCCATCTTTCTGCACGAGAACTACAGCGACGTGATCCCCGATTGCGCGAATCCCAATGATCCTCGATGCCCCATCAATCTCGGAATCCTTGACTCCGGCGCCACCGCCTTCACCTTTGCCGCCAGCCGTCCAGATCTTGAGCAGGCGGCCTATGTTGAAGATCTGATCCACCTCGGCAACTGGTCTGTCGATGCGGGCCTTCGTTGGGACCACTACCAGTTGCTGTTGAACCAGAATGCGGTGAGCCCGCGCGCCGCCATTTCGCGCTACTTTCCCGCCGCCGCGGTTGCTGTTCATGCCTCTTACGATCGCATCTTCCAGACGCCATCGTTCGAAAACATCCTTTTGTCCAGCTCGAAGGCCGCCGAGTCTCTCGATACCAGTGTTGCCGCCGTTCAACTGCCGGTTCAACCTTCTCACGGAGACTACTTTGAACTGGGAGCCACGAAGGCATTCGCCGGCAAGCTGCGTCTCGACACGAATATGTTCCGCCGCGACGTGAACAACTACGCCGACGACTCTCAAGTGCTGAGCACCGGAATCAGCTTCCCCATCGCATTCAGGAAAGCCATCCTCTACGGTGCGGAGGCGAAGCTCGAGGTTCTGCATTGGGGCCGATTCTCAGGCTTTGGCAGCTACTCCTATATCGTAGGGAACGTCTGGAACCCGGTAACCGGCGGCCTGTTTCTTGGCGACGACGCCACCGGCGCAACGACCCAGCTCACCGGACATTTCCCCGACTCGCAGGACCAGCGCAACACGGTGCGTGACCGCATTCAATATCAGGTGGCTCCGCGCCTGTGGCTCGCGGTGGGAACGGATTACAACAGCGGACTGCCCTTTCAGCCGGATTTAACGCCGGCGCAATACGCCACGGAATACGGCCAGGTCGTGATCAATCACCTCAATTTCAATCGCGACCGCATCAGTCCATACTTCACGCAGAATGCTTCGCTTGGCGTCGACCTCATGCGTAGGGAGACGCGATCGCTCAGCTTCCAGGCCGACGCAGAGAACCTGAGCAATACGCTAGAAGTCATTGACTTCGGAGGACTGTTCTCAGGCAATGCACTGGGCCCGCCAAGGAGCTTCATGCTGCGGCTCACGAGCAGCTTCTAGGTCTCTGACCGTTTCATCTTGCACCATCCTGGGGTGCCCCAGGTCCCGATTTTGGGACCTGGGATTAACGAGGCGACAGGAACAAATTCATGCGGTCAGCGAACTAGGACTTTGACCGTTTGATTATGTACCAATGCGGGCGCCCCAGGTCTCGATTTTGAGACCTGGGATACCGCGATGAACAAGAACATATTCAGGTGGTCAGTGACCTGGCTGCGCCCACCAATACTCCTGACCAGAAAGATGTCTTAATCCGCCGATACCTTCAGCAGCAGCACACCATGCGAGGGCACCGTCGCAGAATACGAGCCGCCGGCGAACTTCACATCCTGGTGCGTCCAAAGATCGCGTGCTCGCCTGACTGCGCCTTTCAGGTG
>Ga0335073_10001357_pt1 | contig 32610 bp, 33 predicted proteins | sample Lox_Sample_22_FD_207093 | JGI IMG/M metagenome (GOLD analysis project Ga0335073, IMG submission 207093) | Soil microbial communities from Loxahatchee National Wildlife Refuge, Florida, United States - Lox_Sample_2.2 | ecosystem: Environmental > Terrestrial > Soil > Wetlands | place: USA... | reverse complement strand
ATGACCAAGGGGCTGCGCGTCGTCACGCCGTCGGGAACGCTCGTCACCCGGCCGGTGCCGGCGATGTCGACCGGGCCGAGCATCCGCGAGATGGTGCTCGGGAGCGAGGGCCGGCTCGGGATCATCACCGAAGCGACCGTCCACGTGCGACGGATTCCCGAGAAGCGGGTGATCCTCGGCTACCTGTTCCCGACCTTCACCGAGGCCCTCGCGGCGATGCAGGAACTGGCGGCGAGCGAGCACTCGGTGTCGGTGACACGGGTGTCGGACGCCAACGAGACGCAGTTCTCGTTCGCGATGCGCGTCCGGCCGACGCTGCTCGACAAGCTCCAGTCGCACGCGCTGCGGCTCTACCTGCGCCGGCGGCTCGGTTGGGATCTGAACCAGATGTGCCTGTCGTTCATCGGCTACGAGGGCAGCGAACGGCACGTCGCCGTCGAGCGGCGCGCCGTCGGCAAGCTGGTCAAACGCCACGAAGGGCTGTGCATCGGCTCGGGCCCGGGCGCGCTGTATGACCAGAAGAAGTTCGACATTCCCTACATCCGCGATTTCCTGCTCGACCGCGGGGCTCCGGGCGACGTGTCCGAAACGGCGACCACGTGGCGCAACCTGATGCCCCTCTACGACGCGGTGACGTCCGCGGCGAACGACGCCTTCGCCCAGATCGGCGTCAAGGGCTTCGTCATGTGTCACCTGTCGCACAGCTACCACGCCGGCGCGTGCCTGTACTTCACGTTTGCCTTCAAGGGGACCTCGCCGGGCGAGATGGTCCGTGAGTACGAGGTCGTCAAGTCGGCCATCCAGCAGGCGTTCGTCGACAACGGCGCCACGCTTTCGCATCACCACGCGGTCGGGACCGAACATTCCCAGTGGCTCGAGCAGGACATCTCCGCTCCGGGCGTCGCGATGCTCGAGGCGTTGTTCACGGGGACCGATCCCGGGCAACACCTGAACCCCGGAAAGATCGTAGGCGACGATCATCGACCCGTACTCGATCCTGGAAGTCTCGAAGCGCGCGACTGACGCGGAGATCGAGCGCGCGTACGAGCGTTTGCTCCGGCTGTTCGATCCGGAGCGTTATCCGGGGTCAAGCGAGGACGCATACCGGCGCCTGGCGGAGGTGAATGCGGCCTACGCGCAGATCCGAGGGGAGGCGCGGCCGGAGGACCCGGATCCGATCGACGAGGGTGACACCGGAGGCGGCGAAGCCGCTGTGGCCGACAACCTCGTGCGGATCGGGTTCATCTCCAGCGACGCACGACATCCGCGCAACCCGGCGGTAGACGTGCTCGCGTCGCTGCTGCCAGAAGGCTCGCGGATCCACGTTTGCCTTACGTGTCTCGGCGTAAAGTCGAACGGTCACTACGAATGCCGTAAGACGAGCGGCAGCTTTAGCGCCGTGACGGTCACGCGCCAAGATGGGCCGTACGCGACCGGTGACTCTGTCCATGCCATCGCGCGGACCGAGATCGTGTTGTGCACCGACGACGAGCTGTCGTGGACGGTCTCGAAATACGCTGGGCATCGCATGGACGAGGTGACGCTCTACTCGATCCCGTTCGACGACATCCTCGGAGCGTCGGTGCACGGCCGTAAACACGACGTGGTCGAGGTCTGGATCGCGAGCGGGCCGAGGGTGTCGATCCACACCAGGCCGCGCGCCGGCGAAGCTCTGAGCGCTTACATCGAGCGCGCGGCGAAGTCGCCGTGATTTAGCGCCCTCAGCCCTCAGCCCTCAGCCCGGGCGCAACCGCTTCGCCGCGGCCTGCGCGCGCCGGTTGATCCGGCCGAGCGTCTCGCCGGCGACCTCGGCGCCGATCGAGCGAAGCTCGTCGCGCAGGCTCCCAACGAACGGCCCGTCGCCCGGCGTGGCCGAACCTCCATCTCCGCCGCCGAGCAGATCGACGAGCAACGTCGACCACCCGAAACGGCGGGCGGCCAGCCCCTCGCCGTTCATCGGGTTGTAGTACTCGCGGAATCCGTGGCGCTCGACGAGCTCGACGCAGGAGCCGACGATCCGCTCCGCGTCGGCTTCGTAGCCGAACCGCGCGAGTGCCGGCGCGAGCAGCCACGTGGTGTTGATCCACGATGGACCGCGCCAGCACCGAAACAGATGCCAGCCGGCCTGGAAGCTCGGCTCCTCCATCGACACCGATGGGATCCCATACCGCGCCCGGTAGCGCTTCGGGTGAAGCAGATGCTCCTCGATCAGCCGCCGGGCGATCTCCTCGGGAATGGAGGGGAGCGCCAGCGGCGTGAGCGATGACCACGTCGACACCCGCAGCGGGGCGTGCCCGGATCCGGCGAGGTCCCAGAACAGCCCGCGTTCCTCGTCCCAGCAGAGGTCGACCAGCGCCTGCTCAGTCCGCTCGGCCCGGGTCCGGTAGGCGTCGTCGCCGGTCAGCCGCGCGAGCGCACGGAGGGACAGCGCGTAGAACACGTTGACCATCACGTCTTCGACGTGCTCGTCGTAGCGAGCGATGATTGCCCGCGAGTCGTAGCGCAGCCGCCGCGAGCGCTCGACCAACCAGAAATAGCCCGGGAGGTAGTGGCTCATCCAGCCGAACACCGCGTCGTACTTGGGCGAGTCGTCGAGCCCGGATTCGTCGGGATGGATGATCGAGATCAGGCCGTCGCCGTCGGGATCGCGGTGGCGCCCAAGCCAGTCGTAGTGCAGCCGCAGCGCGTCAAGCCCCTCGGTGCGGAAGCCCGGGTCCTCAGGCGAGCGATCCGCGACCATTTCCCACGCGAGCGCCAGCAGCGGCGTCTGGATGTGCGCGGTGCCCTGGTTGCCGCGTAGCGAATGCGTGGCATAGAAGGGCGCTCGTCGCCAGCCGGCGTTGTCGTGCCAGAAGATCGTGTGCGGGATGAACCCGTCCAGGCGCCCGCCGCGGAGCAGCGTGCGCAGTTCCTCGCGAGCCCGCGCGGGCTCGAAGTGGCGCCACACGATCGCGTGAAAGCACGAGTCCCAGTACCACTGGTGGCGGTAGCGTGGGGGCGCCGGGCAGGTGAATCCGTACGGCGTCCCGTCCGCGAGGCTTCCCTCGCGCCAATTTCCCGTCAGGACCCGGTACGCCTCGTCGCGCACCATCGCCAGTCGTCCCCGATCGACAACTACCGGCAAAGCCGCTGCAGGTCGACCAGTTCGGCCTCGAACACGCGCTCCCAGCTCATCGAGTCACCCAGCGAGGCCGCGGCGACGGGATCGAGCGGCGCGGCCAGAGCGCGCTCGATCGCGCGCGCCAGGTCCACGGGATCCTTGGGCGTGAACGTCTGGACGAGCGGGCTCGCCAGTGCCGCCGCCGGCGTCGACGAGCACGCCACCACGCGTGCGCCGCTCGCGGCGGCCTCGAGCACCGCCAGGCCGAAGGTCTCGTGCGGGCCGGGGGCGACGACGCAGGCCGCCTCCCGGTACAGCCGCGCGAGGGCTCGCCGGTCGGCCACGAACGGCCGCATCTCGACGAGGCCGGCTACGCCGAGGCGGCGTGCCCGCGCCTCGAGCACCGGGCGGGCGGGGCCGTCGCCGACGATCCACAGCGGCCGCCGTGCTCCGCCAATTCCCATCGCGATCGCCTCCAGAATGTCCCCGATCCGCTTCTCCAGCGACACCCGACCGACGAACAGCAGGTGGTCGCCCCGCACCGCGGGGCCGGGCCGGAACGCCGGGTGCAGTCCGAACTGGAGCTTGATCGCCGCGGACCGGCCCGAGTCGGGCTCGGGATCGACGATCGACATCACCGCGTCGACGTGCTCGTACGCGTGCTGGTAGATCCGCCGGAGCGCGGGCAGGTAGATCGCGTCCGGCCCGGGAATTCCGGCGGCGTGCAGCGCCGGCGAGGCATGGTGCACGGCGACGACGGCGGCGCCGAGTCGATGCGCCTCACGGGTCACGCTCAACGGCCGCCAGAACGGGTCATGGAGGATCACGACATCCGGGCGCACCGCCCGGAGCGTCTCTCGCAGCGCGCGACCGCCGAGCGGAAGCCGGTAGCCGTTCGACGCCGCGAGCTGGAGCGAGGGGAGCTCATGGCGGCCACCGGCATCAAGCCGGCGCCGGCCCGGTATCACGAGGTGGTGCTCGAACGCGCCGGTGATACGCGCGTACCTGGCCTTCTCGTTCAGGTACGTGCGGATGCCGCCGCTTCGCTCGGCGTAGAACAGCGCCACGTCACACACCACAAGCCGGTCGCCGTGAGGCTTGCGCGCGGCGAACACGTTCACGGTGAATATTGTGTGTCGCTCCGGAGCGTCATCTTGTTAGGAACCAGTGAAGGGTGCCGGTTACAGACGATGATCGCGATCGACCAGACCGGGAAGGGCCCGCCGCTCGTGCTGCTACACGGCGTCGGAGCGAACCGGGAGGTGTGGCGCCGTGTGACGCCCGCCCTCGCCGTGGATCGCCACGTGATCGCGCCCGACCTCCCCGGTTTCGGCGAATCGACCGCGGCCGCGGACGGGTTCGAGCTCGGCGTCGTCGCCGCGGCCCTCGCGGAGGCGCTGGCCGACCGCGCGGGCGAGTCGTTCGACCTCGTCGGGAACTCGCTCGGTGGCGCGGTCGCGCTTGCGCTCGCCGTCGAACGCCCAGATCTGGTCCGCCGCCTCGTGCTCGCCGCTCCAGCGGGCTTCGCCTCGCGACCGGCACCGGTCGCCGCTGCCGCGGGCGCGCTCGCCGACGGCGTGGTCACCGCCAGGCGCATCATCGGGGTCCCGGCGGCGCGTAGCGCGACGGCGCGGCGCGCGCTGCTGTGGGGTGCGATCGCGGAACCGCAGGGGTTGGCGGCCGACGACGCGCGCATGATGATCCTTGCGTCGCGCGGTTCGACCCGCATCGGGCCGGCGGTGGAGGCCGTGCTCCGGGCCGACCTGCGTCCACAGCTGGCCCGGGTCGAGGCGCCGCTGGGCATGATCTGGGGCTGGCGCGACCGGATCGTCCCGATCGCGACGCTGCGCACGATCCGCGTGGTGCGTCCGGATGCCGTGGTCTCGACCATTCCGCGCGCTGCCCACGTCCCTCAGGTGGAGCGCCCGCGGGAGTTCGTGATCGCGTTGCAGAGCGTGCTCGACCGGCTCTCAAAGTAGAAACCGTTTCGTCACAACTCTCTCGCCGGGCTGGCTTAGGCTGCTTTGCAGGGACATCGAGCCAGATGACGACCGTGAACATCGGGAGTGCTGGTGTCGTTCGCCTGCGGGACGGACGCAAGGTCACGTTCGTGGCCGCCGGTCCGCAGAACGGCTTCCCCGTGGTCTACTGCCACGGCGCGATCGGCTCGCCGCGATGGCACACACCGGGACTCGACGAGGTGATCGACGAGCTCGGGATCCGCTACCTGGTCGTCAACCGTCCCGGGTTCGCAGGATCGGACCCGTGCCCGGGCCGCACCGTCGTCGACCATGCCCGGGACCTCGACGAGCTGATGGGCATCCTTGGGTACGGCCGCTTCTCCGTGGTTGGGGTGTCGGCGGGTGCCCCCTATGCGCTCGCCTGCGGCTGGGCGCTGCCCGACCGGCTCGCGGGCCTGGCCGCGGTCAGCCCGCTGGGCCCTCCGGATGGCCCGGGCGCGAGCCCGAGCTGGAGGTACAAGGTCGCGCTCGTGCCGTTCGGCTCGCCGCGGCTCGGGCCCGCGGTTGCCCACCTCAGCCTCGGCGCGCTCGGCCTCAGGCGCCAGACCTGCGCGCAGGCGATGATCGACGATTACCTCGTGTGCCGGCGCCCCTGGGGATTCGATCCGGCTGAGCTGGAGATCCCGGTGACGCTCTGGCACGGTCGCGGCGACCGGCTCGTCCCGCTCGCGCACACGCTCGCGCTCGCCGCCGCCATCCCGGGTTGTGAGGCACGGGTAGACGACCGCGGCGGCCATTTCTTTTACTCCCGGAGGCTCACCGAGATCCTCGCCCCGCTGCTCCCCGGCGTGGACGCTTCCGAGCCCGCGGCCGCGCTCCTCCGCGCGGCGTAACCGGTGGCACGATACATGCGTGCGGACACCGAAGCTAATCGCGGCGCTGATAGCGGCGTGCGTGCTCGCGGGATGCGCCAGTAACGCCGAGTGCGACGGGCACGCGTGTATCGGCGACTGGAAGCGGGACATGGCGCTTGGCGGCACGGTGGTGCACTGCCCCGACGGTTCCTGGTCGCACGGCGGCGGCCTCGGGGCCGCATGCGCCGGGCACGAAACTAAGAAGTGAGCGTCGGCCCGCGAGTCAACGCCAGCGAGGCCATCGCGTCGCACAGCCGATCGGCCTCCTCGGGCGTGGTGTAGTGCAGGTAGCCGGCGCGGACCGCGCCGCCCGACGCCTCGAGGCCGAGCGCGACCATCGCGCCGAGCGCGTAGTAGTTCCCGTGGTACGTGAACAGTCCGAGCTTGCCGAGCTCCGTGCTCAGGGCCTGGGGAGTCCAGCCCGCGAGGTTGAAGCAGAACGTGGGCGTGCGCTCCTCGCTCCGCTCGGGATCCGGAATGCCGTAGAGCCGCAGTCCCGGGACCTCGCCGAGGCGCTCGAGCGTGTGCCGCGTCAGATCGCGCTCGTGAGCCTCGATGCGCGCGTACGCGAGGTCCAGGCGCCCGGGACGGTCGTCGGCCTCTGACCCCACCGACTCGAGATACGCGACCGCGGCGACGAACCCGGCGAGCGCCTCGTGGGACAGCGTTCCGGTCTCGAACCGATGGCCCGCAGGGACTTCGAGCGCTGGGCGGACGCGGTCGGCGGGCAGCGAGCGCGCCAGCTCGCCGCGGACGGCGGCGACGCCGAGATGCGGTCCGAAGTACTTGTACGCGGAGGTCAACAGCACGTCGGCGTCGATGGCACCTCGGTCGATCCGGCGGTGCGGAGCGAGATGGACGCCGTCGACCCATGCGAGCGCGCCTGCCCCGTGCGCGGCCGCGGATAGGCTGGCGGCGTCGGGGATCGAGCCGAGCGCGTTTGACGCCAGCGTGAACGCGACCACGCGCGTGCGATCGGTGATCAGCGCGGTTACCGCGTCGACGTCGAGGGTCCCGGTATGCGGGTCGAGCGCCGCGGTGCGCACGGTGAGACCGCGGTCCCCCGCCACGAGCAGCCACGGCGACACGTTGGCATCGTGGTCGAGTTCGGTGACGATGATCTCGTCGCCCGGCGCGAGCGTACGAGCGACGGCGTGCGCGAGCAGGAAATTGATTGTGGTCGTGTTGGCGCCGAACACGATTTCCTCCGCGGTGCACCCGAGGAGGTCCGCCGCGGCGAGATGAGCCGCGTCGACCAGCTCCTCGCTGGCCTCGGAGGTCACGAACGGGCCGCCGAGGTTGGCGTTCGCGCTCACCAGGTAGTCGGCCACCGCGCGGGCGACGGAGTCGGGCGTCTGCGAACCGCCCGGGCCGTCGAGGTAGACCGCGGGATGGCCGTTCACCCGGCGCTCGAGCGCCGAGAAGCGCGACCTGATCGCGGCCATGTCGAGCGTCACAGACACGGCGACAGCCTCTCACACGCGGGCTAAGGCATGGGCGCCCGCCGCCTAAGGGGTGGGCGCGATCAGCTCGCTCCGTTTGCCCGATGTGAACCGGGCGCCTCAGCTCCATCATTATCGATAACGACTTGGAGGAACCGAAATGGCTGCCACACCGCTTCACAGATGGACCCCCGATTCGCAGGCGCCCACGGTGGCGATCCGGCTTGCCGAGACGGACGAGGCCGCGGTGCTCCGACGGCTCGCCGCGCTCGATGACCAGCGCCCGCTCGAAGGGCGGGTTCTGGTTGCCCTGGTCGACGGCGAACCCGAGGCCGCGATCTCGCTGGACAACCGGCGCGTCATCGCGAACCCGTTCCTGGCCACCCGCGACCTCGTCCAGTTGCTGCGAGTGCGGGCCGAGCACATCGCGGGGCCGGATCCACGCCGGAGTCGCCACACGCTGCTGCGCCGCGCGGCGTGACCGCCCCCGCCGGGGCTAAGCTCCGGCGGTGCCGAAAGTCTTCAACATCGATGGCGACGACTGGGACCAGGCGGAGGATCGCCCGGGGTGGCGGAGCAAGGAAACAGCGGTTGGAGCCCGCATCGGCGCGGAGTTGATCGGCGCCACCCTGTACGAGCTCGAGTCTGGCGACCGTCTGTTCCCGTACCACACCCACCACGCCAACGAGGAGTGGCTGCTGGTGATTCGCGGCCGGCCGACGCTACGCACGCCGGAGGGCGAACACGAGCTGACCGAGGGCGACATTGTCGCGTTCCCCCGGGGCGAGGCCGGGCTGCATCAGGTGCGTAACCGGACGGACCAGCCGATCCGGCTGCTGATGTTCTCCACGCTGATCATGCCCGAGGTGATCGAGTATCCCGACAGCGGAAAGCTGGGGGCGCGCGATGCGACGGGCGAGCGCATCGTGCTCGCCCGCCCCGGGGCTCCGCTCGGGTACTGGGAGGGCGAGGACTAAAGAACCTGCATAACTCGACTCGATTGTCGAGTGATGCATGCCGGGAGTGTCTAGTTGCCTTGACCGAACCACCCGCGCGCCGGTACACCACGGACACCCACCAAACCAGGAGGTGTCACCCATGGCCCGCACAATCACGATCCGGCGCGAGAAAACGGCGCCGGCTGAAGTCACCGGGGCAAGCGTCACCGGCAGCATGGTCATCGGCTCGCGCCTGATCGGACCGTCGGCGATGGCGCCGGTTGCGATCGCGGCCTGCGCCATCGGGGCGCTCGCGATCGGGCGGCTGGCAATCGCCGAAGCCGTAATCCGCAAGCTGAAGGCCGAGGAGATCGAGATCGGCTCGCTCAAGGTGCGCGAACTCGAGGTCGCCGGCCAGCGTTGGCCGGAGCCGCCCTCAACGAGCGCCTAATCCCCGCGACCCCCGGACGCGGTAGATAATCACCGAACACGCGCGCGCCAGCCCGGGCCGCGCAGGAGTGAGGAGAAGACCTGCATGACCACGATCACCCGCACCGGAGTCGATCAAGTCCTCGAGCGCGCTGTAGCCGACGGAGCGGTGCCGCAGGTCGTCGCGATCGCCGCGGACCGCGACGGGATCATCTACGAGGGCGGGGCCGGCCCGCGCGTCGCGGGCGAGGGGGGGACGGTCACCGCCGACACCCACTTCAGGATCATGTCGATGACCAAGATGGTGGCGACGACCGTCGCGCTCCAGATGATGGAGCAGGGCAAGCTCGACGTCGACGCCCCGGTGGCGCACTACTGCCCGGAGTTCGACGAGGTCCAGGTGCTCGACGGCTTCGACGGGGACGAGCCGCGCCTGCGCGCACCGTCGACCCAGGCGACGGTCAAGAACCTCCTCACCCACACGACGGGTCTCGGCTACTGGTTCTTCAGCCCCGACCTCCTCAGGTGGGAGGCAGCGACCGGCACCCCGAACGTACTCTCGGGCCAGAACGCGATCTTCAGGGCGCCGATGCTTGTCGACCCGGGCACGCGGTTCGACTACGGCATCAACATCGACTGGCTTGGGCGCGTGATTGACGCCGCGAGCGGGATGAAGCTCGACGAGGCGATCGCGCACGTCGTCACCGGGCCGCTCGGGATGAACGACACCGCGTTCGTGATGAGCGACGCCCAGCGCGCGAATTCCGTCCCGGTCCACTTGCAGGACGAAGATGGGGCCTGGGCGCCGAGCGACGTCGATCTCGTCGAGGAGCCCGATTACTGGGCCGGCGGCCACGGGCTGCACTCGACGCCGCGCGATTACATGAAGTTCCAGCGCATGCTGCTCGGCAACGGCACCTCGCCGGACGGCGTCAAGATCCTCGAGTCGGCCACGGTCGACGCCGCGTTCACGAACCAGATCGGCGCCATCGACTTTCCCGCCGAGCTGCCGACCGCCGACCCGACCGCGACGTGCGACTTCATGGCCGGGCCCGGCTTCAAGTGGGGCTACGGCCTCCTGCTCAACACCGAGGATGCGCCGGGAGCTCGTCGCGCCGGCAGCGGGGCCTGGGCCGGCCTGCTGAACACGCACTTCTGGATCGACCGCACCAGCGGCATCACGGGCGCGATCTACAGCCAGACGCTTCCGTTTGCCACCTTGCCGGCGCTCCAGATGTACCAGGAGTTCGAGGGAGCGCTGTACGCGTCGCTCTAACGGACTCAGCCGGCCGCCGGGCGGAGGACGTCGGCGCGCATCGGGGTGAGGAAGCGGCGCTCCCCAGGGCGCTCGCCGGGCTCTCCGAGGCGCTCGAGGCCGGTCGTCAGCGCTTCCGCCAGCTCGTCGAAACGGACCGCGCGAGCGGGATCCGCCGCGATGATGCGTGCGCGGAGCGCCGGCATGCCGGCCACGCTCAGCGGCACGTCGTAATCGACGGTGCTCGCACGCTCCAGGCCGGCGAGGGCAGCGTCCGCGACTGCCTGCTGCGCCGCGGCCCGGACCTCGGTCTCGTCGTCGACGATCCGCGTGAGCTCGAAGAAGTCGCCCTCGGCCAGGGGCTCGGCGACGTACACCGATCCGCCCGGCCGGATCACCCGGCGCGCCTCGGCCAGCGCCGCACCCAGGTCACCGACGGGCACGTGGTGGAGCGAGCGCATGAACACGACGATGTCGGCTGATGCGTCGTCCAGCGGGAGGCGTTCCGCCCGTCCGACGACGTAGCGCGCGCCGCGTCCGCCGTCCTGTTCGACGGCGTCCGCCATCTGCGACTCGGAGATCTCGACGCCGATCACCCGCGCACCGCGGTCGCACAGCGCGCGCACGAGCGCGCCGCCGCCGCAGCCGATGTCGACGACGTCCCTGCCGGACGGCGGCACAAGCCGCTCGAGCATCTCGAGATCGCTGATCACTTCATTACTCACGCCGGCAATCGTAGTCGCGAGCAGGCCGTCGGCCGCCTGCGGTGTAGGCTCGGATGCATGGGGTCGAAGTACCGCGCAGTCCTTTCCGTGCCCGGCGCCGGGCCGCTGTTCGCGAGCGCGCTCGTCGGCCGCTTCCCCCAGGGCATGTCGTCGCTGGCGATCCTGCTGCTGGTGCGCGCCACGACGCACTCGTACGCCGCGGCCGGAGCCGCGGTCGGGGCGTTCGCGCTCGCGACCGCCGCCTCCGCACCGCTCATCGGTCGCCTCGTCGATCGCTTCGGCCGCTCGACAGTCTTGATGCCGTTCGCGTGCGGGCAGGCCGTCGTGTACGTGCTGATCGTCGTCGCCGCGGCCAGCGGCGCCGGCGCGGTCGTCCTGATCGTGCTGTCCGCCGCGTCGGGCGCGCTTCTACCCCCGATCGCGCCGTCGGTCAGGTCGCTGCTCCGCGAGGTGTACGACGATCAGGCGGTCCTCGACACCGCCTATGCGCTCGAGTCGATCTTCCAGGAGACGATCTGGGTCGTCGGGCCGCTGGTGGTCGCGCTCGTGATCGCGCTCACTTCGCCCGAGACGGCGGTGGCGCTGCTCGGCGTCGTGTGCGCCGGCGGCACCGCGCTGTTCCTCCGCTCTCCGCTCGTCCGGAACTCGGGGTCGCGCCGGGGCACGGGCCACGAGCGCGCGTCCGCGCTGGCCAGCCCCGAGCTACGTGCACTGCTAGGGCCGGTACTCCTGACCGGCGTGTCGCTCGGGGCGGTCGAGGTCGGACTGCCGTCGCTCGCTCTCCACGCCGGGTCGCGGCCGGCCTCGGGCCTGTTGCTGGCGCTGTGGAGCGTGGGCAGCATGTGCGGCGGGCTGTGGTACGGCGCCCATGTATGGCGCTCCCCGCTCTCGACGCGATACCAGACGCTGTTAGCGGTGCTGGTGGTTTGCACGGCGCCGCTGATCGCGGCGCGGTCGATCCCGGCCGGCGCGGTGTGCAGCCTGCTCGCCGGCCTCGCGATCGCGCCGGTGTTCTCCTGCCAGTACGCGCTCGTCGGCCGCTCGGTCACGCCAGGGAGCGAGACCGAGGCGTTCACGTGGGTGTCGGCGGCGCTGATCGGCGGACTCGCCGCCGGCTCGGCGGTCGGCGGCGCCGTGATCGGTTCCGGTGGCGTCGGGGCGCCGTTCGTGTTCGCGTGCCTGGCTGCGCTGCTCGCCGCGGTGGTCGCGTTCGGATTCCGCAGCCGGGTCCGGCAGCCGGCGCAGAACAGCCGCGCGACCGCAGCCGACTACGGAACCCGCGTCGACTAGGGAATCCAGCGCTCGCCGGCAGGCGTGACCGTGAGCTCGTGCGTGTACGCGCGGGAGCCCTGCTCGACCAGGTACGCCACCGCGTTGGCGACGTCGTCCATGTCGGCGAGCGCGTCTTGCGGCTGATCGCGGGTGGATGCCTCGGTCTTCGGCGACGCGATCGTCGCGTTCACCGCCAGCAGCGCCACGTGGATGCCCGCCGCACGCTGCTCCTGCGCGGCGGCCTGGACGAGCGCCCTGGTGGCGAACGCGCCGGCCGCCCACAGTCCCCGTCCCGGATACGCGCGCTGCGACGAGCCGCCGGTGATCTGCACGAGCGCGCCACCGCGCTCGTTCTGCGCGAGCGCGGCGATGCCGCTCGACAGAAACACGAACGCCTGCTCGGCGACCGCCACCGTCCACCCGCGGAACCCCTCGAGGTCCGCCTGCGCGAGTTCGCCGCCGCCGAAGGGCCCACCCGCGGGCGCGTGGAACGCGGTGATCGCGTTGACCACGGCATCGACCGAGCCGGTCTGCTCGCGGGCCGAGGCCAGTGCGCCGCTCAGCGACTCGAGATCTGAGGCGTCGGCCGCGATCGCCAGTGCGCCGCGCTCACGGACGCGCGCGAGCGTGCCCTCGCTACGGGCGACGCCGGCGGCGTTCCACCCGAGCTGGATGAAGCGGTCGATGATCACGCCACCGAGATTGCGCGCGCCGAGGACGACGACGGTCTTGGCCATCCCCGCAAAGGGTACGGATCAGCGCGCCTGCGCCTGGACTCCGGCCTCGAGCCGTTCCAGCAGGGCTCCGAGCTGGTCGACCTCGTCGTCGCTGAGCTGCGAGCGGAGCATGCGGTCGTGCCGGCGCGCGACCTCGCGCAGGCGGTTGAACAGCGCGATGCCCTCGTCGGTGAGCTCGACGCGCTGGACGCGGCGGTTGCTCTCCTCCCGCCAGCGCCTCACGAGGCCCTTGCGCTCCAGCGCATTCAGGTGGTGGGTCAGCGTCGCGCCCGTGATCCCGAGCTGCTCGGCGAGCGAGGACTGCGTGTCCCAGTTCGCCGAACGGACGAGCAGCAGGACCTGCCAGGTGGACACCGAGCCGCCGGCCTCCGCCATCGCTCGCTCGAACGCCTGGGTGATCGCCCGTGAGGTGCGCGTGAGGCGCAGACCGATGGGGGCGGAGTCAGGGCGGGAACTCATGCGGAAGCCGATCATAGCACAATCGCTTGACATCTAAGAATTAGATATCTAAGCTTTAGATATGAACGAATCAACCACACCCATCCCAAACGTCCGGGTCGCGTTCGCCGCGGTCGTTCTCGCGATGCTGCCGGCCGTGCTCGACCAGACGATCCTCGCTACCGCGCTGCCTACGATCGCCCACGATCTCGGGCGGCTCACCGACGTCTCCTGGGTGATCTCGGCCTACGTGGTCGCCGCCGCCGCGAGCACGCCGCTGTGGGGCAAGCTCGGCGACAGGCTCGGGCGCAAGCGAATGCTCGAGATCTCCCTGACTCTGTTCCTCGCGGCATCGGCCGTCTGCGGAACCGCCCAGGACATGACCTGGCTGATCGTCTCGCGCGCCGTACAGGGCGTCGCCGCCGGCGGCCTGATGACGCTGGCCATGGCCGCCGTGGGCGATCTCGTGTCCCCGCGCGAGCGGGGTCGCTATCAGGGCTACATCGCGGTCGCGTTCGCGCTCGCGACCGTCGTCGGTCCCCTGATCGGCGGCGTCCTCGTCGAGCACGCCAGCTGGCGCTGGGTGTTCTACGTGAACCTCCCGATCGGCGCGGCCGCGCTCGTCGCGCTGGAGCTTCGGCTCCCGGCGTCGGAGACCTCAGGGCGCCGAGTGCCCGTGGACGTCACCGGCGCGGCGTTGCTCGCGGGTTCGACGATCGCACTGATGCTCGCCTGCATCTGGGGCGGGGACCGATACGCGTGGGGCTCCGCGACGATCATCGCGCTGATCGCGGGCGGCGTCGCGTTGGCGATTGCCCTGGTCGCGCGCGAGCGGCGTGCGGCCGATCCAATCGTGCCGCTCGATCTGTTGCGCCTGCGCCCGGTCGCGGTCTCGAGCGCCGCGTTGTTCCTGACGACGGCGGCGTTGTTCTCGATCACCGTGTTCGTCCCGCTCTACCTCCAGACGACCACGCACGCGACCCCGACCCAGGCCGGGCTGCTGCTCGTGCCGATGATGCTCGGGATCACCGTCTCGACCAACGTGGCCGGGATCGCGATGTCGAGGACCGGGCGCTACAAGCGCTATCCGGTCATCGGCCTCGCGCTGATGACGGTTGCGCTCGTGCTCCTCGCGACGCTTGTTCTGCATCCGAGCCGGACCACAACCGCGATCTCGCTCGTGGTGTTCGGCCTGGGGTTCGGGATGGTCGGCCAGGTCCTGATCGCCGCCGTCCAGAACAGCGTGCCCCGGGCCCAGCTCGGCACCGCGATGGCGACCACCTCGTTCTTCCGGGGGATCGGCGGGGCCGCCGGGGCAGCGATCCTCGGCGCGATCTTCACCGCTCGGACCGGCGTCAACACCACTGCCGGCAGCCTCGGTCACCTCGGTGCCGCCGCGCGCGCCGACGTGATCCACGGCGTCCAGGCCGTGTTCCTGACGGCGGCGCCGATCGCCGCGATCGCGCTGATCGTCGTGCTCGCCCTCAGAGAGGCGCCGCTACGGGGATCGGCACGAGAACCGGCCGGCGCAGGCGCGCCGGCACCCGGCCGCTGATCGACGAGGTGAGGAACAGCGCATCGGCGCTCGCGAGGCGGTCGACGTCGATCGGCTCCTCGCGGGCGCCGTCGTCGGCCGCCAGGAGCGCAGCGCGGGTCACGCCGGGCAGGATCCGGCCGTCGGCCGGTGGGGTGATCAGCGATTCGCCCTCGACAATCCAGACGTTCGCGTGGGCGGCCTCGAGCACGAGCCCGTCGGTGTCGACGATCAGCGGCACCGAACCGGGGTGTAGGGCGGCGAGCGTCTCGAGCAGCCGGCGATCGCGCCACTTGTGGGCGCCAAGGCCTCCGGGCAGCGCGAACGGGTCGAGCACCACGGACCCCGCCGGTGGCGGTCCGGCCGGCGACACCGTGATCCGCACGCCGCCGTCGGCGTCGGCGAGCACGCGCATCCGCGCACGGGCCGTGACCTCGGCGGCCGCCGCCCGCGCGCCCGCGAGCACGGTCGTCGGCAGGGAGGCGCCGTACAGCTCGGCCACGGAGGCGGCGAGCCGTTCCAGATGCTGCTCGAGCGCCACCGGACGGCCTTCCTCCACGAGCACGGTCTCGAACACGCCGAGCGACGGATCGGGCCGGTCTCCGTGGAGCAGGGCGCGCTCGAACGGTGGGTGCCGACGCCTCAGATCCCGGCCGACGGGCGCGACCCACCCGCCGATGGCCGCGACCGGCCCCGCCGCCTTCGTGAGCGCCTCGGCGAGCTCCTGCTCGGGATCGGAGTCGGCCACGATCGCGCCGCCGGCGCCGATCCAGATCGCGCCCGAGCCCGTCTCGAACGTGCGGATCACGACGCTGAGGTCGAGTCCCGCGACCGGGCTCGCGATCCCAATCGCGCCGGTGTACACCTCGCGTCGGGTGGCTTCGAGCGTCGCGATCACCTTCATCGCCTGCACCTTCGGCGCGCCCGTGACCGAGCCCGGCGGGAAGGTGGCACGGAGCAGCTCGCCGTCGCCCACGCCGTCGCGGAGCCGGCCGGTCACGGTCGAGACCAGGTGCCACACCCCGGCGTGGCCCTCGACCCGCGGCTCGAGCGCCTCCACGGTCCCGTACGTGCAGACCCGGCCGAGGTCGTTGCGCATCAGGTCGACGATCATCACGTGCTCGGCGGCGTCCTTGGTCGACTCGAGCAGCGCGTCGCGCGCCGCGGCCCGCTCGCCCTCCGAGCCTGTCCGCGGGCGCGTCCCCTTGATCGGCTCGGTCCGCACCTCGCGTCCGGATCGCCGGAGGAACCGCTCGGGCGACAGGCTCACGACGCCGCCGACCAACGCGCCGAACCGGGGCCTCGCGCGGGGGAGCGCGCGGGCGAACAGGTCGAGCGGGTCGCCGTCGAACTCGGCGGCCAGTCGCACGCACAGGTTGGCCTGGTACAGCTCTCCCTGGGCGATCCGGCGCACGCAATCGGCGACCGCAGCCACGTGCCCGGCCGCCCCGTTGGCCGCGAGCGCGAACGGGCCCGGCACGGGCTCCGGTTCGTCTACGGCCTCCGGCGCGGCACGCAGCCGCTCGCGCCACACGCGCAGTCGCTGTTTGAGAAAGGCGGCGCGCTCGGCGGACCACAGTCCCTCGAACCACCACCGCTGCCCGTCGTGCAGCACGACGTGGTCGTAGAACGCGAGCGAGAACGCCGGGCAGTGGACGGGCGCCGGCGGGCTCGGGGGCAGCTGCTCGACGAGCGAGCCGAGCCCGTACCCGAGCCACCCGACCCATCCTCCGCCCACCAGCGCTTCACCCTGTGAAACCGATGGCTGGGACTCGATGACCGAGAACGGGTCGGCATCCGGGTCGGCGACGCGTTCCGGGTGCGAGCCGAGCAGCGTCAACCCGCCGAGCCACTCGCCGGCGAGCGCGAACGGCCGCTCGTCGCCGCGCAGCCAAGCCACCGCTTCGTCCGGGCTGAGGCCCGAATCCAGCTCCACCCGGAACGCTCTCAGGACAGCGTCACCCCTCCGCAAACCTTCGCTCGAGCTCGCGGATCTCGTCCATCCCGATGAAGTCGAGGAACTCGCCGAACGCCGGCAGCGACGGCAGCAGGTCGATCGGGGTGCCGTCGGACTTGATCCGCTGGAGCACCGTCCGGATCGCACCGGTCGCGGCCAGGAGCACGCTCAGGGGGAAGATCACGATGCTGAATCCGAGCTCGCGCAGGAACCCGTGGGTGACCGCGGGCGTCTTGCCGCCCTCGGCGTAGTTGAACAGGAGCGGCACGTCGGGGAAGGCCTCCGCGACCGCCTCGATCTCGGCCTCTGACTGCGGCGCCTCGACGAACAGCGCGTCCGCTCCCGCGTCGCGGTACACGCGGGCGCGCTCCAGCGCGGATTCCAACCCCTCGACGGCGCGGGCATCGGTCCGGGCGATGATCAGGAAATCCGGGGACGTGCGCGCCGCGACGGCGGCCGCGACCTTGGCCGCCATCTCGGCTGCGGGCACGACCTGCTTGCCCTCCATGTGCCCGCATTTCTTGGGCATCACCTGGTCCTCGAGGTGGATCGCGCTGACGCCCGCGGCCTCGTACTCGTGCACGGTCCGGATCACGTTAATCGAGTTCCCGTAGCCGGTGTCGGCGTCGGCGATCACCGGGATGTCGACCGCCTGCGCAATCCGGCGTGCGTTGTCGACCATCTCGGGCAAAGACATGAGCCCGATATCGGGGCGCCCCAAGCGCGAGGCCGCGCTGCCGAAGCCGGTCATGTACACGGCTCCGAAAGCCGCTTCCTCGATCAGCCGCGCGCCCAATGCGTCATAGCAGCCGGGGGCGAGCACCATCTCGCCGGCATCGAAACGGTCGCGCAGCGTCGGCCGGCGACCACTCGCTGACCCCAGCAGCCGCGCCATGCAAACGGCCTCAGTCCCCCGTCGGCTTGACCCCGGCGGCCTCGACCATGACGATCGCGGTGCGCACGGGAGCGCGAGTACGGTGTTCGACTCCCCGCGGCACCGTGTAGCCCTGGTGGGCGTCGAGCACGACCGTGTCGCGCCCCTCGACGTCGATCAGGAGCTGACCCGAGAGCACGAGGAAGAACTCGTCGGTGTCGGTGTGGTGGTGCCAGTGGAAATCGCCCTCGAGCACGCCCAGGCGGACCACCGCGTCGTTGACCGTGGTCAGGGTCTGATTCCACCACGGCTCGTGGGAGGCGATCTCGGCCGGCAGGTCGATCAGCGTGAGGCTGCCGTACTTGTCGTCGAGATGGATGTCGTATGCGGTCATCGGTTGAGTAGCTCCTCTAGCTCGTCGAGGTCTCGCTCGGTCGGTTGCCACTGTGCGGCGGCAACGTTCTGGCGCACCTGCTCGGGCTTGGTCGCGCCGGCAATCACCGTGGATACCGCCGGCCGGGCCAGGAGCGCCCCGATCGCGACGTCGGTCAGCCCCAGCTCACGGGCCGCCGCGTAACGCTCGAGCGCCTCGACCAGGTCGAATTGCTCGTCGGTCCCGACCTGGTCGCGCGCCGCCAGCCGCGTCCCGGCCGGCGCGGGCTCACCCCGCCGGTACTTGCCGGTGAGAAGCCCGGACGCCAACGGGAAGAACGGGACGAAGCCGATCCCGAGCCGCTCGCACGTCGGCAGCACCTCGCGCTCGGCCTCGCGGTGCAGGAGGCTGTAGTTGTTCTGGATCGAGGTGAACGGGGCGAAGCCCCGGTCGCGTGCGACCGCGTCGGCCTCCTCGATCTGCTCCGCGCTGAAGTTCGACGCCCCGATCCAGCGCACGGTGCCGGCGCGGACGAGCCCGTCGAGCGTCTCGAGCGTCTCCGCGATCGGCGTCACGCCGTCGGGCTGGTGGTACCAGTAGTAGTCGATCACGTCCGTGCGCAGTCGACGCAGCGAGCCCTCGACCGCCTGGAGGATGTAGTCGCGCGAGCCTCGTGGACCGAGACCGTCGCCCATGTCCATCCCGAACTTGGTCGCGAGCACGACGCGGTCGCGGCGGCCCTGGAGCGCCTCCCCCAGGTACTCCTCGCTCCGCCCGCGGGGGTCGCCGTACGTGTTCGACGTGTCGAAGAACGTGATCCCCTGCTCGAGCGCGGCGTCGACGACGGCGCGGGTGCCCTCGAGGTCGACCCGCCGGCCGAAGTTGTTGCACCCGAGCCCGATGACGGACACCTCGGGTCCGCGGACGCCGAGCGAGCGTTTGGGTAGGTCGGCCATCGACGATGGTCTATAGCAGACGGCTGCGGAGTGCCTTGCGGTCGAGCTTTCCGACCGCCGTGAGCGGGATCGCGTCGATGATGTGGACCTCGCGTGGGTACTTGTAGCCGCCGATCCGCTCGCGCGCCCAAGCCACGAGCTCATCCGCGGATACGCGGTCTCCGGGCTCGCGCAACGACACGAACGCGACCACCTCCTCGCCCCGGCGCCCGTCAGGCCGGCCGACGACCCCAGCGGCGGCAACGAGTGGGTGCTCGAGCAGCGCGTCCTCCACGTCTCGGGGGTACACGTTGAACCCGCCGCGGATGATCAGGTCTTTCTTACGGTCGACGATAAACAGGTAGCCCTCGTCGTCGAGGTAGCCGATGTCGCCGGTGTGCAGCCAGCCGTCGCGGATCGTCTCCGCGGTGGCCTCCGGCGCCCGCCAGTACCCCTGCATCACCGCCGGCGAGCGCACGCACACCTCGCCCGGGTCTCCCGCGCCGAGCGAACGGCCGGAGTCGTCGAGGATCCGCACCTCGGCGCCCGGGATCGGCAGCCCGACCGAGCCCGTCTTCTCGCGCCCGGCCGGGTTGGTCGAGACGAGCGCCGCGGTCTCGCTGAGCCCATACCCCTGGCGGATCGACACCCATGGCACGCGGCGGCCGAGCTCCTCGACCAGCTCGGGCGCCAGCGGGGCCGCTCCGGATCCGAGGTAACGCAGCGAGGTCAGGTCGAAATCCTCGAGCGGCTGCGCGAGCAGCATCTGGATCATCGATGGGACCAGGGCGGCCGTGTGGAGCCGGTGCTCATCGACCATCGACAGGAAAGCCCCCGGGTCGAACCACCGGAGCAGCACGGTGACCGGCGGCTCGGGCGCGTGCAGCGCCGAGATCGTGATCAGGATGCCGTAGGCGTGCGCCAGCGGGAGCGTCATCAGCCCGCGGGTCACGCCCTCGACGTGGGCGGCCTGCTGCACCGCGTGGCCGGTGAAGTTGAGGCTGGTGTGCGAGATCATCACGCCCTTGGCCCGCCCGGTCGTGCCGCCGGTGTACAGGAGCACCGCGAGGTCATCGTCGTCGCGAGGGACGATCGGCACGGGGTCAGACTCCTCGAGCGCTCCGAGCGAGATCGCACCGTCGGCTGCTTCGGTGCAGAGCACGTGCCGAACGTGGTCGAGCGGGGCGACCGCGTCGCGCACCTTGTCCAGGAACTCGGGCGTCGTGATGACCGCCGACGCCTCCGAGTGAGCGATCACGTGGCGCAGGTCCTCGGGCGAGAGCAGGAACATCGCTGGTGTCACGACCGCGCCGGCGCGCCACAGGGCCTGGTAGGAGAGGGTCACCTCGGGACAGTTCGCCATGCACACCGCCACCCGCTCGCCCGGCTCGATTCCGAGCCCGAGCAGCCCGCCGGCCAGGCGCTCCGACCGCTCGAACAGCTCGCCCGAGCCGTGCCACCGCCCTTCGTAGAACAGCGACGGGTAGTCGCCCCGGCGCTCGAACGCCTCCTCGTTCAGCTGCGCCAGGTTCTTGCCAGCGGCCATCGGGTCACACTATTTCGTTAGCGCATCGACCACGGCGTCGATCCCGGCCTGGGCCAGCGCCTCGCCGGCGCCACCCACGGGCAGGAAGCCCGGCACGAACGATGCCGCCGCGTCGAATTCGAGCTCGAGTTGCGTCGACCCGTTGCCGTGCATGCGCCAGATCAGCTCGAGCCGATCGGGGTCATCGGGGCCATTGGGGACGCGGGTCAGGGTGATGATCGCCGGTCGCTTGGTGCGGACGGCCATCAGCAGCTCGAAGTCCGTGCCGAACGGGCTCTGCGGTATATGAAGCGCCGCCCAGGCCCTGCCCGGCTTGCCTCTCCGCTCGTGTTCCAGCAGCTCGACCTCGCGCACGAACTCGATCCAGTCCGGGTAGCGCTCGACCGCCGACAGCAGCTTGAAGCATTCCTCGGGTGGCAGATCGAGCTGCCCCGTGGCGCGTCCCTGCAGCTCCTTCACGGGGTCAGCAGGATCTTCCCGGTCGTCTTGCGGGCCTCGAGATCCTCGTGCGCCTGGCGCGCCTCCTCTAGCGGATAGCGCGCGCCGATGCGGATGTCGAGCGCGCCGGACTCGATCAGCTCGAATAACTCGGCGGCGCGGCCGCGCAGCAACTCGGGGCTCCGCGTGTACGTCTGGAGCGTCGGTCGCTGGACGTACAGCGAGCCGGCCGGCGCGAGCACGGACAGCGCGAGTGGATCAGGTTGCCCACTGGCCGCGCCGTACAGGATCATCCGCCCGGTCGGCGCCAGCGCCTTCAGTCCATCCAGGAACGTGGTCTTGCCGACTCCGTCGTAGACGGCCTTGACACCCTCGCCGCCGGTGATCTCGTTCACGCGCTCGGGGAAGCCCTCGTAGCCGATCACCTCGTCGGCGCCCGCGTCTTGGGCGAGCTTCGCTTTGGCGTCGGTCGAGGTCGTCGCGATCACCCGACCCCCGCGCAACTTCGCGAGCTGGGTCAGTAGCAGTCCCACGCCCCCCGCCGCCGCGTGGACGAGCACCCAGTCACCCTCGGCGACCGGATAGGAGTCGGCTGCCAGGTAATGGGCGGTCATCCCCTGGAGGATCGCCGCAGCCGCGGTCTCGGGCGAAACGTCGTCCGGGACCGGCACGAGCTTGTCGCGCGGCGCGGCGATCTGCTCGGCGTAGCTCCCGTCGACGTGCGCCCAGGCGACGCGCTCGCCGGTACCGGCGATCATGCCCGCACCCTCGACGCCGATGATCGCCGGCGGCGCCGAGCCGTAGCCGCCGCCGTTGCGCTCGTACACATCTCGGTAGTTGACGCCGATCGCCTCGACGTTGATGAGCACCTCGCCCGCTTCCGGGTCCGGTGCCGGCACCTCCTTGAGCTCCAGGACCTCAGGTCCGCCGTTTCGCTCGAACACGATCGCGTGCATGCGCGGCCGAACGCTACCTGAGGGCGAGGGGCCGGGCGCCTGTCCTGTCGTCGGGCACGCCGCCAAACGCCCTCGTCAGGCCGTCGACGAGCAGCAAGAGCGCGAGCCCGAGCGCGGTTCCACCGAGGACGTACCAGGGCCACGGGCCCATCACGCTGAGCAGCGAGTTGTGTACCGGCTTGGTCCGCAGGTACATGTAGTTGCCCCCGGTGATCAGGTCGCCGGTGCCGGCGATCGCCGTCCAGGCGAGCGTTATCCAGAACACGCGCCAGACCGCGCCCCGGCGCGGGTACTGCCGGCACCCGAACACGAGGAAGCTCGCCGCCACGATCGCGCCGACGTGGTAGATGAAGTACGTGAAGTAGAACACGCTGGGAAAGTTCTGGCCGAGATCGGGGGTCAGCACCGCCTGCAACGACGCTGTGTAGGACCAGAAGTAGGTGAGCTCAACCAGCAGCTGGCGCCGCGTCAGCAACGCCGCGATCGACACCGCCGAGACCGCATCGGTGAGCTGGAGCGGCAGCGTGTACTTGACCGACCAGGTCCCGAGGATCACGTCGGCGACGTACTCGCCGGCCCAGCCGGCAAAGATCAGCGCGGCGAGGGCGAACCGGAACCACCGCATCCACGACCCCGGGTGGCGCCGGGCGCCCCAGACACTCGCGGCGATACCGATGGCCATCGCCAACAGCGCCGCGAGGTGCGGGTCCGAGAACTGTTTCAACCGGCGGCTGCCCTAGATCAGGGGAGCAGGCGCAGCAAAGACTACGGCGCAGTCAGGCCGCGCCGTTGCGAGCGTTCTGGATCGCCCGCCACACCGTCTGGCCGTTGACCGGCATATCGAGGTGGCGCACCCCGTATGGCGAGAGCGCATCGATCACCGCGTTGTGAACGGCGGGCGTCGCGCCGATCGTGCCCGACTCGCCGATTCCCTTGACGCCGAGCGGATTGATCGGCGTCGGGGTCTCCATCCCGACGACCTCGATCGACGGCAGCTCGGTGGCAGCCGGGATCCCGTATGTGACCAGGTTGGCGTTCTGCGGGTTCCCGTCGCTGTCGTACGTCAGCTCCTCATACAGCGCCTGGGCGATGCCGGCGACGACTCCGCCGTGGACCTGGCCCTCGGCGACGAGCGGGTTGATGATCCGGCCCGCGTCGTCGACCGCGACCATCCGCTGGAGCTCGACCGCGCCCGTCTCGGTATCGACCTCGACCACGGCCACGTGAGCGCCGAACGGGAACGTCGGCTGCGCGGCCTGGAAGTCGACCTCGGCGCTCAGCTCGCCGAGTCGTCCCGCGGAGTCCAGGCGCAACGCCAGGGCGCCCCAGCTCAGCGCGGGTTCGGGCGCGCCCGTGACGTGGAAGCTGCCGCGTTCGACGTCGAGCTCCATGTCCTCGGGGGCGGCCTCGAGCTCGGCGGCCGCGAGACGCTTGCCGATCTCGACCACCTCCTCGGATGCCTTGCCGGCGGCGACGCCGCCGATCTGAGTCGACTTCGAGCCGTAGGTGCCGGTGCCGCGCGGGACGATGTCGGTGTCGCCCTTGGTCACCGTGATCTTCTCGATCGGAATCCCGAGCCGCTCGGACGCGATCTGCGCGAACGTCGTCTCGTGGCCCTGTCCCTGGGAGAACGAACCGGTGCGGACGATCGCCTCACCGGTGGCGGTGATCTCGACTCCGCCGAACTCGCTCTCGGAGATTCCGTTTGTCACCTCGACGTACGCGCTCAGCCCAATTCCGAGCTGGTGGGCGTCGCCGTTCTCGCGCCGGCGGGCCTGCTCGCGCCTGAGGTCGTCGTAGCCGGCGCTCTCCAGCGCAAGGTTCAGCGCACCGCCGAAATCGCCGATGTCGTAGTTCGCGCCCGAGGCCGTCGTGTAGGGGAAGGCGTCGTTGGGGATGAAGTTCCGGCGACGGACCTCCGCCGGATCGAGCGACAGCTCGCCGGCGAGCAGGTCGATCGCGCGCTCGAGCATCTGCGTCGCCTCGGGCCGGCCGGCCCCGCGCACCGGGCCGATTGGGGTCGTGTTGGTGACGACGGCTCTGACGTCGATCTCGATCTTGGGGATCCGGTAGACACCGCTCGCCATCATCGCCGTGAGCGTGGGGAGGAGCGCCCCGATTCCCGGATAGGCGCCGACGTCCGCGAGGATGTTCAGCCGCAGCGCCTGAATCTCGCCGTCGCGGTTGGCGCCCAACTCGAACTCGAGGTGTGACGCCCGGCCATGGTGCATCGCGACCATGTTCTCGCTGCGGGTCTCCGTCCACCGAATCGGCTTGCCGGTCGCGCGCGCGGTCCAGCCGACGAGCACGTCCTCGACCGCGATCCCCTTGGCGCCGAAGCCGCCGCCGACATCGGGTGCGACCACCCGGACGTTCTCGGGCTCGAGCCCGAGCAGGCCGCCGAGCACCATCTTGTCCTGATGGGGCGTCTGTGAGGAGATCCACAGCGTGATCCGCCCGTCCTCGCCCCACTGCGCCGCGCTCGACCGCGGCTCGATCGGACAGGCCGCGAGCCGCTGGCTGATGACCTTGCCCTTGATCACCACGTCGGAGCCCTCGAACAGGTTCGGGTCAGGGTCCTGCGCCGGGTTGTGGACCGCGAGGTTCGTCCCCACACCCGGGAACAGCACCACCTCGTCGGTGGCGGCCTCCTCGGGGTCGGTCACGGACGGGAGCGGGTCGTAGTCAACGTCCACCAGCTCGGCGGCGTCGACGCTCGCCTCGCGACTCTCGGCTAGCACGATGGCGACGATGTCCCCGACGAACCGGACCGTCTCGGAGGCGAGCAGCGGCCGGTACATCTGCGCGTCGACCGGGATGAACGGCGGTGCCGGGTTGACCATCGGGCCGGTGTCGGCGGCGGTGAACACCGTCGCGCCCGCGGCCTCGGCCTCCGAGGTATCGATCCCGTTGATCTTGGCGTGCGCCATGTACGACCGCACGAACGTCAGGTGCAGCGCGCCGGGCAGCGACAGGTCGTCTACGTACCGACCCTCGCCCCTGAGGAAGCGCGGATCCTCACGGCGGCGGATGCGTTGTCCCACGACGTTGGCCAAGGCGCGGGAAGCTTACACGCCCTCGGCCCCCCGACCCCTGACCGGACGGGGTCCCACGGCCCCACGGATGCCGCCGCAGGCGGCCCAGATTAAGCGGCGTCGGCGATCGACAGCGATCCGAGCGCGTCGAGCTCCGCCGGCGGCTCCCCGGGCAGGTGCCAGTCGGACCCCGTCCACACGACGGCCTCGCGCGCCGCGAGCTCGCCGAGCGCCTTGGTCACGGTCGGCCGGCGGGCGGCCACCAGATCCGAGAGCATCGAGTGCGTCAGCTGGAGCCGCACGTGGACGCCGTCCTGATGGACCGTCCCCCAGCGGTCGGCCAGCTCCCAGAACAGCATGTGCAACCGCAGGTCGATGCGCGGCTGCTGGACGATCGCCATGTTCGTCGCGATGTGGCGCGAGCGCCGGAGCGCGCGGGTGACGAGCGCCGACACGACCTCGGGATACCGGGTCGCGCGGCTCGTGAAGTCGCTGTCGAGGATCGCCATGCGGCTCGGTCGCAGGACGCGCCACCGTCCGGTCCGCGGCAGCGACGTCCCCATGTCGTGCCGGTGGAACGGGTTCATCAGGTCGCCGTCGCCAAGGAGCTCGGCGCCGAAACGTCCGGCGACGCCGACCCGGCGCGCAACCAGCCCGTCGAGGATCAGGAGCCCGATGCCGCGGGACATGTCGGGCAACTCGTCAGGCGCCGACCACTGGCCGGCGGCACACTCCCACGTCCCTGCGACGCAGTCTCGTACCGCGGACTCGAGTCGCTCGCCGGACAGGCCGTCGGTCAACTCAGGATCATCCGCGAGGATCCGGCTTGAACCGCCCATGGTGCGCTGCTCCGCCGCGGCTCAGGCAGCGGCGTCGAGCGCGCGCGTGCGAGCGGCGAGCACCCTCGCGGATACCCGCTCGTCGCGGTCGGAGATCGCGAGCAGCTCGTCGACGAGGCTGAGGGCCGAGGCGTGAGTCCGATCGGTGTGCTTCCGGATCGAGTGCACGGCATAGGTGCCCACCGCGTCGACCGGAGGCCGGCGGAGGCGGCCGACCGCACGCAACGGCGAGCTCAGCATGAACCACGCTGGCCGGGCGCGCTCCATCTCCTCGGCCCACTGCGCGAGCCGGGCGGCCCGAGCCTGCTGGGTCCTGGCGGACCCGCGGCTGCCCACGACCTTCGATGCGTACTCGTACAGCCCCTGCCGCCGCTCAGGGTCGATCGAGTCGTTGTACGAGCGAAGGAAGGAGCCTATGACCGGACACACGGACGCCGGATGGTCGGTGAACGATTCACCGGCGAGCATCGAGGCAAGCTCCATCACGCATGCCCCCTCCTCGGGACCGGAGTGCTTGCCCTTGCTGAGCTTGATCGTCTGGTAGCTGACGGGGGACATCTGCCTTCCTTCGTGCCGCAATAGACCTGGAGTGTCTGTTGGATTACCCATCAGCGCCCCGCTTCACGCATTGGAACCGTCGGGTCAGGACTTGGCGAATCCCGCGTCGAGCAGGGTGGTCGCCTGGGCGTAGGTGTTGCCCGAATGCAGCAGGACCACGCCGAGCCAGCGATGCCCGCGGCGAGCGGTCGCTACCAGACATTCGCCGGCGGCATCGGTGAACCCCGTCTTGACCCCGTCGGTGCCCGGATATCGGAGGACGAGCAGCGGGTTGTTGTTGTAAAGGAACAGCTTCCCGCCCTTGATCGGGAACGGCACGATCGCGCTCCGTGAGCCGACGATCGGCGCGAGAACGGGCTGGGTGAGCACTGCGTGGGCGATCAGCGCGAGGTCCGATGCGCACGAGTGATTGCCCTGGTCGACGATCCCCGAGACCGTGGTGTAGTGGGTGCAAGTTAAGCCGAGATCGTGCGCTTTGGCGTTCATCAGCTTGATGAAGTTCGACTGCGTGTGGGCGACGTGGTCCGCGAGCGCGATCGCCGCGTCGTTGCCGGACGGGAGCAGGAGCCCGTAGAGCAGGGCGATCTCCGGCACATGCTTGCCCCTTGGGAGCAGGCCGACGCCCGATCCGGTGTAGTGGAGCGCGTCGCTGGTGATCAGCACCTTGTCGTTCGGCTTCGAGTGCGCCGCGACCACCAGCGCGGTCATCATCTTCGTCAGGCTGGCGATCGGCACTGACTCAGACGGGCTGCGCTCCCACAGGACCTGTCCGGTGTTCACGTCGAACAGGAGCCCGCTCTTCAGCGCGAGCTTGAGCTTGGGCGAGACGCGCTGCGCCGGCGGGGCGAGCGCGATCCCGTAGTCGCCACGGACCGGCTCCGGCGGCTTTGCGGGGTGCCCGGCGGTGGCGACGTCCGGGCTTGTCAGCGGGATGGTGTCCGGACCGCTCGCCCTGGCCGCCATGAACCCGAGCAGCGCCGCGGCAGTCAATACCACGAGTCCGAGCGCCACCACCGTGACGCGACGACCGATCCTCGGTCGGCGCCTCCGGCGCGTTCGCCCGCCTTGCAGCACGCTCATCGCCGTGGAGGATGAAGCAAAGCCCCGATGATGCCGATCGTGAACAGGACGACGATGAGAATCGCGAGCACCGCGACGGCGGTCAGGCCGTGCGTGTGGATGTCGCGAACGGTCAGTGTGGCCAGCGCCGCGACGAACAGCAGGGCGATCGTGAGGACGGCTAGGCGCAAGCCTCAGACCACTTAGTAGGCCGGGTTGCGGGACGGGATCTGCCGGCGTCTCGTGGCCAGCAGCTTGATCGTGGCGAGGCCGAATACGAATCCGCCGACGTGGGCGAAGTAGGCCACGCCGCCGTTCGACCCGGTCGCCGTTGTGAGTCCGGCCGCGGCGAACACCGCTTGTTCGGCGAACCAGATGCCGAGCATCACGATGGCCGGCAACTCGATCACGGTGAAGAAGAAGATGATGATCACGAGCGTGAGCACCCGGGCCTTCGGATACAGGACGATGTAGCCGCCGAGGACCGCGGCGATCGCTCCCGAGGCCCCGAGCGTGGGCGTGAGCGAGTCCGGGCTGATCGCGACCTGTAGTGCCAGCGCCGCGATCCCGCCGAGGAGGTAGAAGAAGATGAACTTGACCGGTCCCATAGCGTCCTCGACGTTGTTGCCGAAGATCCACAGGAAGATCATGTTGCCGCCGATGTGGATGATCGAGGCGTGCATGAACATCGCGGTGAACACCGTCTGCCATGTAGGGATTGCGCCGGGCAGCGTGCCCTTGACGCACCCGATCGCCTGCTGTCCGACTGCGGTCGTGACCACGCCGCACTGATCGCCAGGGTGCGTGAGCGCGAACGGGATCGCGCCGTACTTGACCTCTTGCCGCGGCGTCGGGCCGCTGATCAGGGACCCGCCGTGGCGGATCGCCAGCAGGTACGCGAGCACGTTGATGACGATCAGCGCCACCGTGACGTACGGGAACCGATCGGCCGGGATGTTGTCCTTCAGCGGGATCACGAGCGTTGCGGAGCTTAGGCCCCGCTACCGTCGCGCTAGGCCAGTTGGACCGGGGCGCCGACGGCCGCGAGCAGCCACGGCTGCCGGGAGTCGCCGTCGAGCGTAAACGTCCAGTGCTCGGTGAACTTCACCTGGTGCGATGGGCTGCCGGCGAGCACGGCGGTGGTATCGCGATCCTCGATGTAGCGCCGACCTTCGAGTTGCACCTCGACCGTCATGGTCGGCGGCTGCGCCGCGGCGTCGAGTCCGGTTATGCGGATCTTGTCGACCTTCGGACCGCGGACGACGAGCCGGGTCCGTTGCGACGGATCTCCTGGGTGGAGGAGGTCTCTGACGGCCTGGCCGTGGGCGATCGAGGTGAGGCGGGCGGCGTCACCGTCCACGGCCTCGGCCCAGGCTGTGACCGCGCGGCGGGCGGTGACCTCGAGCACATCGGGCGCGAACCGGCCGTCGGCCAGGCTGAGATCGAGCGCGGCGGCGTGGGCATCGCCCTTGAAGTCCAGATCGGCGACCTCGGCAATGCTTGTGTTGCTCGGGACGGCGTCCTGCACGGCGCCCTCGATCAGCGCCTCGTCTTTGAGCGCGGTGTCGTCGGACCAGTTCGTGGCGATGATCGCGTCGTCGATCGCGTGCATGCCCTCGGAGCCCTGCTCGATGCTGACGACCATCCATCTGTTGTTCATGCGGCCGAGGGTCCAGAACTCGCGCAGGTGGACGGTCTCGGACAGGTGGCCGGCGCGCTTGATGTGGTTGCCCATCCGGTCCTCGACGTAGTCGCGGAGCTTCGCCTCGATCCGGACCGTGACGGTGTCGCTCTTCTCGCCCTTGTGGTTGATGCCCACGTACTCGACCTGTGGCTCGCCGATGATCTGGACGCGGTTGCGCCAGCCTTTGCGGTCGAGGTCGTCGAGGCGGCGGTCCCATTCGTTCAGGAGCTTGGGTCCGACGAGCTTGGCGAGGGCCTGGCGGTCGCCACGGTCCCACGCCGCCTGGACCTGCTTGAACAGTGCGGTGGCGTTGACCTTGACCGCGTCGGCCGCGAATGCGGCGTCGTCCTCGGCGGCCTCGGCCGCGGCCGCGCTGACGCGGCGCTGGCGCTCGGCGACGCGCCGGCGCTGTGCCGGTCCCTTGCTGTTCTGGGCCGACCATGCTCGCGTGGCGCCCGGAGCCACCCGGCTGATGACCAGGTAGATGATGAACAGGCCGATCAGGACGAGCGCGCCGAGGCCGTGGCCGAGCACGGCGATGCGGACGAGGATCTGGATCAGGATGAAGAACCCGAAGCCACCGCCACCGCCGCCGCCACCCTCTCCGCCACCGCCGCCGCCGCCGAAGCCGGCGGATCCTCCTCCGGCGGCGGCGAACGCCGCCGGGGCCACCAGGAGCGCCACCGCGGCGACGATCAGCAGCGCGATCGCGACGCGCCTCCGTCTCATCGCGCCACCTCCGCCAACGGGCCCACGCCCGGCTCGGCCTGCGGGACGTGCTCGTCCGCGTGATAGCTGCTGCGCACCAGGGGTCCGGCGGCCACGTGCTCGAACCCGAGCGCGTACGCGGCCGTTTCCAGTTGCTTGAACTCGTCCGGGTGCCAGTAGCGGACTATCGGCAGGTGGTTCTCGGTTGGCCTGAGGTACTGGCCCACCGTGAGGACCTGGACGTGGTTCTCGCGCAGTTGGCCGAGCGTATCGACCATCTCGTCGAACGACTCGCCGAGGCCGACCATCAGGCCCGACTTCGTGGTGATTTCGTCGCCGGCCATTTCCTTGGCGTTGCGTAGTACCCGGCACGAACGTTCGAATGTTGATCCTCGTCGCGCGAGCGGATACAGGCGGGGGACGACCTCGACGTTGTGGTTGAACACGTCAGGACGTTCCGCGACGACCTTGGCCAGGGGCATCTCCTCGCCACGGAAGTCGGGGGTCAAGACCTCTACTTTGCAGTTCGGGGCCTGCCGCCTGATCTGTCTGATGACGCCGACGAACGCGCCGGCTCCGAGGTCCGGGAGATCGTCGCGGTCGACGCTCGTGATCACGGCGTGCCGGAGGCCCATCTTTGCGACGGACCTGGCCACCCGGGCGGGCTCCAGCGGGTCGTTCCACGTTGGTTTGCCCGTCTTGACGTTGCAGAAGCCACACCGGCGGGTGCAGGTGTCCCCGAGGATCATGAACGTGGCGGTGCCGCGCTGCCAGCACTCACCGATGTTCGGGCACGCCGCTTCCTGGCAGACCGTATGGAGGTTCTCGGAGTCGATGAGGTTCTTGAGCTGGCGGTAGCGGGCGCTGCCCGGCGCCGGGACCTTGAACCACGGGGGTTTTCTCGACCGGAGCGGCAGCACGTCCGGCCCGAGGATCTTCAGGACGTTCTGGTTGCCACCGGGGTTTGCGCGCGAACGAGTCGCCATGTTGTTCAAGGATACGGGGTGATTTGTGACACGCCGTGACGGACACGTCACACGTTTTCCGCGAGCATCGGCCTCATGCCTAGGCCGGCTCGAGAAAGCGAACCTGGTGGACGCTTTTTCGAGCCGGCTCTTGTTGCGGGCGGGCAGCATGGCGTTTTTCACGTCGACCAGGTCGGCATCTCGGCCCGAGCCGTCCAGAAGCGTGCGGTAGCGGGCTTTGTCCACCGCCAGCACGCCAGCGTTTACTCCGTAGTCCCGCGACATCTCCTCAAGCGCGAGGGGCTCTGGATGGCCGCGGTCCTCGCCTGCGGCCCGGGCGCGGTCCTCTCGCACCGCTCAGCGGCCGCCCTCCACGGCCTCCGCGACTGGGGCCACACCAAGATCGAGGTGACCGTCCCAAGACGCTCGCGCCGCCGTCACGAGGGCATCAAGGTCCACTGTTCGACCACCCTCACGGCCAACGACGTCACCGTGGTCAACGGCATCCCGTGTACGACGATCGCCCGGACCCTGCTGGACCTCGCCGAGGTCGTGACGCACCGCCAGCTCGAGCGCGCGTTCGACCAGGCCGAGATCATCCAGGCGCCGCTCGACATCATTGCCGTGCTCGACCAGATCGCCCGTAACCCCACCCGAGCCGGCGCGAAACGATGTCGCCTGGTCCTCGAGACGCACTACATCGGCAGGACGCCGACGGCGAACGAGAACGAGGAGGCCCTGCTGGCGATCACCCGGCCCCTCGGCATCCCCGACCCCGAGTGCAACCAATATCTGTTGCTCGACGACGGTGGCCCGGCGATCAAGGCGGACTTCGTCTGGCACGAGCAGCGCGTGATCGTCGAGGCCGACAGCGACAGGTGGCACAACACGCGCCAAAGATTCGAACTCGACCGTGTGCGCGACCAACGTCTCACCGCAGCCGGGTGGACCATCATCAGAACTACCTGGAAGCAGATGAAGTACCGGCCGCACGAGCTGCGGCCGCTCCTCCTCAAGCTACTAGCGCGCGAGTCTCCAAGCGCTCGCGGCTGACGAGCCGTTGCCGCCGCCCGAGCGCGCGAGCAACCTCAAAAGACGCACGCCGGCGGAAGCACCTCATGCAATCCCCCCGCGAGGTCTCCAGCGCCAGCGAGGTCATCGCAACGCCGTCGAGGCCGCACGGCACGATCCACTCGAACGGCTGCAGGTCGTTCTCCACGTTGACCGCAAAGCCGTGCATGGACACGCCGCGCGAGAGGTGCACGCCGATCGAGGCGATCTTCCGGTCACCGACCCATACGCCCGTGAACCGATGGCCCTCGTGCGGCCGCGACCGCGCCTTGACGCCCTCGCCGGCCAGAGCCGCCACGAGCGCGCCCTCGAGCGTGTGCACGTACTCCACCACGTCGTCGACCCGCACGATCGGATAGCCGACGAGTTGCCCGGGGCCGTGGTAGGTGACCTTTCCGCCGCGACCGGTGTCGATGATGTCGATCCCGCGCGCGGAATACCAATCCTCGCCGAACGGAAGCTCGCCCGGCCCCGAGCGGCGGCCGCGCGTGTAGACCGGAGGGTGCTCGAGCGTCATCAAGACATCCGGGAGCTCGTCGGCCTGCCGCGCCTCCCGGACTCGCTCCTGCAACGCCAGCGCCTCCCGATAGTCGATGACGCCCAGATGGCACACCCACAACTCAGCGGTCATGACACGCTCTCCAGGTTCCGCTTGACGGTGGCGAGGAACTGCGCCGCCACGGCGCCGTCGAGCGCCCGGTGATCCCAACTCAGCCCGAGGATCGTCATCGGCCGGATCGCGATCGAGTCGTTGCCGTCGGCATCCGTGATCACCACTGCACGCTTGATCACGGCCTCGAAGTCGAGGATCGCGACCTGCGGCTGGTTGATGATCGGGGTGGCCATGATCGACCCGTACTGCCCGGG
>Ga0335073_10001356_pt1 | contig 32616 bp, 26 predicted proteins | sample Lox_Sample_22_FD_207093 | JGI IMG/M metagenome (GOLD analysis project Ga0335073, IMG submission 207093) | Soil microbial communities from Loxahatchee National Wildlife Refuge, Florida, United States - Lox_Sample_2.2 | ecosystem: Environmental > Terrestrial > Soil > Wetlands | place: USA... | reverse complement strand
TTGGCTGGTCGAAGGGGATCGCACTCCAGCTGAGATTCCCGAGCAGTCTCATCTTCTTGTCCTTTTCGGCGCTTAGTGTGTGTGGGATTCCGAGTCGACGAATTGGCGCGAATTGTTGGAAGACATTGATGAGCTCACAATGTCATCGAACAGACCGGGCGTGACCGAGCGATAGGTAACCGGCCTAACCGCCTCGCTTGGCCTTGCAAGATCCGCATAGGCCGATGCATCAAGTGCTCGCCCCCTATTGCGCGTCACTGCTACCCAACCCGCAAATTGATCTGGAGGAACCGCATCGACGTCAAAGCGCATATCGGAAAATCCGGCGCCGCTGAAATTCGCGGAGCGTCCAACGAACGTTCCCGGCTTATCGGCCTGCAGCCAAAGATGCGTCGTCATGCCCGACATGGTGTATATCTGGCTGCCGAGTTGAGGCACGTGGAAGCTGTTCATCACGGCCGAAGACGTCAGTTCGAAGGTGACCGGCGTGCCCGACGGCACAACTAGATGGTTGACGCTGGCGATGCCAAGCTCGGGATAGATAAAAAGCCATTTCCAGTCGAGCGAAACAACTTGAACGGTAATCGGCTTCACGACGGAGACGATCGGCTTACGAGGATCAAGATCGTGCGCGCCAACCCACGCGACGCCGCCGACCAGCAGAACTGTCATGGCGGGGATCGACCAAACGAGCAATTCGAGGCGGCCCGAATAGATGAAATCCGGCATGTAACGCGCGCGCTCGTTGGACGCGCGAAACCAGAAGGCGACGCAAAGAGTGACCAGGATCGTAGGTATTACGATCGCCAACATGATTCCGAGTGAGTCGAACAGGATCTGCCCGTCGGCGGACGCAATCGGACCCTTTGGGTCGAGGACGCCTTCGGTGCATCCGCCGAGTGTGGCGGCACCGAATAAGAGTGCAACGAGGCTACGATAGTGCATGTCAACGCTCCTTCGCGCTGACACCATGGGTCATGCACGCCGGTTTCGGTGGGCGAGACAGGAATTCCGCGGGGTCATATCCGACGACGGTCGGAGAAGCATGTGCGGAGAATGCAAACAACCATCGGCTGTCGGGGTTGTCGAACAAGAGCGCGGCGAAGATCGCGAAGAGGTAAACTATCGAGAACGCGAACAAGCGATGAGCGGCCCGCGGACCATCTTGCCAACGCGAGCGGAGCCGCAACGCGAGCACGACGAAAGTCGCTCCACCGACATAGGCAATTGCACCGTAGGTCGTGCCAGCAAATCGAAAAACCCATGGCAGCAGCGAAGCGGGCAGCAGCAGCGCGCTGTAAACGAGAATATGACGGGTCGTTGCGCCCTTTCCGGCAACCACCGGCAGTATGGGCACGCCTACCCGCGCATATTCTTCCGTGCGATTGAGCGACAGCGCCCAGAAATGCGGTGGGGTCCACAAGAAGATGATAAGGAAAAGAATTGACGGCTCGAGCCCGATGCTTCCAGTGGACGCCGCCCAGCCGATCACTGGGGGGAGCGCACCGGCGGCGCCGCCGATCACGATATTCTGGGGCGTCCGCCGCTTCAGCCAGACGGTGTACACGATCGCATAAAAGAAAATCGTGAAGGCGAGCAGTGCTCCGGCCTCCGCATTGAGCGCAATCGCAAGAACGGCGACTGCGCCGCAAGCCAGCACAAGCCCAAACGCCAGCGCTTCGGTGCGCGAGACCCGGCCGCGAGGGATCGGGCGTCTGACCGTGCGCGCCATCATCGCATCGATGTCGGCATCGAACCACATGTTGAGCGCCCCGGCGGCGCCCGCGCCAGCGGCGATTGCTAGAATCGCCGTCAACGCGAGCAGCGGATCGGGGTGAATGGGCGCAACCGCCAGGCCGACGAAAGCTGTGAACACCGCGAGCAACATGACACGAGGCTTCATAAGCGCGATGAAATCCGGCACACGCGTCAGCAAGTGGGAGCTTAAAGTCGATCGCGGGTAAGACAGGGGAAGCGCATTGATCTTCACGTCGGAGTTCCCTCAGCGCTAAGGGTGGATTTTGCGGACTCGATGATTCGGCGACCTTTTGGCTGGCCACAGGATGATCTTCGCGGATTGTCCGCCGAGCGATCCATTGTGCACCGGTATTCGCAAAGTGAGCCTTCGCTGGACGAAGTCTAACCTTGGTTTAGAAATCAGCGCGAAAAGAAGAGGCCCCCGCATCGCGGGGGCCTCAGTTGTCGGCACGGAGAAGCCGACGGGGAGGAGCAACGGCGTTTAGGGTCTGATCGTAGGAGCAACGGTATCCATCGTCGCGATCAGAACGCTCCAGTCGTGTCTGGCAGCGCTGGCACAGACTGCTCGCTCCGTCGGAAGCGTTGCGGCGCACAGCGGAGCAGCCACAGCCAAGCCGAGCAAAGCGTTGAATGGAACACTGCCGACTACGCGCCTGAGGAATTTCCGGCGTCGACGGAGATTGCCTTCATTGGTCATATCCTGTTGTCCGATCTGTATTGACATAGGCAAGTGTCGCTGCCGCCCGCTCGATGTTCGAAGCACTCCGATACCGAAGCCCAACAAATTCCGTCGCAATGAAATTTGTATTCATGTTCGCCCCTTCGCGAGACTGGCTCGCAGTACATGGGAAAAACAAATGCATATCTATCAAATCGATCTTGGGAAGATTCGGGCGATGTGCCCACTGTGCATCCGCATTCGCGGAATGTGCTTCCAGAGAACAGCAATGAACCTTGGTTCAGAGGATCAGATATAAAAGAGGCCCCTACTACACCGTAGGGGCCTCAGTGGCCGGCCTGGGGAGGGGGGCGCCGGCCTGGGGACGGACGAGAACATTTCAGACGCGCAGCGCCACCGCTATTGAACGCTGGTATAAGTACGCTGCGCGAACGTATGCCAAGGCGATACTTTGGGAGCGCCGCTTTAGGAAGGAAGTTTGAGCTTGTCCGCCATTCGGCCGAGTTCGGGGAGCGAACGAGCCTTCATCTTTCGCATCATGTTGCTGCGATGGACTTTGACGGTCACTTCGCTGACACCGATATCAGCGGCGATCTGTTTGCTGAGCCGCCCCCGAACCACATGAGCCATGATCTCGCGTTCACGAGAGGTGAGCGCCTCGAAACGCGCTTTGAGCGCAGCCAGCGCGTTCTCGCTCTCCAGCCAGGCGCGATCACGAGAGATTCCCACCGCGATCGCATCGAGCATATCCTGATCGCGGAATGGCTTGGTCAGGAATTCTATGGCCCCGCCCTTCATGGCCTGAACCGACATCGGGATATCGCCATGCCCCGTAACGAAAATAATCGGCAGCTGGATATCCATAGCTGCGAGATCGCGCTGAAAATCAAGACCGCTTTTTCCCGGCATCCGCACGTCGAGCACGAGGCAGGCGGCACTGTTTGGCCGGCCGGCATTCAGAAATTCCTGCACGGAGGCATACAGCAGGACGTCCAGCCCAACCGATCGCAACAAACGCCCGAGCGACTCGCGAAGCGCTTGATCGTCATCGATCACCAAAACGGTGGGTTTCGATTCAGACAATGCTTCCACTTGCGAAGTATGGATCATCGAAACGAGTCCGGCTTCCTGCGCATAAGCTGAAGCAAAGTGAGTCTAATCGAGATCGGTAGGCGGTACCAACCGTTTCTTTATATTCCGTCTAAGTCAATGAACAGCATTACTAAACCATGGTTTAGCGACGAAACCAGTGGTCCTGGGCTATGGTGCATTTGCGAGGACAAAGGAACTCGCAAATATAGGGCGGCGTTTTGGGGCGCGCCCATATCGCTTTTTCCAGTAACTTTCCGGAGGCGTCTTGGCCGATCGCTCACTAGTTTCCATTGTTGACGACGACCAGCTGGTCCGCGAATCGATTGGCAGGCTCTTGAGATCCTATGGCTACCCGGTGGAATCTTTCCCGTCTGCCGCCGGACTTCTCGCCTTTCCGCACCTCGACGAAACAGCTTGCCTGGTCGCCGACATCAACATGCCTGGAATGACCGGCCTCGAGCTCCATCGACAGTTGACGAGCGCGGGACGGCGGATACCGACCATCCTGATTACTGCGTATCCCGACGAGGCCGTGCGCCTTCGCGCCCTCGCTGACGGCGTGCTTTGCTATCTGGGTAAGCCCTTCAACGACAGCGAGATGCTTCGCTGTGTTCGGATGGCGCTAGGAGAAACTCCTTAGCGATCCGATAAGAAGTGACTGCGGAGTGTGATGCACACAAGACATCGCGCACCGAGTTCACCACCCTTAAAAGCAGAGTTCGAACCGTCCGCGTGCGACCGCCTGGGCGCGTTTCTCGACACCCAGCTTCCAGAAGATGTTGCGTATATGTGTCTTCACGGTTTCGGCGCCAATTCGAAGCAGATGTGCAATTTCCTTGTTCGACTTACCGTCGGCAATCAAACCCAAGATCTCGCGCTCTCGAATGCTAAGCGATTTTGTATTTCGAATGCAGCCAGCCGTGTCGGGTCTCAAGTACCGGTCCTTATGTGTGCTGCACACCCCTTCCGACAAAATGCGCGCGATATTCATTCCCGCCTGAAAGTCGTCGGATCCGGTTGCCCGCCCGGTCCGACCTCGCGATCGGATGAGCGCGAGCGCCAGTCTCGCCACCGCTGCAGAAGCGCATGAGAGACACAGATCATCCATCTTCCGGAGCCGCGTGAGCGCCGTAACGGCTGAAATTACCGATTCTTCGATTGCTGTCGACCGGCCGTCCCTGCCCTCGTCGAGGCTGCCGGCGGCAACGATGTTCAGGCTGCTTTCGCTTGCTTGGTTCAGCATCGACCTGGCTCGGCGACGAAGTCACGCTGGGTAACGCGCATGTCGCAGTCATTTCGCAGTCAGGTTATGCGAACGCGTGAAATGTCGCGATCATACGCATTGGCTACGCGTATGAGATTTTGGCACACGACCGTCATACAAACGTTTAGCCTGGCATGCCACCAAGGTCTAACGGTCTACAATCTGGACAATCCTTCCAGCAGGGGCTCGGCGGATTCTACCAATTTTCGGAAATCGAGCCGCTGCGTTTCGGTCAATACCGCAAGGGTCTCAGACAAATTCGCGTTTTGATTTGTCGACAGTTCGCGCAAATTTTGTTCGCCTTCCAAGCATAATCCGAGCGTCGAGTACCAGAGCACCAAATCTCGCGGGAACGGTGCCGGCAATATGCCAATATTTCCACCGAGGCCATGAAACACGGGCATATAAACGTGCCCAGCCCTAATTCGATGATGTGGACGTAGGCCGCTCAATGTAGGCAGACTTTCCTCGGGTTCGGGGCTCAACGAGTAGCGCTCGCAAATTTGCGATGTGAGAGCGCTGATTTCTCCGACGAGCGCACAGGCCACGCTTTTGCGCAATCGAAGAGATTCCTGTCGCCGATGCCAGCTGTTGGCGACGAAACCGGAAAAGCCGCCGAGCACTCCACCAGCGGCGGCGGCCATGAGCTGTGACAGATAGAGAACACCCATACGGAACCTGCCTGGATCCAGCATCGTGCGGCATGATCAACGAAGATATCCCCCAATTGGGTGAAATTTAGACGTGCGATACAATGGCCGACCACTTTTGCCCTGGAAACTCGACGTGACCTCGTTGATTCGGAGTGCTCCGCTCGTGGGGGTGCGCCGCTGCGCGGCTTCACCATCAAGCTGTAGCGGACCGAAGCAGGAGCTTGTGCGTGACCCAAGGCGATATCGATCAGCCCTAGGCTGCGTGTTCCTGTCGGACCCCTGAGAATCGCCTCGCCGCGAAATTTGGTGAATATCGTCTTGAAGCTGTCCTATCTGCACGTAAGTGGCTTTTACCACTTCAAAGCGGTGTTCAATGGAGCTTCACCGGCGGGCCCACTCGCCGCGAGAGAGCACGGGCCAGGGAGCCAAACACGGCGGCCCCCGTACCTTGCAGCGCTTGCTCGTGCATCAGACGCAACGAACGGTACATCAGCTGCGCGAAAAAGCCTTCGATGAACAAGCCGCGCCCCGACACGAACTCCGTGAGCGTTCCGACAGTGCTCCACCTTCCGAGCGAAACAAGAGAACCGAAGTCGCGGTATCGGTAGGGGCGGAGCGGCGTCCCACGCAGCCGGCGCTCGATCTGCTTGAGCATGTGCGACGCCTCCTGATGGGCGGCCTGCGCGCGCGGCGGCACGGTGCCGTTCTCACCGGACCGCGGACAAGCGGCACAATCGCCTATTGCAAAAATGTTGGGATCACGAGTCGTTTGCAGCGTCGGCTCAACGACGAGCTGGTTGATGCGATTGACTTCCAGCCCGTCGAGGTCGCGCAGTACTGGTGACGCCTTTACACCCGCTGCCCACACCACCAATTCCGAAGGAATAAGGCTGCCGTCGGCGAGCTTGAGCCCTTCGTCCGAAACTTCGGTGACCTTGGCACCGGTGCGAATCTCGATCCCCGTCTTTTCGAGAATGCGATGCGTTGCCTGGGAAATGCGCTCGGGCAAACCTGGCAGGACGCGGTCAGCGGCTTCGACCAAGACGATCCGTATGTCGCGGCCTGGGTCGACGCGATCAAGTCCATAAGAGGCCACTTCTCGAAGCGTTCGATGAAGTTCGGCTGCCAATTCGGTACCCGTTGCGCCGGCGCCGACAATCGCGACATGGAGCTGCCCGGTACGCACCGGCCCGGGCTGCGTCTGCGCCTGCATGCACGCATTGATCAGCCTTTGATTGAAGCGCTCCGCCTGCGCTGCAGTTTCCAGTCGCACGGCATGCTCAGTGACGCCAGGAGTGCCGAAATCGTTGGTCATGCTACCGATCGCAATGACGAGTGTGCTGTAGCCGATCGTCCGCGGCGGCGTGATCCCGCGTCCGTCAACGTCAAAGGTAGCCCCCAAGTGCACTTCTTTGCGGGCTCGATCGAGCCCCTTCATCTCGCCGACATGAAATCGAAAGCCGTGCCAATGCGCCTGTGCAAAGTAGTTCAGCTCATTTTCGCCTGAGTTGAGGCTTCCGGCGGCGACTTCATGCAGAAGCGGCTTCCAAAGGTGAGTCCTGGCGCAGTCGAGTAGCGCTATTTGAGTTTGCCCGCGTCGGCCCAGGCGGTTTCCCAGCCGTGTGGCTAGCTCCAATCCAGCGGCGCCGCCGCCGACTATGACAACCTCGTGGACGTTGTCGTCACTAGCCAATGACTGGGAAGTGACGGCCGCGCTTTCGCTGAAGCTGGAGCTTTGAGGGAGATCATAACTCTTAAGGTGTTGATCGGTCATCCTGAGCACCAATGGTGGTCGCGTAACGCGCACATTTTCCCGCGTTGCGAGATCGCGCCCGAAGCTCATACAGCAGCCGATTGTCAGCTTGCGCGCGCAACCTTCTTGTAAGCGCCGGACTCTTTTTCTGTCTTCGTGCGCAGCTCGATAAGTCCGAGCAGCATTTCGTCTCGTTCTGCCTCTAATTCATCAATCGAGCGCGAACCCACCTCCGCATGAACGCTGTCGATGAGTTTCTTTTGCACTTCGGGCGTCAATACCGGCTGCCCTAGAACCTTCCACCAAGCCGTCATAGGACCGGTGAACTGCGCGAAGAAATGCTCGATGCCGCCTTCGCCACCGCCAAGATGGTTGAGCAGCAGGCTGCCCATGATGCCCCAACGCAAGCCCGGCCCCCAGGACAGCGCAGCGTCCGCGTCGGCGGCGCTGACGACGCCTTCGGAGACAAGATAGTAGACCTCTCGGCTAAGCGCCGCCTGCAAACGATTGGCGACGTGCCCAGGCAATTCTTTGTGCAGCCGGACCGGCTGTTTTCCCATCGCCGTGTAGAATTCCAGGGCGCGCTGGATCGTATCTTCGGAGGTTTTTGCGCCGCCCACGATCTCGACCAGAGGCATCAAATGGGGCGGATTGAAGGGATGCCCGATCACGCAACGTTCGGGATGAGCGCCGGCGCCTAACTGGATTTCGCTCATCGTAAGGCCGGAGGAGCTCGACGCAATGATCACGTCGGGCGGCAGCAGCTCATCAAGTTGCCTGTAGAGTTTTTTCTTGAAATCGATTCGCTCGGGCCCGTTCTCTTGGACCAAATCGGCGCCCTTCACCGCCGCCGGCAGGTCGGGTGTGAAAGCCAGTCGCGATTGCGACGCTCCGGGTGCGAGACCCAGCCTCTTCAGCGCGGGCCATGCCGCTTCGACGAAATGCTTCAGCGCGGCCTCCGCATTCGGAGCGATATCGGTCGCTACGACATCGAGGCCTTTCGCCAGGAACAACGCTGCCCAGCTCGCGCCGATGACGCCGGTTCCGATGATCGCGACGCGGCGGATAGGCTTGGTGGTCGACATGGTCGACTCTCCTTTCGATTTGATCTTCAGAATTCGACGTACGCGATCCCCGTCAGGTTGCCCTGCGCGAAGAGCAGCGTTTTCTTATTGGAACCGTCGAGATTGGCGCTGTAGACCGAGCCGCCGAAATCGGTGATGAACATCCGACGCCCTTTCGTATCCAGGGCGAGGCCGATGCCTTCCATCAGATGCGTGAACACTATTTCTGGCGCGGTGCGGCGGCCCGGCGGAGAATCGAGCGGCGCCCGGCTTACTGTGTTACCGCGCGGCGGGTCTCCACGATCTGTCCAATAAAGCGTGCGCGTGGTTGGGTCGATATCCAAATCGATCGGCTCAGGCAAGCCGTCGTATAGCATCTCAACATCCCGGCGACTGGCCGGTGTCTGGCCCACCGGGATTTCGATACTGGCGCGGAAGATGCGGCCCTGCCCGGCATCATCCGACCCTTTCTGTGTCCAGTAGAATTTTCCGTGCTCGGCGTCGATGGCAATGCCCACGCACCACTTCCGCGCATCCGGCCCTGGCCGAGGGTCACCCTCGCTCGTATCGACAAGAGTCTCGACGTTCGAACCGTCGAGGTTGGCGCGCATCACACGCATGCCTTCGCGATCGCACCAGTAGAGCTTTCCGGTCTTCTTTTCGATTTGGATCTGCTTGGGCGTAAACGTGCTGCCGGGAGGAACGATGGTGGTCATATTCCGGCCGTCGAGATCAGAACGGAGGATCGAGCCGTCGTTCGCCTTCAAATTTCCCATGTTGGTCCAGTACATGTGACGGGCGGCGATATCGACGGCCAAACCGTCCGGAAGCTTTCGACCTTCCGCGATGATCTCCTCGAGATCGGAACCGTCGGGATTTGCGGACAGCACGCGCCCTCCACCGAGATCCAGAAAGAATATGCGGCCGGTGACAGTGTGCTTCTCGGCCTGCGTATTCGCTGATACGGCGAGTTTCTGGTTCACGTGTCCGGTCTCCTTCAAATGTAGCTGCAGACCTATTCGGCCGCTGCCGGTCGCTGTTCTCTGGGGACGGCTCCGCTTGCGTACAAATCGTCTATTTCGGTCGTGCTGAATCCGAGCAGATTGAGAACTTCTTCATTGTGTTCTCCGAGCGCCGGCGCACGCCTTGCTGCAACTTTGGCGACGCCATGCACCCGAATGGGACTGCTGATCGTCGTGATTAGGGTGCTGCCTGCGCCTTCGAGCGGAACAACGATGTCATTGGCACCCAGCTGCGGATCGTTGATGACTTCCTCCGGGCCGCGCACGGCGCCAAATGTAACGTGAACGCCGTTGAAGACGTCGTACCAATGCGTCATCGGCTGCGCGCCGAAGACTTCATCCAGAATTGCAGCTAGCTGCGGCATGTTCTGCGCTAACCTGGTTGGGTCGGAGAATCTGGGATCCGACAGGAGGTCCGTACGACCGATTGCTTGCGCCACAGCGGCTAGCTTGTCGGGCGTAACGATGAGAACGAACCAGGTGCCGTCCGAAGCGCGATACACGTTCAGCGCTGCATTGGCGGGGTTCTTTCTGTCGTGCGGCGGATAGAACTTCGCACCGCAGAGCGCAGCCTGGATCGAAACGCTTGCCGACCAGACACCCTCCGCGAGGAGCGACGTGGTGACGTAGGATCCCTTGCCAGTCCGCTCACGGCGGTAAAGCGCGGTCACGACCGCTGCGTAGATACCGACGGCCGTTGCATTGTCGCCGCTGCCGGCGACCGGCCAGGTCGGCGGCACACCTGCGTCCCGCGTCATGGACAACAAGCCGCTTCGCGCCCAGTACGCGGTAATGTCGAATCCCGGAAGGCCGGCGTCGGGGCCGTTTTCGCCGTAGCCCGTGAGGTCCGCATAGATCAGACGCGGATTCCAATGCACGACGTCGTCATATTCGAGCTTCAACTTTCTGCGCGCAGGATGCGGCGTGTTGACGATGAGCACATCAGCCCATTTGACCAGCCGCTCCAGAATCCGCCCGGCGCTCGGAGATTTGAGATCGAGCGTGATGCCGCGCTTGTTGCGGTTGGCGAGGTGAAAGGGATAGGCGTCTTTGGCCTGCGGTTGCGGCGGAATCCTGTGCCCTATTCTCCAAGTATCGCCTGTAGGGGGTTCCACTTTGATGACATCGGCGCCGAAGTCGGACAGGATCACCGCTGCGCTCGGACCTGCGATGAAACTGGCCAGATCGACGACTTTCAGACCGGTAAAAATGTTCTCAGCAGCCATTGCCGTCTCCAGAGTCGTCCCGGGGTCTCTTCAATGCCCTTGGAACCGAGGTGCGCGCTTTTCGAGGAAAGCGGACGTGCCCTCCTTCTTGTCTTCTGTCGCCGCGCAGAGGCCGAAGTAAGATGCTTCGAGCAGCAGGCCTTCGCTCTGGCTCGTCTCCGATGCCTTGTTCGCAGCCTCAAGCGCGAACTTGACGGCGATCGGAGCGTTCGAAGCGATCTTGTTGAGAATGGCCTCGGCGCGCGTGAGCAGATCGGCTGCGGGAACGATCTCGTTGACGAGTCCGATGCGATAGGCTTCCTGGGCGTCGATCATCTCTCCCGAAAGAATGAGCTGCAGGGCGCGGCCTTTTCCGACAAGCCGCGGCAGACGCTGCGTACCACCGCCGCCCGGCACGAGTCCGAGGGTGACTTCGGGCTGACCGAACTTTGCGGTGTAGACCGCGAGTCTGATGGTGCAAGCCATCGCCGTTTCGCAGCCGCCGCCGAGCGCAAAGCCGTTGACTGCCGCGACGACCGGCTTGCCGAGCTCCTCGATCAGATTGAGGACCTCTTGTCCAAATCGGCTCGACTTTTCCGCCTCGAGCGCCGTGGCGTGCGAGAGTTCGCCGATGTCGGCGCCTGCGATGAATGCCTTGTTTCCCGCACCTGTCACAATGACGCCGCGCACCGCTGTATCATCGTGCGCGTCCTCGAATGCCGCTCGCAGATCGGCCCAGGTCTGCGTGTTCAGGGCATTGAGCACCTTCGGACGATTGACGGTCACAGTGGCGATGACGCCCTTCTTCTCATAGAGCACGTTCGAGAGTGCGAGCGCCGGGGCTGCAGATACGAACGGTGCAACCGCGGGAGAAGCGGCCGGTGCGGTCTGGACCATATTCGTCTCTCCTGTCTGAAATGAGGAACCGGGAAAGAGATACCGACCCCTATCAAACGAAGGCGCCGAGTCCTGTTACCGCCTTACCGAGGATCAGATTCTGCATCTGATAGGTGCCTTCGTACGAGTAGAGCGCTTCGCAGTCCGTGAAAAAGCGCGCGACTTTGTAGTCCGCGACGATACCGTTACCGCCCAGCAGCTCTCGCGCCCACGCCACCGTCTCGCGGCATTTGGCCGTGCAGAATGCCTTGGCGAGTGCCGCATGCGCGTCCGTCAGCTTGCCTTCGTCGTGCAGCTGCGCCTGGCGCATGATCAGGCACTGCGAAGCCGTGATATTGGAGATCATTTTGGCGAGGAGGTCCTGCACCAGCTGGAACGAACCGATCGGCCTGCCGAACTGCAGACGCTCCTGGGCATATTTGAGCGCAGCCTCATAGGCACCCATCGCGCATCCCGTTGCCATCCATGCCACGGCGTAACGCGTCATTTTCAAGACCTTCGCGGTATCGCGGAACGAATTGCCACCCTTCAGGCGGTTCGCCTCGGGCACCCGGACATCCTTCAGAGTGATGTGACCGTTCTGGACCACCTTCAGTGCAATTTTGTTCTCGATCTTGTCGACGCTGAACCCTGGCGTCGTCTTGTTCTCGACGATGAAGCCCTTCACCTGGTTGTCGGCAAGATCGCGCGCCCAGATGACGGAAACGTCGCACCACGGCGCGTTGCCGATCCACCGTTTCTCTCCGTTGAGGATCCACATGTCGCCGTCACGTTTCGCTGTTGTCAGCAGGCCGCCGGAGGCGCCGGAGCCGACAAGCGGCTCGGTCAGGCCGAAACAACCTATCTTCTCAAAACGCGCCATTGGCGGCAGCCACTGCTGCTTCTGCTCTTCCGATCCGTCGATATAGATGGAACCCATTGCCAGACCGGTATGGACTCCGTTGAAGGTCGCGAACGAAGGATCGACACGGGCTATCTCCATTTGCACAAAACCCAGCAATGCCAGGCTTCCGCCGGGACAGCCGTATCCCTTCATTCCAAGCCCACCGATACCCAGTTCCTTAAAAGCCGGCAGCAACTCGAAGGGAAAAGCATCCTCCACCCAATATTTGGTGATGACAGGTGCGACATTCGTCTCCATGAATGTTCGCACGCGCTTCAGGATGGCGAGCTCGTTCGGGATCAATGTTTCGTAGACGGCATAAAAGTCGCTGTTAGGTAGCGGAAGTGGTTTTGGTTTGCTGGTTTCCCTTACCGCTGCTGCTGTCGCCATTTCGATTCTCCTTCGACTGCCGCGAGGGGCCGCGCCTACAATCTCGGTGCGTCGCTCCTATGGACCGACTTGAATAGTGGCAAATTTGATTAACGATCGAAGTTGCCTGGCAAACCTCTCCGGCATTGGCCGGCTCCTCAGACTCTCGCGTGAAGTTCGATACGTGAAGCGCAGCCTAGGGCGCGTTTGGCATCTCGCGAGACTCCGATCTATTGGACTTTGGTCCAACGCTGCGTCGCGCCATGGAAATGATGCTGACGGGCGAAGCCATTACGGGACAGCAAGTGGTCGAATATGGCTTTGCCAATCGCCTTTCCCCGGCAAAGTTGCCAGCCAATATCCAGCCGATGAACAAACGGGCGGTCCATCGGCAAATGGAACCGATGGGCATGCGTGCTGCACTTCGGGCGGCGCCGAAATGCAGGCCCTCGCAATGTCCACGGAATCGACGATGGCGCATCTGCGGGAGCTTCAGAGCGGCGTTACGAACGCGTTGACCAAGCGGGATGCAAAGCTCGGCGATTACCGAAAGTCGGAAGGCGGCTAACGACCTGAGTGCTGGTGGGGGCCGGTGGCCTAGCGTATTGGCAGGAGTTCTGGATCGAGAAAACTGTTGCGGATATTACGCTGAAAGAACAGAAGCGGTTTCGCAGCTGGCTCGCCGCCAAGAATATCGGTGCCGGCGGAATTGACCGCATCCTGTCCGATGGTCGCGCCGCTCTAAATCGGGCGGTCAAATGGGAGGAATTGACGAGGGCCCCCCACACACATTTTCGAACTCCAATCGGCAGAGGACAAACGCTCTCGCGAGCCCATGGCCGACCTATCGTGCCGTCGGAGATCGCACGTCTGTTCGATGCGGCGAAGTCGCGACACATAGTGATGTATCTGATGATCGCTGCGAACACGCTGGCGCGTCCGGGTACGGTGCTCGATCTTCGGGGTGGCCAATTCGACGAACCGCATAGGCGTGTCGACCTCAATCCGCCTGGACGCCGGCAGAACAAGAAATTTCGCCTGATCCTGGCTATCACCCCTACCCTATTCCCTTGGCTCAAAACGGTCTCAGAGCTAAGCGAGCGTTTTTTTTGCCTATGGCCGGAAGCCAATTAAGTCGATCAAGAGCGTCTGGAAGCTGCTTTGTGAGGAAGCCGGATTGGACGACCGCGTGACGCCCTATTCGATCCGCCACGGAATGGCGCGTGAGATGCGGAAGCGCAAAGTGCCCAGGGAGCAGATCAGCATATTCCTGGGCCACCTTCCGAAGGGTTCGGACCCGACCACCTCAATCTATGCGCCCTACGATCCGGACTATTGTTCGGAAGCCGTAGCGGCCATTGAGAGCATGATGGGAGAAGTCCGCAAACATCTTAAGCGCGTCAACATTGACCAGCCCGTCCTCGTCATCAAAGCACTCGCGAAATGGATGCCGAGCAAGACCAAAGCCGGTGTTGGCGATGCCAAGCGGGAGAAGGTTCGCTTCCTGATCCTATCGGGTTTGCCACACGCCGAGATCGTCCGACGAAGCGGCGTTTCGAGCGGTACCGTCGGCCTGATTCGCAAAGAGATGCGCGGAGTGATTCCCGTCTACCGCGATTCCGAATCGTCTCTTTGCGTGCCGCGAGATCAAAAGTTCAGACAGCAACGACCATTGAAAACCCTGGTGGGCCCGGCAGGACTCGAACCTGCGACCAGACCGTTATGAGCGCCAAGCTTCCGCCCAGAAAGTCGCGGAAACCCTGACTTTCTCGTTCAATCGCGTTGAATTTCGATCACAGCAATTTCAAAGACTTAAACTCTTACCGTACCTGCTCGTACCTTCGTTGCGACGCTAAGCGGCGGCCGAGGCATCCAACCGAGCGTGTCGCCAGGATTTGTGCGGCGTGAAATAGGAGCCGGGTCCCAGGCTCTGTCTCAAGACTTGGCTCAAATGGGCTTTGCCGATCCGGCACCGCATAGGATATACCGTTTGTGCTTGGGTAGCCTCCTCGTCGCCGTGATGCCGAGCGGCCCGGTTCATATCCGACGCGAAGGCTCCGGGTGCAATGGCGCTAACAACAATGTTGTCGGCGACGAGCTTAACAGCCATGCGTCTAGTTAGATGAATAAGTGCCGCGTCCAAATGAATATATCGCTGCGTTACACCACGAGCGGAATGGCCGACCAGGCCGGCAATTGTCAGTTCCGAAAATCCAAGATCACCCGCCACGCTAGCGAACGTAAGCCGCAAGCGTTTGGCGATACATTCGCGAGTCCCGCCTTTTCGCAAACGCGATCGAGGGCACGAACAATACCGATAAAATGCCCGTCCGCGCCTAAACCTTTGCCTTTGCCAGAGGTCCAACTCCCAGCCCTTCGATGCGGGAACCCTCGGCTCGGAGAACGGGCTTCAGCGCTCGATAGAGACGCGCGTAATTATAGAACGGCACGCTTGGCCATAAATGATGCATCAGATGCAAATTCTGCTGCAGCAAGAGCAACGTTCCTCCGAACCACAGACTGATACGCGTGTTCAAATAGCGTTCCGTCCGGTCAAACGGATAGTGCGGCAGCCATTGGAAGAAGATATTGAGAATCAGAATGCCGAGGCGCGTCGGCAGGAACCACAGGCACAACCAGTCGAGAACATGCCCGGTGGCAATTGCTGCGGCCAACAGGCCCAGCGTGAACAATGTGACGGCAGAAGTCTGCGCGATTTCGGCGGGGCTGAGAACGGTGCCGATTCGCCTATAACGCTCAGGCGCGATGAAGCGAAGTGCAAACATTGGCATCAGAGACATGGGAACCATCGCGAGCCATTTCGCGAGAAGCTGCGCGAATGTCCCCTTTACCACGATGTCAGGATCACGCTCCGTATTTGTGAACGAGTGATGCAGAAGATGCGTGCGCTGTAGAGCCGGCCAGCCAGCAGCCATTCCCAGCGATCCGATCCAGCCGACGACAATGTTCACCCATGCGAGGCTTCGCGGACTGCTCACGACGTTGCCGTGTATGGATTCGTGCACGAGCGTGTAGTGCGCATACGACACCAGCGCGAGAACCGGCGTGCAGATCCAAAGGGGAAACATATGGGTCAGCCCCAGTGTCGCAACTGATATGAAGCTCGCAGGAAGGGCTAAAGCCAATGCCAATGTCGGCCAGGCGACCGCAGGGGACAATTCCTTCGCGATTTGCTTCTCCTGTGAATGCGAAATATCGCGCGTCGCGCATGCAGTCTTAACGCTCAGTCCAATTTCGGATTTTTCGGCAGGCTCTAAGTTCTGCTCCAATATCGCGTTCATCTCAGATTCCTTCAGTGAAAGAACTACGCGAAACGTTGCGCGTCTTGTCCCGCATATCGCGCCATTGCGCGATCGAGGGACACCGCGGTCTCCAGCTTTTCGACCAGCTCGGCAAGCCGCGCAGCCGGAAGAACGCAAACAAGCTCTTCGGCCTTCATGCCGGTGCGTGCACGGCTAAGCGCGCAACCCACGCTCGCGGCCGGCATGCCGGTCTTCAACGCGAGCGGGATGATATGACATTGCGGCTTGCCCTCGACCGCCAATTCCGGGAAGGCATCCTTCAGCATCATCAATCCCAGACCGTTCACACGCAACAGCACGGCATCCGCGCCGTTCGCGTCGCTCAACGGACCGTAAGTCACGGCTGTTGGTTTCTTTCCGATGACGGGCAGCGCAGCGAATGCGGCCTCGTCAATCCAACCCGCAGCAAGCGCCGCGACGACATCGTCGCCCTTGGCGGCTGCAGCAATATCGAGAAAGCCGTGCGTGTAGCTTCCGACATTGCAGTTCGCGTGATCGGTAGCGACGGTGAAGAACGTGCGCCGCACCGCCTCGATCCAGAAGACGCATCCGGCTGGGACGGCACCGGTCCGCCCTGCGTCGTTCGCCGGTGGCAAGGTTGCTTCGAAATGCGCCGCCTCGGCCTCGGCCTCGAAATGGAAGCGAATGGCGATGGGTGGCGCGAGCGGCCTCAGGGCACCGCTCAGCCTTTCGTCGAGGCAGCGCCAGTCCGTGCCGCCGATAGTGGACGCCATAGGAAGCCGCTCCGAACAGGACGGCTGACATTGTAACTTCCATTTTGGAATTGAGTCCAGAGTGCAGGGTGCTGGGTTATTTTGGTCGCGATTTACGGCTCTTGGGCCGCTGGACGCTGGCGCCTTGTTGGTTTCCGGCGCGTCGCTTCGCCCGATCGCGCCGCATGGGTTCGGACATTTGCACCGTGGCGGATCGTGCATCCATGTGCTTGCCGCAATCGGGGCAGGTAAGAACCGGCTCGATGCTGTGGCCGCAAGCCTTGTGCGTGAGAGCCATCAGCGGGACTTCGCGAGACGGTTTGGCCCAGCGCTCCCCCCAAGCCTTCAACGCGACAATGACCGGCCAAAGCCCCAGTCCCTTTTCCGTGAGGACGAATTCAAATCGCGCCGGACGCTCCTGGTACAGCCGGCGCGCGACGATCCCGCACGCGTCCAGCTCACGCAATCGCCGCGAGAGCAGCTGCGGCGACATGCCGGTGTGAACGCGAATTTCCTCGAAGCGCCTGACGCCGAGGAACAGCTCGCGCACCACCATCAAGGTCCAGGAGTCGCCGACTTGCGCGATGGTCCGCGCGACCGGACAAACCTGTTCATCCAATTCATCAATGCCCATGCGCGATCATAACTTCCATATTGGAATTGACTCCAGCAGAATCCGCATCCTAGCCTCGTCGCGGGCGAGCTGGAGGATAGAGATGGTAAGTGCTGCAGCACTCAGTCCCAAGGCCCAGGGCTGGCTCCGCTATTTGTGGCGTAAGGCCACGACTCCCGACGACTGGAGCCGCCAAGGCAAGCCTCATCCGTGGTGGGACAGCTATTCGGTGCCACCGATGCTGAATTTCGCGCGATTCGATCTTAGCGAGTCGTCCTATGGCTTGCTGTTGATGGCGCGAAAGACGCCCGCGTGGCGGGAGGTCTATACCCGGATACTCGATGAAATGATCCGGCGCCACACGACCTACTGGGCGGCCATCGACTGGCTCACGTTTCTCGGTCCCGATCCCAAGCGCGCGAGCTACCCGAAGGCGTACAAAAATCTCATCCCGAAGCATCTATGGGGCAACTACGACGTGCCCGGTTGGACGGCCAATGGTATCGAACCGTGGGGACTGTCACCCGATCCGATCGGATCGAAGGGCAACCTGTTCTTTCGCGGTTTCTTCAACCTGATGCTTGCGATCTATCGCGACGTGGCGGGGACGGACACCTGGGACAAGCCTTTCGATGTGGCCGGCCTCGATGACAAGACGTTTTCGTGGTCGCACGGACAGATCAACCGCTTTCTGGCCGATCAATGGGCGGAGGTGTGGCACGGCCCGCATTGTGAGAATACCAAGGTCTGGCCGTTCTGCCTGTCGGCGGCCGGTCTCGGCCTTCAGTTGAGCGACAAAACGCTCGGCACCGCAGGACATTGGGTTGTGGATCGCTGGATCGAGGACTTTCTGACCAAGAAATGCATGGGGTTCGATCCGCGCGGGAATCTCAAATGGGTGGGTCTCTACTACGATCCGCTTATCGACCACGTGCACGGGCGAAACGCCATCGCCGGGTTGTTTCCGGCGATCTATCTCCTGCCGCAGAACCGCGCGCTTGCCGAAGACCTCTACCGCAAGGCCGTCGCGTCCGTTGGTTGGGACAAATGGTGGCTGCCGGCGCTGACGCCCAGGAGCATGCCGCGCGGCGCGACCATCGGACTTCTTCTCGCTCGCGAGTTCGGGGACGAGACGACGGCGCGGCGTCTGGGAAAAGCGTTGGAAAAACAGTCGAACGGAAAGTTCTTCAATAGCGTCGGCGACGGGGAGCCGGAAGAATTCGGTTACTACTTCAGTTTCGGCGAGCAGTATCCACGCGGCCAGGAAAGCGCCCTCTACATGTTGGCCGATGTGATGGACCCCGGCGACTGGTATTCCGCATTCAACGAGATGGATGAAGAACGGCATGTCGCGCCTACAGTCGAGGGCATCGATTTTCCCAGCCTCGGTGTTCGCCGAGCGCGGAACGATCCGAACGAAGGGGTGCTCACCGTTGAAACCTATGCCGCGACGCGCAGTGCGACGGGCCGGCCGACCCAGTGGCGCGTCACGAATGTGCCGGACGCAAAATCCGTAGCGGTCGAACTAGACGGGCGCAGCTTCGGCGGCTGGCGGGTGGTAAACGGAAGCTCCATCGAGATTTCATGCAACGTAGCGAACCAGACATTCCGCATCAGAACCGAATGGACGAGTATTGCGCGCGCGCGCGAGAATGTCCGCGTGGCGAAACCGGCACCGCGTCGACGGGTCGCGTCCATGAACCCGCTGGAGATTGTCAGCGCGAGGCGCGCTGTCGCCGCCGGCGCATCCGGATGCCCGTGCTGCCCGTAAATGCCGCTGTTCGGCGGTTAGCAATCCCAGTCAGAGGACCACGAGTAACCCGTTTACGTAGGTCGTCCGCGGCGTCCGTCAATCCAACATTGTGTTCAACCAAATCCCTCAGGCCAGCACCGCCGATTCACTATTGGGCGCGGCCATAATGATGACTTCCGATACGGCCCTACCGATGCCGAACCATTCCCTTTGAAACAAAATCCGGCAAATCAATGGAGGCAGTCATATTCAGGACGAAAGCGGGCGAAATCTGCGGGATTGGCGTTCGGCCCGCGATGGCGGCTGCTATCGCTCTGATCGCCGTCACGATTTCCGCCCGTAACCGATCACGCGGCAGTTCGGAAAGTGCCACTAGTCCGGACGAGCCCGCAGCTGGCGTGCTCGCCTCAGCCATCAATCTCGATATGCGTGCGTTGGCGGCCCAGCGTCGACAATTACTTTTCACACGTATCGAAGGCGATGATCATCGACGCGGTTCGCGAGGGCGTTTCGGCTGAAGCCGCTGATCGGCCAGCCCCTCGTTCTGCAGCACGGCACAATTCGGTAGATACCAGCGGAGTGGCAAGTCCGTGGCCAGGGATAGGTGCGTAAAGACCGCCCGAGAGCTCGGCGCTCTCGGGCGTTAAGTTCGTGCTGCTGAACAGGGAGTCTGCTTAGATCACAGCACGCGGACCCGGACGTTGATGTGCCGCCTTGGGCAAGAGCGCGCGTCCGTCGCCGTGCCGATGCCGCGCTGGCAGTGCGATGGCGTCGCGACAGCGACTTGCGCCGGCCCGTCTCATGACATGCGTGATGCCGTCGAACGTCGCTTCGCGAAACCCCGCTGATTTTTGGTGACGCGCGATCAATGTGCGGTCAGACCTCCATCAACGACAAAGTCGGCACCGGTACAGTAACTTGCCTCGTCAGACCCCAAGAACACGACGATCCCGGCGCATTCCGCTACGCGGCCCACTCGTCCCATAGGAATCGCTCCAACCAACACTTTGTCGGCGACCTCCGAATGCTCTGTCAGAAATTCGCGCTGGGCAGGCGTATCTATAGAACCGGGGAATACGGCATTCACGCGAATGTTCTTGGGCGCGAGCTCGAGCGCTGCGGCCTTTGTCATTCCGCGCACGGCAAATTTGGCCGCGACGTAGGGAAAGACACCCGCAGCGCCGACCAGTCCGGCGGTGGAAGACACATTTATGATCGATCCGCCGCCGCACTTTGTCATTGACGGCAATACCGACTTCATTCCCAGAAATACGCTGAACTGATTTGTCGCAATGCACCGGCTGTAAGCGTCCGGCGTTGCCGATTCCAAGCTCTCGTAACAGCCAAAACCCACGCCCGCATTGTTCACCAGGATCGATACGGGCCCAAACCGCGCTTCGGCGCGCGCTATTGTCCCCGTCCATCCGTCGGCATCCGTCACGTCGTGCTCAATAAACATCGCACGTTCGCCCAACTCGGATGCAAGTCCACTACCAAGCTCCGCCCGAATGTCCACGAGAACAACGAAAGCGCCCTCTTCAACATACCGTCGAGCAAATTCCGCTCCCAAACCCCGGCTCGCCCCCGTGATGACGGCCACCTTGCGCTGAAGCCTTCCAGTCATAACCAAAGTCCTATCCGTGCTCCGATATTGCGCAGAAACTCAACGATCGAAACGGCTTCCGCAGTGCAGCCATCCCACACCGGCGCATGATCCCCGGCCCTGCGCGCGCGAAATCGGCACGTCGTCGGCCGCGTACTCAGCCTTCGCGCTATTCGATATCCAGCCCGGCCAGATTTCCCTCTTCACGCCAAATTCTTAGAAGTTCAAAAAACGCCAACGGCCCCTTTCCGAAGAGTTCCCGCAGAAAGCTCTGGTTATTCTCCGTCACTCCCTCGTTGTTGAAGTATCCTGGAGTGCATCGGGCTAGAAATTCCTGATTTGGCGGGTTTTCCTTCATGGTGCGTGTCCACTCAGCCTCAGCGATCGCGGTCACCTCCACGCGCGTGGCGCCTCTTTGTGCGGCCTCTCCAATCACGTAAGCTATGTGCTCCGCATATTCACGAAGCATGTGCGTGTTGTTTGCGGCGAGGCCGACAGCGGTCCCCATATTGAAGCAATTCGGAAAGCCCGCACTTAAAAATCCATGGAGAGACCTTCGTCCATCGGCCCAGTGGTCGCTGAGAGAGCGGCCACCTTTGCCGAATATCTCATAGCCTGCGCGCTGCGCGTAAGCCGTACCAACTTCGAATCCTGTCGCGAACACAATGCAATCGACGTCATATTTCTGACCTCCGGCGATCAGACCGTCGTCTACGATTTCGTCCACGCCCCTGCCCATTGTGTCGACAAGGGTAACGTTGGGCCGGTTAAACGCCTGCAGGAATTCGTCGTGAAAGCCCGGCCGCTTGCAAAACCGTTGATACCAAGGTTTTAGTGCTTCGGCGGTCGCGGCATCGGCGACGATCGCATCGACGCGCGCCCGGATCTCATTCATTTTCAAGAAGTCGGCAATTTCGGCAGCTTGGGCTGCTGCGTCGGCCCCAGAACCCGTGCTGCCGCCTGTCCCCGCCAGAACGCTCGGAACGTTTCGGAAAAGGTCTGTCCATCCGTCGTCGACGAGATCGACGTCGGCCTTTCCGCCAGAAACAATGGTCAGAAAATTGGTCATCCGGTTTTTCTGCCACCCAGGTTCCAACGTTGATGCCCATTCCGGGTCGGTCGGCCGGTTGTTACGCACGTCGACCGCGGCAGGAGTTCGCTGGAAGAGGTACAAATGCTCCGCATCGCGAGCCAAATAAGGTACGCACTGAATACCGGTCGCGCCGGTTCCGACTACCGCGACCCGCTTGTCGGCAAGCTTGTGCATGCCGCCCAACGTATTGCCGCCGGTGTAGCTGTAGTCCCAGCGACTTGTATGAAACGCCCGCCCTTTGAATGACGATATGCCTGGAATTCCCGGTAGCTTGGGCCGACTGAGCAGCCCATTTGCCAGAATGACGAACCTTGCCCGCATACGATCATTTCGGTCCGTCGAAATGACCCAGCGCCGCTCACTTTCGTCCCAATTGAGGCTACGGACGACAGTATGAAAGCAGGCGCGCCGATAGAGATCGTAATGTTTCGCAATCCGGTCAGCGTGCTCCCGGATCTCCGGCCCAAACGAATATTTCTCTCTTGGGACGAAGCCCGTTTCTTCGAGCAAGGGGAGGTATATGTATGATTCCGTATCGCACTGCGCGCCGGGATAGCGGTTCCAATACCACGCCCCACCAAAGCCGCCGCCCTGCTCGATCATCCGGATATCGCCGATGCCGGCTTCCCGAAGCATAGCGCCCGCCAGCAGCCCGCCAAAGCCGCCGCCGATCACTGCCACTTCACATTCGTCGGTCAATGGGCCGCGTTCGGTGCGCGGCGAAAACGGATCATCATCGAAATGAGCAAACTCATCGGCAATCTTGATATATTGCCGTATTCCATCAGGCCGGAGACGCTTGTTCCTTTCCTCGTCATACTTCGCTTTGAGCTGCTCTATCTCAAGCGATTTGGCGAGATCGCCTTTTACATCCGAGGCCGTCATCGAATTCTCCAGTCAGCCGGCGTTAATTGTGCCTTGATATGCGTCATTCTTGTCCGAACGAATACCGGACCTCGAGCCCAAACATCCGGGGCTGGCCTGGAACGGCTGTGTTCAGACCCAGCTGCGTCGAAAGCGACTCGCCTCCGATGTAGTAGTACTTATTGAGGGCATTGCGCACGAAAACCCCCGCGTCGAACGACGATCCGAACATTCCCCGCCAATCCAATCGCAGATTTAGCAATTCGTAGCCTGGCAACAGAGTGTTCGGGGCGCTGGTGGTGGGATTGTTCGAGATGAAAAAGGACGTCTGTTTGTAAAAATCGACGCGACCCACAACGTCGCCAAACGCTTCCGGTGTGGGAAAGCGCACTTCGGCCCAAAGGTCGCCAGAGAACCGGGGCGCATCCGATACCGACGTGAAGGCCGTCACGAATTGCTCCGGCGTGCCGGAAAAGAATGTAACGACGTTTGGTTGCTGAAACTCCGCGTCAAGCGTCGTAATGGTCCCGCCCAAGCTGAGCCAATCTGCGGGAACCGCTGAAACATCTGCCTCAAATCCCCTGAACGTCGTTGTTCCAGGTACATTATACGTCAGCGGCGACTGCGCACCGGACGGCAAGACGACTTCCATGACACGCTGCACGTTTTCGACGTCTTCGTTGTACCCAGCGAGGGCCAAGCGAACAGGTACGCTTGCGAGCGTCCCGCTGTACTTCACGCCGACTTCTTCATCCGTGGCAGTTTCCGGCTTGAAGAGAGCGCCGCCGTCTTGAGCGAGCGTGTCGATGAACGGCGCAGTGAGGTTGAAGCCCCCGCTGCGCCAGCTGCCCCGTTGCTCGGCGTAAACCAGCAACTCCGGCGTCACCTGGTACTCGAGCCCAAGCGACCAGCTCGGCTTGTCGTTTCGACCGTCGAGTCTGGCCGGAGGCTCACCGGACTGTATGGCTGGCGGCGGAACAGCAAAGCTCTGGGCAACGTCCTTTTCCCACGTGTATCGTCCACCGATCGTCGCGCTGAGACCGGTCAACACCCAGTCGAGTTTTTGCGTACCCTGAGCATAAACGGCTTGTGTCGTATAAGTTCCGGCATCGTCGAAATGTGTGCTGATGAAGCTGCTCAGATGCGACGGATCGTACGGTGAAAAATCGAATATCGAAGCGTCTAGATCCTGCCTCGTATGCGCGACCGCATAATACAATCCGGTCGTATAGGTCAGAGTATCGGCGAGGGCTGAGCCGTTGACCTGGAATTCCTCTGAGTACGTATAGTCGTCCCGGTTGTAGTTCGAGTCCGGTATCATCGGGAACGGCGTGCCGTCCAAATCGAGTTTGTAGTAGCGATGGGAAAGGGCGTAGCCGACGATGTTCTTGAGCGTCACGTTACCGCCAACGTCGTACTCCGTCGTGTTGACGTAAGTCTCCCCGTCTCCGAGATCGAGCAAGGGCGCGTCGAGCGACACCGTCCAATTCTTGCGAGCTTGCTGTATCGCCGCAAATTGAACCGGCCCGCCGGGTGTCGTACCCGGATGAGCCGCTAAAAACGTCTGCCACGCTCCCGGTCCAAACTCAGCGTTAAACGTCGCTTCGTTGTACAAGCTCTGGAAGAGCGTAAACAGCGGGTATGATGTGCCGTTTATGGTGTAATTTCCCGGTGCATTCACGCTTAGTACCGGCTGAGCCTGACCGTCGTCGTGATTGTGATCGAACTGAACAACGAAGGTGTCCTTGAACTTCGACGTAGGCTGCCAAAGAACTGAGGCGCGTCCGGATGCGCGGTTGTCGCCGTCGAGGTGCTGTCCATTCACAACGTTTAAAATATATCCGTCGTGCCTCATGAAATCGGCAGACAGACGAATTGCGAGTTGATCGTCGACGGGTATGTTCACTACGCCCTGCAGTGCGTGCATGTCGTAGTTTCCGATACCTGCTTGAACGTAGCCGTGCAGCCCGTCGAAATCGGGAGATGCCGTTTGAAACAATACGGCGCCGCCGGTCGAGTTTCGGCCGAACAGCGTCCCTTGCGGTCCTTTCAACACCTGAACGTTCGAAAGATCGTAAAGGGAGCCTTGATTCAAGCTTTGAGTCTGAAAATCATCAAAATAGCTAGGCACGGCCGGTAGAGAGTTTGTGTATGCGTCAACGCTCTGACCGCGCGCCGCATAATTGAAGTCGTTTTGGTTCTGCGTGGCCACGACATTCAAACCCGGCGTCGCCATCACCAAATCCGACTCTGTTCGCACGGTCCGATCTCTCAGCGCCTCCTGGCCTAGCGACAATACCGTCAGCGGGACGCGAGATGAGACCTCCTCGCGGCGACGTGCGGTCACGACAACTTCTTCGACGCCACTGTTCGCGCTTGAAGGTGGTGCAGCACTCGTTTGCGCGAGAGCCGGCAAAGGCATGATCGAAGGAAGCGCGATCACTATCGCGACGGAACTCAGAGCAAACCTCGCCGACCCTATCGTTATTTTAAGCTTATCCATGACGCACTCCCCCAGCTTTTGTGTGCTTGTTTCTGGCCAACACCTCGTGCCTCACGCACGAGACACTCTTGTTTCAGTCACGACGCGATCATGCGACTACTGGCGTCGACGGTACCTGAGTTCCCAAAATCCCGACGTGCGTCTTCGGCATCCTCACCATTGATTGTTCAACCGGCCCCTCAACGCCGCCGAGACCGACTGTGCATCGATACCCGAGCATAGTGAGTACGCGGTCGCTCAAACGGTCCCTGAGATCGGGACGAAGAGAAAGGCCAAAATTTTCCTGCGTTCTTAGGAAATAGCGGATGACGTACAGGAGGATAACGTGGCGCTTCGCGGTAGCTACGTTTGCGCCGGCGCCGTGCCAAACACGACTATCCCAAATCAGTACCGATCCGGCTGGCGCTTCCGCCGGCACCGTCGGCGCCAAGTCAAACGGGTCATCGAGAGCAACACCGTCTCGATTGCTGCACGGCACCAACCGCGTGGCGCCGTTACGCTCGGTGACGTCGTCAAGGTACCATCCGAAGTTGAGCCCCATCGTCATGCCGATGATGTTGGGCTGAACAGACATTTGGTCGTAGTGGAGAATTTGAGCATCGCAGCCGGGGCCTGTGATGTTGGCCTGGAACGTCGAGATCAGAAAGTGATCGCCGAGTATCGGCAGCGCAAATTCGTCGATTGCATCGTTGTCGAGCAATTCTATGAATTCTTCGCCTTTGTTGATCAAATTCCAGACGCGCTGGTTCGGGTTACCGATGCCACCTTCCATGGTGGCGAGCCCCAGCCGTCTTTCCGCGTCGGCCTGCTCGACAAGCCTCGCTCGAAGGCGCTCAACCTGATCGGGAGCCAATGCATCGAGCAAAATGCAATACCCATATTCGCGCAAGTCGGAATGACACTGTGCGATATCACGCGTGGGGCGAGGGAGATTGGTCGCTGCAGGCGCTCCGGTTGATACCCGGCCGGCGACGTGATCAAGGAAACGCGTCGCCAAAGATACCGCGCCACCGATTTTGACCTCTCCGAACACAAGGGCAGTGCGTGGCTCAATCAGCCCCTGTTCCAATCGGAGGTAACTCCTCGCACTCAGTTCGACCGTGGCCTCGGCAGTGGCGTAGCCTGGCCGGCTTACTACTTGGCGCGCGTCGCCATTGCTCAGGCCGATTTGTAAGCCGCCCGCGCCAGAGAATGACGACATTGCAGTTTGTAATCTTTGTGCTGCTCTCAGAACCAAGGGTTCCGGCAACGGCAGGCTCCGCCCCTCCGCGTGCCGCAGATGTTGGCGCTCGTCGACTTCCAGCGGAGGCTGCAAGGCCAATGTCTCTCTCCCAGTGCGCTATTATTTTTGTGACTATCGAGATCGTAAGGGTGTGATCGTCGAGAGCTCTGCTAGCGCTTAAGTCGGTCGCCTAAATCAAACACTTTAATTGATTTAACCGGTGATTTCGGAACTCGTCAAGGGGTATCCCCGCGGCGGCGGCGCACCCGGTCCGTCAACTTTGCCTATTCACGGAGCTGGCATTCGCTGCTCAGCACGCATCCTGTGGTCACGTGCGCTGCCGTTTCGGACGGGCAGCCCTCGCCTCGTCGGCTAGGTCCTCCGATTTTTCTCGGGCTGTCGCCTGGACGCCCAACGTGCGCACGATACGAATGCATCGTGACAGCGTCGGGCTATGGCTGAGCCCGGTACAAACCTTCAGAATGCCTTCAATGCCTGCATTAAGGCTGCTCGGTAGCGCAACGCAGCCTGTTCTTTCACCGGCCCGAAACCGCGAACCTGATCAGCCAAGGACAAAATTCTCGACGCCTCGTTCAAATTCGCGGCAGATAATTTCGATAGGATTACGCCAACTAATTCCTCGTATTCGGATATCAGTGCCCGTTCCATTTTCCGCTCGGCGGTCACGCCGAAAGGGTTGAATTTCGTGGGACGCAGCCACTTCGCCCAAGCGAGAAAAGCCAACAATGGTCGGATACTTGCCGGGAATTTCCGTTTCATCGGACGCCCGTTGACCATTTTGCGGGAGAAGAATGGAGGCGCCAAATTGTAGGCGATCTTGGCGTCACTTCCGAAACTCTCGACAATCTTGGCATTGAGCTCGGGACCGGTCAGCAGGCGGGCCACTTCGAACTCATCTTTGTAAGCCAGAAGCTTTGCGTAGGTCTTGGCGGCTGCCATTGTCAAACTCTCGGATCCCGGGACCGCTCTTTGTTCTGCGGTACGCACCTGCTCGACCAGAGCTTGGTACCCTCGTGCATACACGCTGTTCTGATATTGGGTGAGCAGCGCCACTCTGTGCTCGACCACCTCATCAAGCGACTTTGGCCGCCTCGGTGCTTCGCCGGTGAGCGCTTGATCTAGGACCGCTTGTCGGTCGAGCACAAAAAGTCGTCCCAATTTGAAAGCTGCCAAGTTGAACCGAACGGCTACCTCGTTGAGCTGGATGGCCCGTTCGACAGCCGCGGGCGACACGGGCAAAAGCCCACGCTGCATCGCAACGCCGACCAGAAACAAATTCGCCGCTATGCTATCGCCCATCAACGACGTCGCGATGCTTGTTGCATTGAGAGCAATGGTCTCGACGGACTTCGCTCCCAACGTATCCATGATCTTTTCAGCCGGCACCTGAAAATCGCGGTCCAATTGCAAAGCTGCCGTAGGTACGACATTCGTATTGACGATCGTTCGCGTGTGCCCGTTGGACAACGTGCGAACCACTTCGCTGGAGCTTGCGGCGACGGCGTCCATTGCCAGTAGGAGATCCGCTTCGCCTTGGGTCAGCTTTTGCGTGCGAATTCTTTCGCCGCGATCCGATACCCGCAAATGGCTGAACACGGCTCCGTTCTTCTGTGCCAATCCGGTCATATCGCAGACAGATGCCGCCTTACCCTCCAGATGCGCGGCCATACCCAGCAGCGCGCCAATCGTTATTACGCCCGTCCCGCCGATGCCGGCGATTATAATATTATACGTCGCGTCCCCGAGTGCCGGCACTTTTGGCTCCTCCAACGTCTCGGGGAGCTTGAGCTCGCTCTTTGGGCGCCTGGAATTGCTCTGTTTCGCGCTTCGAACGGAAATGAAGGAAGGACAAAACCCGTTCAAGCAGCTGAAGTCCTGGTTACAGCTTGACTGGTCTATCTGGCGTTTGCGCCCGAGAGCTGTCTCGACGGGGAGCAAGCTGACGCATGTGGACTGATCGCCACAATCTCCACAACCTTCGCAGACCGCTTCGGAGATGAGGAGGCGTTCTTCAGGAATCGGATAAGTGCCTCGCTTGCGCCGCCGACGCTTCTCCGCAGCGCACGTCTGCTCGTAGATAAGGACCGTGCACCCTGGCATTTCTCTGAGTTCGCGCTGGACGGCGTCGAGCTCATCTCGGTGGCCAATATGCACCCCTTTTGGTATTCCAGCATTTCCGAGGTGCCTGCCCGGATCATCGCTAAGGATTACGATTTTCCTAGCCCCTTCGTGCAAGACCTGTTGGGCAATCTCGGGCACGGAAATCGGACCGTCGACAGGCTGCCCACCGGTCATCGCTACGGCGTCGTTGTAGAGAATTTTGAACGTTATGTTGACGCCGGATGCGACCGCGGCCCTGACGGCAAGAAGTCCCGAATGGTAATAAGTGCCCTCGCCCATATTTTGAAAAATATGCGGAGTGGAGGTAAACGGTGCCATGCCGATCCAATTCGCGCCCTCTCCCCCCATATGTGTCGCTGGAAGAGCGGTCGAACTGATCAAACTGGCCATACCATGACAGCCGATGCCGGTCATGCTGTAGCTGCCGTCAGGCGTTTTGGTTGAACGACTGTGAGGGCAACCCGAACAGAAAAACGGCGTACGCTGATTTCCAAGCGTAATCGGCAGCTGAGTGCTCACTTGCTCGGACAGGGGTGCGGTCACGCGGACGCCTTCGTCGACCAACACATCGCGCACGACTTTTGCGATCGTGATCGGGTCAAGTGGCGTGGTCGAGGAGAGGAGCGGTTTTCCGGTCTTATCGCGCTTTCCTATAAGCACCGGCCGTTGCGTGCAGTTTACGAGCAACGAGGCGAGTTGCTCCTCGATGAGGGACTTCTTGTCCTCCACCACCAAGACCACGTCGTGCCCTGTAGCGAATTCGCGAATGCGTTCCGGCTCGAGAGGCCAAATACATCCGACCTTGAACAGCGATAAGCCGAGCTCCGCAGCCCGCCTCTCGTCCAACCCCAACAAATCAAGCGCCGCGCGCAGGTCACCAAACGCCCTGCCTGAGGCAATCAAGCCGATTTTGGGACGCTCTGATTGAAATACGACTCTGTCGACGTTGTTCGCGCGAACAAATGCCTGCACGAGCGGAAGCCGGTGTTCTAAAACGACCCGCTCGTTAGCAAGCGGATTGAAGGGTCCCACCTTCGCATGCAGCCCGTCGGGCAGATCATCCGGATACGGCGGCCGGACAAACTGATAGCGATCGACATCGACGTCCACGGTGGCCGTCGTATCGATTACGTCGTTGAGACATTTAATGCCGACCCAGGCCCCGCTGTATCGAGACAACGCGATCCCAAGGACGCCGAAGTCCAATATCTCCTGGACGTCCGCGGGATATAGCGAAGGGATTAGCGAGGCGGCCAACGCTTGCTCACTCTGGTGGGCAACCGTCGAGGACTTTCCCGCGTGGTCATCCCCGAAGAACACGAGCACGCCGCCGTCGCGGCTAGCCCCGAGAAAATTGCCGTGTTTGAGCGCGTCACCCGATCTGTCTACACCGGGGCCTTTCCCGTACCATGCTGCGAACACTCCATCCACGAGCGCACCGGGTACGGAATTGACTTGCTGGGTGCCCCGAACGGCCGTCGCCGCCAGATCCTCGTTTATCCCCGGTCGGAAGACGATTTGATTCTCGTGCAGCAGTTTCGATATCGACCACAGCGTGCTGTCGACACCGCCGACGGGTGACCCACGATAGCCCGACACAAACCCCGCAGTATTGAGGTTCATGCGCCTGTCCAGGGCGCGTTGGATCAGCATGACTTTGGCTATTGCCTGAGTGCCGCTGAGAAAAACGACGTCGTTATTGGAGGTCCACTTTTGATCCAGCGATACATTCCGAAGATTCGAGCTCAATAGTGCGGATTCACCAGCTGGCTCAGATGTCCTCACGACCAGAATTTCCTCCATTCGGCATTGGCCATACGACGCCATCCGCGTCCGGGATGCGAGTAAAGCATTCGATTTACGCGCGATCAGAGACGGGTGTCAACGACATCTCGAAGCTGTTGCGACGAAGGCATCGACCTCTGCCGAATTGCGAGCCGGCCCTTGTTCGCGCGTGCAAAAACGCTCCGCGTCCGCCCTTTGCCCGAATTGGTACATCTTATTGACTTCTTTGTCGCCGCACGTGATAAAGCAATCGACCTAGATCGGTTCCGGGCGAGCGTGACCCTTTCGCGACCGGTCCAGTTGCTCTGCGGCGAGACTGCAAAACAAAATGGGGAGACACCATGAACTCGACCACAATTCCCTCGTTCAGCAGGCAGAGTCCCGAATGGTTAAAGGACAATGTCGCGGTAATTCGCGAATTGCACGATGGCGACCATTGGCTTGCGCGCAGCGAGACGGGTCTCGAGTTCCTCAGCTACGATCGCGTGCGCAATTTGTTGCGGGGTAAGGAATTCGCTCCGGGCATCGCAAACGCCTTCCGCATCGGCAACGTTCCCAAGCACGTCGACATATTCGTCGAAGATGGCCTGCTACCGGCGATCGATGGCGACCGGCACAAACGTATACGGAAGATATTGCTCGACGCGCTCACGCTCCGACAAGTCGATACCCAGCGTGGATTGATGCAAAAGATCGCGAACCGGTTGCTCGACCCAATGGTTCGGAATGGTGGCGGCGATTTCGTTGGAGAGTTTACACACCGATACCCCATCGAGGTCGTTTCGGAAATTATCGGCGTTCCCGTCGAGGATATTCCGATTTTCGAAGAATGGACGATAGCGATCGGTCACCTCGGCGATCCCCCAATTGGGTCCGGATTTCCTCAGGCCGATGCGGCAATTGGCGCGATGGTCGACTATCTCAGAGATCTCGTCACGAAGCGGCGCAAAGACCCGCGGCCGGATCTGCTCACGGCTTTAATCGAAGCGAACGACCGTGATCGCGAAATTACGGAGAACGAACTTCTGTACAATATGGTGAACCTGTTGATGGCAGGTCACGACACCACGCGTTTTCAGATGGCATGGGCGATCCTCCTGCTTACGCGACATCCAGATCAATTTGAAGCGTTGCGCAAGAACCACAATCTCGTTCCCAACGCGATCGCCGAAGCGATGCGTGTCCGCCCGGCTAACCGTCGGACCTTCCGGTTGCCCCGTGCGCCGATGGAAATCGACGGGTTCAAGTTTGAGCCCACAGATTTGCTGGTTGCGAACATCGAGGCGGCGAATCTGGATCCGAAGAAGTTTCCAAAGCCGGAGGAATTTGATATCCGGCGGGAAAATGCCGGCGACCACCTGACATTTGGCCATGGTCCACACCTGTGCGCCGGCGCTTCCATATCACGCGTCGAGATGGCCGAGGCCATGAAGGTGTTCATAACGCGCATCAAGCATTTCGACATTGTCAAAGATCCGTCCTTTGTCGCGAACTCGTCGATCTTTAGCGGACCAAATACTCTCGATTTGGCTTTCAGAGAGGCCGCTTGATCGCGGGTTTGTAGCCCGAGTCCGCCGTCGGGGCGCTCGGGTTTACCCTGTCCCGCCGTCGCATCGGACCATCGCCCCCGTCGTATAGCTCGACGCCGAACTAGCAAGGTATAGGGCTGTCGTGACGATTTCCTCCGGTAGCCCAGGGCGACCGACGGAGTTGTTCGCCGTACGTCGATCTTCTTCGGTCCAAGCTTTGGCTATGTCTGTGAGAAACGGCCCTGCGACAATAGCATTTACGCGTACCTTGGGACCGTACTCGCGAGCCAACGAAACGGTCATTGCATTGATCGCGGCCTTGGCGCCCGCATAAGGAACCACCCGAGGCATCGGCATCGTGGATGCCGTGGACGACACGTTGAGTATCGCTCCGCCACTGGCCAAAAACATCCGATGCGCGATATTCGCCGCTAGGCGAAACGGTCCTTTGAAGTTCAGCGAAAGTATCTTGTCGAACGCGGATTCCGTGACCTCGTGCGAGGGTATGGCTGGCGACATTCCTGCGTTGTTTACGAGAATGTCGACATACCCGCCTTCCGCAAACGCCCAATCAGCCAGGCGGTTCATTTCCGACCAGTGACTGGCGTTTACGAAGGTGGCGCTCGCCTTCCCGCCTCTACCACGGATGTCAGCCGCCACGGCTTCGCACGCCTCTATCTTTCGACTCGCGATAAGGACATGAGCCCCTCTCTCGGCAAATGCATGTGCCATTTGCAATCCGAGACCGCGCGAGCCACCGGTTATCAACGCCACTTTTCCATGCAGGGCGAAAGGATCATTCATCTTGATGACCGTAGGTATGGATCCAGTTTC
>Ga0335073_10001354_pt1 | contig 32641 bp, 32 predicted proteins | sample Lox_Sample_22_FD_207093 | JGI IMG/M metagenome (GOLD analysis project Ga0335073, IMG submission 207093) | Soil microbial communities from Loxahatchee National Wildlife Refuge, Florida, United States - Lox_Sample_2.2 | ecosystem: Environmental > Terrestrial > Soil > Wetlands | place: USA... | reverse complement strand
TATCGTCCGAGGAGCGCCGCCAGTGCGAACGCGAACGGCACGGTAAACCCCGTGTAGCCCGAGTAGAGCATCGGAGGGTGAATCACCATCTCGGGGTATTGCAGCAAGGGAGTGAGCCCGTTGCCGTCGGAAAGCGTCGCCACGTGCATCGCGCCGCCCGCGCCCACGCCGCCCAGCACATGGAAGGGGCTCGCGACGAAATTATTCAGCGTGAGGAAAAAGATCTGCACGCCGGCCAGAATTACGCCGACGTACGGCATCAGCTCCGGATGCTTGTTGCGATTCAGGAAGAGCGCGGAAAACGCATAGAGCGAAAGCAGCCAGCTCCACCAGAGCAGCGAGCCTTCCTGCCCGGCCCAAAGCGCCGCGAATTTATAGAACGCGGGCAGCGCGCGGTTGCTGTGCTCGGCCACGTACGCCAGCGAGAAATTGTCCGTAAAGAAGAAGTACTCGAGGGATGCGACCGCGAGCGTAATCAGCCCGAAGACCGCCATGCCCGCGTTGCGCGCGCTTTTGGTGAGCAGCGGGCGCCGCGTGAGGATTCCCGCGATTCCCCCGCCGAATGCATACACGGCCGCAAGAAACGCGAGCAGCAGCGCAAACGAGCCGAATACATCCATGGAGTTCCCCCGAAGGCGTCAGCTCTGGCCGGTCCCCATCGCCGCCGGCTGACCCGGCGTCGCTTGATACTTCGACGCGCACTTCGCCTGCACCTGGTCCGCCATGAAGCGGCCGTCCGGCATCAACCGGCCTTCGACCAGCGCCTGCGCACCGTCCTTGAACGTGTCGGGCAGCGGATCGCTTCCCGTGTAGCTCACCGGCATCTTCTTGCCCTGTTCTTCGAGCACGAAATCGACGCGTCCCTCCAGATGCTCGATCGATCCCGAGGCTACGTTCCCGGAAACTCGCATCCGTTGGTGCAGCGCCGTCCCATGCAGCGTCGCGACTTCCGAGATCGTGTGGTAGTAGGTCTTGCTCTGGGTGTAACCGGCGTATGCGAGCGCCAGAAGCGTTGCCACGATAATGCCCGAACCGACGATGAATTTTCCTCGCGCTTTCATGCTTTTATCCCGACCTTCCGCACCTTCGATTAACAGGCGATTCTAACACAAGCGCTCAACGCCGCGTGGACCGGCATCAACCGAAATCATTAGCGGAATCTACGGAGTTTCAGGCTGGAACATTGGGGAAGGGCAGACCGCTTTGAGCGGAAACTCAGGTCGAAGGGACAGTGATGGAACTGAACTCGATGCGGTTTCGCCCGGAGTTCTTTGCGCGATACAGTGCCGCGTCAGCTTCCGCCAACAGTGCGCTGAATTCCGGCGAGCGCTTCCCATGAAATCCCGCGACGCCGAAACTCGCGGTGACGCAGAAGGTTTCGCCTCCGAACTCGAAGCGCTCAGCCGCGAATTGGCCGCGCATCCGTTCGACGAGAATCCGGACGCCGTCCTCGACCGAATGCGTGATCACTTGGACGAATTCTTCGCCGCCGATTCGCCCGGAGATATCCGAATAGCGGGTGTTGTTCTTGATGATCTCTCCGAAGCGCTTGAGCACGGTATCGCCCGCCTCGTGACCGTACGTGTCGTTGACGTGCTTGAAGTGGTCGAGGTCGACGAGCACCGTCCAGAAGGGAAATCCGTGGCGTGCGGCGCCGCTCAGTTGTCGTCCGGCCCAGGTTTCGATCGCGCGCCGGTTCGGCAATCCCGTCAGCGAGTCCGTCAGCGCCAATTCCTCCAGCATGTGGTTCTTGGTCTCGATCTGCCGGTGCAGATCGATCAGCCGCAGCCCCACGCGGACGCGCGCGAGCAGTTCATCCTGGTCGAAGGGCTTGGTGAGGTAGTCGTCGGCTCCGGCCGTCAGGCCCTTGACGACGTTCTCCTTTTCCGCATTGCTCGTCAGGAGGATTACGTAGGCATATTCCGAATCCTTGTTTTCGCGAATCCGGCGGCAGAGCTCAAGGCCGGTGATGTCCGGCATGATCCAGTCGGTGATGATCAGCGACGGGTGTTCGCGCTCGATGATCTCGATTGCCTCGCTGCCGTCGCGCGCCACCAGGACGCTGCACGATTCGGGATCGAGCGTGCGCTCGACCAGTTTCCGGTACACCGCCGAATCGTCCGCGATCAACACCTTCACGGTTCCGGACGCGGACTTCTCCGCGTTCCTGCCGGGAGGGGCGACAGCGGTACTCATCTGAGAATATCGAGAAGGTATCGCTCGGCTCGGCTTCACTTCTTCCCTCGGGTTGGCGCTTCGTGTCTGCATGGGAGGGCAGCGGTGCTACCGGCCGCTCAGTTGTTCGGGGACGTTCGGCGCAGGAGCTTCCGCGGGAGAGTTGTTTTCTGCGGCGATCGCCGCAATGGGTGTCGCCGGCTCCGAAGCGCTTTCCATCTGGCCAAGCTTCGTCCGCAGGCAGCCGATGAGCTCCGGCGCGAGATTCGAAATGTTCATTCCTTCCGATACGATGAACTTGCAGCTCAAGATCGGCCGTGCCTGATCGTCATCCGAGAGCTGGCAATTCACGCGGCAATACTGGCACTCCTGATTCCAGCAGAAACGTCCGTAGGGAATCGTCTCGGGGCTGATGAACTGAAAGGCGCGCAGCAGGGAATTGCGCTCCGGCACGAGAAACGTCTTCCCGAGAATCGTGATCTCGACGAGTTTCTCGTACGGCCGAAACACGTCTCCCATGAGTGGTGATTCACCCTGAGCCATTCGGTGTGCCCCTTCGACTGGGGTCCACGTTAAATCAGCGTCTCGGGCGTGGCAACCGTCAGGCCGGTTGCGCGTGCCCAATAGCCTAATGACCGGGAGAGCGTGGAAAAACTCAAGGAATCGAGAGATTTGCCGAAGTAAAACCGCAGGGTGCGCTCCGCCTATCACGGAGCGGCGGTCGTATTGAGCCCGGCACGCAGCGCAGCGGACTTGCTAGGCGAAGAACTGCCCCATCCGCCGGAACTTCTCGTAGCGCTGGTTGAGCAGTTGGTCGGGAGAGAGCGCAGAAAGTTCCTGCAGGGAGCTCGCAAGTGCGGGCTCGAGCAGCCGCGCGGCCGCCGCATGGTCGGTGTGTGCGCCGCCCTCCGGCTCGGGAATGATTTGGTCGATCAGCTTCAATTCCAGCAGGTCGTTTGCCGTGATCTTCAGCGCCTCGGCGGCAAGTTCAGCTTTGGTCGCGTCGCGCCACATGATCGAAGCGCACCCCTCGGGCGAAATCACCGAGTACACCGAATTTTCGAGCATGAAGATGCGGTCCCCAACCGCCGTCGCCAGCGCTCCGCCCGAGCCGCCTTCGCCCGTAATCGTGATCACGATCGGCACCGGCAGCCGCGACATTTCCCGCAAGTTCAGCGCGATCGCCTCCGCTTGCCCGCGTTCTTCGGCGTCCACGCCCGGATAGGCGCCCGGCGTGTCGATGAACACCAGAATCGGCCGCCGAAACTTTGCCGCCAGCTGCATCGCTCGCAGCGCCTTGCGATAGCCCTCGGGCTTCGCCTGACCGAAATTCCGCGCCAGCCGCTGCTTCGTGTCGCGGCCCTTCTGGCTGCCGATGATCATTATGGGTTTGCCGTGAAACCAGGCCATCCCCGTAAGCAGCGCGGGATCGTCCGCGAAGTGCCGGTCGCCGTGAATCTCGCTGAAGTTTTCACACAGCAGACGGATAAAATCTTCGGTGTAGGGCCGCTGCGCGTGGCGCGCCAGTTGCACCTTCTGCCAGGCATCGAGGTGGGAATAAAAGTCGCGCTTCAGCTCTTCGACTTCATGACGAATTCGTTCAATCTCGGCCGCACCCACATCCGAAGGGCCGGTGAGCCCGCTGAGCGCCTCGACATCGCGCTCGAGTGCATTGATCTCGAGCGCCCGCATTTTCTGCTTTTCGCGCGCTTCGGCGGCAGCCAAAGCGGCCGGATCGAGCGCGACGGCCACTTCGGCGACATCGCGAGACTCTCTTGCCTCTGCCCGCTCGGCACGCAAACGCCGCGCGCGCGCCGCGCGTATGCGGCGTAGCCTCTCGCGCGCGACCTTCCTCTTCTCGGGTTCTTCGCTCACTGCACCACCGCGACGCAATCGCTTCCGCAAATTTCGCGCACCCGCTCGACGAGCTCCCGGTCCGCCGTCACCGCGCTGGAGGCTTCGAGCGTCGCCTCGCTCCCGTCGGCCGTGACCAGATCGAACGCCACACGGCACCGTCCCGGATGGCTCGAGAAAAGCTGCTGGAGCTGATCGATGGCTGTAGGATCGATCGAGCCGAGCACAACGCGTACGCGCAGCAGGGTGGGCGATCCGTTCGCACCGGTCGCTCCATTGGTCCCAGGCGCGCCGTTTGTCTTGGCCACGCGCTCGAGCATCTGGTCGATCGGCCGCGCGTCCGACACGATCACGCGCGTTCCCACGTCCTCGACGGCCACGCGTCCCTTTACGACGAGAGGCGTGGCCGCTTTCAGGATCGGTTCGAGCTTCTGAAACGCCTCGGGGAAGACGAGCGCTTCACTCACGCCCGTGCGGTCCTGCAGCGTCAAGATTGTCCACCGCGCGCCTCGCTTCGAACGCATGGGCCGCGACTGCACGATGATGCCCGCCACCACGATCTCTTCCCCGTTGCGCCGCGACTCGATGGTCGAAAGCTCGATCGCTTGCAAATCCTTCAGCCGTCCGGCGTACTTATCGAGCGGATGTCCGGAGATGTAGAAGCCCAGAGTTGCATACTCGGCTGCCAGCAGCTCGTGCTCCGGCCACTCGTCGACTTCGGGTAGCGCTTCCGGCGGGGGTGCCAATTCGGCCGCCTGTCCGCCGCCCATGAACAATCCGTGCTGGCCGCTTTCCTTCGCGCGCTGCAGCTTCTGCGCGCGTTCCACCGCGCGATCGATCACCGCGACCATCTGCGCGCGATGCGCGCCGAGCCCGTCGAGCGCCCCGGCTCGCACCAGGCTATCGAGCACCCGCTTATTGAGCAGCCGCGCGTCCACCGACTCGCAGAATTCGAAGAAGCTCGTGAATTTTCCGAGCGCCTCGCGCGCCACGAGAATCCCTTTCACCGTGTTCTCCCCGACGTTCTTGATCGCCGCGAGGCCGAAGCGGATGTCGTCGCCGACAGGAGTGAAATTCAGGTCGCTCGAATTGACGTCCGGCGGCAACACCGTGATGCCCATGCTGCGCGCCTCGTTGATGTACTTCACCACTTTGTCCGTGTTCCCGGTTTCCGACGTCAGCATCGCCGCCATGAATTCCACGGGGTAGTGCGTCTTCAGCCACGCCGTCTGATACGCCAGCAGCGCGTACGCGCACGAATGCGACTTGTTGAATCCGTAGCCCGCGAATTCGGCCATCAGGTCGAACATCTTTTCGGCCTTTTTCGCCGGCACCTTGCGTACCTGGCAGCCCGCCAGGAATTTTTCCCGCTGCGCCGCCATTTCCTCTGGCTTCTTCTTGCCCATCGCGCGCCGCAGCAGGTCGGCGTCGCCCAGGGAGAAGCCCGCCAGTTTGTTCGCGATCTGCATCACCTGTTCCTGATAAACGATCACGCCCCACGTCTCGGCTAGAAACTCCTCGAGCTCCGGCAGGTCGTACGCCACCTTTCTCTTGCCGTGCTTGCGCGAGATGAAGTCGTCGATCATGCCGCCTTGAATCGGGCCGGGACGGTAGAGAGCGTTGAGCGCGGTCAGGTCCTCGAGCCGCGTCGGCAGGTAGCGCTTCAGAATGTCGCGCATGCCGTGCGACTCAAACTGGAAGATGCCGGTGGTATCGCCGCGCGAAAAGAGTTCGTAGGTCGGCTTGTCGTCCAGCGGCAGCGCCGGCAGATCGAGCGCGATGCCCCGATTCTGCTGCACCAGCTTCACCGCGTCATCGAGCACGGTCAGCGTCGTCAGCCCCAAAAAATCCATCTTGAGCAGGCCGATCCGCTCGAGCGCGTTCATGTCGTACTGCGTCGTGATTTCGTCTTTGCTTGACTTATACAGCGGGACGATCTCGGTGAGCGGCTGCGGCGAAATCACGACGCCCGCCGCGTGCGTCGACGCGTGCCGCGCCAGCCCTTCGAGCCGCAGCGCTATTTCGACCAGCTCCTTCACGCGCTCGTCCGTTTTTCGCAGCGAATCGAGCTGCGGTGTTTGCTTCAGCGCGTCCTCAAGCTCGATGTTGAGCGTGGTGGGGATCATCTTGGCGATCTTGTCGACTTCGCCAAACGGCATGTCCAACGCCCGTCCCACATCTTTCAGCGCTGCCTTCGCCGCCATCGTCCCGAAGGTGATGATCTGCGCCACGCTCTTCTCGCCGTAGGTTCGCCGGACGTAATCGATCACCTCGCCGCGCCGCCGCATGCAAAAATCGATGTCGATATCGGGCATCGACACGCGCTCGGGATTCAGGAAGCGTTCAAAGAGCAAGTCGTATTGCAGCGGATCGACGTCCGTGATCTGCAGCGCGTATCCGACTAAGCTGCCCGCCGCCGAGCCGCGCCCCGGACCCACCGGCACGCCCTGCGCCCGCGCGTAGCGTATGAAATCCCAGACGATCAGGAAGTAGCCCGCGAAGCGCATCTTCTGGATCATCTGAATCTCGGCGTCGAGCCGCTGCTCGTACTCCGCGAGCGAATGCCGCAGCAGGCCTTCCTTGGCGAGCCGTTCGAGCAGGGGGACGCGCGCCGCAAATCCTTCGCGCGCCACCTTCTCGAAATACGAATCCGTCTCGTGGCCTTCGGGCACCTTGAACTCGGGGAAGGGATTGGTGACCCGCTGGATCTTCACGTTGCAGCGGTCTGCGATCGCGACCGTTCGGCTCAAAGCGTCGGGCAGCTCGCGGAAGACCTGGGCCATCTCTTCCGCTGTCTTGAAATAGAATTGATCGGTCGCGAACTTCATCCGCTGCGCATCGCTCATCGTCTTTCCGGTCTGGATGCACATCAGGACTTCTTGTGCGTGGGCGTCGGACTTGGTGAGATAGTGGCAGTCGTTCGTCGCCACGAGCGGGATGCCGGTCTCCTTCGACAGGCTCACCAGGTCCCGGTTGATTCGCGTTTCGACCTCGAGCCCCTGATCCTGCACTTCGAGGAAGAAATTGCCTTTGCCGAAAATGTCGCGCAGCCGGTAGGCGTTCGTTTTCGCCTGATCGTACTTTTCGGAAAGCAACGCATCCGCCACTTCGCCGCGGAGGCATGCCGAAAGCGCGATCAGTCCCTTGCTGTGCCGCGCCAGGAGTTCGTGATCGACGCGCGGCTTGTAATAGAAGCCGTCGAGAAACCCGGTCGAGACTAGTTGAATGAGGTTGCGGTAGCCCTCTTCGTTCTCGCAGAGCAGCACGAGGTGGTTGGAGCGCTCCGCGTCGGTGCCGCGGTTTTTGTGATTATCAGGCGCAACGTATACCTCGCAGCCGATGATTGGCTTCACACCGTGGGTGGTTGCCTTATGGTAGAAGTTCGCGGCTGCGAAGAGGTTCCCGTGGTCGGTCACCGCGACCGCTTTCATCCCGCGGCGCGCGGCTTCCTGGGTCAGCTCGCCGATTTCGCAAGCTCCATCGAGCAGAGAGTAGTCCGTATGCAGATGTAGGTGTACGAAATCCGGAGAAGCGGAGGATGCCATGCGAGGTCATTCTAACAAAAAACTCGGCGCCGCAGTTTTTTCAAATTCCGCGCCTCCCCCGAATCTCGCCGCGCAACCTTTGCGTCGCGTTCCGATTTTGAGAACAGCGGGGAGGATGAGAAAGGGCGCCTCAGAAGTCGCCGGATTCCTGGGTGTACGTGAATCCCGGCAGGCTGGCCGAGCCGCCGACCGTTGTAATTTTGACGCGCAACGGCGGCTCGCCTTCGGCCCCCGTCTTGCGCAGCACGGCGAACGTCGCGAGCGCTTCGCCATACACTTTGGTGACGAGAAATGACTCCCCGCCATCGTTCTTTTTCCAGACTTGCCCCACCTGAACTTTCTTGACGCTCACGCCTACGACTGTAGCGGCGTTCGCCGCGAGGCGTCAATACCGGAGCCTGGCGCGATTGCCAAGACTCCCGCGTGCGCCAACCCGCCCGGCCGGGGATTTTTTCCGACTGACTTTCGATAGCTTCCCCGCGCGGCTTTGTGGCATCTTATTGCAAGAGATCGGACATGCCGGAAACGAAGAGCATCGCTGTAGTTCTGTTTCAGTTGGGCGGGCCGGATTCGCAGGAAGCCGTCGAGCCGTTCCTTTACAATCTTTTTTCCGATCCCGACATCATCAATTTCCCCGGCTCTTTTCTCGCGCGCAAAACTCTCGCGAAATGGATTTCGTCGAGGCGATCGAAGACGGTGCGGGTGAAATACGCCGAAATCGGCGGAGGCTCGCCGATCCGCCGGCTCACCGAGCAGCAGGGCCACGCCCTCGAAGCCGCGCTGCGTCCGCACATCCCGGCGCGCGTGATCGTCGCCATGCGCTACTGGCATCCGGATACGATGGAGGCGATCGCGCAGCTCGAGTCCGGGCCCTACGACGAGCTCGTGCTGCTCCCGCTCTATCCGCACTATTCCTTTGCGACCACGGGCAGCAGCCTCAAGGAGTGGGACCGTCTCTACAAGGCGAAAGTTCCGGTGCATCGAGTCGATCATTTCTTCGATCACCCGGACTACGTTTCCGGAATCATCGAGCGGACGAACAGCGTCCTGCGGCAGTTGCCGCGGCCCGAGGGCGTGCATCTCGTTTTCAGCGCGCACGGCTTGCCGATGGCGCTGGTCGAAAAGGGGGATCCGTATCCGCAACAGATCGCGGCAACGGTGAAGCTGGCCTGCGAGTTGGGCGCCTGGCCGAATCCGCACACGCTGTGCTTCCAGAGCCGCGTCGGGCCGCAGAAGTGGCTGCAGCCGCCGTTGACGGGCACGATCGAAAGGCTTGCGCGCGAAGGTGTGCGGCGCATGCTGGTGATCCCGATTTCGTTTCTCACCGAGCACATCGAGACGCTGCACGAAATCAATATCGAGGCGCGCGAGCAGGCCGAATCGCTCGGCGTCCGCGACTTCCACATGATGCCCGCGCTCAACGACTCGCCTCTGCTGATCCGCGCGCTCGCCGATCTCACACTGCGCGCCGTCGGCCGGCGCTCCGGCGTCGCCTCGCTCGCCATCTAAATACACAGAAGCGTAAAATTGCCGTGAAGGCGCCGAGATGCGGCGGCGCTTAGAATCGCGTGCGCCGGAGGAGGACAAACCATGATCGAAAAGCTGACCGATCTTCCGACTGGAGTGGACGGCGTGAAGGCCGTCGGTAAAATTTCGCGCGAGGACTACGAGCAGGTGATGGTGCCGCTTTTCGACGAAGCGCGCCGCAGCGGCCGCCGTCTGCGATTTCTCTATCAGCTTGGACCTGAATTCGAAGGCTTCACTCCCGGCGCCGCGTGGGAAGATGCGAGAATCGGCCTGCAATCGCTACGGATTTTCGACGGCTGCGCCGTGGTCACCGACCTCGGCTGGATTCGAGAAATGGCGCGCTTCATGGGTTTTTTCATGCCGTGCCCGGTTCGCGTCTTCACCAACGTGGAGCGTCTCCAGGCCATCGACTGGCTCGCCGCGTTGCCGGAGGGTCCGGCCGTCTCGCACCGGCTGATTCCAGAGTCCGGGGTGATCGTCGTCGAGGTAAAGCAGGCGCTGCGCGCGCAGGATTTCGACGCGCTGAGCGCGACCGCTGACGCGTGGATCGAGTCGCACGGCAGCCTTACGGGGCTCGTGATTCACGCGCGCGAATTTCCCGGCTGGGAAAATCTCGGCGGGTTGCTGCGGCACCTGCGGTTCGTTCGCAACCATCATCGCGAGGTGAAGCGCATCGCCTTCGCCGCCGATAGCAGGCTCACGAATGTCGCGCCGGTGCTCGGCGAAGTCTTCACGAGCGCCGAAGTGAAAAGCTTTACATACGATGATCTCGACATCGCCATTGCCTGGGCCTCGAAGCCCGCGGCGGCCAAGACCGCCGCGCCCCAATCCGCAGTGAATTGACGGCTTTTGCTTGGTGAGGCGGTGATTCCGGGCCCGATTGTGGGGCTTTTCTGCGATTTCTAATCGCGGATTTTCGATTAGAAAAGCGGGACAGAGAAGCAGGGGGCAGGGAAGCCGAGGCAAGGTGGACGATGATGGTTTGCGATAGCAAACCATCGGGTTCGGGATCACAGCGTGGTTCGTCGGGCGTGTTATAACTGGGGCGTGGAATTTGCGCTCACGGACGAGCAGCAGCAACTGCGGCGCACGGTGCGGGAGTTCGCCGAGGGCGAAATCGCTCCGCACGTGATGGAGTGGGACGAAGCCTCGCATTTTCCCTCCGAAATCATTCCCAAGCTGGCCGAGATGGGATTGCTCGGCGTGATCTTTCCCGAAAAATACGGTGGCGCGGGGATGGGGTACGTCGAATACGCGATCATCATCGAGGAACTTTCGCGCGTGGACGGCTCGGTCGGGATCATCGTGGCCGCGCACAATTCGCTCTGCACGAATCACATCTTCAAATTCGGCAGCGAGGAGCAGCGGCAGAAATACGTGGCGCCGCTCGCGCAAGGGGAAAAACTCGGCTGCTGGTCGCTGACGGAGCCCGAGGCGGGCTCGGACGCCGGCGGGACGCGCACGGTGGCGAAGCGGACGGACAGCGGCTGGGTGATCAACGGTTCGAAGACCTTCACGACGAACGGGCACTACGCGGACGTGTGCGTGGCGATGGCGGTGACCGACGCGGCGAAAAAGCATCACGGGATTTCGGCGTTCGTGGTGGAGAAGGGGACGCCGGGGTTTCGTCCCGGGAAGAAGGAGAACAAGCTCGGGCTGCGCGCGAGCGACACGAGCGAGGTGGTGTTCACCGATTGCCGCGTGGCGGCGGAAAATCTGCTGGGGCGCGAGGGCGAGGGATTCGTCAACTGCCTGCAGATTCTCGATGGCGGGCGGATTTCGATCGCGTCGCTGGGGCTGGGCATGGCGCAGGGCGCGTACGAAAGCGCGGTGCGCTACGCGAAACAGCGCAAGCAATTCGGCAAGGCGATTGCGGAATTTCAGGCGATTCAGTTCAAGCTGGCGGATATGGCGACGCAGATCGATGCGGCGCGCCTCTTGACGTACCGCGCGGCGTGGATGGCGGACCAGGCGATCGCGTCGGGCGCCGCGGATGTGCGCATCACGCGCGAGTCGAGCATGGCGAAGTTGTACGCGGGCGAGGTGGCCGTGCGCGTGGCGAACGAGGCCGTGCAAATCCACGGCGGCTACGGCTTCATCAAGGATTACCCCGCAGAAAAATTCTACCGCGACGTGAAACTCTGCACGATCGGCGAAGGCACCAGCGAGATTCAGCGCATGGTGATCGCCCGGCAGTTGCTCGGAAAATGAATGCACGCCGAAATTGAGAACGGCCGGACCCCGAAGTCGAGGGCCCAAACCCCGGTCGAACAAGAAGGGCCAGGCCGCCGAAGCCTGCAAGAAGCGGGAGCGAAAAGAATTCGCGGGAGCGAGGAGCGACGTGAGCAAGCAATCCACGATGAAGTGGAAGAGGATAGTCGGCAATTGGATCGAGACGAAGGCCTTCATCCTTAGAATCGAAGTGCTGCTCGCGGCCGCTGCTACGGCTACGGCTGATTGATCATGAAGGTGGCGGTCTGGTCGAAGAAGGCACGGAGGTAGGATTCGACCTCGGCGGGCAGCGCGGCTTCGGCGAAGGCATTCGCCATAAGCTGCATCCAACGGTCGCGGGCAGTCTGGTCGATGCGGAAGGGTATGTGGCGTTGGCGCAGGCGGGGATGTCCGCGCTCCTCGATGTAGCGCTGCGGGCCGCCGAAGCGGTAGATCAGGAAATCGCGGAGGCGGATTTCGGCGGCGGCGAGCTCGTCGCGAGGATACATGGCGCCGAGAATGTCGTCGTGCGGGACCTGGCGGTAGAACGCGGCGATGAGGCGGGCAAAGCCGTCTTCGCCGATGATCGAGTAGATGGCGGATTCGTCCATGGGACGAACGATTCTAGCGTAGCTCGCGGGGATGCAAGGCTAGAACATGCCGGGCTAAAGTCCCCGGCGTCTACGCGAAGTATTTCTTCAGCGGCTCCCAGTAATGTTCGTGCCATCCCGAATCGAGGCCCGCGAATTTCCCGCCCGGGAAGCCTGTCTGGTCGAGAGTCACCTTCGTTCCGGCACCCTGCGCTTTGAACTCGAACTTCACGATGGAATAGACGCCAGGCGGCCAGCTACCCGGACGCCACGCTTGCACGATCCGCTCGTGGGGCATCAGTTCGACGTTGCGTCCGGTGACCTGCCCGCCGAAGATGGAAAACGCGCCGCCGGGCCTAGGATCGATCGTGGCCGGAGCGCCGGAGAACGCGGCAAACTGCTTGGAATCGAGGAGCGCGGCGTAGATGCGATGCGGGTCCGCGGGCAAGTCGATCTCCTGATGCAATGATGTGCGCAGCTTGTCCGCACCCGTGCTGGGCGGCTCCGCATTGGATTGCGGGGCCCTGCCCCAGGCTGTAGCGCTGACAGACAGGCTGGTGGCAGCGACTCCCAAGATCACCTGCCGGCGGGTGGGCCCGAGAGCCCGTGCGGCTGTGTGTCTTCGCTCGCGCATTTTCTTCCTCCCGGCATGGTGATCCCTGGAACGATCTGCGCATCAGAACACGGCGGCGAGCTATGTTCAAGCCTCGCGGACAAAGTCTGTAAGGTTTTGTGCGCCGGTGAGACTACCTGACAGTGAATGGGAAGAGAGCCGAAAACGGCGAACGAGAGCGGGGCCGGCAGCGTGGCTCGTGCCAAGCTGGCGGGCGTTTGCGGCTACGGTGCCTGCACGTAGGATAGACGCGCGGAGCCGACGCATCCCGTGACCGAGCCCATTCGCGAGACCCCAGACGAGCGGTTCAGGCGCATCCTGCGGGAGTACGGGCCCGCGCTGTCGCGTCTCGCGTCGGGTTACGAACGAGTGGAAAGCGTGCGGGAGGAGTTGATGCAGGAGATCTCGCTGGCGATCTGGCAGGCGCTGCCGCACTTTCGAGGCGAATGCTCGGAGCGCACGTTCGTCTATCGCATCGGGCATAACCGCGGGCTGACGCACGCCTGCCGGCGGCGCCCGGCGCACGAGGCGATCGACGAACTGCCGGCGCCGCTCGAGCCAGTAGACCCGAAGCCGCATCCGGACGATCAGATCGCGCGGAGGCAGGAGCGAGGCAGGTTACGAGCGGCGATTCAAGAATTGCCGTTGACGTACCGGCAGGTGGTGATGCTGATGCTCGAGGATCTGTCGCAGGCGGAGATCGCGGAAGTGCTCGGGCTGACCGAAGGAAACGTTGCGGTGCGAATGAATCGCGCGCGAAAGGCGTTGAAAGAGGCGATGGGGGAGAGAGCGTGACGCTCGACAGCGAACTCGAGGCGTGGCGGCGCGAATGGCGCGATCGTACGGAGCCGTTCCCCATGCTGAAGCGGAAGATTCGCCGGCAGAACTTGCGGACGGCTGCGGCGGTCGCGGCGATTGTGGTATGCGTGGCGGTGTCGATCATCGGGGCGGTGCGGACGGGGAATGCGTTTCTGGCCGGGCTGGCGACGGGCATCGGATTCGCGGGAGTTGTACAGGGCGGCTATGGGTGGTGGGCGCGGCGCGGCGCGTGGCGTCCGGCGGCGCAGACGACGCTGGCGTACGCGGAGCTCGCGTACAAGCGGGCGGTGGCGAGGGCGCGAACAACGCGATTTTCGTTTCGTTTCATCGTGATTGTGGCGGCAGTGACGGCAGGCGCGGTGGCGTGGCACTGGAAGAGGTTGACGTGGCCGGAGGGGTTGTTGGTGGCGGCAATGGTTCTCGAGGGGTTTTTGCTGAACGACATCCGGCAGCGGGCGGCCAGCGGCGTCGAAGAGTCACGCAAATTGTGGGAGCAGACCAAACAATTCGCGGACGAAGGATTTTCCGGGGAAAGGTAGACGAACATGCAGATCGCGACGTGGATCATGGAAATTGCGCTAGTGGCGTTCGTGATATTCGAAGTGGTGCAATTCGTGCCGCGCTACCGGCGGCTGAAGGAAGAGATAGCGAACGGCGACACGCACGCGAGGACGCGCGTGTACCGGCGCGCGCTGGTCTTCGAATGCGCCAGCGCCGCGCTGGCGGTGGCCGCGCTGGGGTTTGATTGGGGCAAGCTCAACCCGAAAACACTGGGACTCGAGAATCTCGGACTGATGCGAACGCTGGCAAGCGGCGGCGACGCGGTGCACGGTTTGGTGATCGGCGTGATTTTCGGTTTGGCCGCGGGCACGATCGCGATGATCGTGGCGAAGAAAAAGATGGCGCGGAGCGCGGCGGCGGGGGCGAGCGGCGCGGTCGCGGGCGCGAGGCAGCCGTGGGGGCGAAAGCTGCTGCCCGATTTCTCGACCCTGATCCCGTCGACGACGCAGGAGCGGCTGCTGTGGGTGCCGGTCGCGATCAGCGCCGGCGTCTGCGAGGAGATCGTTTTCCGCGGGTGGCTGCTTTCGGCGCTGCACGGGCAGGCTGGACTAAGCGGCGTGGCGCTGATCGCCGTGGCCGCGGCGATTTTCGGGCTCGCGCATGTCTACCAGCGGACGACGGGCGTGATTCTCACGGCGTTTGCGGGCGCGGTGTTCTGCGTGGTGTACGTCGCGACCGGCTCGTTGCTGGTGCCCATCGTGATTCATTGCGCGGTCGATTTGCGATTTGCGTTGATGCCCGGGTGGCGTGCGCGGAAGGCGGAGGCGTCGGCTTCATGCGCGTGATCGGGCTCGGCGAAAACGCGAGCGCAGGGCAGCGCGAGCGCAAGAAAGATCAAGACAGGCGCCGCAGCCTCCGATAGACTGCGGCGCCATGGCACCTGCTAAACGCCGACGCGATCTTCGGTACGGACCCTTCCAGAAAATCCAGCCCGTGCTCGCGTATGTGGTGGCGCGGCTCGATGAGGACGTCTCGCTCGCGGCGCTGGCGCGCCGGGCGGGACTTTCCGCGTTTCATCTACAGCGCATCTTCGCCGCAACGGTTGGCGAGACTCCCAAGCAGCTCACGCTGCGGCTGAGACTCGGGCGTGCGGCCGTGCTACTGCTCGCGAGCGATGATTCTATTCTCGACATCGCTCTTTCCTGCGGATTCCAGAGCCACGAAGTATTCATCCGCGCGTTTCGGCGGCGTTTCGGGACTACGCCGAGCGTCTATCGAGCGTGCGGATTCGCCGGCGGCGCGAGCGAGATGCAGGCGGAGCGGCACGCGGCGCTCGTCGAACAGGTAAGCCCGTGCGTGGGGCTGTATCACGTCGCTGGGGAAGAGAAGTCAAGGAGCGATTCGATGACGTACGCCATCGCGAAGAAGGAACTGACGCCGCAGCCTGTGCTGGTCGTGCGGCGGCGAATCAAGCCGGGCGATCTTGCCAAGACGCTCGGGGAGACGCTGGGACTGATCGTGCTGCACGCGCAGCAGAACGGCATCGCGCTCGCGGGGCAGCCCTTCACGCGCTATATCGAGTGGGGGCCGGGGCTATGGACGATCGAAGCCGGCCTGCCCGTGGCTGCACTGAAGCCGGGCGCGGCGGCAGGGTCGCAAGTTCGCGGCGATACACTGCCGGGTGGTCCTGCTGCGACCACCAGTCACACAGGGCCGTACGAAGGACTGAGCGCGGCTCATGCGGCGATGCAGCAGTGGATCGAAGCCGAGGGATTGAAGGCAGCGGGAGCGCCGTGGGAAGTGTACGTCACCGATCCGGCCGATTATCCCGATCCCAAGGATTGGAAGACCGATCTCTTCTGGCCGCTTGCGAAATAGATGCGGCTATTGGTTGTCGCCCGATTGGGGGCACTCGAAGAAATCGAAGCTGATATCGACGATACCGTTTTGTACATCCCGCCTAAGGTCCACATCCTCGAGCGAAGCGTCTCTTGGCAGGGACGATTTGTACTCCTGAAACAGCCGAGCTATCACACCGTTATCGAAGACATCTCCAGGCTTGAGCTGCGATTTCCAGACGTTCGCTGCAGTGGAATCGAAACCGGAGATCTCAACCGTACCGATGCGAAATTGCATCTGCTGATCGAGTTGTAGGGTGAGGCTGATCCGCCGAGCCGCATCATCGACATCGAAAAGCGGTTCCAGAGTGAAGTCGATGTAGCCGTGCGAGGCGTAGAGTTGCCGCAGGGCGTCGAGCGACTGGCGAATTCTGCCAGCGACGAAGATGTCACCGTTCCGGACGGTTACGAGCTCGCTCAACTCTTCCAGTGTGAATCGCAAGGGACTACGAAGATCGGCCGACTGGAATCGCAGATCGCCCATGAAGTACTGAAGACCCTCATCGACGTGAACATGCAAAGCGACATGCTGGTTTTCGGAATCACCGCCCACGTTCGTGGTCGTGGCAGTCGCGTTGGCCTTGAAGTATCCGTCGTCTTGCCAGGCTCCGCGGACCCATTCGTCGGTCACTTCGTCGAGCCAGTTGGAGCCGGCATCGAAGTGACGTCCTTCGAGGTTAGAAACGAGCCGTGCGAGATTCGCCTTTGGCAAGGTCGTGGGGCCATCGAAATCTACCGCCTCGATCGTTATGACCTTCGGCAGCGATGGACCCAGCGATTCTTGGTGCAGAGAGGCGACTTCTTCAGCAAACGTCGGATATGGCAGGCAGCGCTGAACTCGCTCAGGTATTTGAGCGTATGCGCCCGACGCGCAGAACAGCCCCCAAATCACGGCCAGCAGGCGTCGTGGCGTGGGTGCCGCGCGGCTCATTGTCTCCAATATAGGCCCGCCGATTTGCGAATGGCAAGGCTGACCTCGTGCGAAACGGCGGGCCGATCTCGGCGTGAGTGTTAAGTTTCTGCGATGGAAGGCACACCTGCTAGGCTAAGCTGCACAGCTCGGCATTGAATCGCAAATCTGAAATTCGAGATTGCAGATTGCCGAGGGATGGCAATGCGCCAGACGCGCAAGTCCGAGGAGACGGCGATGAAGCTGGGAGAATTGGCTGAGAAGCTGGGGTGCGGGGTCGAGGGCGACGCGGGGATCGAGATCACGGGCGTCGCGGGGCTCGAAGAGGCCGCGCCGGGCGAGTTGACGTTTCTCGCGAACCGGAAGTATCGCGCGGCGCTCGAGACGACGCGCGCAGGGGCGATCGTGATTTCGCGCGAAGAGGCGCGTCCGCGGATTGCGGCGCTGCGTTCGTCGAATCCGTACCTCGATTTCGCGCGGGCGATCGAGATCTTTCATCCGACACCGAAGTATGCGCCGGGGGTACACGAGACGGCGGTGATCGCGCCAACGGCGAAGGTTGGGGTAAGCGCGCACATCGGGCCGTATTGCTACGTGGGCGATGACGTGACGATCGGCGCGCACGCGGTGCTGCACAGCTTTGTGACGATCTATCGCGGGGCGCGAATCGGCGATCACTTTTTCGCGCACTCGCACGCGTGCGTGCGCGAGGATTGCCGGATCGGGGACCGAGTGCTGCTGCAAAACGGGGTCGTGGTTGGCAGCGACGGATTCGGCTTCGCGCGGGAGGCGGACGGCCGCTGGCACAAGATTCGCCAGGCAGGAGTCACCGTGATCGGAGATGACGTCGAAATTCAGGCGCAGAGCGCGATCGATCGCGCGACGGTCGGGGAGACGCGCATCGGGCGCGGAACGAAGGTCGACAATTTCGTGCAGGTGGGGCACGCCTGCAAAGTCGGTGAGGACACGCTGCTGTGCGGGCAGGTGGGCCTTGCCGGCACGACGAACGTCGGGAACAAGTGCATCCTGGCGGGGCAGGTCGGATGCGCGGGGCACTTGACGGTCGGCGACGGCGCGATCATCAGCGCGCAGAGTGGCGTGCCGGGTGATGTGCCGGCGGGCGCGGTGTATTCGGGGTATCCGGCGATGGATAACCGCGCGTGGCGGAAGTCGGTGGCGGCGTTCAACCGGCTGCCGGAGATGCAGCGCGAGCTGCGGGATCTGCGCGAAGAGGTGGCGCGGATGCGGGCAGGGAAGTAACCGCGCGTGACGGACGCACAGCTAGACGGTGCGGGCGGAAGAGGCGGAGTCGGCGGCGGTACGGCGCGCGCGAACGCGCAGCACCTTGCGCTGATTGGCCTCGAGGACTTCGAAGCGGAGGCCGGCCAGCTCGAGGATCTCGCCGGTGCGGGGGACGTGACCGGTGAGGCCATTGAGGAGGCCGGCGACGGTAGCGGCGTTCGATTCGCCGGTAAGCGTGTCGGGATCGACGCCGAAAAGTTCCGCAATTTTGTCGACGGGCACGCTGCCGCGGAGGACGAGCGCGCCATTGGATTCGCGGATGACGTCGGGGACGGGGCGGTGGTCCTCTTCGGCCATTTCGCCGACGATCTCTTCGACGAGATCCTCGACGGTGACGACGCCGGCGAGCAGGCCGTACTCGTCGATGACTACAGCCATGTGCTGATTCTTGCGCTGCATCTCCTTCAGGAGTTCGGAGCCGAATTTCGTTTCCGGGACGAAAAGCGCGGGACGGACGAGTTCGCGCACGGAGCGGCGGGAAGCCTCGCGATCGGGAATCTCGAGCATGTCCTTGGCGACAACGATGCCGAGCACGTCGTCGGGCGATTTGCCGTAAACGGGCAAGCGAGAAAATTTCGTTTCGACGATGCGCTCGCGCAGCTCTTCGATGGTTGCGGTCGAAGGGATGGCGATGACATCCGGGCGGGGCGTCATGACTTCGCGGACGCGCTTTTCGCCGAATTCGACGACCTGCTCGATGAGCCGCGCTTCGTCCTGCTCGATGATGCCTTCCTCGGTGGCGGCGTCGACGAGCGCTTCGATGGCCTGCTGCTCGGTTTCCGGAGCGGTCGGCTCTTCCTCGGACAAGCGCAAGATCGACGCGAAAAGGTTGAGAACCGAGTAGAACGGCCAGGTAAGGAACAGCAGCAGGCGCACCAGGGGAACGAGAGGCGCGATCCATGCGCCGCTCGCGCTTGCGAGCAGGAGAAAAGGTAAGAACTGCATGGCGATCATGACTTCGGCGCCGAGAAACAGGACGACTTCGATCGCGAACTCCCAGCGCGACATCACCACCGCGTTGACGGCGAGCGCGGTGACGGCGGCGAGAAAGACGAGCCAGAGACGCCCCAGCAAACTGAAAGCGAGCGTAGCGCGAGGGCGATCGAGTTTGAAGCGCGGCTCGATTTCGGACTCGAAAGCGACGACGTGATCGCGAATGCGGCCGGTGGAGACGCGGCCCATCTCGCGGTAGACGCGATCGATGTAGGAGACGACCACAAGACCTACGGTGAGGGCGAGGATTCCGAGGGTGTAGAGCAGAATCAGCATGGCTCAGGCGAGGCCCAGTGCGCGGCGCAGGCGCTGCTCGCGGCGGTCCATCTGTCCGGTATCGGTTTCATGGTCGTATCCCATGAGGTGCAGGATGCCATGGAGGATGAGGATGCGCATCTCGTCGTCGAACGTGCGGCCGAACTGCCGGGCGTTGCGGCGAGCTACGGCGGGGGCGATGGCGATGTCGCCGAGGTAGGAATTTGAGGAGAGCGACGAAGCAAGGGGAGTGGAGGAAGAACGGTGGCGACGCGGACCGGTGTCACGGCGCTTCATACGCCTGGGATGATCTTCAGCGGATGGGAACGAGAGGACGTCGGTCGGCTCAGACTTGCCACGATAGACGCGATTCCAGCGGGCGATCTCGGCATCGGTAACGAGACAAATGGTAAGCGAATCGGGCGGGAGGCGAAGAGCGCGACGAGCCCGCGCGAGAAAACGCTGCAGGTCATTCAGCGGTACAGAAACCCGGCGCTGGCGGTTCAGGACCATGAAGATGATGCGAGCACGAACTTAGCGACTGCGAGCCTTCTTGGCGCGATGCGGTTTGGGTTTCGAGCTCTCGGCGCGATGGGCGGCGGGCTTTTCCGGTTTGCCGCGAGCCGCAGGTGCAGCAGCCGGGGGCGGGGACGATTTCGCGGGCGGCGCGGTTGCCAGTCCCTTCTCCCCGGGTTTTGCAGCGGGCCCTTTCGCCGGTGGCGCAGGGGCGGCAACCTCGGCGCCTTTTGCCTTCTTTTTCTCTTTTTCCGGCTTCTTTTTCACTTCGTCCTTGATCCCAGCGAGATCGCGGAGGGCCTTCGCACGATCTTCCGGAGTACGCGCCCTGCCGCGCAGCTGAAGATCGAAGAGTTGATCGAGGATTTTGTCGAACTTGGGGCCGCGCGGCACGGCGAGCGCATCGAGTTCGGCGATCGGAAGGCTGAGGCGCAGCGGGCGCCATTTCTGGATGTAATTGCGGATCTTCGATAGGGCGCGCGGGTTCGGCAGCTCGACTTCGATGAAGGCAAGCATGTCCGGAGGCAGAGACGCGAGATAGGCGTAAGCGTCGCGCGGGGCATTCGTCTTGCGGCCCTTGAGGACTTTGACCACCTTCTGTGCTTCGGGAACGAGATCGGCGATGGCGTCGACTTCGGAGGAACGGAATTCGAGATTGCGCAGCGCCGAAGCCATCTCGCGATCCTTAAGCCGGCCAAGGATGTAGCGGGTGACGGCGACGTGCAGGCGCGGGCGCAGGCCGACGGCCAGATAATTTCCGCGGACGCGCGCGAGTTTGTTGAGGCTGTCGTAATCGGGCTTGCGGCGCTGCAGCTTAGGATGAATGGCCTCGAGCAATCCGTGCGACTCCCACTGCTTGAGGACGGCGACGGAATTTTCGTCCCGGGCGACGGCGCGGAGCTCGTGGCCGACTTCGGCTCCCTCGAGATTCGAGTTGAGGCTGCGCTCCATGGCGAGTTCAAACCATTCCTTGGAGCGCGACTCGATGCCGAAGCCCATGCGGGCGCTATAACGCAGGATGCGCATCAGGCGAATCGGCTGATTCGTGAAGGCATGGATGGTAAGCGCGCGGACCTCCTGGCGCTCGAGATCGGCGAGGCCGTTGGTGGGATCGAGGAGCAGGCCGCGCGACTGCAAATTCAGCGAAATCGCGATGGCGTTGATGGAAAAGTCGCGGCGGCGCAGGTCGTCCATGATGCCGCCGAAGCGGTATTCGGGTTTGGCGCCGGGCCTTTCGTAAACGTCCTCGCGCGCGGCGGAAAGTGAGCCATCGGCTTCGCCGGCGAAGAGGAGCTCGTAATGACGCAGCTTCTCGTTCTCCCAGAGGACCTTGGCTCCGCCCTTTTCGAGCTCGCGGACCATTCGGACGGGGTTGCCTTCGACGGTGAAGTCGAGATCGCGGATCGGCTGACCGGAGATCAGGTCGCGAACGGCGCCACCGGTGAGATATACGTTCAAATCCTGGAGCCGCGCCAATTCGCGGACGCGCTCGAGCGCGGCGCGTTGCTCGGGCGAAAGCCTGCTTTCGAGAAGGAACATGTAGTCAGGCATGAGGTGGTGCGCCTCCTTGCGACCCGCGACTCAGGCGCGCGGGTGGTGCGCCTTGTAAGCGTGCTTCAAGCGTTCCTCGACCACGTGGGTGTAGATCTGGGTGGTCGAAATGTCCGAATGTCCGAGCATGATCTGAACCGAGCGAAGGTCCGCCCCACGATCAAGCAGGTGCGTCGCGAAGCTGTGACGCAGCATGTGCGGCTTGAGCGACTTGCGGAGCTCCGCTTTGCGTCCGTAGGCGGCGAGGAGCTTCCAAAAAAGGATGCGGTCGAGCTTGCCGCCACGTTGATTGAGAAAAAGATACGGCGACGATTTCGTTCGCAGAAGCTTCGGGCGAGCCGTGCGGAGATATTTGCGGATCACGACGAGAGCGTCTTTGCCAACGGGAACGAGGCGTTCCTTGTCGCCCTTGCCGATGCAGCGTAGACATCCGGGATCCATTTGTAGATCGTCGACGCGCAGGCCGCAAAGCTCGGAGACGCGCAGGCCGGCCGAGTACATCAGTTCGATCAGGGCGCGGTCGCGTAGACCCAGGACGGTATTCGTGTCGGGCTGCTGGAGCAGGCGATCGACTTCCTCGACGGTGAGAAAATCGGGCAGGCTCTGATGGAAACGAGGCGACTCGATGGTGGCGGCGGGATCGTCGGAGACGTAGTCCTCGATCAGGGCAAAGCGGAAGAAATTGCGAATGGTGACGAGATGGCGCGCCACGGAGCGGCCGTCGAGCCCACGTTGATAGAGCGAGGCGAGAAAGTCGACGATGTCGCTGCGGGTGATGGTTTTGGTCTCGAGCCCGCGCTCGGTGACGAATTCCGCGAATTTGCAGATGTCGCGGCGATAGGCCAGGAGCGTGTTCTCCGAGAGGCCTTTCTCGACGCGCAGGGAACTCAAGAATTCGCGAACGTGTGCTTCCATTCTTAAACCTCACCCGCAGCGAGAGGATCTGTGCCGGAATCCGTTCGCCGGAGCAGATGCAAAAACTCGCGAAGCTCCTCGCAGCGAAGCAGCCACGCGAGGCCAAAATAAACGGCCGTCGAAACGGTTACGACGGCAAGGAGCAGCGCTGCCTGCGTCACAATGTGTCCCGCCGTGCTGAAACCCGCCATTCGTACAGCCGCGAAGGAGATCGCCGCCATCGCAGCGGCGCAGACGGTCATCTTGGCGATCGACGCGACCAATCCCGTGGCCCCGAGCCGCCCGTAGCGCTTGCGAAACAGCAAGAAAAGAGCCGCGAAATTGAAGTACGCCGTGAGCGAACTGGCAAGCGCCGGGCAGGCATTGGTGAGGTAGCGGTAGAAAAACAGCAGGAAAATCGCGTTGAGCGCGATATTGGCCGCGAGAGCCCAGGCGCCGATACGCGCGGGCGTCAAGGTATCCTGCGTCGAGTAGTACATGGGCGTGATGAGTTTGATGGCGGCGTATGCCGGCAAGCCGAGCGAATAGAAAAGCAGCGCGTGGGCGGTGAGCCGCGTCGATTCGGCAACGAACTGGCCGTGCTGGAAGAGCACCTGAACGATGGGGCGGCGCAGAAGAATCAGACCGACGGCGGCCGGAATCGTGATGAAGGAGACGATACGCAACGCAAAGCCGAATGTGTGCTTCATCTCGTCCCACTTGCCGGCGGCGATCTGGTGCGACATGGCGGGCAGGATCGCCGTCGACATAGCGATGGCGTAGCTGCCGAGAACGAGCTGCATCAGCCGATCGGCGACGTAGAGAGACGTAATCGTTCCCGACGGCATGCGAGGCGAAGTGGCGAAGATCGTGTCGACGAAGAGATTGATCTGATAGACGCCCGTCCCGAAGAAGGCCGGGCCCATCAGCCGGCCAACCTTGCGCACGCCCGGATCGGAAAGCGAGAGTTGCGGGACAAAACGCATGCCTCGTTTCACGAGAGCGGGAACCTGAATCAAAAGTTGTGCAGCGCTGCCAGCCAAGACCGCTACCGCCAAGGCGACGGCCGGAGTACGAAACGCGGCGGGCGCCCAGCGCAGGATCGGCCGATAGAAGACGCCGAACGAAAACGCGATGAAGATCAGATTGAAGAAGATCGACGTCGAAGCGGGAAGGCCGAAGACCTGGAAGCTGTTGAGAATCGCCGTGGCGACCGCAGCCAACCCGATAAAGAGAACGGAGGGGAAGATGATGCGATTCAGAAAGATCGCCAGGTCGCGATGGCTCGGATCGAAAATCGTGTAGAGGTGGACGAGCTCCTCGGAAAAGACAGCCCCCAATAGCGAGAGGATCGTCAAGAAGACAGCCAGTCCCCAAAAGACGCGCTGCGCCAGAACCCAACTCTCCGGGCGAGAGCGGTTGCGAAGGTAGCCCGTGAAGACGGGGATGAAGGAGGCACCCAGGGACCCCTCGGTGGTCATCCGGCGTATCATGTTGGGAATACGGAACGCCAGGATGAACGAGTCCGCAGCGGGCGAGGTGCCAAGGAGCAGAGCTACCCGTTGATCGCGTAAGTATCCGCAAATCCGGCTGATAAGGGTGACAAGGGTTATGACGGAGGCCGATCGAAGGATCTGTCCTTTGTGGGTCAATCGGCGGAGACTCCGGAGCTAACCCTTTAAACACCAACAAGTTGACAATACCCAACGACAAGATAACATAACCTGCGGCACGATAGCAACAGGCGGGCGCTCAAAAGGGCTCGGCGTGAAAAATCGGGCATCATCCTCGACACTCAAGAAGGCAGTCGTCCTCTTACTCGATCAGACGTCGGTGAAGGGCTACGTGAATCCGGCGACCCTGGGGCGGACCGACTCGGCAGACCTACTGACGCTCGACGGCGAACATCAGGCGATTGAGCTGAATGATGTCAAGTCGGTCTACTTCGTCCGCGAGTTCAAGGATCCCTTCGAGCCGGAGCGAAAGACGTTTCTGAGCCGACCCAAGCTGGACGGGCTCTGGGTGCGGCTGCGATTCCGGGATGAAGGCACGATGGAGGGGATCGTCTCGAACGACTTGCTCGACCTGCTCGACAGCGGCGTACAACTGACGCCGCCGGATCTGCACGGCAATGTGCTCCGCATGTTTATCCCCCGAACGGCATTGGCCGAGATGAAGGTTCTTGGCGTGGTGGGTGTGGCGCGGCGAGCGCCCAAAGCGGCACGCGGGATCGCCGCGGCCGACGACCAGCCGAAGCTCTTCACCGAATAAATTTGGACGCGAGGTCCGCTCTCAGATAGTAGACCTGCCAATCAGGAGCTGGGGGATTGGCGATCCTGGGAGAATAGCCAAATTGGCTCTTTACTGGTCTGAGTTATACTCTATATTGGCCTGCGAGAAAGGGCCAATGCTGCCACTGCATCTACAGCCCGAGAGTCACATCCCGCTCTATGTTCAGCTGCGCGACCAACTGCGTGCGCTGGTGCATTCGGGCGAGCTGCGCGCCGGTGACCGGATTCCCGCGAGCCGTGAACTGGCCGGGCAGCTCGGGGTGCACCGAACGACGGTGGCGAATGCATATGCAGAACTCGAATCCGAGGGACTGATTCAAGGGCACGTAGGCCGCGGGACATTCATCTGCGGTATGCCCGTGCGGCATTTTTCGCCTCCGCCTCGATCCAACGGCAACGGGAACGGCCACCATGGCGCGCTGCGCTGGGAAGCGCTTTTCGCGGACGATCGAGGCGAAGAGAGCCTGAGCCGGATGATGCCGCGGGTGCCGCCGGGCGCGATTGCGTTTACGGTCGCGCGGCCGCCGGACGAGGCGTTTCCACTCGAAGAGTTTCGCCACTGCGCTAACGCCGTGCTGCGGCGAGAGGCGCGACGCATCCTGCAACTCGGATCGACGGACGGGTACGAGCCGCTGAAGCGCGAGATGATCGGCCTCTTCCGCAGCGAGGGCATGAACGTCAAGCCCGAGCAGTTGCTGATTACCGACGGCTGCCAGCAGGCGATCGATCTGGTGTGCAAGGCGTTTCTGCGGCCGGGCGATTCGGTGGCGATTGAAAATCCGTGCTACCCAGGAGCAATCGCGATTCTGGCGGGAGCGCGCGTGCGCCCGCTGGCGGTTGGAGTGGAGCCGGATGCGACGCGAACGGGCTACATCGGCCTCGATCTCGATGCGCTCGAGACCGTGCTGATGCAGAATCGCGTGAAGTTCATCCTGATCACGCCGGACTTTCATAACCCGACGGGCACGGCGATGCCAGCGGCAAATCGCCGGCGTCTGCTAGAGCTTGCCGCGCGCTTTCAGGTGCCGATCGTCGAAGACGGAATTTACGCTCGGCTTCGCTTGCGCGGGAACCCGATCCCGTCGCTCAAGGCGCTCGACACGGCCGGCAACGTGATTCACATCGACAGCTTTTCGAAGACGGCGTTTCCGGGGCTGCGCGTCGGCTGGTGCATCGGTCCCGAGAGCTCGATCGAGCGGTTGCGGCTGGTGAAGCAATCCACCGATCTGCATACCGATCAATTCTCGCAAGCAACGATGGCGGAATTCATGCATCGGGGCTATTTCGCGCGGCATCTGGCGAAGATGAAGAAGATGTACCGGAGCCGGCTTGAGGCGATGGAAGCAGCACTCGAGAAGCATATGCCCGCAGGCACGTCATGGACGCATCCGGATGGCGGCATGAGCCTGTGGGTTACGCTGCCCGCCGGCTTCGACGCGGGTGAGGTCGTGATTCACGCGCGAGAGCGCGGCGTGGTGTTTCTGCCGGGGCGGCATTTCTATTCGCAGCATCCGCAGCCGAATACGCTGCGGCTGGGTTTTTCGGCGGTGGACGAGAAGCAAATTGCGCGGGGAGTCGAGACGTTCTGCGATCTGCTGAAGAGCGAACTGCGGAAGCGCGAGCGCGGAGCACGCGGCGAATCGACGGCTCGCGTGGCGCTGGTGTGAGGAGATGGCCGAGACGCGCGTGCTGCTGAAGCCCGACAGTTTGAATCACTGCTTCGCCTGCGGCGGCGCGAACGCGCGGGGAATGCGGCTGACGTTCGAGCAGGACGACGCGAAGAGGCGCATCCGTGGCCTCTTTCGACTGAGTGCGGATTATCAGGGCGCGAGCGGGTTCGCGCACGGCGGCATCATCGCGACGCTGCTCGATGAGGCCATGGGGAAGGTGAGCCGGTTCAACGGCGAAACGGCGGTGACGGCTGAACTCACGGTCGAGTACAGGCGCCCGGTGCCGATCGACGAAGACATCGTGGTCGAAGGCTGGGAAGTGAAGGTTTCGGAGCGCCACCGATTTCGCGAAGCCGAGATTCGGCACGAGTCGGGCATGGTGCTCGCGCGAGGGCGCGCAAGATTCACGGTAATCGATCCGGAGCGATTTGCCGCGAGCGGCGGAACAAAGAGCTGAAGAAACTCGAACCGTCAAAGGGAGCGGAACATGGATTTGATGAACAACAATTTGTGGAGGGTGAAGGTCGGTCTGGCCGAGATGCTCAAGGGCGGCGTGATCATGGACGTGACCAACGCCGAGCAGGCCAAGATCGCCGAGGACGCGGGCGCGTGCTCGGTGATGGCGCTCGAGCGTGTGCCGTCCGACATCCGCAAAGAGGGCGGTGTGGCGCGGATGGCGGCGCCGCGCATCATCCGCGAGATTATGGACACGGTGTCGATTCCCGTGATGGCCAAAGTACGAATCGGCCACTTCGCCGAGGCGCAGGTGCTCGAAGCGCTCGAAGTCGACTACATCGACGAGAGCGAGGTGCTGACGCCGGCGGACGAAGAGCACCATGTGTGGAAGCATGGGTTCAAGGTGCCGTTCGTGTGCGGTGCACGGAATCTGGGCGAGGCGCTACGGCGCATCGCGGAAGGCGCGGCGATGATTCGCACGAAGGGCGAGGCGGGCTCAGGCAATATCGTCGAGGCGGTACGGCATATGCGCGCGATTGTGGGGCAGATGAAGAAGCTGACGACGCTCGGCCAGGAAGAGTTGGTGCACGAAGCGAAGGAATTGGGCGCGCCATTCGAGCTGGTGGAATGGGTCGCAAAGCACGGCAAGCTGCCGGTACCGAATTTCTCGGCGGGCGGCGTGGCGACTCCGGCAGATGCGGCGCTGGTGATGCAGCTCGGCGCGGAGGCGGTGTTCGTCGGCTCAGGGATTTTCAAGTCGACCGATCCGGCGCAGCGCGCGCGGGCGATCGTGAAGGCGACGATGCACTACAAGGACCCGAAGATCGTTCTCGAAGCTTCCGAGGAGCTTGGCGAAGCGATGAAGGGGCTCGATGTGCGCCAGCTCGAAGAGAAGGATTTGTTGCAGACGCGGGGATGGTAGGGAAGAGCAGTGGCGAGTGGCTAGGGGCTAGGGGGACGCGAATTCTCCGCTTTCTCTGTGCCTTTTCGGTGGAGTGAATTTTTCGGTTGACTCTGTGGTTTCCTCAGGGTCGTCTGCGTTCAGCCTTTGTGAAACGAAATGACGAGCGAAGCGAAAATTGGGATTGTCGCGATTCAGGGCGACTACGAAGCGCACGGCAAGGTGCTCGAGCGCCTCGGCGTCGTGCACCGCTTCGTCCGGACGGCCGCCGACCTCGCCGGGTTGAGCGGTGTGATTCTGCCCGGGGGCGAGAGCTCGACGCATCTGAAAGTGATGGAGGAAGAGGGCCTCTTTGACGCGCTGAAGCAGTTCGCGAAAGACGGCGGGGCGTTCTTCGGCACGTGCGCCGGGGCGATCCTGCTCGCGCGCGAAGTGCACGGGCCCAAGCAAGCCTCGCTCGGCCTGCTCGATATCGCGATCCTGCGCAACGGCTACGGGCGGCAGCTCGCGAGCGACGTCCACATGGGCGCGACGAAACTGCGCAAGGAACCGCTCGAAATGGTTTTCATCCGCGCGCCCATTATCGAATCGATCGGAAAGGGAGTCGAGGTCCTCGCCGAGGACGCCGGCCATCCCGTGCTCGTCCGGCAGGAGCACATCCTCGCGGCGACCTTTCATCCCGAGCTCAGCGACGACACCACCGTTCACGAATATTTTCTCCGGCAGCTAAACGGCAACAGGAGCAGCTCGTAGGTCCGCCCGAGCGTTCCACCATCATTGCGCCGGATTCTTCGGGAATCCGTGCTTGAACTCGATCCGAATGGCGCGAAAAGTCCCGCTCGGATCGTCATTGTAGTTTGAGTGGAGAGCCTCCGGCGCGCCTCGCACCACGAGAGGCAGTACGAAACTGGCGGGAAGGGGTGACATCGGCTGGCGATTGCCGTGCGCATCGATGTTCCCTCCACCGCCGCGCGGCACATTCAGCACGACCATGATGCTCGGCCAGGGATGATCGTGCGGCTTTTCGCGCTCACCCGGTTTCAGGGTCACGAGCAAGACCCGAACGTCGTCGTCCTCGTAGATGATTTTGTGATTGGCAGGCGCCGCGATTGTCGCTTCCAGTTTGGGGTCCCACGTTTTCGGGTCCGTTCCGTCGGAGCTGATCGCGTTGCCGCCGTTTCCCATGGGAACCAGAATGCTGACGCCATTCTGTGCGCGCGCTTGGCCCGCGAGTGCAAAGAGCAACAGTAGGGCGCAGACGAGCATTTTCGCCGCTGATGTCATGTGGGCGGTCTCCGGTTGGTGCGCGATTTTGCGAGGCTCTATCACGCGCGCGAGAGGCAAACCAAACGAAAAGGCCGAGGCCGCAGGTGTGGCGACACGAAGCGAGGGCTTGCGCAGGTGCGGCTACAACTGGCCCGGACTGCCGCCCGACTGTTCGGGTGCGACGTCTGCGATCGACTGCGAAAACGTCCAGCGGCGGCCGGCAAAATCCTCCACCGTGTATTGGCGCTCGCCATAGGGATGATCGGCGGGCGGCTGCACGATTCGAGCGCCGCGCGAGCGGGCATGTTCGTGATGACGATGTACGTTCTCGACGCGCACCATCAGAGAATCGGCGGTATCGGTTTTGTCGCCTGAGTCGCGCTGCGTTAGGGCGACGGCGCCATCGCCGACGTTGAGTTGCGCGCGATGGTTTCCGATCTTGAGCCGCAGCGTGAAGCCGAAGGTGCCGCAGAGCCAATCGATCGCCTGATCCAGATTCGGATATGAGAGGACCGGAATTACGGTGCAGCGCGGCATCGATCGATTCGCGAGCATCAGGATTCGAGTCTAGCGCATCCGGTCATGAGCGCCATGGAATTCTGGCCGGCGCTGCGGCGCGACGATCGCCTAGTCGTAGTATTCGGCGCCGAGGTGGGTGATCAGCTCTTCGCCCATCATCCAGCGCAGCGTGTTTTTCAGCTTCATCGACTGGATGAAGAGGTCGTGCTCGGGGTAAAGCTCTTTGGCGCACATCGGCGACTTGAAGTAGAAGCTGAGCCATTCCTGAATTCCGCGCATGCCCGCGCGCTTCGCGAGATCGAAAAAGAGCGCCAAATCGAGAACAATCGGCGCCGCCAAGATCGAATCGCGGCACAGGAAATCGACCTTGATCTGCATCGGATAGCCGAGCCAGCCGAAGATGTCGATGTTGTCCCAGCCTTCTTTGTTGTCGCCGCGCGGCGGGTAGTAATTGATGCGGACCTTATGCGTGAATTTGCCGTAGAGATCGGGGTAGACCTTGGGCTGTAAGATATATTCGAGCGCGCCGAGCTTCGATTCTTCCTTCGTCTTGAAGGAGCCAGGATCGTCGAGGACTTCGCCATCGCGATTGCCGAGAATGTTGGTCGAAAACCAGCCGTCGAGGCCAAGCATGCGCGCCTTGAATCCGGGGGCGAGGACGGTCTTCATGAGCGTCTGGCCGGTCTTGAAATCTTTGCCGCCAATCGGGACCTGTTTTTGCCTGGCGTAATCCTCGAGCGCCGGAATATCGACGGTGAGGTTGGGCGCGCCATTCGCGAAGGGCACGCCTTCGCTGATCGCGGCATAGGCGTAGAGCATCGACGGCGCGATCGCGGGATGGTTGGTTTTCATCCCCTTTTCGAACGAGGCCATATCCTGGTGAACGGACTCGGGCTTGAGGAAGACTTCGGTCGAAGCGCACCAGACCATCACGAGGCGGTCGAGCTTGTTTTTCTTCTTGAATTCGCGGATGTCTTCGCGCAATTGCTCGGCGAGATCGAACTTCGTCTTGCCCTTTTTGACGTTGGTGCCCTGCAGATTCTTCACGTAGTTCTGATCGAACGCGGCCTTCATCGGGCGAATCGTCTTGAGGAACTTTTCGACCTTCGCGAGGTCGCGCGAATCGAGAACGCCGGCCTTCGAGGCAGCCTTATACGCGTCGTCGGGGAAAACATCCCAGCCGCCGAAAATGATGTCGTCAAGCGACGCGAGCTTGACGAAATCCTTGATCTTCGGGACACGTCCCTCGGTGCGCTTGCCCAAGCGGATCGTGCCCATCTGCGTGAGCGACCCTATGGGCTTCGATTCGCCGCGGCGAACCAGCTCCGTTCCGGCCATCAGGGTGGTGCTGACGGCTCCCATTCCCGGCGTCAGAACGCCAAGTTTCCCTTTTGGCGGAGCAATACTCACGGGCCTGCGCATTCAACCTCCCCCTTTGGTTTCTTTCGGTGAAATTGGCGCTCGCGTACCCGGCGCGAAGCGCCGGCCCTGCGACGGGCCAGTCAGATCAAAACAAAATATGATGCGGCATGCGGCGGCGATTTGCAAACCGATTGTCGAATCGCCGGATAGAGGTGAGGAAAGGATCGTACGCCGACGGAGCGGCGACCGGAGCGTTTTGCGGCCGATTTCGTCCGAGTGCCCGAGAGAATCCAGGCAAGATTTGCCGGTCGAAACGGGAAGTCCGTGCCGGGGGCGACCCGAAAGCGAGTTTGTGCGCGCGCGGAAGGCTCTGCAAAGGGCGCAAAGGACGCACATTAGGCGCCGGCCAGGCATCGATCGATTTGGCATGAGACTTGCGACACGCTCCGAGCCGGGCAGTGGCGATGCGGGACTTGGTGCAATCGCCGAACGCGCTCGGATAACAACCCGGCTGTCTGGGCTGGGGGGAGAATCGATATGTCCGTTTCGAGCATCATGAGCAGCGTTGGCGGCTTGCTTTTGAATTCGCTAACGCAGCATTCGCAAGGCAATTCTCAGAAAGTCGGCCAGGAGTTTCAGGAGCTCGGCCAGGACCTGCAGGCAGGCAATCTCTCTGCGGCGCAGTCTGATTTCGCCACGCTAGAACAGTACGCACCGCAATCGACTTCGGGCTCGAGCGCGAGCTCGTCAGCGGAGAACAGCAATCCAATCGCGCAGGAGTTCCAGCAGCTGTCGCAGGATTTGCAGTCGGGAAATCTATCCGGCGCGCAATCGGATTTCGCGACGCTTCGTCAGGATTTTCAGAACGGCTCCGGCCACGGAATGCACCATCATCACCGCGGCGGCGGGGGCGGAGAAATGGCAGCCCTCAGCCAGGAGTTCCAGCAGCTCGGCCAGGCGTTGCAGTCCGGGAGTCTCTCGGCGGCTCAGCAGGCTTACACGACAATGCAGCAGGAGTTTCCGCAACTTGGGGCCGGCTCGCAGAGTTCTTCTGCGCAGAGCTCCGCGCCGAGCGTTTCAGTGACTGTTTAGGAGCGTTCGACGGGGCTACGGAGATTGAATTGAGCCGAGGGCCAGGGATCTTTGGCTCTCGGCTCGATTTGTTTTAGATTGCGGCAGGTTCCGTTGCGTCGCGCCTGCGTCGCGCAAATCCCACCAACACGGCGAGACCAACCACCAAAAGCAAGATCGAACTTGGCTCAGGAGTCACTACGAGAAATTCCTGCGGCGAGCCCGTGCATTTGCCGCCGTTGCAATCGGTCGCTGTTCCTGCAACGGGCGTGTAGACCAGCACATTTGCGAAATTCGCCGCAGTGAGATTTTGAGTGGTGATTGCGTTCTCGGCGGCGGTAATCCATCCCTGAGCCGCGCTGAGGGTCGTCGGGTCGGGGTAAGACGTCAGGTAGCTTGTGACGTCGCCGTTGTCGAGCGCGAGCCAGATCGCGTAGGAGATGTCCTCGCTGTCCGTAGCATTCGAGCTTGATAGAAGCTGCTCGGCAAGCCACGCGGCGATTTCGTAGTTTTGCTGGGCGTTGGATTCGGACGCCCACTTCACGTTGCCGGCAAGACTTGCCACGCTCGAAGCCGTGGCCGACCATGACTCGCCCAGGTAGACTTCGTCGGCGAAGTCATCGCAGATGATCGGCGTGTTGGTTGCGGTGCCGACCGTGCCCGTGTAGGGGCTGGTATAGATTCCATCCAAGACGTTGCCTGCGCCGGTGCCCGTCAGCGTCAGCGTTGTATCGGCGTGCGACGGGAGGGCAGAGACTGCCACCGCCAGAATGATTGTTGCCAGGAACCCCAGGGTCTTTGTCATGCCCACCAGGGGTGCACGCCGAGGTCCAGGTGACCCTGACCTGAGCCAAGGCTAAGGTACATAGAATCAGCGCCGTGGAGCGCCATTTTGTGTCGCTAGGAGGCGCGATCTGAGGACTTGTGAACGGCGTGTCCATCATGGCGGAA
>Ga0335073_10001353_pt1 | contig 32661 bp, 33 predicted proteins | sample Lox_Sample_22_FD_207093 | JGI IMG/M metagenome (GOLD analysis project Ga0335073, IMG submission 207093) | Soil microbial communities from Loxahatchee National Wildlife Refuge, Florida, United States - Lox_Sample_2.2 | ecosystem: Environmental > Terrestrial > Soil > Wetlands | place: USA... | reverse complement strand
GGGTTTTTTTTGCTCCCTATCCACAGCCACGCTCAAGTTTCGCGTATTAGCTATATTCAGCGGCGGGCGATTTGCTATCTTGGCGACAGAATCACTTGCGATGCGGATCTCCGCCGGTCTGGCGGAGCCGAGCGGATGGTCCCAATCGCGACGCGCAAGAGGTTCGATGCCGGCGAGGATGTAAAGCCGACGCGTTGAGTGGGGGCCGGATTGAGCGAGGAATTCGTAAAGCCGTCTGACGGGACGGCGCGTAGCGAGCAACCCGACGAGCGCCCCGTCGGGCTGGTTGAAGTCGCCGGGCGGGTCAAATGGTTCGACGCCGCCAAGGGCTATGGATTCATCGTCCCCGACAGCGGCGAGCCCGACGTGCTCGTCCATGTCACGGTTCTCAGGCGCGACGGGTTCACGGCCATTCGCGAAGGCGCGCGCGTCGTCGCCGAGGCGCAACGGCGCGAGCGCGGGCTCCAGGTGTTCAGGGTGCTCTCGATCGCCGAACCGGACGCGTCGCTTGTCGCTCCGCCCGCGCCCGCGCGTACCCGGGCGCAGGCAAGCACAGTCGGCGCCTTCGAGATCGTCATCGTCAAGTGGTTCAACCGCGCCCGGGGTTTCGGCTTCCTCACCCGAGGCGAGGGAACCGAGGACATTTTCGTCCACATGGAGACGCTGCGCCGCTACGGATTCGTCGATCCGAAGCCCGGCGACAGCATGCTAGCCCGATTCGGCCCGGGGCCGAAGGGGCTCATGGCGGCCGAGGTCAGGCCGCTTGACGGCTCGAAGATCCTCGGACCGCACTGAGCGCCGGATTCCCCCGGAGCGCTGCAAACCAACCTCTCGGGCGCGATCCCGCCCGCCCCGCCGCCTTGACGGGCCTCTCACGTTGCTCTTGAAACCGGCGGCGTGGCGCGGCGGTCGCGCGGCGAGCGAGGAGCGGCGGATGAGGGCGATCGGAATTCGGCTCGTGGCGGCGCTTGCGTTCGTCGTCGTCGCCGCTCTCGCCGCCGACGGCCCGGCCCGCAGCGCCGGGCTCGAGGCGCTGCAGATCGTGACCGCCACCGGCGCCCACGATTTCCAGGTCGAAATCGCCCGGGACGACGCCAGCCGGGCCCGCGGACTGATGGACCGCCGGTTCATGCCGGCCGACCACGGCATGCTGTTCGAGTTCGACCGCGAAGCGCCGCAAACCTTCTGGATGAAAGACACCTATATCCCGCTCGACATGATCTTCATTTCTCGGACCGGGATGGTGACGAATATCGTCGCCAACGCCGAACCGCTGTCCGAGCGCACCATTCCCTCCGGCCCTCCATGCATGGCGGTGCTCGAATTAAACGGCGGCGCCGCCGCCAGGATCGGGCTCAAGGTCGGCGACAGGGTCCGCCATCCCTTCTTCAAGAGTTGAGGCGCTCCGGCCGCATTGCATCCCCCGCCAGTGTTGCTAGACTTGGTTGACAAATGTCGCCGCGGGCCGGTTCGTGGTCCGGGGCGTCGCAGGGGATTGGTTTGAGTCAAGTCTCGACGTGGAGTTCAGAGCCCGGGGTTCAAGCGTCGTTTTCGAGTTCCGATAGGCCGCCGGCCGGGGCGCGCAATGGCCGGGGCGGGACTTATGCGGCGCTGGATCTGGGCACCAACAATTGCCGGCTCTTGGTTGCGCGGCCGACCGCCGAGGGATTCCGGGTCATCGACGCGTTCTCGCGCATCGTTCGCCTCGGCGAGGGGCTGTCGCTGACCGGGCGCCTGAGCGAAGCCGCCATCACCCGCACGCTCGAGGCGTTGAAGGTTTGTCGGGACAAGATGGCGACGCGGGGGGTGACCCGAGCCCGCACCATCGCCACTGAAGCCTGCCGCTCGGCCGCCAATGGGCCGGCCTTCGTCGCCACGGTTCGCGAGCAGCTCGGCATCGACCTCGAAATCGTCGACCGCGAGACCGAGGCCCACCTCGCCGCGGCCGGCGTCGGCGATCTCGCCGACAAGGAGGCCCGCTCGACGGTGATGTTCGACATCGGCGGCGGATCGTCGGAGATCATCTGGCTTGGCTTCGATCCTCGCGCGCCGCGCGGCGCAAGCCGGGTCAAGGCGTGGGAATCGCTCCGGCTCGGCGTCGTGTCGCTGGCCGAGACGTTCGGCGGCGTCGACGTCAGCGACGAATCCTTTGCCTCCATGACCGCTTACGTATCCGACGCACTCGCGCCTTTCGTTGCCAAAGTGGCGAACGAAGCGCGCTGCTCGCGCTTCCACCTGCTCGGCACGTCGGGGACGGTGACGACCATCGCCGGGGTTCATCTCAATCTCCCGCGCTACGACCGGCGGGCGGTCGATGGCTTGTGGCTCGGCCGGGCGGAGGTCGACGAGGCGATCGCGCGGCTGCGCGCCATGAGCTACGCGGAGCGCGCCGCCAACGCCTGCATCGGCCACGAGCGCGCCGACCTTGTGCTCGCCGGCTGCGCCATTCTCGAGGCGATCCGAGCGCATTTCCCCGCCGAACGCTTGCGCATCGCCGACCGCGGCCTGCGCGAGGGGATCTTGAGCCACATGATGCGCGACGACGGGGTCGGCCCGCACCGGCGCAGCCGCTGGTGACGAAGAGCGGCGGCTCGGGCCGCGAAGGCGGCCGGGCGCTCAAAACCCGAGTCAGGACCGCCCGCAAGCGCTCGCTCGCTTCGACGCTTTGGCTCCAACGCCAGCTCAACGACCCCTATGTGGCAAAGGCCCGCCGCGAGGGCTACCGCTCGCGCGCGGCCTATAAACTCCTTGAGATCGACGAGAAATATAAGCTCTTCGCGACTGGCCAGCGGATCGTCGACCTCGGCGCCGCGCCCGGCGGCTGGAGCCAGGTCGCGGCGGCGCGCGTTCAGGCCCGCGAGGGCAGGGGCCGGGTGATCGCAATCGACCTTCTCGAGATGGACGCGATCGAAGGGGTCGAGTTCCGGCGGATGGACTTCCATGATCCCGAGGCGCCGGCGCGCTTAAGGGAATGGCTCGGCGGCCTGGCCGACGGCGTCCTCTCTGACATGGCCGCCAACGCCACCGGCCACCGCAAAACCGATCAATTGCGCATCATGGGACTCGTCGAGCTCGCAGCCGAGTTCGCGAGCGAAGTGCTGGCGCCGGGCGGCTTCTTCCTCGCAAAGGTGCTGCAAGGCGGCGCCGAGGGCGACCTCCTCGCCCGCCTCAAGCGCCAGTTCGCCGCGGTGCGCCATGTGAAGCCCAAGGCCAGCCGCGCCGACAGCGCCGAGCTCTACCTGCTGGCGACGGGGTTCCGGGGCGTGGGGGCCTAAATCGGCTCTCATTTCGGTGAATTGCGTACGGATCCCAATCATCGCGGTGCTCATTGATCGAAAAGCGTAGAATCCTCCGCCGTCAGCCCGCGATACCGATTTTAGGTCGCATATCTCCATAGGGGTAGACGTAGGTCTTGACCGTGGGAGCGTGTTTTGCCACTCTCGACTTACTATAAGCCCGAGTTTCAATTTATGTAATCGATTTCAGCTGAGAATTAGGAGGAGCAGTCCCATGCGGACCGTGATCGGTAGAATCGCGAGCGTATTTGGCGCTGTGGCGGCGGCTATATGCGTCGTTATCGCAACGCCGTTGCCGTCGCGCGCACAGCTTGTAGTGTCGGGGCCTTCGAATTTCGTCGATGACTACGGGGTCAACCCTATCGGGACCGGTGTGGCGATCGGTTCAACGGGTTACTACTACGGCGGTACATTCGATTCGGTCGGCTTACTGCAGGTTTCTCCGGTTTCCGGTACTACAATCACCGCGCAGCAGGACAGCGCGACTTACAACATTCCGTTCTTGGGCGGCGGTGCATTCCCCACTCAGTTCTACAACAACCTCCCCCTGGACCTGTCGCTAACCGGCGCATGGACTTTGACAGTTGTTAATCCAAGCGAATCGAACAGCCCACTCACCGTGGACACGCCAGCCCTGACGGTTACGACCCCCCCGCCGTTGGTTACTGGGGTCAATTTGTCGGGGAGTCTGGCCGCGCCCACCATCAACTGGACCATCCCAGCGGGCTCATCAGCCACCACCGAAACGGTTTATCTCTTTCATGTGAATCCTGGGGGTCCATCTGGCGGCGCGGCGTTTGCCAGCGCTAATTTGCCTGCCGGCACCACCACGTACACGATTCCGGCCGGCGTCTTGACCGCGGGAGAGCTGTATTCGGTTTCCATACAGTCGGACGTTCGCACCGGTGGGCTTACCGGGACTTTGGAAGCTCGTTCCCGGTCGTTCACCGCATCGTTTACCGCCGCGGACGCGACCCTCGCGAGCCCCATATACTTGCCAACGGTTTCGCCGACGCTCAGTGCCTATGGCGGTCCCGTTTACGACTTCAATGTGGCAGTCACTTCCGGCCAACAGATTGCTATCGATCCGCCTGCCGCGACTGGATTCATTTATAGTACAGGAGCAGGCGACCCCAACTTTGCAAGCGTTGAGTTACCGAACATTGGAAACCCGACTCCTTACGATCTCTATCTTTGGAATGGCTCCCAGTTCGTGTTCGACACGACTCTGAATGCCGACACCGTATTCGATTTTGCTGCGGGCGGCGTGAGCGAGTTCGAAATCCTTGGCATCACGAGGAGCCTCGGGTTGAACCCGAACAGCGCAACAGATTTCGTCACTCAACTGACATTTGAAAGCTCAGGCATGTTTACCGGAACAATGACGCCGGTGATCACCATCCCCGAGCCCTCGACATGGGCGCTGCTCGCGCTCGGTTTCGGGGGATTGGGTCTAGCGGGCTGGCGCCGTCGCGCAGCCGGCTTGAGAGGAACCTAGGAGTTCCGGCGGCTACGGTTGTCCGACGCCCTGTAGGCCGATCAGCGATCGCGCTGCTGCGGTAGTGACCGCGGCTACAGGTCGAGCGGCGGGGCTTTGCGTCGCTTGAAGCCGGCGAAGCCGAGCCCGGCGAAGCCTAGCGCCATCATCGCCCAGGTCGAAGGCTCGGGCACGGGAGAGGGCAGAGTTCCCTGGAACGGGTAGTCGTGCAGCTCGCCCATGCCGTTGAAATCTTCGGCGTAGAGGAAGCCGTTGATCGGCGAGCTGTTGGTCACAGTCGCGTCGCCTGCGAGCACGTCGCCATACCACTGCTTGACGCTGACGCTGGTCGCGGTCTCGAAATTCCAGATTACGTGTTCGGCGAGATACGTATCGCCGTTGAAGTTCGTGCCGCCAGCCTCGGTGAACGATCCCCCGGTGACGTCGATGATGATCGACTTCGCCGATTCATTGCTGAAAACAATCGAGGATATGCTCGAGTTCGACAGGTCCGTCGCGCTGATGTCAAAGATTGCCACTCCTTGGGCGTTGGGAGTGACATCGAAGGTGAGGGTGCCCATCGACAGCGTAACGGTGCTGTTGGCCGTAAGGTTGGTGAGCTGGGTCTGAAGGGCGTTGAGCGGCGTCGTGAAGTCGCTCATCGTGAAGGCGGGATTGTTCTGCGCCGCCGAGCCGCCGCCGTTGAAATTGAAATGGCCGGAATTGCTGGTGATGAAATTGACGCTGCCGCCATTGTTGACGTTGCAGCTCGGACAGCTCTCGATCGTCAACGCGTTCACCGCCTGGAACGACGAAGGCGAACTCAGCGAGTTCGGGTTCGAGTAGAACGTCGAGCTGTTGGTATTGTCGATCGTGCCCGCGACTAGCCGGCCTTCGACGTCCGAGGTAGTCGAGAAATCGTCGGTGATGACCGCATTGAACTGGTCGAGAATCTCGTCCGCGGTGATGACCCCGGCGCGCGCCGTAACGGAAGCCGACGCGAACAGCGGAACTGCAAGCGCAGAAAGGTAGACTACGCGACGCACGCGCGTCGCGGCTGATGATCCGTTCATGAGAACCCCTGGGGCAGATGTTGACCGCTACGTGACTGGTCTTGCCCATCCCATGGGCAGCCTGTCATCAATACGAAACTCAAACGGTGAATTATGGCCAAATCTGGGCCGGAAATAATGTTCTTACAGGCCCCAGTCGTTTTCTCAATCACGTTTTGCTCACAAACGCGTGTGGGTCATCGACGCCCCTAAGGCGAGCCTGACCCGCCGGTCGTTCCGCGGATGATCGACGGCGGCCCTAAGTCCGGCAATCTTGGTGCTGACGCGGCGGGCGATTGGGCCTAAACTGCACTGCGATCTGCGCGGGAGGACCAACCATGAACGTTCAGGCCAAGCAGGCGAGCAAGCCGGCCGATCCGGCGGCGCTGATGGGCAAATTGCCCATGCCGCCAAAATTCGCCAACGTCGCGGACGAGCGGCTGCACCGCAAGCAAAGGCTCGCGGCGGGCTTTCGGCTATTCTCGAAATTCGGCTTCGACGAGGGGGTCGCGGGCCACATCACCGCGCGCGATCCCGAGTTCCCGGACACGTTCTGGGTCAACCCATTCGGCGTCCATTTCAGCCAGATCAAGGTCTCGAACCTGATCCGCTGCGACCACAAAGGCAATGTCGTCGAGGGCGATTATCCGGTCAACACGGCCGCCTTCGTCATCCATTCGCGCGTCCACGCCGCCCGGCCCGACGCGATCGCCGCCGGCCATTCCCATTCGACCTATGGACGGGCCTTTTCGACCCTCGGGCGCCTGCTCGCGCCGATCACCCAGGATGTCTGCGCATTCTACAACGACCACGCCCTCTACGACGACTTTGGCGGCGTGGTGGTCGAGCTCGACGAGGGCGCCCGGATCGCCAAGGCGATCGGCAAGATGAAGGCCGCGATCCTGCAAAACCACGGCCTCATCACAGTCGGCGGAACGGTGGACGAGGCGGTGTGGTGGTTCATCACCATGGAGCGCTCCTGCCAGGTGCAGCTCATCGCCGAGGCGGCGCTCAAGCAAGGCGAAAACCTCAGGATGATCTCGCCCGAAGCCGCGACGCAGGCCTTTAAGATCACCGGCAACGCCTTCGCCGGCTGGTTCCAGTTCCAGCCGCTTTATGCGCGGATCGTCAAGGAGCAGCCGGACCTTCTGGACTGACGCGCGCGGAGCGCCTCTCGGCCGGCCTTGTCCGGCGGGCGCGCTTGCGATTCATTGAGGCTGAGCCGCCGACCGACCGGGCGGCGTTGGAAATGAAGGGGTGTTGCGATGCGCTCTCTTGCTCTTGCGGCCCTTGCGCTGGCCGGCCTCGCCATGGCTGCGCCGCAGGCCGAAGCGCAAAGCGGGTGGCTTGCATCGAGGATGGTCCAGGGAATGTGCAACAGCAAGGCCGCGCCCGGCGACGATTCCGACCGTCTGGCGAAACGGCTCAATCTGACCGACGCGCAGAAGGCCGCCCTCAAGGAGTTCATGGACGCCTCGGCTGCGAGCTTTACGTCAACCAAGAGCGCCGTCTGTGAAACGAAGCCCGACCTCGCGACGGCGCCGGGCCGGTTTGCGTTCAACGAAAAGGTGATGCAGGCGCAGCTCGACGGGCTGAAAGCGATCGAGCCCAAGCTTCAGGCGTTCTACGACACCCTCGACGACAAGCAGAAGAAGGCCTTCGACAGCGGCGGCCGGGTCGGCGGATTGTTCGGGTGGCTGAGCCGCTAACGCGTGATGCGCTTAGGCCGCCGTCATTGCGAGCGTGAGCCGAAGCAATCCAGGGGAGGTGGGCAGCCCTGCGATCGGTGGATTGCTTGTGGCTCCGCTTCCCGCAATGACGAATCCATCTAAACGAGCCACGCGCTAACCTGCTTAGTTGAGCGGCGCGCGTGTCCGAGGGCTAGTAAGGGCCTGGACCGGCTCGCGCCCATTTAAACACCACCAGCCCAAGCGAAAGCACGACCGCCAGCTCGGCCCACAGGAACACCCACATGTCCGCCTCGACGCCGAGCGGCGGCGAGCCCGGAAGCGCGTCGCGCAACGCCGGCAGTGCAAAGGCCATTGCGGCGAGAGACCCGATCAGCCCCGTTTCCGCTGGACGCACCTCGGCAAAGGTCAGGAAGCACATCACGAGCGCCGAACAGGCAAGCAGCACCATCGCCCCATACGCGCATATCGCAAAAAGCGCGAAGGCGCCGCTGCGCGCAATCGCGATCTTGAGCTGCACGTCGTTCGGATCGGCCGCGGGCTCGCTTATCGCATGCAGACTGTAGCCGAGCAGTCCCTCCCACATCGTGACCCGCACCGGGAGCCTCACCGGCGATTTGCCCTCCATGAGCTGGGCGGTCACTCGAGCGACGTAGGAATCGAGCGGGTAGTGGGTGACGCTGCCCTCATTGAGGTCGACCTCGAACGTCGTCGTCGTCATATGATCACCCGCCGCGAGCCTCAGCTCCTCGACCGTCCTGTCGTGGGTGACGAGCAGGGTAAGATCGCGGTCCGAGGCAGGGTGAGAGTTCTCGCTGGCCGCGGCGCTCGGCATGAGATAGGCGCGCAGCTGCAAGGCGTCGTTGAAGGCGTCGATGCCGACCGGCTCGAAATAAACCTCGCCTGCAGGCTCGACCGCGTCCGCCGCGCCGAAATGCCGTTCGCCCGGCAGTTCAGAGACCCTGAATCGGCTCAGCGTCACCACGTAGGCGGCCGTCAGCAGGAGCACTGCGATCGCGACCGCGAGCAACCGCATGGTTCGGCCGCGAGGCTGGTCCATCCTCCCTCCACGTGAGCGCGACGTCGGTCTCCCGTTTATTCTAGGGCCGCGCGGCCGCCCGGCAAGCCGCGAGGGCGGGGCGCCTCGGGCCTTCGCTCACTCCGCCGCCGCGGGCTGAGCGTCCTGCGGCGCGGCGAGCTTGCCGGAAACCGCCGCGCCCGCGTCGGGCTTGAGCCTTGCGAAGACGAAGACTGAGAGGCTCGAGATGATCGCCACCAGGACGAAGGCGAGCGAAAGGTCGCGCGCCTGAAGCTCGGCATCGCCGAAGCCGAGCTGGATCGACTGCACGCAGATCGCCGCGACCGCGACCCCGACCGCGCCCGACATCTGCTGCGACACGCTGGCGAAGCTGGTCGCGCGGCTCATCCGCGGCGGGTCGATGTCGGCGTAGCTGATGGCGTTGAGCGCGGTGAATTCGAGCGAGCGGAAGAAGCCTCCGGTCAGGAGCGTCAGCAAGAGCATCCAGTGCGGCGTCGTCGGGCTGAAGAGCGCGCAGGCGGCGAGAAAGGCGCCGGAAATGAGGCCGTTGACGATCAGCGTGCGCCGGAAGCCGAACCATCGGAGCAGGGTCGAGGCGCTGAACTTCATCAGAAGCGCGCCGGCAGCGGTGGCGAAGGTGAGCGAGCCCGATTCGAACGGGGTCAGGCCGAAGCCGATCTGCAACAGGAGCGGCAGCAGGAACGGCATCGCGCCAATGCCGATGCGGAAGACGAGCCCGCCGATGACGCCGGCGAAGAAGGTCGGGATCCTGAGCAGCTTCAGATCGAGGATCGCATCCTCGTTTGAGCCGGCGTGGCGAACGTAGGCCCAGAGCGCGAGGCTCCCGATCGCGACCATCGCCATGACCACCCACGCCGGTGCGATCCCGCGCCCGATAACGCTGAGGCCTGCGATCAGGCTAACGAGACCGACCCCCGACAACACGAATCCCTTGAAGTCGAAACGGGGCACGTCCTCCTCGCGCAGGTTGTGGATGAAGTTGAGCGACAAGAAGACGCCAAGAATGCCGATCGGCACGTTGATCCAGAAGATCCAGCGCCAGTGGAAATAGGTGGTGATGAAGCCGCCCAGCGGCGGGCCGGCGACCGGGCCGAGGAGGGCCGGCACGGTGAGGTAGGCCATCGCGTTGACGAGGTCGCTCTTGGGCACCGAGCGCAGCAGGACGAGCCGCCCGACCGGCACCATCATCGCTCCGCCGAGCCCTTGGAACACCCGCGCGCCGATGAGGGTCGGCAGCGAGGAGGAGGCGCCGCAGAGGATTGAGCCGAGGGTGAAGATGACGATTGCGCTGCAGAATACGGTGCGGGCGCCGAAGCGGTCGGCGACCCAGCCCGACGCTGGAATGAAGACCGCGAGCGTCAGCATGTAAGAGGTCAGCGCCAGCTTGAGGACGATCGGGTCCTCGTGCAGGTCGCGCGCGATCGCCGGCAGCGAAGTCGAGATGACGGTGCCATCCATGTTCTCCATGAACAGGGCGGTCGCGATGATGAGGGCGGTGAGAAGAGCGGAGCGCATCGGCGGCTTTCGGGTCGGCGCACTTCTGGCGCCGCAGGGCCCTGACGGCAAGTTGGGGGGCGGACGCCTCGATCACAATGGGTTGAAGGCGAGAAGCTTCAGCCGCCGAACACCACCTTGTTCATGATCCGTCCAGGCGCGAGCGTGAAGAGGCCGGTGACGACAAGGGCAAGGGTGAAAATCCAGATCATCGCCAGGCGGTGGCTGCGGACGTCGTGTTGGCGCGCTCGCCAGACCGCCAGCGGAACCACCGCGAGCGTGAACAGCGACAAAAGATGGATCGGGCTCCAGGGCCCCCACATCCTGATCGTATGGATGAAGAGCGAGGTTCCGGCGATGAGCATCATCAGCGTCGCCCAGACCCAGCCGACCGTACGGTGCGGCAGCGTTCCTTTCGGAGCGAGGAACTGGACCGCGCCAAGACCGATGGCGGCGAAGGCGAAAGCGGCGTGAAACCGGATGACCGGCGGAGCGTTGAGAAGGGGCGCGAGCGTCATGAGCGGCGCGTCCGGCCGAGGAAGCCTAACCGGGGCGTGCGCTGCGCGCCCGTCGCGGACGCGGCGCTCAGTTGCTGCAGTTCAGCGTCCCGGCGTTGGCGCCGGTCGAGCCGGTGCAATGCATGCTCGAAATGTCCGGCATGCTGCTCTTCGGCACGCCGAAGCTCGTCTGATCGGGATTGTCGACCAGCGCGCCGACGCCATGGCCGCCGACATACGTTCCCGAGGCGTCGTAATTCGGCTGGCCGTAACGGTCGAAGGCTGGCGGCGCAGGCCCCGCCTCCGACATCGTCGGGCCGGGATTCGCGTCGGGCGGCGCGAGCGGGTGCTGGTAGGCGGCCGCAGAGGGGCTTGTGGGTCCGCATCCCGCCAGCCCCAACGCGCAAACTATCGCCGAGCAATACGCCGCCGCCCTCATCTCGAACCCCCAAAGCCCCAATTCCGCCAGACCCCTCACCGCGCTCCGCCGCCCGCGTAGTCTTGGTTCAGCGAGGAATTTTGGCGCATCACTGAATTGCACGACGGGCAAGCGACAGCAAGGCGCTCGCGCGTCGGCCTAGTGGCGCAGCATGAGCTCAGCCTCGTTCAGCGCCTTTTCGCAGCCGGCGCCGTCGCCCTTGTTATCGGCGTCGCGAGCCGCGTCCAGCTTCTCAGTGATCGCCTCGACCTGGGCCTCGGAGAGATTGCCCGACTTTTGTTCGGCGCTGGCGACGGTGCCCGGGGTCGGCTGGCGATGCATGGTCGCGAACGTCGATTCAGCCGCTGGCTTCGCGTTGGCGGCGGCGGCGTCGAGGAGCTTCTCGACCGCCACGTTGGCCTGATCGATCCGCTCCGTGCAGGGTCCCGCGAGGGCGGGCGCGGCCACGATGGCACCGCCGTCCCGATTGGGTTGCGAACGATCATGGCATCCTCCCTGGCTCGAACGGCTGCGACGGCGCGCCGATTCTGGTCAGAAACGCCGCTGGCGGCCAAATGGGCCGCGCCCGAGGTCAAATCTTCGTGCGGCCTTCGATGTTTCAGCGCGGAACCTCGCGCTCCCCGTGCGCCTCGATGAGCGCGTTGAGACGCTTGCGCATCAGCATGCCAGGCCGGTCCGAGGGCATGTGCATCTCCAGCTTGCGGCCCATGTCGACGATCGCGTCCGGGTCGGTCGATTCGAGGATCTCGCGGTCCTCCTCGATGATCGCCCTGTCCCACGCCCTCAGCTCCTCGGTCGAGCAATCCTCCTCGCGGTCGTTGCGATAGAGGATCTGGATGAGCTGGATCGAGCCGTCGTCGACCGGGGTCGCCGAATTGAAGATGACGTGCCTCAGGCCGGATGGATATTCCATGTCCATGGTGCGGCAGAACGGCATGAACCACGCGTTCCGCATCTTGCGCTTGGTCCAGGGGTCGCTCGTCCCGGTGATCCGCGACGCCTGCGGCGGGTTCCTGACCGGCACGACCGTCTCGGCGACGAAGCCGTAATGGGTTTCGATGAGTTCATATTTCTCTGGCTTCGGCTGGTCGATATCGCCGAACGTGCCCTTGTGGACGAAGGCGAAATGGGCGTTGTCGAACGAGTTCTCCATCATCCGCAGCGCCGAGCATCGCCACCTTTCGTCGAACTGGTGGATGCGCCGGAACGCGAGATCGTCCTCGTAAGGAAGGTCGGGAATGTCGTCGATCGGCTCGCCGAGGCAGATCCAGACATAGCCATAGCGGGTTTTGGCGTGGAAGCTCTTCGCCCGCGCGTCCGGAACCTCCTGTTCGAACGGGAACTGTGGGATATTCACGAGCTTGCCCGAGCGGTCGTATTCCCAGCCATGGTAGCCGCAGACGATGTGGCCGGCCCGCACCCATCCCTTAGACAGTTTCGCCGTACGGTGGCAGCAGCGATCCTCGAGCGCCGCCGGTCCGCCGGCCGCATCGAGAAAAAGCACGATGTCCTGCCCGAGAACGCGAAAGGGCTTCGGCCCCTCATCCAGGGTGGCGAGCGGAAGGGCCGCATACCAGAAGTTGCGCAGGACCGGCTGGCGGGTGGCGAGCATGGGGCTGTCTCCTCGGCATTATGCGACGGCAGGCGCCTCATCAGCGACGCAAGAACCGCGCCGCGTCCGACACGGGCAGCAGTTCGGACGCTTCATTCGGCTTGAAACCGGCCGGCTGCGCGTGCAGAATATTTTCCGCCTCCACGACCAGCGCCGGCAAGCCCGATGAGCAAGATCGCCACCAGAATTGCGCCCAAAACCGAAACGCGAGTTCAGCGCCCGCGTCTGCACAAGGTCATATTGTTCAACGACGACTATACCCCGCGCGATTTTGTGGTCGAGGTGCTAAAGGCGGTGTTCCGGCTCAACGAAAGCCAGGCGCTCAACGTGATGATGACCGCGCATCGCAAAGGCGTCTGCGTCGTCGCCGTGCTCGCCCAGGATATCGCCGAGACCAAGGCCGCCCGCGGCACCGAAGCCGGGGCGGCCAAGGGTTATCCGCTGCGGTTCGGAACGGAGCCGGAGGAGTAGCCCCGGGGGGCGGCGCACAGTTTTCTCATCGGCTCAAGAGGGTTTAGGCATGAGCGGCGCTGTTCACCCGCCCCTGAAGACGCGCAAGCTCGGCCGCACCAACGTGAGCGTGACCGAGCTCGGCCTCGGCACCGCCCCGCTGGGCGAGCTGTTCGATCGGATCGACGACAATGAGGCGCAGGCGCTGATCGCGGCCGCCTGGGACGGCGGGGTGCGCTATTTCGACACTTCGCCCTGGTATGGACGCGGACTTGCCGAGCACACGCTCGGCCGCGCGCTCTACCGCAAGCCGCGCGACCAATACGTCATATCGACGAAGATCGGCCGGGTGCTCAGGCGTCCGCTCGGGCCAAACGCGATCAAGGATCAATGGCTCGGCGGGCTCGAGTTCCAGACCGTGTTCAACTACGGTTATGACGGCGTGATGCGCTCGTTCGAGGACAGTCTCCAGCGGCTCGGAATTAACCGCGTCGACGTCCTTCTGATCCACGACCTCGACCCCTGGGATCACAATCCGGCGGCGCTCGCCGCCTATTTCGCCGATCTCAAGACGAGCGGGTGGAGAGCGCTCGCGGAATTGCGCGAAGCAGGGGTCATTGGCGGGATAGGCGCGGGCTTCAACTCCATGGGCAGCATCCCGCGCTTCCTCGACCTCTTCGACATGGATTTCTTCCTGCTGGCGATGCGCTACACCCTGCTCGAGCAGGACGTGCTCGACAGCGAGTTCCCGCTCTGCGAAGAGCGGGGCGTGGGCGTCATCATCGGCGCCGGCTTCAATTCCGGGATTCTCGCCACCGGGGCGATCAAGGGCGCGATGTACAATTACTCGCCGGCCGGCCCGGAAATCCTCGACCGCGTGCGCAGAATTGAGCAGGTTTGCGGCCGCCACCACGTTCCGCTCCCAGCGGCGGCGTTGCAGTTTCCGCTTGGACACAAGATTGTCGCCTCGATCATTCCCGGCGCGATTTCGCGCGCCCATGTCGAACGGAACCTCGCCGCCTTCCGTCACCCGATTCCGGCCGACCTGTGGGCGGAGCTCAAGCACGAGAAGCTCATCCGGGCCGACGCGCCGGTCCCAGTCTGAGCGGACCTCCCGCGCCGTCTTGAGGGTCTTCCGCCTCGCCTCACGGTGAAAGCGCGGCGGTGATCCATCTCACGATCCGGTTCGTAGGCGAACTGCAGTAGTTTACCCCCAGAGGACTGCAATGTTCGTTTGCGCGCCGGATGACGAAAGGGCGCCTCCGCGCCTGGGTTGCCTTTGCCATAGCCCCGCCTTCGCCCGGCTCAATCGGCGCCTCAGCGCCAAATTCGCTTGCTCGGCGCCCGCGGTCTCGACCTTCGCCGCCGGATCGGGCGCCGTTTCGGTCAGCTCGTTGGGCCGAGACGGTCCGATCGCTTTCGTCAACCTCAGCCTGTTCGACGGCAGGTCGGACGCTCTCAGGAGCGGCCTCGAGGTCGTTGTCGAGGGCAACCTCATCAAGTCGGTCAGACCTGCGGCGGCCGCCGGCTCGGCCGGCGCCCGGACCATCGACTGCGGCGGCCGGGTCATGATGCCCGGCCTCATTGACGCCCACTGGCACGCCATCTTCGCGGCGGCGCCGTTCAACGTGCTGATGACCGCGGACGTCGGCTATATCACCCTAATCGCGGCGGAGGAGGCGCGGCGCACGCTGATGCGCGGCTTCACCAGCGTTCGCGACATGGCCGGGCCGGTCTTCGGCCTCAAGCGGGCGATCGACGGCGGCGTCACGGCCGGGCCGCGCATCTGGCCGTCGGGGGCGATGATCTCGCAGACCGGCGGCCACGGCGACTTTCGTCTGCCGTATGAAATCCCAACGCCGCCCGGCGCGCCGCTCAGCCGCGCCGACGCGCTAGGCGCCGGCGCTATCGCCGACGGCGCCGACCGCGTGCTCATGCGGGCGCGAGAGCAACTGATGCTCGGCGCGAGCCAGCTCAAGCTCGCCGCCGGCGGCGGCGTGTCGTCGAGCTACGATCCGATCGACGTCAGCCAGTACACCGAGCCCGAGTTCCGCGCCGCCGTCGACGCCGCGGAGAACTGGGGCACCTATGTCGCGGTGCACGCCTATACGCCGCGCGCGATCAAAACAGCGATCCGCGCCGGCGTCCGCTGCATAGAGCATGGGCACCTGATGGACGAGGCAACCGCGCAACTCATCGCCGACAACGACATCTGGCTCTCGACCCAGCCTTTCCTCGCCAACGAATATTCGAATCGGATGCCGACCCCGGAGGGGGAAGCGAAGGCGCGGCAGGTCTATGCCGGGACCGACGCCGCCTATGGCTTCGCCCGGAAGTACAAGCTCAAGACCGCCTGGGGCACCGACCTCCTGTTCGATCCCGCCATGACGGCGCATCAGGGCGCGATCCTGACAACGCTCGGTCAATGGTACAGCCCGGCCGAAATCCTCCGGATGGCGACCTCGGTCAACGGCGACCTCTTGGCGATGTCCGGTCCGCGCAATCCCTATCCCGGCACGCTCGGCGTGATCGAAGAGGGCGCGCTCGCCGACCTCATTCTCGTCGACGGCGATCCAATCGCCAACCTCAAGCTCATCGCCGATCCGGAGACGAATTTCCTTCTCATCATGAAGGACGGACGGATCGTGAAGGACGCGCTTTAAGGTCAAAGCCGACCAGCTTGACCGGTGTCGGCGTGAAGCGGACCTTCCTGACCGCAACGCTGACGCGGCGGTCGGGGAAAGCGAACGCAATCAGACGGGGTGGACCTCACGCCCCCTCACGCGCCCCTTTGGCAATCCCGCCTCGTCCTTGCCCGTGAAGCGCGGGCTGCCGACGACATCGCGGGCGAGGATCGCGGCAAGCCGACGGGCGGCGGTCATTGTTCGGGAACTCCGGCCTTGCGCATGCCTTCGAGAATGGACTCGAGGCGGGAGAGATAAGTCGGGTCGTCGCTTGTCGCCGACCAATTGGCGCGGGCGCGGGAGATGGTGAAGGACGGGTTGACCGCGAAACCGGCCTTCGCCGCGGAATGCGCTTCCTCAAGTCGACCAAGCTGCGCGAGGGCGGCGGCCAGGGAAAAATGTGTAAACGGAAAATTTCGGTTGGCCTCGATCGACCGCTGAAACCATTCGATCGCTAGCTCGTAAGTCCCGAAGTGATTCTTCGCAGTGCCGGCGTAGGTCATCCAGACGTAAGCCAGCGTATCGCGCGGACTCAGACGCAGAGCCTCAGCAATGTGAGCCTCCGTTTCTTCGGCGCGACCGATAAGTATCTTACCAAATCCGATAGTAGCATGAGCGTGGGCGAGATTTCGATCTAGCGCCAACGCATACTCGCATTCGGCGATGCCCTTCGCAGCGCGCTTGGTGTACATGTCGACAATTCCCAACACTTGATGGCCGCGCGCATGATCCGGGACCGACGACAAGGCTTTGGTCAACTTCGCTTCGGCCGCGGCGAAGGCCGAAATAGGATCGTCCACAAGGGAAACTGAGGCGTTGACCGCGTCGGCGCGCGCCGACGCGACAAGCGCGTCGACGTTGCCGGGATCGGTCAACAGCGCCCGATCGAAAAAGCTGCAGGCTTGCGCAAGATTGTCCGGGGTCCAGCCCTTATTGAACCAAGCCAAACCCTGAAAATAGAGGTCCATCGAGTCGGGTTTGGGAGCCGTTTCCGCGCGTCGCGCTTCGGCAGCCACGAGCTGGGCGTTGAGCGCGCCGGCCAATCGCGCGACGATTTCGTCCTGCATGTCGAAGAGATCGGCCAGCGGCTTGTCAAACCGCTCGGCCCAGAGGTGATTGCCCGTGTCGGCGTCGATCAGCTGCGCGTTGACCCGCATGCGGGCGCCGCCGCGTTGAACGCTGCCCTCGAGTACATAGCGGACCTTCAACTCGCGGCCGATTTGCTTCAGATCGACGGCCTTGCCTTTGTAGGTGAAGGCCGTGTTGCGCCCAATCACGAACGACCCTCGAATGCGCGAAAGATCGGTCGTCAGGCTCTCCGTAACCCCGTCGACAAAATGCTCTTGCTCCGGATCGCCGCCCATATTGGCGAAGGGCAACACGACCAACGAGAGTCGCGGGGCGTCCCCGATCGGTTTTGGGCGCGCCAAAGGCATGTGGGCGGCCGCACCTGTCCCGAGCGCGTAGACCCGCACCGGCCGAGCGATGTTCTTGAGGTCTTTCTCGCCGAGATCGACAAACTCGGCGTCGATCCGTCCGCGCACGTGCTCGTGAGCCGACCCGGAGATGAGGATGCCGCCCGGTTCGCAGATGCCCTCGAGCCGCGCGGCGATGTTGACTCCCTCGCCTAGAATATCGTCGCCTTCGATCAGGACGTCGCCGAGGTGGACGCCTACGCGATAAACAATGCGTTTGCCATCCGGCTTTTCCGCGTTGCGCTCAACCATCAATCCCTGGATCGCGATGGCGCATCCTACGGCGTCGACGACAGAGGGAAACTCCAGCAAGAGCCCGTCGCCCATCGTCTTGACGATGCGCCCGCCTCGACCCGCCACCAGCGGCCGGGCCGCGTCGCGATGCTCGCGCACCGCCCGCGCAGTCCCCGCTTCGTCCACGCCCATCAGCCGTGAATAGCCAACGACGTCGACCGCCATGATCGCGGCGAGTTTGCGGGTTTCGGACATCGGGCTCCTCAGGACTGGCTCCCCTTAACACAAGGCGACTCAGGGGCGAATGACGGCGTGAACACGGTCAATGACCGCCGTCCCGCAGCTTACCGATCGTAAGACCAGCAAGATGGGTCGATTAGACACCACGGGAACGCCCGCCAGGAGTGTCCGCTTCTTGCGCATTGCCGCCGTGCGCTTGTCGTCTTCGCGCGGCGGCAATCCCCCAAAGGGGATCACAGTCGCAACAGGCTATTGGGTTTTGACCCTCGCGCGCCGCTTTTCGGTCATGCCGAACCGCAGGGCGCCAAGCGGCGCGCCTCTCACTCCGCCGCCTTCGCCTGTGGCGCCGCGCCTGCCGCCTGCGCATGGGCGATCGCGCTCGCGACCGTCGCCATCGCCGGCATGCCGCCGAGCTGCATCGATTCGACCGCGGTCGACGGCACGATGACGATCGTGGCGTTGCTGCGCTTCAGGCCCTCGTAGAGCATGTTCATCGCGCGCAAATGGAACGCGGTCGGGTTGTCGGCGTAGGTCTTGGCCGCGGCGTTGAACGAATCCGCCACCTGCCGCTCGGAATCGCCGAGAATCACGCGCGCCTGCCGCTCGCGTTCGGCCTGCGCCTGCATCGACATCGCATCCTGGAGCGCGGCGGGGATGCGCACGTCCTTGACCTCGACCGAGATGACGTTGACCCCCCACGGCTCGGCGCGTGCGTCGATGATGCGCTGCAAGTCGGCGCTCAGCTTCTCGCGGCCTTCGAGCATGTCGGCGAGCATCGTCTTGCCGATCACGTCGCGCAACGCCGTCTGCGCGGCCCAGTTGATCGCCGAGACATAATCGGCGACGTCGAGCGCCGCCATCTTCGGATCGACCACCTTCCAGAACAGAACCGCGTCGACGTCGACCGGGACAGTGTCGCGGGTCATCGTCTGTTCCGCCCTGAACGTGGCGGTGATGACGCGAATGTCGATCCGGTAGGCGACGGCGTCGAGGATCGGCACGATGAAGAACAGGCCAGGGCCTTCGAGCGAGCGGAACTTGCCGAGCCTCAGGACCACGACCCGTTCCCACTGATTGGCGACCTTGATCGCGTTGGCGACGATCGAGGCGACAAAGAAACTCAAGACCGCAATCGCGATGCTTGCGCCAAGGCTCTGCGGATTAAGGCTCGAATAGGCCACGAGCAGACCGGCGGCGAAAATGACGATGAAAACAAGCCCCGGAAGCGCATTTCGCTGTGGCATGCGCAGCCTCCTCAGTAAACTCCGCCCCCGGAACCTGCCCCGCGCCCGATCTACCGGCGGCGCGTCGTTGCTCAAGCTTATGTGGGATGTTTTCCATTCGGCGCCAGAGCTTCCGCTCCGGGCGGGCGGCGGAAAAGGCGAAAGCGGCGGTCAAGTGCATCAGCGAAACGTGATCCGGAAGAAGCACGATCGCGATTGCGTCAAAAGGTCAACTTGTTAGATTGGGCGCGCCAGGACGGCGAGGCGAAAGGATCTGTGCAGAGATGGGCCGGATTCGATTTGTCGCGATTTGCCTCATGATTTCCGTTATCGCGCCGATGCGCGCCTCGGCCGACGACCTTCCGGCTCAGCCGCTTAAACCCGTCAAGCCCCACGCCGCCAGGCCCAAAGCCGCCAAGCCTGCCGCGACGCAGGACGGGAGCCTCAGCGACATTCCGTTCTCGAACCCCTACGCCCCGCCGGCCGGCGCGGGGAAAACCGCGAGCGGGGAATTTCCCGCAGCCAAGACGGCCGCGCCGGTCAACCCGAAGAGCGGGATGTCGTTCACCTATAAATGGCATGCGACAAATGAGCCCACCGACCCCTTTTGGAATGTGCGCAACGAGTATGGCCCCGACGGCCCGGGCAGCACGTTCCTGGGCGGGCTGAAGCTCGGTTTCTGATCGGGCGAGGCGAATTTGCGTCGGTAATCTGAACCGCCCCGTTCCCCCGTGCGTTTTTGGCGCAATTGACTTTCATTTCTCCGTTCCCGTAAGTCCCGCCGCCGGCGACATGGCGTTGCCTTGCGCGGGCTGCGCGTCGGATGCTTCGCAACGGAGAGCCGCGAATGAAGGCCGAAGCGCCGCCAGGCGCCGCCAGCGCCGCCTCCTTCGCCCGCTCGATCGCGGTCTGGGGCCCGGGCCTCCTCGTCATGCTGGCCGACACCGACGCCGGCAATGTCGTCACCGCCGCCCAGGCCGGCGCGCAATGGGGCTATCGCCTGCTGCCGCTCGTGCTCTTGCTCATTCCGTTGCTGTACATGGTGCAGGAATTGACCGTGCGGCTCGGTCTCTACACCGGCCGCGGCCACGGCGAACTCATCCGCGAGCGGTTCGGCGTCGGCTCCGCCTATGTTTCGACCCTCGGGCTGGCGGCGGCGGTCATCGGCTCGCTCATCACTGAGTTCACCGGGGTCGCCGGCGTCGGCGAGCTCTTTGGCGTGTCGCGCGCTCTCACCCTGCCGCTCGCGGCTGCGACTTTGCTTCTCATCGTCGCCAGCGGCTCCTACAAGCGGGTCGAGCGCGTCGCGCTGTTCATCGGCCTGTTCGAGCTCGCGTTTTTCGTCGTCGCCTGGCGGGCTCATCCCGGCCTTGCCGCGCTGGCGCGGGACGCGGTCGACTTGCCCCTCGGCAATCGCGCCTTTCTGCTTCTGGTCGCCGCCGTCATCGGCGCGACCTTCAACCCGTGGATGATCTTCTACCAGCAGTCGGCGACCGTCGACAAAAGGCTTAAAGTCGGCGATCTCGTCCATGCGCGCTGGGATACGGGCGTCGGCGCGATCCTGACCCAGTGCCTGACTGGCGCGGTGCTCATGGCCGCCGCGGCTGCCTTCGCGACTGGATCGTCGACGGCGAGCCTGTCAAGCGTCGGCGAAATCAGCGGGGCTTTGACCCCGGTGCTCGGCGAGAGCGCCGGGCGGGTGGTGTTCGGCGCCGGCGTGCTGGGGGCTTCGCTGGTCGCCGCGATCGTGTCCTCGCTGGCGCTCGCCTGGGGCGTCGGCGAAGTCGCTGGATACCGCCGGTCGCTGGAATACAAGCCGTTCGAGGCGGGATGGTTCTACGCCGTCTACGCCGCCGCGGTGATCGGCTCCGCCGTCGTCGTATGGCTCGCCTCGAGCCTCGTCTGGCTCAATATCGCCGCCCAGGTCCTCAACGTCTTTCTGATGCCGCTCGTCATCGGCTTCCTGGTGGCGCTCGCGGTCAAGGCCCTGCCGGAGCCCTCTAGGCTCAAGGGCTGGTATCTCGGCCTGATCGTCGCCGTGTCAGCCCTGGTCTCGGCGGTCGGCGTGTTCGGCGGCTTGCAGGCGCTGATGTGAGGCGGCTGGCGGACGGCCCGACAAAATGACTTAGCGTTTCGCTTTGACGGCGCCCCAATTATATATCGGGGCCTCCATCGCCTTTTGGAGGAAAGGGTGAACGTCATCGTTTACGCCATTCCGGTTTTCGTCGCCCTGATGGCGGCGGAGTTCGGGATCTCCCTGGCGTTGGGACGCAACGTCTACCGGCTGAACGACGCGATCGGCTCGCTGACCGCGGGGATCCTAAGCCAGATTTCCGGCGTCTTCATGCTGGCCTTGAGCGTCGGCGTCTATGTGCTTGTCTACAACCATTTTGCGCTGTTTCAGCTGAGCGGCGGCGACTGGCGCGTCTGGGTCGGCGCGCTCATCGCCTACGATTTCTTCTACTACTGGAACCACCGCATCGACCATGAGGTCGGAATCTTTTGGGCCGCCCATGTGGTCCATCACCAGAGCGAGGCTTTCAATCTCTCGACGGCGCTCAGGCAACCCAGTTCGGGCGTGCTGCTCGGCTGGGTCTTTTACCTGCCGATGGCGATCGCCGGCGTGCCTCCGGTGGTGTTCGTCGCCGTCGGCCTGATCGATCTCCTCTACCAGTTCTGGATTCATACCGAACTCGTCGGCAAGCTCGGCTGGTTCGACCGCGTGTTCGCCTCGCCCTCGAACCATCGGGTCCATCACGGCGTCAACGACCAGTACCTGGACAAGAACTACGGCGGGATTCTCATTCTCTGGGATCGCCTGTTCGGCACCTACGAGGACGAGGTCGAGCCGCCGGTCTTCGGCGTCCGCGGCGGGCTTGGCGCGTTCGATCCGATCTCCGCCAACCTCGCCTATTACCGGACCATGCTCGACCTGTGCCGCCGGGCGAGTGATTGGCGCGACAAGATCCGCGTCTGGTTCAAGCCGCCAGGCTGGCTCCCGGCCAATCTCAGGCCTGCCGATCCGCCGCGCTACGATCCCTACGCGCTCGTCGTCTACGATCCGCCGGCAGGCCGCGCCGCGTCGATCCTCGCGTCGGCGGCGCTCGTCGTCATGATCGGCGCGACTGCGGCTTTTCTCATCGCCGCGCCCCGCCTGCCGCTCGCCAACGGTCTTGGCGTCTTCGCCGCGCTCACCGCGACGCTGTGGGCGATGGGGGCGCTGCTCGATCGGCGCATCTCGATGTGCGAAACGCTCTACGTCTTCGCCGCCGCCTCGGCATCCGCGGCCTACGCGCTCGACTGGCCGCTCGCCCAGGACGTCACGAAGCCCTTGGCGATGGCGGTGCTCATTCTCGCCGTCGCGATGCGCGAGGGCGAGAGCGACGTCAAGCGGCTCGTTCTCGCGGCGCTCGCCGCGTCGCTGGTCGGCGATGCGCTGCTGCTATGGCCATCGCTGTTCCTCCCAGGTCTCGTCGCCTTCCTCGTAGCGCACGGCTTCTACATCGCCGCCTTCTCGCGCGGGGTCGGCTTTCTGCCCTCGCGCGCGGCGCTCGCGGCAATCGCGGTCTTCGCCGCGCTTGCCCTCGCCGCTATCTGGCCGGGCGTCGCCCCGGGCCTTAAGGTCCCGGTCGCAATCTATGTCGGCGTGATCGCGCTGATGGCGGCGCAGGCGGCGGGGCGCGCCATCGCCCTTCGCAACGGCGCCGCCGTCCTCGTCGCCGCCGGGGCGCTCGTTTTCATGGCTTCCGACTTGACGATCGCGCTCGCCAAGTTCGGCAATGTCGGCTGGCCGGCGGATCAATGGACGCTGCCGACCTATTATCTCGCGCAAGGCCTGATCGCCTTCTTCGTTCTGCCGCGCGGGCGCTAGCGCCGATCTGGTTCGGCGGAAGCACGTCGGTCATTGCGAGCGAAGCGAAGCAATCCACGGATCGGGGCAATCGGTGTAATCGGTAATCGGTGACACGTGCATGTTTCCCTATTGATTCTGCCAGCAGTGCTTTTAGGGAAATATGCAAGTGTCGCCGTTATCCAGAGTCTGCGGGATGGTTGAGCCTTGGCCGCTTTCCATTGGACATTGCTGATTGAGCTCCAGCCTAGGGCGACCGGGACCCGCGACGAGCACGCCGGCTGAATCTTTTTCGTACATTTTCTTGCGAAAATCAGAAGCTAATGATATTCTAGATTTTGGATCGCCGGGCGAACCCGCGCGAGCCGGCGGCCAGCCGCGAGGAGACAGGTATGAAATCAGCAGGTGAGACGTTTGGGACAGGGCCGGAGACAGGACCAGATTTTTTCGTTTGAATCGCCCATAACCCATTGAAAAGGCCAGATTCCGAAAAACAAAAGAAAGCAGTTTCAGGCGATTTCATTTTCGCTCGTTTTCACGGATTTTCTCACCTTTTTTGGCGGCCTGGGCGTCGCCCTCATGCGTCAGGAGGACTGGGTTGAACAGAAACATCTCCGCCTTTTCGACGGCGCCCGGCTCGGGGCTCCATAAATGAGCGAGACGGGGCAGGGACGCGGCGTCTGCCTGGTGATCGGGGCAGGCGACGGGCTCGGCGCCTCGATCGCGCGCGCCTTCGCCCGCGAGGGCCACGCGGTCTGCGTGACGCGAAGGCCCCGCCATACCGACGCCATCGATAAGCTCGCGGAGGCGATCCGCGCCGAGGGCGGCAAAGCCCATGCGTTCGGGCTCGACGCCCGGGTCGAGGCCGATGTCGCGGCGCTCGTCGAGCGGATCGAGCGCGACATCGGCGCAATCGAGGTTCTCGTCTTCAACATCGGCGCCAACGTGCGTTTCCAGGTCGTCGAGACGACGACGCAGGTCTATTCCAAGGTTTGGGAGATGGCCGCGCTCGCCGGATTCCTCGCCAGCCGCGAGGCTGCGCGGGCAATGATCGAGCGCGGGCGCGGCACGATCCTGTTCACCGGCGCGACCGCCAGCGTTCGCGGCGGCGCGGGATTTTCCGCCTTCGCCGGGGCAAAGCACGCGCTGCGCGCGCTCGCCCAGAGCCTCGCGCGCGAACTAGGGCCCAAGGGCGTCCATGTCGCCCATGTCGTGATCGACGGCGCGATCGACGGCGCTTTCATCCGCGGCCTTTATCCGGACGCGGCCGAGCGGTTGGCGCGGGAGGAGATTCTCAAGCCCGACGAGATCGCCCGGAACTATGTCTGGCTGCATAACCAGAAGCGCAGCGCGTGGACGTTCGAGATGGACCTGCGGCCGTGGAAGGAGACGTGGTGATGGGCGCTTCGATCGAGTTCATTTTCGATTTCGGCAGCCCCAACGCCTACCTCGCCTATCGCGCGCTGCCGCCGATCCTCGAGCGGACCGGCGCGAGCCTTATCATCAATCCCTGCCTGCTCGGCGGCATCTTCAAGGCGACCGGCAATCAGGCGCCGTCGGTTGCGTATGCGCCGATCAAAGGCAAGTTCGAATACGAGATGTTGGAGCTGAGGCGCTTCGTCGCCAGGCACCATTTCGAGAAGTTCCGCTTGAACCCGCATTTCCCGGTCAACACGCTGATGCTGATGCGCGGGCTCGTCGCCGCCGATGAGGCGGGCGTTGGCGACGCCTATCTCGAGATGGGCCTCAAGGGCATGTGGGAGGAGGGGCTCAAACTCGACGACCGGGAGGTTCTCGCGGGCGCGATCGACGCAGCAGGCCTTAACCCGGCGAGCCTCATCGCAGCGGCGCAGAGCGATCCCGTCAAGCAGAAGCTCGCCGACAACACCGCTCAGGCCGTCGCGCGCGGCGTGTTCGGCATTCCCACCTTCTTCGTCGGCGGCGAGATGTTCTTCGGCAAGGAGCGGCTGGGGCAGGTCGAGGAGGCGGCGAAGGCGCAAGCCGCGCGCGCGGCTTCGTAACCGCCGCAGGCCGCCGGGTTAATCATGAAAGGCAAATCACGCGTTCGTGACGAAGGTTGGGGAGAACTTTACCAATCCCATCGAGGGTTTGGTAATTGCTCGCTGGGATTTTCCTCTGTGAGCGGGATCTTGCGCCTCTGGAAGCGGGCCCCGTCGAACATGTGGAGAATCCGATGACTCGAGTTCAAAACTTTCTCAGCGATGAATCTGGCGTGACGGCGATCGAATATGCGCTGATCGCGAGTTTGATCGCAGTCTTCATCATCGTCGCCGTCCAGTATGTCGGCACGCAGGTCAGCACCGTGTTCACCGAAGTGGGCAACTCGCTGAAGTAAAGCGGACGCCGCGCAGGCCCGCGCCGACGGGAAAGCGCGCGCCCGCGTTAGCGCGGGCCGGGCGGGGCCCTGCCAGAGGGCCTCGCCCCGATTGCGCTGATTTGCGCCTGCTTGAGACTTTATAGGCGTGGCCGTTTGGCTCGCAATGCATGACGAGGGCGAACCCTGGCGCCGAGGGCGCACGGCTCCCTCGATTTTTCATAGTACCATTGAGATATTCAGAATTCCTTGTTATGGTCGCCGGACGATCAGAAGTCCCTCGCCTACGACTTGCGACTTCGAATGATCGATCATCAGACCGACGCTCCGAAATGCGCCAACGCGGGCTCTTGACCGCTCGCGATGAATCTATCAAATCGATAGACCTAATCATCTATATGCGTGGCCTCTCGGCCGCGCGATGAAATATGAGGGGCGGGGCGATGACAGCATTGAGGTCAATCCTGACGGCGGCCGCGTTCGCGCTCACGGCGCCTGCGGGCGCCGCGGATCTGCCAACCGCGAAACCGGCGGGAGCGCCTCCGGCCGCCAATTGCTTTTCGAACCTGTGGACCTACCTCAATTCAACCGCCGCCGAATGCCCGCTGAGCTACGCCGGCTTCACCCTTTATGCGACGATTGACGTCGGCCTCGGCTACAGTTCCAACGGCGCGCGTTTCAATGGATCGTACGCCAATGGCGTCGCCAATTACATCGGGAAGCAGAGCAACGGACCCAAGTGGCTCTGGACGCCGAACGGCATCAATCAATCGGTCGTTGGCATCAAAATGAGGCAGCCGATCGGTTACGGATGGTCGCTCGTCGGCACGCTGGAAACCGGATTCGATCCTCTTTCCGGCGACCTGGTCAACGGACAGCGGTCGCTCGTGCAGAACAACGGCAAGGCGCTCGCGCTCCAGAACGCGAACAGCGATTCGAGTCGATCTGGTCAATGGGACAACTCCCAGGGCTTTATCGGTCTCAGCAATCAGACTTACGGCACGATCACCGCCGGACGGGTGACCTCGCTCTCCTTCGACGGATTGATAGCCGGCGATCCGATGGGGGGCGCCTACGCCTTTTCGCCGTTCGGCTATTCCGGCATGTACGCCGGATTCGGCGACACTGAAACCAATCGCGCCAATACCGGAGTAAAATATCGCGCGGACTTCATGAATTTTCGCGGCGCGGGCTTGGTGCAATGGGGCGGCTATGATCAGGGCAACGGCATGGCCGGCATGTATCAGGGCCAGATCGGCGGCGACTTCGCCAATCTGTTCGGCGGCGCGCTGTCGCTCGACGCAATCGGGAGTTATGCAAAGGACGCGGTGAGCGTCAGCACCTTCACCGGCTCCTGCGCCGTCCTCAAGTCGGGCTCCTTCGCCGGCCAAACCGGATGCACATCCGGCATCCCGACCTTCTACGACACCGACGACCTGAAAGCGACGTTGTCCAACAACACCGGCCTTATGCTGCTGGGCAAATACAAATGGGGTCAGGTGACGATCTCGGGCGGCTACGAATGGTGGCGGCAGGCCGATCCGAGCGGAACCTATCCAAACGGCTTCGAAACCATCGGCGGCTACAGCGTCCCGGGCACGATCCCTCCGACGGTCAAAAACGCGTCGAAATTGTTACCAACCCAATGGATCGTCTATAACGCTTACCTCAACAACAAGTTCGTCAGCGTTTTCTTCTTCGGCGCCAAATACGCAATCAACCCCCAACTCGACGTGACCGCGGCGTATTATTACCTGGAGCAGAACAACTATTCCACAACTCCCTGCACCGGGACCGGCATTCACACCAGCAGCGGCTCCTGCGCCGGCACGCAGGACGCCATCTCCTTCTTGCTCGATTACCGGCCGGTCAAGCGCGTTGACTTCTACGCCGGAGTGATGGTGTCAAACGTGTACGCTGGTCTCGCGAGTGGTTTCCAGCAGGTTCAGACGATCAATCCGACCGCCGGTCTGCGCGTCAAGTTCTGACCGCATCCGTCGACCAAGGTTGGAAACGCCGGCTCCGGCGCCCTAATAGAATGTCCGCCGGCTGTCCGGCGCAGGACGTTCTAGGGCTCACCGCAGCGGCGCATGGATAATCTGCTCGATCTCGCTGCCGATCCCAGCGCGTGGGCGGGGCTTGCGGCGCTCATGGCCATGGAGGTCGTCCTCGGCCTCGACAATCTGGTCTTCATCGCCCTCCTGTCGAACCGGATCGAGGAAAATCGCCGGCGCCTGGCCCGCGGCCTCGGCCTGTCGCTGGCGCTTCTGTTCCGTCTCATGTTTCTCGCCTCCGCCTCCTGGGTCGTGCGCCTCCGGCAGCCAATCGGCGGTGTGTTCGGGCACGCCTTTTCCGTACGCGATCTGCTGTTGCTGGCTGGCGGGTTGTTCCTGGTCTGGAAGGCGACAACGGAGATCCACCACAAGGTCGATCGGTCCGACGATTCCGACGAGGCGAAGACCGCCTCGCCCCTCAACCTGAGCGCCGGCCTCGTTCAGATTATCGTGATCGACATCATCTTTTCGGTCGACAACATCATCACCGCGGTCGGCATGACCGACCAGTTTCCGATCATGGTGATCGCGGTTGTCGCCGCGATTGCTGTGATGATCGCAGCCTCCGGGCCGCTCGCGGCCTTCATCCAACGCAATCCGACCGTGCTGATGCTGGCTTTGAGCTTCCTGCTCATGATCGGCATGACGCTAATCGCCGATGGCTTCGGGTTCCATATCCAAAGGGGATATATATACGGGGCGATGTTCTTTTCCTCCCTGGTCGAGGCGCTCAATACGCTTGCCAGGCGCAAGGTCAGGCCGATGACGTGACGCTCGCCTCGCTCATCATTTTCGCCGCCGTCTATTTCGTTGCCGTCGCGACGCCGGGACCGGGGGTTGCGCCGCTAATCGCGCGCGTGCTGGGCCAAGGACTGGAAGGCGTCGCCCCGTTTATCGCCGGCTATTTCGTCGCCGACATGATCTGGCTCACGCTCGCTGCGACCGGTCTTTCCGTCGTCGCCAAGGCCTTCGCCGGGGTGTTCGTCGCGATCAAGCTCGCCGGCGCCGCCTATCTTCTCTACCTAGGCTGGAAGATGGCGACTGCGCCCGTCGCCCTCGCCGAGAGCCCACCGGCGGCTTCGCGCGGCTGGCGCGCGTTCCTGGCCTCGCTGTCGCTGACGCTCGGCAATCCCAAGGTCATGGTCTTCTTCCTCTCGATCATGCCGCTGGTCGTCGACTTGAGGACGCTGACCCTCGTAGCGCTCCTCGAGCTTGGCGCGGTTTGCGGGGCAGTGATTTTCTCGACGCTCGCGCTTTATGCTCTTGTCGCCGACCGGGCGCGGGGGTTCCTGAGATCGACGCGAGCGATGAAGTTCGTCCATCGCGCGGCCGGCGGACTGATGGCCGGCGTCGCGGTCGCCGTCGCCACGAGGTAGGAAATGTCGGACCTCTTGGCGATCGGCGAGGCGCTGGTAGAACTCAACCAACCCAAGCAAGGCGCGCCGTTCGTGCAGGGGTTCGGCGGCGACACCTCGAATGCGATGATCGCCGCGGCGCGGCTCGGCGCGGACGCGGCCTATTTCACCGCCGTCGGCGCTGACCGGTTCGGTGAGGCGCTGACCGAGCTCTGGCTCAGCGAAGGCGTTGATGCGAGCCGGATCGTGGTCAACGGAAGCGCCCATACCGGGCTCTATTTCGTCAGCCACGGCGCGCAGGGCCACGAATTCTCCTATATGCGGGCCGGCTCGGCGGCGAGCCGGATCAGCGAAGCCGACCTGCCGGACGGCCGTATCCGCGCGACCAAGATCCTGCACGTCTCCGGCATCAGTCAGGCGATCTCTTCCTCGGCGGCGGACGCGGTCTTCGCGGCGATCGACATCGCACGCGACGCGAAGCGACTCGTCTCCTATGATCCGAACTTCCGGCCGAAACTATGGCCGCTCAGGCGGGCGCGGGCGATCATCCACGAGGCGATGCGGTCGTGCGACATCGCCCTTCCAGGCATGGACGACGGGCAAGCGCTCTCCGGCCGCGGCGACGCCGACGCGATCGTCGATTTTTATCTCAGGCTCGGTGCGCCAGTGGTCGTGCTCAAGCTTGGCAGGGAGGGCGCGATCGCGGCGACGATGAAGCGGCGCGAGCGCATCACCGGCTACTCTGTAGATGCGGTCGACGCGACCGGGGCGGGTGATTGCTTCGACGGCGCCTTTCTGGCCGAATACGTCCAGCGCGGCGATCCGTTCGCCGCAGCGCGGTTCGCCAACGTGGCCGCGGCGCTCTCGACCCGCGGCTATGGCGCGGTCGCGCCGCTGCCGCGTCGGGCCGACGTCGTGGCCGCGATCGCGGCCACGGAAGCGGAGCGGTAGCGGCGGCCCAATTTCTTCCTCGGGACGAGCATGACATCTTCAGGCCTGGCGTTCCACAGGCGCTTTACCGCGCGCGCTTTCGGCGCCAACTTTCGCGTCATGGACCTTGCCGCTTTTCGTGCTTCGCTTTCGCTTGTTTCGCCGCCGTCGAATCTGAGCCCGGCCTTGCGGGCGCTGTGGCTCGACGCACGGGGGGACTGGGACGGGGCGCACGAGGCCGCGCAGGCCGACGAAGGCGGGGGAGGGGACTGGGTGCACGCCTACCTGCACCGCAAGGAGGGCGACGCCGGCAACGCCGCCTATTGGTACCGCCGCGCCCGCAAGCCGGTTTGCAGAGCCTCGCTCGACGAGGAATGGGCGGCGATCGCGAACGCGCTTCTTTTGGCCCAGGGCGGCGAGGCGGCGTAGGTCGGTCCGACCGCATCAGCATCCCTCCTTATCGCTCGCGGGCGACGCCGGCCCCCCTGAGGAGCCTTTCAATGGCCAATCAGGCCTCCTGTGCAGGGAATGACAGGATGGAAGGCCGCCAAGGTGTCGAACGGGCGCAATAGCGCTGGAAGTCGCCTCAGGCGGCCGCCGCTTGGCGTCTCGGCGGCCAACGGCGGACCAACAACAACCCGGGCAGCGCAATCAGCATGAGCACCCAGGCCGGCGGCTCCGGGACCGTTAGGGTGAAGCCATAGGCCACGCCCTGGTACACGGTGAGGGTATGGGTCGCTTCATCGACCGACGAGAGGAGCGTGATCGCGTCGGAGCGACCGTCCGGCCAATTTCCCTCGGGGGAATCGAAGAAGAAGTCGACGCCAAGCGAGATGCCGTCGATCGTATCGTTCTCGAGAGTGGAGCCATATTGGAACGGGTAGATAGGGCCGCAGAACGCGCCTCCCTCCGGCGAGGCGCCGGACGAGGCGGGTACGCAGGTCGCGGGAAAGTACGGGTTGTCGTCATCGGCGTTCTGACTGAGCTCGAACGTATCCAGCGTCTCGATGGGCTGCGGGAGCGCTCCCAACAATGGCGTATAATTGACGACCAGCGCTTGGGTCCATACCAGGGTGCTAAGGAGTTGCGGGGAGCCGCCGCTGAGGGTGAATAGAACTGGGTTCAGCCCGCCCAGTTCGTCGTCGGCGTCTAGGCCGAAGTGAGGGTCGATCGATACATCGACCGTGGCCCCGTCGACGAGCGTCCAATCGTCGCCGTTGGCCTCGTTCCACGCGTCAAAAGCGCTGGTGAAGGTGGCCGGCGCCGACGACCCGGCGACTGTTGGCGAGCCGATGAATTCGCCGGTCGCGCCGACAAGGGAGGTCTCATGAAACCCCGTGTCGGTGCAGTTTGTCCTCATGGCGCCAGTCGATGTGTAGCATATCGGCACCGTCACAGAGGCGCCGATGACCGAGGCTCGCGCCACCCGGGGCCCGAGGACCAGGATTGTCGCCAGCGCAAAAGCCGACCACGTCGATATTCTCATGTTCGTCTCCGCTAGGTTCGACATGCGAACCGAGATTGCCCGGAAGAACGATCACGCTTCGCGTCAACTGGGATTGCCGCCTTGGCAGCTAGTGGCCGAGGCTCACTGTTTCAATGTGCGGCGGTCTCGCCCTCCCCCGGCGGAGGGAGCAAGGAGGCTGAGGCCCTTATAAACCTTCGGCGAAGGCGGCGTTTGCCAGCGCAAGAGCATCGAGCGAACAAAAGGGTCATTCTGCTGTCGAGGATCACGCGGACGTTGCAACTCATCCGTGCGCGTGCACGAGCCAGAGCGAGATTCCGGGGACGTAGGTCACCGCCATCAGCACGGCGAACATCACCAGATAGAACGGCCAGATCTCGCGCATCACGTCTTCGATTTTGACCTTGCCGACCGCGCAGCCGACGAACAGGATCGAGCCGATCGGCGGATGACAGAGGCCGATGCCGAGGTTCAGCATCATGATCATGCCGAAATGGACCGGATCGACGCCGAAGTTGCGCATCACCGGCAACAAGATCGGGGTGCAGATGAGGATCGCCGGGGCCATGTCGAGCAGGCAGCCGAGCACCAGCAAAAGCACGTTGATCAGCATCAGGATCACGTATTTGTTGTGGCTGACGGTCAGGAACGCGGCGGTGATCTTCGCCGGCGCCTGCATCAGCGCCATCACGTAGCCGACCGCGGAAGCAAACGCGATCAGCGTCATCACCATCGACACCGTGCGCAAGGTGCGGTGGACGAGGCCCGGCAGATCGCGCCAGCGAAGGTCGCGGTAGACGAACATGGTGACGAAGAACGCCCATACGCAGGCGACCGCGCCCGCTTCGACCGCAGTGAACACGCCGGCCAGAATCCCGCCGAGGATGATGAGGAGCGTGATCATGCCCCAGAACGCCGATACCGCCATGCCGAGCGCTGCGCGCGGCGCAACCGGTTGGCCAGTCGGGTAGCGGTTGCGATAGGCGATGACGAGACAGAGGACGACGAGCGAGAATCCGAGCAGAAGCCCGGGCATAACCCCTGCGAGGAACAGGCTCAGGATCGAGATCGTGCCGCCGGTGGCGAGGGAATAGATGACCGCGTTATGGCTCGGCGGGATCAGAAGCGCCTGGACCGAGGCGCTCATCGTCACGTTGGTCGAGAAGACCCGCGGATAGCCGGCCTTCTCCATTTGCGGGATCATGACTGAGCCGACCGCGGAAATATCGGCGACGGCGGAGCCGGAGATGCCGGAGAGAAACGTCGTGGCGACGATGTCGACGACTGCCAATCCGCCGCGGAGGCGAAAGACGCCGACGAGCGCGTTGGCGAAGGCGACCAGCCGCCGGGCCATGCCGCCCTCGGCCATGATCGCGCCGGCGAGGACGAAGAAGGGGATGGTCAGGATCGAAAATTTCGAGACGCCGGCCGATACCTGCAGCATGATCGCCTCGGGCGGGATGTCGAGGCTGAAGGCGGCGGCGAGCGCCGCAAGCCCGAGCGCATAGGCGATCGGCACGCCGATCGCGATGCAGCCGAACAGCGCGCCGATGACCACGAGGGCTTCCACGGGCGGCGACGCCGTCTAGTCGAACGGGACGGCGACGCGCCAGGCCGCGGCGGACGCGGGCGGCCGGCCGAGCGCCAGGCGCTCGATAACAAACAGCAGGAGGCAGACGCCGCCGAGCGGGATCGGCAGGTAGGTCAGTCCGACCGACAGAGCCGGGAACTCGGCGATCGACTGGTTCCAG
>Ga0335073_10001352_pt1 | contig 32662 bp, 32 predicted proteins | sample Lox_Sample_22_FD_207093 | JGI IMG/M metagenome (GOLD analysis project Ga0335073, IMG submission 207093) | Soil microbial communities from Loxahatchee National Wildlife Refuge, Florida, United States - Lox_Sample_2.2 | ecosystem: Environmental > Terrestrial > Soil > Wetlands | place: USA... | reverse complement strand
CATGATACACACTCATAAACAAAACGAATATCAAACGAAATCATTAAAACCACAATGGGATTGCGCAACTGGAATCTCCCTCGGCCGGCTTGATGATCCCTGATATGTCCGGTGCTGTCTTAGGTTTGTTCATCCTGGCAGGGCTATGGACGCCCGCGGTAGGTGCCCTCATCGCGGTCGTCGAGTTTTGGGTCATCGTCGCAGGTGGGGGCGATCTCTGGATGTTGATTATGCTCGTCGTCTTTGGCGGCACATTGGCGATGATCGGACCGGGCGCTTGGTCCCTGGACGCTCGGCTCTTCGGAAGAAAGCATATCGGAAGCTGAACACTCGGGCCTCCCTCCCATGCGTCCCCCAAAAGTCTGACAAATAGCCAACCCATAGCACGAAAAACGTTCCTTCGATTTCGGGTTGTGATCGCGTTGCAAAGACTGCATAGTGATCCTCGTAGCTGGACGCTTTTCCCCCTCTGAAAAAGTTCTCGTCAGGCAGCGCCGAGCTCACGAAATTCACAAAGCAACATTTTCGAGTGAATCGCAGGAGCGATCAGGAGGCCGATATGGATCTTATGCTGGCAGGATCTCCTCTAGGACATCACATTGGGTCGACGCCCGAGGTTTGTCGAAGCTTGTCCGCAATTTCACCGTTCGCACCGGTCATTTTCATCGTTGACCCTGACAGGGCTCTGCGGGAATCACTGGAGCGGTTATTGCGATGCGAAGGGTGGCATTCGGAGACCTTTGCATCGGCCGAAGAATTTCTCTCTCATTCCGTCGAACATACGCCTGGTTGCATGATCCTCGATGTTTCTCTTCCAGGCATGAGCGGCCTCGAATTGCAGAAGCGGGTCGCTCGGGAACGACCTGACATATCAGTCATTTTTCTCAGCGAGAACGGCGACATACCAACTACTGTCGAGGCCATGAAGGCGGGAGCCACAGAATTTCTCACGAAGCCTTTTCGGGAAACCGAAATCCTGAGCGCGGTTCGAGAAGCTCTCGAACGGAGTCGTCTTGTTCTGGCGAGAAAGGCGGAGAGACAGGCTCTGCAAGGATGTTATGCCACTCTCTCAATGCGCCAACGACAGGTGATGGCATTGGTGTCTTCCGGGCTGTTAAACAAGCAGGTCGGTGAGGAGCTCGGCATCAGCGAAATCACGGTGAAAGCGCACCGCGGCCAAGTGATGCAGAAGATGAACGCCGCCTCTCTTGCAGATCTAGTAAGGATGGCGGCAAAGCTCGGTCTAACCAAGAACCGCGAACCGATGCTCCGCGAGCATGCGGTTCGCGTAGTCGGCCAGGGTCAATTCGTAGGTCGTTATGCCATTGCATCGTGATTCATAACGCCTCCTAACATGCACCCTGCATGCCGCGCACGGTGTCGTTCCTGGTGGGATTTCTGAATGCCAACCCGGCGATACTAGAGCGATGGAGGCCGGAAGGACTGGACTCAACTTGCGGCGACGCTCACGAGGAACCGATCAAGATGGAATTGAGGCATCTTCGATACTTCACAGCGATCGTGCAGTGGAAAGGGTACCGCGAAGCGTCGCGGCACCTCCATGTTGCGCAGCCATCCATCAGCCAGGCCGTGGCTGATCTCGAGGACGAGCTGGGTGTCAAGTTGTTCTCGCGTGACGGTCGCACCGCGAAGCTCACTGCGGAAGGGCAGGTCTTCTACGAGGAAGCGCTGAAGACCCTTGCTCAGGCGCAACGCTCGATCACCACCGCGCAACGAGCCGCAAAAGGCGAGGTCGGCAGGCTTGGTATCGGCTTCATGGGATTTACGGCATGTCCGTTTCTTTCCGACCTGATCAGCAAGTACAAACGTCGTCATTCCGGGGTAGCGTTGCGGCTGGTCGAAGATGTGCCGAGCGGCCAGGACATCGCCTTTGACCGCGGCGAAATTGATATCGCCTTTACGCGCCCGCTTCCGGCCGACCGCCGTGCGGACTTTCAGACGCGCCTGCTCTTCAGCGAGTCCCTGGTCGCGGCTTTCCCCAAATCCCGCAAACTTCGAACCAAGCAGGTGCGAATCGCGGATCTTGCGAGCGAACGGTTTATTGTCTTCCAGCGGTCGAGTTCGCCGGAGGTGTTTGACACCATCATTCGTGTCTGCAACGACAACGGATTCTCGCCTCGTTTGCAAAATGAATTGAACAATATGAACTCGGTACTCGCCACTGTCGAGGCCGGAGAGGGCGTTGCCATCATTCCGGCGTCAGCTCGTAACCTGCGAGCGGACAACGTTTCGTTCTTCCGCCTGCAGCCAGATGACGTCCGTATCGACTTTATTGCCGCATGGCCAAAGAAGGAACCCTCTGTCGCGCTCAAGTTGTTTCTCCAGCTGCTGGAAGAGGAACTCCCGTCCATCCGTGAGAAAGCCCGTCTCCAATAAGCGTCATAGATAACCGCTGCCTATCAGTTGATCGAAAAATGCGACGCATCAGGATCAACTGCGACGAATCTCTTAATGTGTACGCCAACAACAGGTTGTTTTGATTAAGGAGATGGGCATGGCAAGCAAGGGAACAATCATCGTAACTGGAGCTTCGAAGGGTATCGGCGCCGGGTTGGTGCAGGCGTTTCTCGACCGAGGCTACAACGTGGTGGCGAACTCCCGCAATATCACGAATTCAGGCGCGTTTCGCGCATCCGAGAAGCTCGCGCTCGTGGACGGAAACATTGGAGAAAGCGCAGTCGCAACGAAGATCGTGGAAACTGCGATCACAAAGTTTGGTTCGGTTGATGCGCTGGTGAATAACGCGGGCATCTTCTTTGCCAAGCCATTCACGGAGTTCACCACAGATGACTTTGAGGCTCTTTCCACTGTGAACCTCAAGGGATTTCTTTACGTGACGCAGGAAACGGTGAGGCAGATGCTTGCGCAGAAGAAAGGTGGCAGCGTGGTGAGTATTACTACATCACTGACGGTCAACCCGATCGCCGGTGTGACGGCATCCGTGCCAATGATCACTAAGGGCGGCCTTGAAGCCGTCACCCGCAGTCTGGCGAGCGAGTATGCAAAGGAACGCATTCGCTTCAACGCAGTAGCGCCGGGCATCGTCGACACTCCGATGCATGAGAACGACCCCAAGGATTTTCTGAGGACACTGTCGCCGATGGGTACAATTTCCAGCATTAGCGACATTGTGGAAGCTGTCGTTTACCTCACCGAATCTGGCAACATTACAGGAGAGGTGCTGCACGTGGACGGCGGTGCGCACCAGGGCCGGTGGTGAGCCGCACAAGCCCGCAACCGGCAGGCGCGGAAAGCCGGCTTGCGGCGCTCGGCATCGAGTTGCCTCCTGCGCCCACTCCGCTTGGCGCTTATGTTGAAAGCGTCCAAACGGGCAACTTGCTATATCTCAGTGGGGTTCTCCCCGTCGTCGGGCATGAAGCCAGGTTCATCGGACGGCTGGGCAGGGAGTACGACATCGATCAGGGACGCGAAGCTGCACGGCTTGCAACCTTGAACGTGCTCTCAGCGGTGAGGAATCATCTTGGATCTCTCGATAGAGTGGCCGGGGTCGTCAAGTTGACGACCTATATGGCCGCCGAGCCGGACTTTACCGCGCTGCCGAAGGTGGCAGACGCCTCCTCCGAGCTGCTTCGCGATGTTTTTGGTGAAGACAAGCTTTCAGTACGAATGGTTCTTGGCGTCGCAGGCCTTCCACTCGGAGTCCCGATCGTCGTGGAAGCAGTCTTCGAAGTAGTTGCCTGAAAAGGTAGCAAAACCCGCCTCTTTGTTCGGCAGTCATGATGGTGAAGCATGGAACAAGACTGGTGTTTCGAGGGATTGGAATTGAGAATCCGGTCATCTGGGGCCGCTCTCTGATCAGTGTGTGTTCTAACTTTGTCATGCAGTTTGATCACGGGGTGCTCGGCTTGCGAGCTAACCCGCCTTTGGTGTGGGGTGTGTGGGATAGGACAAACGACAGCGAGACTCACGTCTTGGTCTGCATCACCTCGCGACTGCTGCACATCTCAATCGACAGTGGTGATCTTTGCGGAAGAATGGAATGAACGAGCGTGCGTCCTTTTCCAACTTCGGTTACGAAGAGCAGACGCATCTGGCCGAGCATGAGCTATCGTCGTTCATTAAGGCAGTCACGCGACTGTACGGCCCGGAACAGGCCAAACGTTCGGCAGAAGATTGGCTCGATGAGGCCGAACTGATTGACAGTCCTCCACGATCTGAACCGCGAAATTGGCGGTCGGTCACAGTCGCGGCGTCGGCTCGATTGGCAAGTCAGATGAATGTCAGAGCTGGAGCGGCAGATCTCCAGCTGGTCCAAGACTAATACAAAAGTATCGCGTGGCTCATTTTTAAGCGGTAGGTTCCGACGTGGATTAACGCGCTGAACTCGCGCGACGCGTTCGATCGTCCGCCACTTGCTTATGCAGCCCCACCTCGCATTGTCCATGCGAGGTTTCAGGAATTTCCCCCAAAAGCGAACAAATGGTTTGTGCACTGCACGTTGCCTTCAGGGTCTTGTTCGTCGCGAGCCGATTGGTCTCAGTTTTCTAAATAAACTCTCAGGGCGGCGTGCGGCGACTGAATAATGTCCGATTAGACTTTGTCGTCGCAAGACAAGCGACCAGTGCAAACCAGTCATGAATTTTTCGTCCACTTGTGCCGCAACTCGTCGACGCGGCAAGCATCTTCATAAACGCACGATGGAGGTCAGATCTGTTTATGGCACGCAATTGCACATCAAGCACAGTTCAAAATCATTCATTCTTTCGCGCTGGCCGAGAGCACCGATGGCTGGCGCTCGCTTTTGTTTTGTTGATGACGTTTATCCAACCGGTGGTTCACGGGCAGACGGATACGGCTCGCATCACCGGTTCGGTGGCGGATGCTTCGGGTGCTGCAATTGCGGGCGCCACGGTCACGGTGACCAACCTTGAGCAGGGCACGGTTTATAACAGCGTCTCCGATAACACAGGCAATTTTGTGGTGGCGGCGCTTCCCCGCGGCACTTACAACGTGTCCGTTACAGCAAAAGGATTTGAGGGTCAGAGCGAGGGCGTGACCCTCGATGTCTCGCAGGTTCAGGCGATCAACTTCAAGCTAAGTCCCGGGGAGGTGACGACCTCGGTGACTGTAACCAGTGCGGCGCCGCTTGTGGAAACGTCGACCTCTTCCGAGGGTGAGGTCATTCACGGTCGTCAGGTTACCGAACTGCCGCTGAATGGGAGAAATTTTACGGCGTTGGCCCTATTGTCCCCCGGGGTCACCCGCGGACAATACGGAAGTTCTGCCAGCGGCGTGAACGGGGATGCCGAAACATTTCGCAATCAGGAGAGCGGTGGCGGTGCGGTATCGAGCAACGGTTTGCGGCAGCAGGCCAATAACTACATCCTTGATGGAATCGATAATAATGAAGCGCTGGTCAATACTCTGGTGTTCTTTCCCAACATCGATGCGACCCAGGAGTTTCGAGTGAATACCAGCATCGCTCCCGCGGAGTTCGGCCGCGCGGGAGGTGCAATCGTGCAAACGTCGATCAAATCAGGCACCAACGAGATACACGGATCGGCATTCGAGTTTGCGCGGAGCAGCCTCTTCGATGCCAACCCGAATTATTCATTTTTCGGCGCAGCCCCGCAGCCTGCTTTGCCATTTAAGCGCAATGAGTTCGGTGGATCGGTAGGGTTTCCCATCATTAAGAACAAACTGTTCGTGTTCGGTGATTATCAAGGCTACCGCGAAGACACGCCTCTCAACGCACAATTCGTGACTGTCCCGACGGCCCTGATGCGCACCGGCAATTTCAGAGAATTGACTGATTGGGCCGCGGCCAATCCGGGGCAGTCAACCACGAACAACCCAGCCTGCGCAGGCAGCACGCCCAATGTCGGCGCTATCTACGACCCACTTACTTGTATACCTTTCACCAACAATGTGATTCCTGCTGCGCGCCTGAATTCCGCAGCGGTGAAGTACCTGAAGGCCTATCCGTTACCCAACGTTCCTGGAACGGATGACGGTACACAAAATAACTTCCGCACGATTCGTCGTCAGATTACGCACTATGACACATTCGACACGCGGGTTGACGGATCGATTGGGGCCAAGGATCAGTTGTTTGCTCGATTCGCGTACGACCAGAGTGACTTCGATCGCACCTCGGAGTTCGCGGCTCTGCCCGCCGGGTTTGCCTCAGGAGCCAACAACGCTCACGCGCGAGGCATTGCTGCCGGCGATACCCACATCTTCAGTGCGAACGTACTTAATGAGTTTCGCGCGGGATATAACCGGTATACCTTCACCAACGCGCCGGTGTTCAGCAACATTCCGATTTCGGCCGATCTAGGTATCGTAAATGCCAACCGTAACCCAGAGTTGGGAGGCGGCGCACTCATTGGCGGGTATCAGAATCAGCTTGAATACACTGGCGACTACGGCACATATGCAGTTCCTGAGAATATGTATGAGTTTATCGATGGGCTAACGTTCGCGCATGGGAATCACACGTTCAAATTCGGTGGCAGCGCAATCCGCCGGGACGTTTCATATTTTCGTCCCATCTCCGGGAAAGGGTACTTCCAGATAGGCAACGGCGACTTTACCGGATATGAGGTATCGGAACTGCTCGTTGGTTTCGTCGACAACTACAGTATCGGCGCGCAGAGCGGTTTCTTCGGCACGCGCAATTACGAATGGGGCATGTACGCGCAAGACGACTGGAAGATTTCACCGCGGCTTACGCTGAACCTAGGAGTTCGCTATGACATCATTACGTATCCAACCGAAGAACACAATCGGCAGTCGGATTTGAATGCCACAACCGGAACCATTGAACTTGCTGGTGTGAACGGCGTACCGCGAAGCATCGAAAACAATGACTTTGACAATTTTGCACCGCGTGTTGGATTCTCATACGATCTGTTCGGCACCGGCAAAACGGTTCTTCGCGGTGGATATGGAATCTTCTATTTCCTCGACCGTGGAGGAATTGACAATCAACTCGGCCAGCAGGTTCCATTCGGCGGCAGTGTGGAATATACGGCATCGAGCGGATATCGGATTGCTTTTACCGGGCAGGGGCCTCAGGGCAACAACGATAGTAACCTGGCAACTAGTCCATTACCGCTGCCCGGTTATCCGAATTTCAACCCAAGCAACCCACCTGCGGGCATCAATATCTTTACTACGCACCGCGATAACCAGATCCCGATGGTGCATCAATATAGCCTTCAGATCGAGCAGCAGATTGGACCAAAGACGTTGCTCTCGATTGCCTATGTGGGTAACAAGGCCCAGCATCTCGCCACGGGATATAACTACAACACGACGGCTCTCAATGGTGGACCACAACCACTCCCGAACCTGGGTCAGGTAGTGGCAGAGTTCAATAACGGCTATTCCTATTACAACAGCCTTCAGGTATCGGTCGAACGACGCTACTACCAGGGTCTGACGCTGACAGCGTCCTACACGTGGGCGCATAACATCGACGACAGCGACGGCTACTTAGGGTACTCTGCTGTGAGCCCTCTCTATGTATTCAACACCAGCATCAACAAGGGCAACTCCTCTATCGATCAGCGGAACGTTTTTGTCGCCAGTGCTCTTTATGATCTGCCTTTTGGGCACGGACGGAAATTCGGAAGCAACTGGAATCGGACCATTGATACGGTGTTTGGAGGATGGCAACTCAACACCATTGTGCAGGCCGAGGGCGGTACGCCCTTTTCGGTGACTTACCCGCAGTACGGCGGCAACGTTAGTATCCGAGCAAGCAACAATGGCCCCGTAAAGCTGCCACACAGCATTTCTGGCTACTGGTTCGATCCTACTGGGTTCTACAAGCCCGCCCTCGGGACGGATGGAAACCTGGGCAGGAACGGTATATATGGCCCCGGTCTGGCAACTGGAGATGTTTCAATCTTTAAGAATCTGTCTCTCACGGAGCGTGTCAAAGCTGAACTCCGCGCGGAGGCCTTCAACATCACCAACACCCCGCAGTTCACCAACCCGGATTCGAATGTGGGCGACGGCAACTTCGGACAGATCAATGCCACAAGGCAATACTCTGAACGCCAATTGCAGATGGCGGTTCGCTTCACGTTCTAGCTCTTCCTTGGTTCTCTCAATTGGTGGCCACCGCAGATGCCGTGATGAATTTAAATGGCTGTATCTGCGTGGTCATCACGTGCCTCGGCCTGGGCGTGTTCCATAATGCTTGGAGGTACTTCGACCAAGATGGGATCAATCGCGATGGCCAATCGAGTTTGCCGACTATTAACATTACTCGTGGCGCTGGTGCTGAGTTTCGAACTCCTTGCTCAGCCTGTTTCCCCGCCAGTCATAAGCAGAGTTGATCCTCCAAATTGGTGGCCGGCTCTGCCCGATCCCATGCTGCTGGTCTACGGCCGTAATCTGAACGAGGCAAAATTCGCGGTGACGGGTCGAGGGGTTCGCATGCTTCGATCCCAAACGTCCTCCAACGGTCACTACGCGTTTTTGTGGCTCGTCACAAAGGAAGCCAAGCCACAAAATTTGGAGATTACCGCTTCGAATCCTGCCGGATCAGCCAAAACCGCGTTTGCCTTGAACGCGCGCCGGTCCGCGCAGGGCCGATACCAAGGATTCAAGCCGGCAGACGTCATTTATTTGGTGATGACCGATCGTTTTGCCGACGGAAATCCGAATAATGATGAACCGGAATATGCGCCGGATGCTCCCCGCGGTTGGCATGGTGGAGACTTTACCGGGATCCGGCAGCATCTCGACTATCTGCAGAAACTTGGGGTTACTACGCTATGGACGACGCCGATCCTTTCCAATGGCAGCATGCCCGACTCCTATCACGGCTATGCGGCCATCGATCTCTATGCCGTCGATTCGCATTTTGGCTCGCTGGATGACTACAGGCATCTTGCAGATGACCTGCATTCGCGCGGGATGAAGATCATTTTTGACATCGTTCCCAACCATATTGGAGTCCAGCATCCATGGGTGCTCGATCCGCCAGCGCCGGACTGGTTCCATGGAACCCTGCAACATCATGACCATGTGGATTCGGATTTCTCGGCTTTGGTTGATCCTCACGCGCCGAATGCAGCCAGATTCGATATTACGCATGGCTGGTTCACCGATGGTATGCCTGACCTGAACCAGGAAAATCCGCTGGTGGCCACATATCTTATCCAGAATGCCATATGGTGGATCGAGACTGCGGGACTCGATGGTCTTCGGATTGACACTTTTCCGTACGTTGACCGTGCTTTCTGGAAAGAGTTTCATCGCACGATTCACGAAAGCTATCCCGAGCTGACAACGGTTGGGGAGATATTCAACGGGGATCCGACTATCACGTCCTATTTCGCCGGGGGCGTGAGCCACGATGGAATCGATACGGGACTGGATACGCCGTTCGACTTTCCCACGTATTTTGCTCTTCGCGATGTGCTCGTGCGCGGCAAGCCGATGACCGAGCTACAGTCTTTACTCGCTGAAGATCACCTCTACCCTCATCCCGAGAGGCTGGTGACATTCTTTGGGAACCATGATACGGTTCGCTTTCGCTCCGAGCCTGGCTCCAATCTCGCCAAACTGAAGGTTGCGTTTGCATTGGTGGCCACCTTGCGCGGCACGCCGGAAGTCTACTCCGGAGATGAGATTGCGATGGAAGGCGGCGCGGATCCGGACAATCGTCGCGACTTTCCGGGTGGATTCAAAAGCAGTACGCACGATGCCTTTACGGCAGACGGGCGTACCCCCGAGGAGAACGAGGCATTCAATTGGGCGTCGGCGCTCCTTCACTTGCGAAAGGCTCACGAGGCTTTTGCGAAGGGCGGCCAGCAGGATCTCTTTGCTGATTCCAGCGCTTTCGCATTTCTGCGAGGTGACGATCTGAACCATGGTTGCCTGGGAGCAAAAGGGCCGGAACGAATTCTGATACTCGCCAATGATTCGGTTCAACCCCATCAGATGGAATTAACGACCGCCAGAACAGGCTTGGAGAGTTGTACCGCGTTCACTCCGCTTCTGCCGGCTACCGCTCGAGAAATCAAAGGCACTGCAGACGGGAAACTTAGTATCTCGATCGATCCTGGTGTGACAATCTACGCCGTGCAATAAAGCGAAGGCTGATCAACACAATATGCATCGTTCAACCCTGTGGGACGGATTGCCGTTGCAACCCTAACGTCTGAATGACCAGCTCAGGTACAAAACGCGTCTTATAGTTTGCAAGCACCCAGGATCGGATGGCAAAGCTCTGCTCCGTGTGGCACTTCAAAAGCGAAGGACATTTGGACTCCAAGACTCCTTCATTGGCAAGGAACAACTCCCATGCGGTTGGAATCGGCGACGAACTGCTCTGGACAGGTTGGGAAAGAATGTTTCTCATAATGCGCCTCGGCCTCTTTAGGAATTGAATGGATAAAATCAGCAGGACACGCAAGAATCACCTGCGAATACTTCTACTTTCAGGAATCGTCGTACCAGCGACGCGATCTCGTTAGCTTTCGTATCGAGTGCGAAATGACCTGCGTCGAGTACGTGAACTTCCGCATGGGGCAGATCATTTCGATAACGTTCCGGCTCATTCGGCTCGAACGAGAGATCGTGAATGCCCCAAATGACCATTAGTCGAGGCTGAGTGCTCTTCATCCAGCTTTGCCATTTTGGGTACGACTCGACATTGGTGCGGTAATCGAAGAACAGGTCACTTTGAATCTCGGCCTGGCCGGGTGCATTCAGGAACGCGAATTCGTCCATCCAAAGATCTGGATCGTACAATTCCGTGTTTGGGTCGCTTCCCAGGTGACGTCTTTTTGTTGCCTCAAGTGACAGCAGGTTTTTGCGGAGTGCTTCTTCGTTTGCCTGCCGATCCGCCCAGAAGGCGCGGCGCGCGGCCCAATTGGGTCCCAGACCCTCGTCGTGAGCGACGGCGTCCTGGACGATCAAAGCTTCTACTCGCTCCGGGTGTGCAAGTGCCATCCGAAAGCCGACTGGTCCGCCGTAGTCCTGCATGTAAAGTGTGTACTTCGATAGATTGAGCGTTCGGGTGAAGGCTTCCATCACCTGAGCTAGATTGTCAAACGTGTAATCAAAAGATGTCGGCTCAGGCCAGTTGCTGTGGCCAAATCCTGGATAATCGGGAGCAACAAGATGGTAGTCGTCGGCGAGACGAGTGAGAAGCGGCTGAAACATTCGGGATGAAGAGGGAAGTCCATGAAGAAGGAGAATGGTAGGCGCTTCGGAACGCCCGGCTTCTCTATAAAAAATGGATAGGCCATCGACTACTACTGAGCGATAGAAGACCTGTTGTCCCATGAGAGTGTCCTTCCTTTTTCGGAGCCTTGCAGCGCGAGGAGCATTCATCCGCTCCACCCGAGGTCTCGGGAACTTGAACTCTGAGCGAGCGCCGCGAATGACCGACCATCAATTCGATAATTCCATCACCGCGACTCGCTCTATTAAACCGAAATTGTGGTATCGAAGCTATTGAACAAAGGTATCGATTTCCAGAGTTCATGCAGAGTGGGAACGCGCTTCAAGAGCGGACGTCGTGGCTTCTGGCCAGGTTTAGAGGTCCAACTCAATTGGTGATTCGGGTGTCGCACAGCAGATCAAAGCATTGCCCTGTACCGGCCGGTCCAATGGCTCTGGTGAGTACTGGAGCTGGCCCCCAAGAATGCCACATTCGCACGTGTGACACACGCCTGTCCTGCAGGACCATCGGACAGGGATGTCGCATGCTTCAGCCAATTCGAGGATGCTCTTGAAGCGGTTGTCCCACGGCACCGCAAGGCCGCTCCGCGTAAACGATACCAGGTGTCCGATGCCGAGAGGGTCCGGCGAATGCGGGGGTTTCGATTCGGCCCTGGTTATGCCCGGTTCGATTCGGCCGGTTGATCCGAATACTTCCTGATGTATCGCTTCTTGAGGCACGCCCAAAGAGGTGAGGTCACGATTCATATCGCTCAGGAATGTCGAGGGCCCGCATAGGTAGAAGTCACCTCCGATGGGAATGGCGAGTTCCTTCAGCGTGACGAGGTCCCAGTGCGCTCGAATGTCGTAGTCATCACCGAGCCGGTCAGCTGGACTCGGTTGACTATAGGCGATTGCCGAACGGCTTCCAGGAATCGAGGCCAGTAGTAGTCGTGCTTCCTCGGCAAAGACATGCTCCATCGAGTTCCGTGCGCCATGTATCCACCACACTTCCCGGTGAAACTCCTTTTCCTTGGTTGCGAGAGCATGAAGCATCGAAAGCACCGGGGTGACGCCGATTCCAGCGCTCAATAGAACAACGGGTTGCGTACCCGATCGCAAAATGAAGTCGCCACGCGGAGCGCTGATCTCGAACTTGTCGCCGGTCTGGGTTGAATCCACAAGGAATCGGCTGCCGGGCCCCATTCCGCGCTTAACGCTGATCCGATAGGTGCCCGAATCCGATGCTCCGGAAATGGAATAGCTGTGTACTAAGGGCGCCGCGTTCTTGTCAGGAAGGCAGCGCAGCGCGAGATATTGACCGGGTAAGGCATTGGGAAGAGGGGATCCTTCCAGGTCGGCCAAGACAAGCGATGCCACGTCGCTCGTCTCTCGATGCACTTGAACTGCCTTCGCCCATCGGAAGCCGTTCCATGAAGGCGAAGACGGAATGGATGCGGTGAGTCCCGGGTTGCCGTCGTGAATGCCGTTCTTGTCCGCTTGGAGGAAGCTATTGAATGAGCCCTTCCATCCGGGACTCAAGGCACGGATACGTGTCGCGATTGCTATGCGCTTGAGATCGTGGTTTGCAGAATAGAGCAGGGAATCGATCTCAGCGACTGACATTCCCTCAGGCCCTTCGGCGATCTTTTGAATTTCATCTCCAGCACCAATTTCCCCTTCCGTTATCACGCGGAGATAGAATCCCGGTTTCCGATGCGAAACGAGCAGAGACGCCATTTTAGGATTGTTCATTCGAATTCCCAGTCGATAGCAGGTGACGCGCGGTTGCGTCACTTCGAAGATCGCAGTGCCAATGCTGTACCGGTCTCCGATGCATACCTCGTCGTCGGTCAGGCCGTCGACAGTGAAATTCTCGCCGAACTGCCCGTACTCAAAGTCGTTTCGGCCTAATTCCCGCTCCCAATATCGGTAAGCATCGATTTGGTAGACCATTACCGCGCGCTGTTCGCCGCCATGCCCTGCAAGATCGGCCTGGCCATCGCCGTCCAGGTTTAGTCGTCGAGCAAACACGCGGTGGGAGACCGGACTCTTCCAGATCCCAGTGCGCACAATTTTGCCTTGCCATGCGATCTCGCGTGGAAGGCCGACATTCACGGATAGAAGTTTTGGCATTGGCCCTCCGCAATGCGAATGGTTCCGATTTCGGGAGCGTCAAGTTTTCAAGTCTGCTGCGCGCAGGGAATCGCGTCGCAAGGAAATCGCAGCAGCCCCTTTCCCGCTGAGTTCTCAGGTTTCTCGGCGCACATCCCTACGCGAGATGAGATGTAGAGTCCTGACCAAGGGTTCTTCATTTTCGCCAGGTTGCTTCGTGATCAAGGTTTGTCCACGGGTAACGCAGTCAAATCAGCTTGCGGGTTCCCCCTGCGCCGAAAGCTAGATACGGGGTCAAAACAATACAAAGGTATTGCCAATACCAACGTGTAATTGCTTGGGGTCATTCGCTATGACTAGATTTATGCCTGCGTGCAACGTGAGGTCGTGGATTGCTTGATTCCAATTGAGGGGCCAAAATCAAGCGGCTGGAGTCGGTTCTCGGCATAACAAAGGCAGCGTTGTGTGCAGCCTTCGCTAATCGCAACTCATTGAACCGGACAAACTCTCAATTGCCGGGGCAAAAAGCAGCCAGAAGCGTGGGCTAGTTATATGCGCCGGACGAAAGTCACCGACCCGGGATTTGCGCAGGAGCGGTGATCGATGACCGCTTCAATTTGGCTGAGCACTGGGAGAGGATCTGGGATGCAATTTGGAACCTGGGCAAACGCGATGCTTCTCGGTTTGTCGTTAGGTGCGGGGCTAAGTATGTCTGCCCAGTACGGCGGACCGACTACGCCTGCTCCCTACAACCCGATTGCCCTGGCTGAAGTGACTGGTGCACCGCGAGCGACGGTTCAAGCCGAGCAGAAAAACGATCAAACTCTGCGGCAGAACCCTTTTCTTGGTGGAGTCCCTGCGGGAAAGCCCAGCGCAACACCACTAATGCTTTCCCTGGAAGACGCCGTGGACCTTGGACTCAAACAAAACCTCGGGGGCGTGTTGGCTGCGGATGTCGTTAGCGATGCGCGGGGACAGCGTTGGGAAGCGATGAGCGAACTCCTTCCCAATGTCGTCACCGATACTGGCTTTGGAGTTCATCAAATCGCTCTGAAGGCGCAGATCGGCCTAAACTTCCCCGGAGTGACCCCGATCATCGGGCCATTTGGCTATTTTGACTCTCGAGCCTATTTCAAACAATCCGTTTTCGACTGGGGGGCCATCGAGCGGACGCGATCTTCCAGTGCACAACTCAAGTCAGCAGAGTTCGGTTCCAAAGATGCTCGCGAACTGGTCGTGCTTGCAATTGTCTCCAACTACTTGCTGGCAATAGCTGATCAATCGGAGGTTGAGGCGACTACATCCCAGCGAGATGCGGCGAAGGCCCTTTTCCAGCAGGCCACCGATCAGAAAGCCGCAGGCCTTGCCTCGGCCGTGGACGTTCTACGTTCACAGGTCCAATTGGAATCGCGCGAACAACGACTGATTAGCGCGCAAAATAATCTTGCCAAGGAGAAACTGGTCTTGGCGCGAGCTATCGGACTTCCATTGTCTCAACAGTTCGAGATGACCACTCACGTCTCTTATGGGGAGGTGACGCCTCCGAATGTGGATGAAACGATTCAAAGCGCATACAAGGCCCGCCCTGATTTTCAGAGCCAAGTGAATCGCGTCCGGTCCGCGGAACTCGCGAGAAAGGCCGCTCTTGCGGAGCGCTACCCATCGATCGGTGCGGAGACCGACTACGGTCTCTCCGGGGTCAATCCGGGCACGTCGCATGGTACGGTCGATGCGGCGGCCACTCTCCGGATTCCGATTTTCCAGGGGGGTAGAGTGCACGCAGAAGTCCTCCGGGCCGACGCCTCTCTAGCGGAAGAGAGACAGCGGCTGGAAGATCTACGAGCCGAGATCGACCAGGAGGTACGCGATGCGGATCTGGATCTGGAAGCGACAGCACAGGAGGTGGCTGTCGAGAAGAGTGCGGTCGGTCTTGCGACGCAAACGTTGGAACAATCCCGTGATCGGTTCAGTTCAGGGGTCACTGACAATATCGAAGTGGTTCAGGCCCTGGACGCACTGGCAACCGCGAATGATGCCTACATTGCGAGTCTCTACAGCTACAACGTGGCCAAGATATCTCTAGCGAGAGCAACCGGTGTCGCTGAATCCCGGTATGCAGACTATCTGAAGGGGAACTGAAAATGTCTGAACAGAACCAAGCGACGAATTCGACGGAATCGAGCAAGCCGGAGTCGCAACCGACCGCGGGGAACTCCGCAGGGGACGCATTAGTCTCTGCTTACCCGCAAAGGCGCTCGAAGAGGCGCTGGTTTGCGCTTGGGGCGATCATCGTGCTCGCTGCGGGGGGGATTCTATTGTGGCATTACTTCTCCGGCTTCGAATCGACGGACGACGCCCAGGTAGACGTGCACCTTTACCCCGTGAGCGCTCGTATCTCGGGGTATATCCAGAAAGTGAACGTGGATGACAACCAATGGGTCGAGCAAGGATCCACAATTGTTGAAATTGACCCGAAAGACAATGAAGTCGCCCTGTCAAGAGCACAGGCAACGCTGGCGACATCAGAAGCGACGGCCAAGAGTTTAAACATCGATGTGCCGGTATCTTCTGTCGATACCTCGAGTGAATTGAAGTTCACCTCCTCAGATATTCAGAATGCTGAGGCGGCGATCGAGGCAGCTGAAAAGCAGGCGGCAGCTGCTCATGCGCGCGTTTTGGAGGCACGGGCAGAGCACGTGAAATCGCAGGAAGATGTCACTCGCTACCGCTTGTTGCTCGCAAAGGAAGAGGTGCCGAAGCAAATATACGACCATGCCTATGCTGGTGCCGCGACAGACGCCGCTGCTGTCGCCGCGGCAGAAGCGGACGAAGCCGCAGCTCTGCAAGCCGTTCAAGAGGCGCACAGCCGGCTTGTGGAGGCCCAAGCACATCATGAGAGCGCCCTGGCCGGGCCACAGCGGGTTGCGTCAACACGCGCGAGAGCGCTTTCCGCGCTGGCCGATGTACACCAAAAAGAAGCTGCAGTGGAACAAGCGCAGTTGAACCTTGGATACACGAGAATACCTGCGCCCGTCACCGGCGAGGTAACAAAGAAAGTCGTGGTTGGATTGAATGTCGAACCGGGAGAGCAATTGCTCACGGTGGTTCCGCTCGATGAGGTTTGGGTTACCGCGAACTTCAAAGAAACGCAGCTCAAACATATGCACGTGGGTCAGAAAGCAAAGATTGAACTCGACTCGAACGGCCGCACATACGACGGTCACGTCGACAGCATCGCGGGAGGGACAGGTCCCATCTTCAGCCTGCTGCCTCCCGAAAATGCAACCGGGAACTACGTCAAGATCGTCCAACGGGTTCCGGTCAAGATCGTTCTCGAACCAGGCGAGAATCGAGATCACCAGCTTCGACCGGGCGAGAACGTCGAAGCGAAGGTATACCTGCGATGAGTGCGGCTGCCGCCAGTTTACCTGCGCCGCAAGACCTCGCCAGCCCGAGCATAAACCCGTGGTTCATCGGCGTTACCGTTTCCATGGCGGCATTCCTCGAGGTCCTGGACACCAGCGTGGCGAACGTTGCGCTGCCCTATATCGCTGGAGATTTGGGCGCTAGCTACGATGATAGTACGTGGGTCCTGACCTCTTACCTTGCGGCGAATGCGATTGTGCTTCCGGTAAGCGGATGGCTCGCGGAGGTGTTTGGCCGCAAGCGGTATTTCATCATCTCGCTCATTGTCTTCACGGCAAGTTCGATGTTGTGTGGTTTCGCCCCCAATCTCCCGCTTCTGTTGCTGTTTCGCGCACTTCAGGGTGTTGGGGGCGGTGGACTCCAGCCGATGGCGCAGGCAATCCTAAACGATACATTTCCTCCGCAGCAACGTGGCGCAGCCTTTGCACTTTACGGCATCAGCGCCGTCCTTGCTCCGACGGTAGGTCCGATGCTCGGCGGGTGGATCACCGATAACTACTCCTGGCGTTGGATTTTCTTCATCAAGCTGCCGGTGGCGCTCCTCACACTTTACTTGACCTATGCGCTTGTGCGCGAGAAACCGGCCGCGGGACGGGTCAAGAATGGCGGCATTCGCGTGGACTACATTGGAATATCCCTGCTAACGCTGGGGGTGGGTTCGCTCCAAGTGGTTTTGGACAAGGGACAGGAAGATGATTGGTTCGGATCACATTTCATCACGGCCCTCGCGATAACAGCAACCATCTGCCTTGTCTCGCTGGTTCTTTGGGAGTGGTACCGCAAGGAGCCCATCATCGATGTCCGCATGTTCAAGAGCTTCAACTTCGCGGCAGCGAATTTGATGATGTTCATGATGGGCTTCATGCTCTTCAGCACGCTGGTGCTGATCCCGGAATTTCTGCAGACGCTGATGGGCTACACAGCGGAGCTTGCCGGTCTCGCACTGTTTGGCGGCGGAGTTGTCTTGCTGGCGATGATGCCCATCGTGGGCCGCCTTACATCAAAGATTCAGGCCAGATGGCTAATCGCGACCGGATGGCTGTGTCTGGCGATCGGACTTTTCTATTGCGCACACCAAATAGACTTATTCGTCAGCTTCAGCTTCTCGACATGGCTGCGCATTGCCCAGGTAATTGGAATTGGATTCCTTTTTGTCCCCATCACGGCAGCGGGCTACATCGGAGTTCCTTCTGAGAAAGGTGACAGTGTCTCCGGAATCATCAATTTCATGCGCAACATCGGAGGGAGCATTGGAACTTCAGTCGTAACTACGATGATTGCGCGACGGGCTCAATATCACCAGCAAATCCTTGTCGGGCACTTCATTCCCGATTCCCCTGCATATCGCGCGACGCTCCACGCACTTACTTTGAAGATTGAGCACTCGGGCCTTCGCGGGGCTGATGCCCACGACCAGGCGATTGCCCGATTCTACGGCCTGGTGCATCAACAAGGGGGCGCACTGTCTTATATGGACATTTTTTGGGTCTTGGGGACGCTCTGTTCCATCATGTTTGTTCTCGCGTTCTTCTTGAAGAAGAACGATCCAGGAGCAGGCGGAGATGTCGCGGTGGGTTGAGGAAGGCAGGCCACAATGATTCGAGCCGTCACTATTGAGCGCGAGTTCGGCTGCGGAGGCTCCGAGGTTGCCGGTTTGGTTGCCAATTACCTTGGATGGCGTCTTTGGGATGGAGAGCTGACGAACGAGATCGCACGGCTCACCAAATGCACACCACAGGCCGTGGAAAAGAGAGAATGGCGGATCGATGGTCCTGCATACCAGGTCCTTCAGGACTTTCTTCGAGGCGCATTTGAGGGTGGTTTGCCGCCCTCTGACCGCCTCCATTTGCTCGATGCGCGTCGAATTGCGGCGGTTTCCGAATCGGCGGTTCAAACCGCATTTTCCAGTGGCGCCTCAGTAATTGTTGGGCGGGGATCGCAGTACTTTCTCCGAAATCGGCCGGATGTCTTCCGCGTGTTTCTGTATGGATCTCGCGATCTCAAGATTGGCAGACTGATATCCAAGGGCATACCTGAGGAGCAAGCCATCAAAGAGGTTGATACTACCGACAAGTCACGGGCTGCATTCATCAGTCGCAATCTCGGGCTGAAGTGGCCCGAACGCCACCTCTATCATGCAATGTTCAACACAGATATAGGAGAGTCTTGTGCGGCGGCGATGCTTGTTCAGTGCCTGCAGAAGTTTGACGCGACACACGAACTGTCTACGCACCGGAAGGGAGCTTAGAATCCGGATCCGCATGAATCCTTCGGCTAGCCACTGTTCGGTTTCCCTAATTCGAGTGGGTCCGCCCACGGAAGCCATACCTGGAAGCGGGTGTCACCCGGCTTTGAGTTCACCTGAATGTTGCCGCCGTGCTTTCTGACAATTGTCATGGCGGTATTGAGCCCAAGGCCAGTCCCTTCGCCGACGCCTTTTGTTGTAAAAAAGGGATCGAAGATGTGAGGCTCAATTTCGGGGGGGATTCCAGGGCCATCGTCGCCGAACTCGACCACAACATACTTGTCTTCTCGGAATGTGCGGAGCCGAAGTTGTCCCTGACCGAGCATGGCTTCGGAGGCATTCTCGATAATGTTTGTCCAAACCTGATTCAGTTCCGTTGCGGCCGCGTTCACAAGAAGAGGAACTAGCTGATAGTCGCGCTGTACGCTGATTCCTGGCTGCAAAATGTGGTTCAGGGTGGTCAGGGTGGCTTCGAGATTCCGAACAACGTCAACGCTCTGCACCGGTGCCCGATCCATGTTGGTATATTGCTTAACCGCCTGAATCAGGCCCGAGATTCGTGATGTTGTGTTTTCAATTGTGCTGAGAAGGACCGCTATTTCTGCGGAGGCTGCAATTCGCGTCATGACAGACTGAGCCGCATCTGAGTCGAGGTTTATCAACAGCGACGCGAGGCTTTCCGCATTCAACCCGCATCTCGCTAACGGCCCGGAAAACTCCCAGGGATCTGCGATGCCGTGGTACCGCAAAATCGCTTCGAGTTTTTCTTCAAGATCGCTTAGAGCGAGTCCGTCCAAACTGCTCACAGCAGATTCCAGGAGCAAGCTTTCGATTTGTTCAATCCTGATCTTCCGAGAGTCGGCAAGCGTCAGCCGCCACAACGCGGAGTTTGCGCGCCGCAGTTTTGCCAGACTCTCTTGCATCTGCCTTGACGCGCGTTTAGCGGCGGACGCAGGATTATTCAGCCCATGTGCGAGGCCCGCGGACAGTTTGCCCAATGAAATCAGTCGATCGCGTTGCTGCTCGATTCGGGTGCCTTCACGGATTCGGTCCGACATCATTGCGACGAGTCTTGTCGTCAATTCCGGCATCTTCTGGATCAATTCCGAATGCCGCGCAGATGGAAACTTGAGCAGGTGACCCGCTGTCAGCGCCCGCCCAGTCACAGTGAAGCGCTTCATTCTTGAGAACGGGAATACTCCGCTGACCTCGCCGGCTTGCGCAGGAAGCGAGACCGTGTCGCCGCCAAAGTCACCCATCCACTGGAAGAGGCCTTCGAGGAAGATGATCATCCAGTCTGCCGGATCGCCCTGTCGAACGAAAGCTTCTCCTGGCCTGAGGCGTACCTCTTCAACACAGGAAAGAAACCAGGAAATCTGGTCGTCCGGCAAGTCAGAAAACGGTGGGACACTTCGCAATTGAATTGAGCTAATCATTCTTGAAAGCCATCGCTTAGATTGCTGTCCGTCTGTGGCAGTTCCCAAAAAAAGTATAGCGAGGTGTTCCTTGCCGGCGTGTCGACCTCCGAAGGGTCACACATGCCGTGCTTCGTTCCGATCCATACGAACGTATCGACAATACCTTTGTCCAATGGTCTCGGCTGCATCTCTATGGCGTAATTACACCTATAGATTCGAGTGTAGGTGGCACCGAGCAGTGATCGAGGAGGTAATCGATGAGCGAGCTGGTGGCGAATGTGGAATCCGATATTCCAAGCCTGGGCATTGCCTGGTTTCACAATCATCCTGGTCTGAAGAGCGACGATTCCGAGCGAGATATAGAGATCGTCAAGGCCGCCCGAGCCGGGTCGTCCGCTGCTTTCGACGAATTGCAGAAAAAGTACTCGCGTCGACTCTTCTCGACCATCCTGCGTGTGACAAAACATAAAGAGGATGCGGAGGATGCTCTCCAGGAGACGTTTCTTCGGGCCTTTCTCGCACTCTCGCAGTTTGAATTCAGATCAAGCGTGTACTCGTGGTTGACCCGCATTGCTCTCAACTCTGCCCTGATCATCCTCCGCAAACGGCGAACTCGTCGCGAGGCAGACTGGGCGTATCCCATGGACGGTCAGGAAGATTATTGTCAGCCGGAGATAGAGGATGCGAGTCCCAATCCGGAACAGCTCTGTGAACTGCGCCAGAGGTGCAGTCGTCTGATTAACGGAATCCAGAGACTTCAACCACAACTGCGCGCTCCGATTGAGATTCAAGTGACCGGTGAGCGCTCTATGAAAGAGATTGCCAAGGAGCTAAACATTTCATTGCCTGCGGTGAAGGCTAGGCTACATCGGGCGCGCGCGCGTCTTGCACGACGCATTCCGGTCAGGGATGCCATGTGGAGACGGGTCATCCAATAATGCAAATCCGTCACAGATTCTCAACGAGCAAGAAGCTTTGCAGAGCGCGATGAAGTTTCTCACGAAAACGCGGCTGGCCTCCGCGCGCCGGATGGTCGATGATTCCATCGTTAATCACACGGAAGCCTGCCCGCAGTAAGGGCGGCGCGCACGCGGAATAGGTCACCGCGCCAATCAACACGATGGCGGTGCTTCTGCAGACTGCGAACTCTTTCAATCGCACGAGCAGGCGAGGCACGGATGCCCGCAACAGAGAGAGCTTCTGGGATGATGATGCGCCGTCCGGCATTGGGTCCTCGCTCGCGTCGATGAGGAAATATCCTTCGCGCATGAAGCGCACAAGGAGTTCGGATTTCCGCTTGCGTATTCCTTCAGCGGAATTCCCTGGCTCGAATGCTTCTGCTGTGAATCCAACAGTCCTGCCGTAAAGCGTCTTCATCGTTTCGAGAAAGAGGGTGTCACCGCCTTTTAGATCCTCAAAGTAGAAGAGACGGTTGAAGCGAAAAGCAGGCGGCGCCTCAGCGATGAACAGTACGCGGATAACCTCGGGCTTGTATCGAAGAGTAGCTTCGGCGAAAGCTGCTTTGGATGCCCTCTTGCCATTCTGTTTGACTTCCTGCCGAGCGCCGGTCAGTTTCATATCATTTCAGGTGGGTTATTCTTGTTTTGGTTTCGAGCTGCAGATGATCGCTGGCGATCAGAAATCGCAATGGTAGGTCCGCAGCCTTTTGAAGTCCGATCCTTGGCGTAACGTCGATGCGTGACGGATGATAGCCATCATCAACTATGTGTAATGTTGAACCTCGACGAGTCATGTCCACTCCGTTGTGTAGCTCACGCGCGATTCCCAACGCCTGGCACAGTCGACCTGGACCCCCGCTGATGCGAGAGGCGCCCGACGCATCGGGCACGCCTCTTAGTCTGGCCATCGTCTTCACCCCTTCGAGAGGTTCGATGGCGCGAAAGAGCACGCCGCCGGGTATCCCGACGGGCTGACAGGAGGCATTCAGGCAGTAGTACATTCCGTACACAAAGTAGACATAGGCGACACCTGGCGGTCCAAACAGGACTTTATTACGCTCCGTCTGGCCAATGAAGGCGTGGGAAGCTGGGTCGTCGAGACCCAGGTAGGCTTCAACTTCAAGTATCCGGCCGCTTAGCCATGCCCCCTTGTACTTGCGTCGAAGTACCTTTCCCAATAGTTCACGAGCGACGGCCTCGGGAGAGCGATCAAAGAACGCTCTTCCCAACTGCTGCCCGCGGCTCGTGCGCAGCTTAGGAGCAGCGTCTGATCCTGTGTGATCCCTTGCCAAAGTAATCACTCTCTGGATTTCTTGCCGATCCGGCTCTGTGGATTGATTAGATTCTCTCCTTGGATTCCGCAGGTTTTGCCGATGTGGAGCTCTTGTTCCAGCCGTGGAATGAGGAATAATCACCCGCGTTCCATGCGTCGCGCAGACCCGGGGCGCTCAAGTCCCAGTCGGGCCTGATGTCTCGTGTCACGGCGCGCAAATCGTGCCACAGTTCCGTAATTGTGGGACGGCCCCAAAACCAATAGCCGTTGTAGACACTGTGAACGACGAGTCCCGGCTTCAGGACGAAAGTATGAGGAATCATTGGATCGTGCTCAGGATCGGTGTACTCCTGAATGTCGAGGTCCTTTTGTACCCTCCGCTCGGGATCGGAGAGGAACGTCCACTGTGCTCCGACGGACGCGCGAAACTCTTGCAGTGTGTGATGGTCGTCGGTGGCGATGGTAGCAATCTGGGCGTAGCCCACCGCGATTTTCGGATAGAACGAGGCCAACTCCATATGCTGCTGATGTTCCTTTGGACAGTAATGACCGCGCGCCAAGGTGAGAATCAACGGGTCATCTCCCTGCAACGTGCTGAGCTTCCGCAGAGTGTTGGTGTGATCTGGCAACTGATAGTCGGGGAAAGACTTTCCAGGAAAAATATCAGAGCGCATTTGCAACTCCTCTTATTAATTTAGATGCTTAGGGGACATAATCTATACCTGCCACCCGCCGAGCCTCAATCCCAGTGAAGAATCCGTTACTCATCTAAGCAAAGGGACTTGAGAGAGAACAATCAGACCAAGGTATCGACGATACGTTGGTACATGCGGATGAGCGTGCGGTGTTCGGAATGAATTGCATAGGGGATGCGCGGTTAGCTCGGCCGGCAATCCGCTTAGCGCGATCGGCTTCAACTTCAATAGGTAATTCTCAACCTAGCGTAATGCCTCGGATGCCATGTCGGGCATCCAGGAAAGACCGAAGCGATTGCTTATTCGGACCGAGCAGACGGGTGAATTTGTACGTTTGGCGGTCGAAGATTCTGGAGTTGGCTTTGATTCTGCAATTGCCGACCGGATGTTTGACTCGTTTTATACCACTAAGCCTGACGGTATGGGGATTGGGCTCTCCGTTTGCCGTTCGATGATCGAAGCATCATGGCCGGCTATGGGCCACAGCTGATCAGTATCACGCGTCTACATTCGTATTTGCGATTCCCTGAAGCGCAATGAATCGTGTATTGGAACTTGGCGATCAAGTGGAATGAGCAAGAGATACCGATACTTAAGTACAATAGGCGATCGACGCCGCATCCGTAATAATGTTGTTGCTTGAATTGGGTCGGCAAGAAGAGGTATCACGAAAACCTACTCAGCCGCGTTGTTGATGTGCAGCCCGGACAGGAAAACATTAGACAGATCCGGGCGCATCGACTTCCTCAGACAACGCTGTTGGAACAGAGATGTTCTCTTCGTTGTGTTTGAATTCCGCATCGGTTGCGGCTGAGGGTTTCCTGATGAAGGCTCAATTGCTTATATCGGTGGTCGACGATGATCAGTCAGTTCGCGAGTCGTTGCCCGACTTGTTGCATGAACTGGGTTTCGCGGCTCGAACGTTCTCTTCGGCAGAGGAATTTCTAGGGTCCGACGCTGCTGCGCATTCGAGTTGCCTCATCCTTGATGTTGCAATGCCAGCGATGTCCGGGCCTGAGCTCTTACGTGAACTTCGCCGGCGCAACCTGAAAAGTCCGGTTCTCTTCATTACGGCCCACAGAGACGAAGCCGAGCGATCTCGAATGATCCAAGACGGTGCAAGCGAATGCTTGTTTAAGCCATTCAGTGACACTGATTTGTCGGAAGCGTTGAATAAGGCTCTGAGCGGCAAGTAGATATTGTTGATAATGGCAGGGAACCATGATGACTGCAATAAGCGGAATCTGCTGTGAAGAGAGAACTTCCCCCGTGCCGAATGCCTCACCAGTTGTCTTCGTTGTAGATGACGATATCTCCGTGAGAGAATCGCTGGAACTTCTGATTCAACATGAGGGGTGGCGTGTAGAGACATTCAGCTCGGCCGAAGCATTCCTCAATCGTCCCCTCGAACTTGCTCCAGGCTGCGTGGTTCTCGATATTTCGATGCCGGGGTTGAATGGGCTCGAACTTCAGAAGAGGCTTGCGGTAGAACGGCCTGGAATACCGATTATCTTTGTCACTGGTCATGGTGACATCCGAAAAACTGTGCAGGCAATGAAGGCAGGAGCGGTTGAGTTTCTGACCAAGCCATTTAGTGACAGCACCCTCCTTTCTGCGATCAGTGGTGCCATCGAGCGCAGCAAGACGCTGATCGGCCGGGACACGGAGATCCGCACTCTCAAAGAGCGGTATGCACGTCTCAGCCCGCGAGAACGCGAGGTGATGGCTTTGGTGGTCGTTGGCTTACCCAACAAACAGGTCGCCTCCGAACTCGGGATAAGTGAGATAACTGTAAAAGCACACCGGGGAAGTATGATGCGAAAAATGAAAGCGGACTCTCTGCCCGAATTGGTCAAACAAGCTGGACGCCTTCGTCTGCCCCGGCCAAAGCCGGCAATGTAAACGTTGCCGTCCCAGAGAATCTTGGCAGAAAGCATCGATCCTAACCGGGGATCATGAGAGGTGATGTGAGCGGAACTGATGCAACTCTCATCCCGGGATATGCCTACGGAAACGCGAGTCTCAGGCCGTCTCCGGTAACCGTAGCGGAACTCGAGCTATTGAAGCTGACGGTCGGGTGGACGCCTGATGATGAAGTTGCCCTTCGCCTCGCAGGACATGTGCTCGAGGGTCAAACCAAGAAGATCGTGGATCATTGGCGTCGACAGATTATAGGTAACATTCCGCACTTGGCGCGGCATTCGAAAACACCCGATGGGATGCCGTTGCCGGAATATTCTCAACGAAGCGGTGCTCGCTTTGAGCAATGGATTCTGGATACCTGCCTGCGTCAATACGATCAAGATTGGTTGAACTATCAGAACGAGATCGCACTCCGGCATATGGTGCCAGGCAAGAACAAGACTGACGGAGTTCAATCGACGCCATTCGTTCCCCTCCGCGACATCGTCGCTTTCATTCCAGTCATGAATGAGACCATCAGGTCCTATCTAGCGGCAAAGGGTCACCGGGCGATTGAGGTTGAACGAATGCATGTGGCATGGTGCAAGTCTGTGCAACTCCAAGTTGCCTTGTGGTTACGGCCGTATTCGGACTCTGGCGTCTTGAGGAGCCAGTGGTAAGGCTACAGCTGGCGTTGGCGATCGGGATAGTTCGTCGGCCACCCGCACTGCAGTCCAAGAATCAGCTCCTCAGTTTTCATTGGGTTGGCTGATTTCGTAGCTCTCTATCAGCGGTTCCCAGGGGGCCGAAACAGGTTGGATGGATACGAGGAGATCGTGTGAGCTGAAGATCCAGACGCCAAATTCGTTTACATTGTCAGCTCTCATCGCCTTTATAGGCTGGTTGCGCATGCATCACCTCCTGAAATGCCCTTAGCAATTCGTGTTTCTGTATGGGGCAGAACCCACACTGATCATTGAGCCAGATCTGAGTGACGAATGCCATCGCACTAAGGCATGTTCGACACCTTGGTATAGGAGGTGGCGCGGTCGATTTCCCTTACTTAAGTTCGATCGAGCAACATCAGCAGAAAAACGGAAGGGAGGTAAATGATCGAGGCGAGCAGCAACTGGCGCGCGACCACATTCGATCGAAAAAAAGCCAGCCGAGCTGCACAACAGAAGAAGGACAAACCGAGTAGTGCGGCTCCGGCAATATATATTGGTCCTTCATCGCCGAGAAGTGCTGGGATCAAACTGATCGAGACCAGGAGCAGGGAAGGGATAATGCTTTGAAATGCGACAAAGCTTTGTCTGGTCGCGCTTCGCGGAAGCACCTGATAGCCCGCGCGATCATAATCCTCGCGGTACATCCAGGCGATCGCCATGAAGTGTGGAAACTGCCAGAGGAAGAGCATCGAATAAAGTATCCAGGCTTGAAAATTCAAGTGGCCTGATGCAGCAGCCCAACCAATCAGCGGAGGGGCGGCTCCAGGCAAGGCGCCAACCAATGTGCACAGGGGCGTCATTCGCTTGAGCGGCGTATAAATCGCCAAATAGCTGACGAGTGTGAGTCCGGCGATCAGACTGGATAGTACGTTAACCAAGAGGGCAAGATAAGCAGCACCCACGACTGACAGCAGAATCCCAAACCACAGAGCGCGAACGGTGGAGATGCGGCCGGCAACCAGAGGCCTCCGCGATGTCCGGCGCATCTGAGAATCGAATCGACGTTCGATGACCTGGTTGAGCACCCCGGCGCCACCAGCGATCAGCAATGTCCCGAGCAAGACATGAAAAAGACGAGCATAGGGAAAGTCCGGAGAATAAGCAGGACGCGCCAGGCAGAACCCCGCGAACACCGCGATCGCAACTAGAAAATTTACATCGGGTTTCGTTAAGGCCCAGTACTTGGCGAGGAAACGAAGATGGTCTTTCCTGTGTGCTTCCAGTCTTTTCGACAAGGAGATTGACGCTACAGCTTCGGTTTCCATCGTTACACAGCCTCTCGGTTAACGTGCGGTATTCGGGCAGGCGTCGCGATAGGCAAATGGGGTGCCGTAAGGTCGTGACCTGATATCGGAGGGGAGGAAAGAATTTGCATAACCAACCCAAAAACGGGGAGCAAGAATACCGTTGATCCGCATACCCACATAAAGGCTCCGGCTGCAATCTGATCGTTGAGCGCGCTCAGGCCGAAAGGACGTGGGATGACAGCGTAGCTTGGGTACAGCAGGCGGCCGGAAAAGCACAGAAAAGCTGAAACACATGTGTTTATCACGTCGGCAAGCAACAAATAGGGAATCAAAACCCAACGCGATTGCAATGGGCGGCCCGGCCACGGCTGAATGATGGGCCACCAGAACATCAGGTTTGTGAAGAAAAAGCAGGCATGCTCGATGTTGTGCCAATTCTCGGAGGCAAGCGCAAACTCGTAGGCACGCGGAATGTGCCAGCCGATGTACGACGCATTCATGGCGAGCCACGCCACAAGAGGTTGCGTAAGAAAGCGGCCGGCGACGTGAAATATGCGCGAGACAAAGAGCGGTCTGAGCACGCGAACGAGCCACCGGGGCAGGCCGCGCAGCATTGGAACAACCGGCGCTCCGAGGACGATGAGTGGCGGCGCGATGGACATGAGCACATAGTGCTGTACCATGTGCATGAAGAGAAGCGACTCACTGAAAGTATCGAGCGGCGAAGCGACGGCGACGAACAGCGCAAGGGTGCCGCAAAGGAATGCGGTCAGGCGGCCGACGCCGAATTGCCCGCGCCGTGTGCGACGAATCCGCGCCCATCCCCGGACGTAAATCATCGCCGAGAGCGCGAGCGCAGTGGTCACGATCCAGGGAATGTCCCAGCGGGTGAAGAGGTCTGCGATTGTCGTTGAGTCAGTCATGGAACAGTCACGGTGCCGGTTACAGTGCCGATCATGGTGTAGAGCCTTAACGTGTCGACGGGCTGTTTGCCTCTCCTGTGCTGCGCGTAGTCGCTTGCGATACATCGACAGTGCGCCGCGAGGCGTCGTACGCCGGCGGCTCATTGGCGGGATGCAATGTTTCAAGGAAGCTGACGAGAGCTTCAATCTCGGACGGAGAAAGATTCTTGCCATAGGCGGGCATGTTGCCGCCGCCGGTCACGACCTTGAAGCGCAGTTGATCTATGGTGAGACGTGTCGCGACCTCATCGAGGGTGGGACCGCGCTCGCCGCCTGACCCGCCAACGGAGTGGCAGTTTCGGCATTGCTTGGCCTGGAAGATTACAGCGCCCTGACGCACGAGTGGTGTCGCGTTATGGATGCGATTGGCGGGAAGCGGATCGCCGCTCCACGCGCTCATATGCGGGCTCCATGGGGTTGTGGTTCCCAAATGCGTAAGCACGCCCCACGAGACGGCCATGGTTGAAATCACCAGCACAGCGACCGGGCGCCGATGCCAACTCTTCTCGCCCTCGGCAGCAATGAGAGGAAGCGCTAGCAGAATTGCAATCGCAACAAGGGGAACAATGAGAAGAAACGGCGTCTCCATTTGCGGTGGCAGATAAGAGAGGATCGTGTATATCCACAGAAAGAAGAAATCGGGTTTCGGAACTGTCTGAATGATCGAGGGGTCGGGCTGTCCACCGGGTCCAAATGGTCCGAACACCACGGCGCATACCGCGACGGAGGCGAGAATCGCGCCGGAGAATACGAGATCCTTCCAGAACGCGCCCGGAACAAACGGAATTCCATCCGTTTGCGAAAGGCGGTGGTATTCCTCCACATAAGTTTCGCGCCGGACAACACGGCCTGGCATGGGCCAATCGTTTACGCCAAGCTTCAATACCATCCACACGTGCAGGAAAACAAACAACAGCATCGTCCCGGGAATGACAAAAACGTGCAGTGCGAAGAAGCGCGAAAGGGTTGCGCCAGCGATAATCGGTCCGCCGAGCAACAGGTGTACTGCGCCGCCGCCGATGAACGGTACGCGGCTGACAATGGATGCGCCGATGCCGAGCCCCCAGTAGGCGTCCTGATCGAAGCGCAGAACCTGGCCAGTGAATGCCATGCCCAGGGTCATGAGCAGAAGAAAGACGCCGAGAATCCACGTAAGCTCGCGCGGGAATTTGTACGCGCCGAAGAGAAAGACCTGCGCCATGTGGATGAGAACGATGGCGACCATGAAATTCGATCCCCATCCATGCATTGCGCGCAGAAACCAGCCAAGCGGGATCTGGTGATTCAGAACGTTCAGGCTTCTCCAGGCCTCCCCTGCCGCGGGAACGTAGACCAATGCCAACAAAATGCCGGTGAAGATCTGGAGGAAAAGCAATGTGAACGCCGCACTTCCGAAGACGTACCACCAGCTTGCAGTCTGCCGCGGAACCTGGTGGAGCACGGCGTCCTTGACCGGGCCTTCGAGTTGAAGGCGTTGCTCAAGCCACGCGTAGAGACCCAATGCGGTCTGCTTTATCCGCTGCATTTGCAGCCTCCCGGTTTGGTGGAGATGGTGACAAGCTTAGCGGTGTTAGAGAGAGTAGGCATTTGGCCGGCGTCAATGCGCAACTCTCCGGACGCGATTTGCCAGTCGTAAGTAAACAGTCCGCGCTCAGGCGGACCGGAAGCGCGCGAGCCGTCAGCGTAGTAGACGCCGCCGTGGCAGGGGCACATAAAGAGCTGCGACTGCGGGAACCAGCGCACGGGGCAGCCCAGATGAGCGCAGTTAATGGCGAAGACCTTGAACTGACTGGCGCTTTCGCGCCGCACGTAGCAGGCGATGTTATCCGTCTCGCCGTCCCATGGGTTTCCAGATGGATTCTTATAGTGCGCGAGGCGCGTTTCTCCAGTGGGAAACGCATCGATAGGGCCGAGCGAGATCCAGGAGTTGAAGCTCGCGTCCTTCCTCCATGGAGCGAGCAGATAGCGGAAGACAGGAACGGCGAGAGCGAGGCCGACGACGCTGTTGAGCGCGATGCCGGCTTTGAAGAGCAGCCACCGACGCGACACAGTGCGTGGCTCGCCAGATCCGGGGACGATGGGCGGTATTGGCTGCGGGTTTGCAGAAGGGGCTTCCGTGGTCAGGGCATCGTTGTTCATGTTTTTCATCTCCCCGGTTGTGTACTGGGAGCCGATTGATTGGCAGTGTCGTTCGCTGCTAGGGTGGGATTACGCAGGCTTGCAAGATAGGCGACAATGTCGTTGACGTCCTGCGCGGAAAGCGGGGGTGCAGTTTTTCCGTCTGGTCCGAGATGTCTCCAGTCGGGTTGCCCGATGTCTGGACGGCCGGCAATGATGATGCTGCGCAACGCCTGGTCGGCGACAACGGCCAGGTAGTCGGAGCTGGTGATCTGCTGCGGCGACGCGGCGTGACAAGAAATGCATCGGGACTGGTAGCTCTGCTCACCATTGTGTGCGTCGCCTTTTTGCTCCTGGGCGTAGGGCGGCGGCATTGCTCCGGCAAAAGCATCAGGCCGCGACCAGAGCTTGCGCATTCCGGCGATAAGCACGTTTACTTGCGCATCGGTTAACATCCCGCCGGCAGCTTGGGCGAAAGCCGGCATCTCGGTTCCAGGCATTCCGCTGGAAATCCATTTGCGCAGCGTTGCATCGTCGACGAGGGCTTGGTATTCAGAGTTGGCGAGATCGAGTGCCGGACCGTTTTGCCCGTTGGCTCCGTGGCAGGCGGTGCAATTCTGACTGTAGAGGGTGGCGAAGTCCATAACTTCATCGGGGCGCGTGATTGGACTCCCCGGATAACCAGGTGAGTGCTTGCAGCCCACGAGCAGCACGGCGAGCGAGACCAGCAGTAGCAGAGCGGGGAAGCGCATCACGACCTCTTCTTATCCTCGGGCGGACCAGCGTCGGGTTGTGATTCGATCAGACCGGGCGCTTCAACTCCGAGGCGCGTCACGAACGGCATAACCTGTCTAGTGGGAATACGTTCCTGGCGCGCAACCACGAAACCGGCAGTCAAGCCGTAGGTGACCTGGGAGATCAGGAACCATCCCCAGGCGATGTGCGCATCGAGTGCGGGATTAATGATGCCCATGAAGGAATGCAGTATGCCCGTCCATAACACCGGTGCAAGTAACCCGCCGAGTAGAACGGGATGGCGAGGCAGCATGGGAAGCATTGCTCCGTAGAGCAGGCCGACGAGCACGCAAGTGAGAGAGTGAATGACGATGGCGACGAGCAGGCCCTGCCAATGAAATGCGGCGATGTCGGCCGTGCTGGGATTGCGCCAATGGGCTACGCCCGCGCCGCCCAACAAATTGATCGGGTACCAGATGCTGTGTTGAGCCACCAGACCATACACGAAAGCAGGAATGATCATGGCGAATCCGCCGGCGATGCCTCCCTTGATGCCACTGGTGACGGGGTAGGTCTCGATGGGCAGATGTGCGCGATGCTCGGGGCTGAGACGAATACGCTCGACCAAGGCGCGCGAACTGACGATCGTGACCTGCGAATCGACCACTGAAACCTCTTCGTGCTGCTGGTGCGGCAGAACTTGGCGAAACCATCCGACGCAGCCAGCAAGGATGAGCACGCCGCCCAGCATGCTGATGCCGACGTCAGTCACAAAACCGGCAGCGGCGAGCGTGCAGCCGAAGGCCAGGACGATCGGCCATGCCGTGGGCGCAGGCAGCTCAATGGTTGTTGCGGCCGTACCGCGTGTCTGGTCGTATTGGAGGTGATCGGTCATTTTGGTCACTTTCCTACCAGGTAGACAACGGTGAAGACGACGACCCATACGGCGTCGACGAAGTGCCAGTAGAGCGAAAGTATTTGGATGCGCTCGGTATGTTGTTGCTCCACGCGGCCAAGCAAGGTGAAAATCATGACGAGCGAGAGCATGATGAGGCCGACCATGACGTGTGTGGCATGAAGGCCAACGAGCGAGTAGAAGGTCGTTCCAAAAAGATTGCTGCGAATGGAGAGGCCGTCGGAGTAAATCAGTCTCTTCCACTCCATCGCAGTGCCCGCGAGGAAAACGACGCCCAGCAATATGGTGAGTGCCCACCATGCGGCGAAGTTGCGAATGTGCCCGCGCTCAATCGCGCGCTCGGAGAGCACGATCGAGATGCTGCTCGAGAGCAGGCAGACGGTGTTGAACCACGGAACGTCGAGGATCTGCGGTGTTGGCCCGTAGGTACTCCGGCCGATGTAGTAGATATAGGCCACAACGAAGATCGTGAAGATGGCCGATTCGCCAATGATCAGCGAGAACATGGCCACGCGGCCGCGCGAGGGCAGGCGCCAGTTTTCGTCCGCAAAGATGGGAAGGCTGCTCATCGCTCGTATTTCCAGTCAGGATCGTTGGGGTGTTTGATGTCCCAGAGCGGGCGACGACTGCGCACGACCGGGTCCGTCGCAAAGTTGTAAGGCGGCGGTGGCGAAGGCGTTGACCACTCCAGAGTCCATGCATCCCATGGGTCGTTGCCCGCCAACGGGCCGTGCAGGAACGAGTCAACTAT
>Ga0335073_10001351_pt1 | contig 32686 bp, 31 predicted proteins | sample Lox_Sample_22_FD_207093 | JGI IMG/M metagenome (GOLD analysis project Ga0335073, IMG submission 207093) | Soil microbial communities from Loxahatchee National Wildlife Refuge, Florida, United States - Lox_Sample_2.2 | ecosystem: Environmental > Terrestrial > Soil > Wetlands | place: USA... | reverse complement strand
AGGAGGAGCAGATTTACAGTCTGCCGGCTTTAACCACTCACCCACCTGTGCAGAAACCGGCTCTACACCCTTGCGGCAGCTTCAGCAGCAGTGAGTAGAAACACAGACCGGACTCGCGCACAATTCAGGGTCAACCGAAGAACGGAAAAGCGCGCACTCATTCATTCGCGCGCCAACACTGCATTCGGAAATCCTTCCCTATGGAGTGCCGCTGGAAACTTTAATGCCGCTCTTGCGACCGCCGCGTTTCTCAACCGTTTCCTGGAGCTGGCGAAGGGATTCGAACCCCCGACCCTCTGATTACAAATCAGATGCTCTACCGACTGAGCTACGCCAGCAATCGGGACAGCGCCCTGCCGTTGGACACACATCCCCTTAGCCCCTTCCAGATGTCCGGGACAAGTTAAAAAGTTATCACAAACGGTCATTGGCGTGCAAGACTGCGACGCCATCTGGCGCCCACAGCCGATTAATTCTCAGGTCGGGGTTCTGCGACTCCTTACGTCGGCACACTGCTCTCGCCTATGCCTGCGGATACCAATTCAAAATCCGTACCTCGATTCCAGTTCCCGCCAACGCTTTTTGAAATACCGTGAGGTCCGATCCACGGTAGTGATAGGGAATGACGATCTTCGGATGAAATGCCTTGACTGCGTCGGCGGCTTCTTCGGGCGGCATGGTGTAAGGCAGATTCATGCAGATGAAAGCGACGTCGATATTCTTGAGCGCGCGCATCTCGGGAACACCTTCAGTGTCACCGGAAAAATAGAAGCGCTTGCCGCCGTATGTGAGCACGTAGCCGTTGCCGCGGCCCTTGTCGTGAAAGAATTTTCCCGGCGCCGGGCCGCGTTGCAGGTTGTAGGCAGCGATAGCTTCGATCGTCCAACCCTGCCAGGTTTTCGTTTCCCCGTTGGCGATCGGCTTAGCAGTTGTAACGGTTTGCACCACAGCGGGTGGCGCAAAAATCTCCGTTCCCTGCTTGCTGATTTCCTTGATCGACTCGGGATCCATGTGATCGCCGTGAATGTCGGTGATGAGAATAAGGTCGGCTTTTGGCAGCCCGGCAAATTTCGCCGGCTTGGCGGGATCGAGGTAGATGATCTTTCCTCCCGCCTCGATCAGCGTGCTGGCGTGGTAGAGCGGCGTGATCTTCACATCTCCCGCGGGGGTAGGGAAAGTTTGCGTGTCCGCGGCGAGAGCGAGCGCGGAGAGAACGAGCAGCGACAAAATCGTTAGCGGTTTCATTCCTGGCCTCACGGAGTTACGGGACATTGTGATGTTATCTCTCTGGAGTCTGGTTGACATTGTGACACATTATGTGTCACATTACCAGTATGCCTTCGTTGAATTTGCGACAACTGCGTGACACGCGCCGGCTAAAAGCGTGGCTGCGAGCCGGAAGCACCGTGGAGCTCCGCGAGCGTAACCGGGTCATCGCGCGCATTGTTCCGGAAAAGGCGGAAGAAAAACCGGTGAAGTGGCCCAATTTCGCGGCCCGCCGCAAGAAAATATTTGGCGACCGTGTTTTAACTGTTGTGGATGACCTGATAAAGGACCGAGGCCGTTTCTGACTGTCTACGCCGACAGTAGCTTCCTCGTTTCTCTCTATCTGGAAGATGCGCATTCCGCAGCGGCGGAAGAGCGGATGAAGGAAAACGCCCGCGTTTGGTTTACTCCCCTCCTTGCCGCTGAGTGCTCTCATGCGATCGCCCAACAGGTTTTTTATCGCAAGATTTCCCAGGCGGATGCCGACTCTATCTTTGACACGTTGAAGCGCGACCGGACGGATGGCTTGTGGCTCGAGACGGCGATGCCGGAAAACTCCTTTGAGCTTTGCGCCGAGCTTGGCCGCCGCTACGGCCCGAAGCTTGGCATGCGAACGCTCGATACGCTGCATGTGGCCTGCGCGCTGGAACTCAAGGCCGAACAATTTTGGACCTTCGACGAGCGACAGGCCAGGCTGGCGAAGTCGCAGGGGATGAAAATCGGCTGACTCGAAGACAGCGCATCGCGTTGCGGTATGTGGTTGACTTCGGCCGCCGAACATCAAACCGTCATGCTTTGAATGTCCGATCTTAATCAGGACGGCTGAGCTGGGGAAGACCTGCGTGGCGTTGGCTGCGGTTTAGGCAAACGTGTTTCATAGCGTAGCGATTTTACTTTAGAAACACGCCATATTGCTGCGGATCGCCGAGCGCATCGCGGTAGTATTGCTCGTTTGGATAAGGCTTGTACACCTTGCCTCCCTCGCAGATCTTGCAGTCTTTCTTCCAGCGGGGGCTCGTCCTATCCTCTGCACCTAAGTCGGTAAACGTAAAGGTCATCCATGGCCAAACACGAACAAATTCCGCCTCCACTAAAGGAATCCCGTTCCTCTGCTCCGAAACCTTTCCGTAGATTCGCACCAGCGCGAGCGCCGGGACGGGGACATCACTGGCTTGCAATCGCGCATTAAAGTCTCCGGAGCCACTCATCGAAAGAAGCATGATGTGGCAATCAGTCAAGCCATCAAAATATTTACTCTCCAACAACAATTCCCAAGCGTCTGACTGCGGTACCCGCGAGATCCCACGTACGATCCCGAACCAGCCTACGAATTTCCCGTCCTTTTTGCGGATGTCATAGGGTTCCATGAACGAACCGGTAACGCGTTCCTTAACATCGAGTTTATCGAAGAAGGCTTTCTCCTTTGGGGCCGCCGCATAACCGCAAGTGCCGAGGCTGCCGGTGGGCTTGAGTTCTTTGACCGGTTCGACTTCGATCGGTGTTTGAGCCAAGGCTGCAAAGGAAACAAGCCAGAGCAAAGAGATCACCGCTATTGGTTTCCTCATTCTGGCCCTCCTGCTGATTAGACACCAGACGTGCCTTACTCCTCTTCCTCCTTGACCTCGCCGCGCTCCGCCTTCGCCTTCTCGATGATCTTTTCCTGCAACTGCCCGGGGACGACATCGTAGTGGTGCATTTCCATGTTGAAGCTGCCGCGGCCCTGGGTCATGGAGGTCAGATCGACGCCGTAGGTCAGCATCTCGGCCATCGGCACTTCGGCTTTCACCAGCGTGTTGCCGCCTTTGTTGTCCATGCCTTGGATGCGCCCGCGGCGGCTGTTCAAATCGCCCATGATCGAGCCGGCGAATTCATCGGGAACGGTAATTTCAACCGACATGACCGGCTCGAGCAGCGTGGGCTTGGCCTGTTCCATGGCTTTCTTGAACGCGATGCGGCCGGCCAGCTGGAATGAAAGATCGTTCGAGTCGACATCGTGGTACGAACCGTCGTAGAGCACGACTTTAAAATCGACGACGGGATAGCCAGCCAGGTATCCGCGGGCAGCGGCATCTTTGATTCCTTTTTCGACGGCCGGAATAAAGTTCTTGGGAATCGCACCGCCAAAAATATCGTTGACGAACTCGAATTCGCCGCCACGCGGCAGCGGCTCCATCTTGATTTTGCAATCGCCGTACTGGCCGTGGCCGCCGGTTTGCTTTTTGTGGCGTCCCTGCACATCGGCGCGGCCGCGAATGGTCTCGCGATAAGGGACTTTCGGCGCTTTCAGATTCACTTCCGTGTGATAGCGTTTTTTCAATTTCGAAACCACAACTTCAATATGCTGCTGGCCCGTACCGGCGATCAGAAACTCTTTGGTCTGCGGATCACGGAAAAAGCGCAGCATGGCATCTTCTTCTGTGAGCTTGTGAATGCCCACGCCCAGCTTGTCTTCATCAGCCCGCGTCTTCGGCTCGATGGCAAACGTGATCGCCGGCTCGGGCAGCTTTACCCTCGGATACTGAATGGCCGCAGCTTTATCGCCGAGTGTATCGCCGGTGAGCGTGTCTTTTAGCTTTGCGACGGCACCGATATCGCCGGCGTGCAGTTCAGTCACGGGCACTGCCGTTTTCCCCTGCATGACGGAAATGTGCGCCAGTTTTTCGAACGAATTGCGCGCAAAATTCTGCAGGCTCGCGTCGTTCTTCAGCACCCCGGAAAAAACCTTGAAGTAGGAAATTCTGCCGGCAAACGGGTCGGAAACGGTTTTGAATACGTACAACGATACCGGCTCGGTGTCCGATTCTTTCCGCTGTGGAGGTTCGCCGTTGCCCGAAGTCACTTCGCCACGGACGGGATCGTGCTCAGCTGGCGCGGGAGTGAAGTCGACAATGAAATCCATCAGGCGGTCCGCGCTGATGTTGCCCAGACCTGACGCGAAAAGCACCGGGAAAATCTTGTCTTCGCGAATGGCCTCGTGCAGCGCCGGGACCAAATGTTCCTCGGGAATGGTTCCTTTCTCGAAAAATTCCTCCATCAGCGCGTCGTTGCCTTCGGCAACCATTTCGACCAGTTTTTCATGCGCTTCCTGCGCCTGGTCCTTCATATTGGCGGGAATCTCGCCTTCTTTGCCTTTGCCGTTCCCACCCAGTTCGTAGGTGTAAGCCTTCATGCGGACCAGGTCGACCACGCCGCTTAAGTTCTTTTCGCTGCCAATCGGCAGTTCGAGCGGAATTACGGTGCGCCCAAATGCTTTCATCAAAGATTCCAGCACTCGCCCCGCGTCGGCGCGCTCGCGGTCCATGCGGCTGGCCACGATCACGCGCGGCGTTTTGTATTCTTCGCAATAATTCCAGACGCGCTCGGTCACCACTTCCACTCCAGCCACGCCATCCACCACTACAATTGCCGCTTCGACCACGGGCAGCGCCATCTTGGCTTCGTGCACGAACATATTGAAGCCGGGCGTATCCACAAGATTGATTTTGGTTTTTCCCCACTCCACATAAGCCAGGCCGGAGGAAATGGACATTTTGCGGGCAATTTCTTCGTCGTCGTAGTCGGTTGCGGCTGAGCCGTCATCCACCCGGCCCAGCCGCTGGGTCGCGCCCGCGGTATAGAGCATGGCCGCGACCAGCGAGGTCTTGCCCGCATGCCCGTGGCCGACCAGGGCAACATTGCGGATGTTCGCGCCTTCGTAGACTTTCATGGATGGGCTCCTTATAAGCGCGTCGAAATGCTCCGTCCAAAACTTGTGATCCTAACACAGGGGAATTTCGGCCCTCAACCGCAACTTCGCCCGCTTACGCAACGGATGCCAGCAAAATTGTCTGAATCCTTGGGCACGCTCAACCAATCTCAACTTTAAGCCTTTGGGGTGGGTGGAAAATGAGCGCAATGTTTTTCCACATAAACTGATGGGTGCTGTCTGGGGCGACAAGCGCTGCCAAAACCAACCCTGAGTGGCGCTATCTTTCTGGGTTCCCCGCCAGTCTATCCCATTACGGACCACTTTCTCGCAATCCCCCCTGTTCGGGAATAGGGTGTGAGAACTGTTGTTATTAGTTTGAGAGGGCGCATGGCGAAGCGAATGATCCTGATGTTGGCCCTGGCGGGAGTGGTCCTAGCCGGCCTTGGCTTTGTGAAATACCGGCAGATTGAGACGGCGATCGCGCAGGGCGCGAGTTTCCAGCCGCCTCCGGAAGCTGTCACCACAGTGGTCGCCAAACAAGAAAAGTGGCCGGCTACTTTGAGCGTGATCGGCACGACAGTCGCCGTGCAGGGCGTGACCGTGAGCGCCGATCTGCCCGGCACGGTCGACACCATTAATTTTGAGTCTGGGAAGGCAGTCAAAGAGGGCGAAATTTTGGTCGAGCTTGATACCCGGCAGGAGCGGGCGCAACTGGCCAATATGGAAGCGCAACGCGACCTTGCCAAGATTAACTTTGGCCGCATGCAACAACTGGTCAAAGACGGAGTTGTCGCCCAGAGCGAGTACGACAACGCGATTGCGCAGCAGAAATCGACGGAAGCGCAGGTGGGTGAGATCCGGGCTACGATTGCGCGCAAGACGATTCGCGCGGCATTCTCAGGAATTCTGGGCCTTCGCCAGGTCAACCTTGGGCAGTATCTCTCGGCCGGGGAAGCGATCGTTTCTCTGCAATCGCTGAATCCGATCTACGTGAATTTTGGCGTGCCGCAGCAGGAGGCCCCTAAGGTGGCAGTCGGCCATACGCTCCGCGTGACCAGCAACGATGCCGACGGGGCCCAATTTAGCGGCCGCGTTACTGCGCTCGACTCGGTTGTGAACGAAGGGACGCGAAATCTTCAGGTGCAGGCTACGCTGCCGAACCCCGCGGGAAAGCTGCGTCCCGGCATGTTCGTACAAGTGCAAATTACAACCGGGGCGGACCGCGCGGTCATAGCGTTACCGGCCACCGCCATTAATTACGCTCCCTACGGCGATTCGGTATATGTCGTTTCTGACATGAAGGATAAAACCGGCAAGACCTATCGTGGCGTGCGCCAGCAATTTGTCAAGGTGGACGGGGCGCGCGGCGATCAGGTGGCGGTGGTCTCAGGAGTCGACCCGGGCGAGGAAGTGGTGAGTTCGGGCGTCTTCAAATTGCGCAATGGCGCGGCGGTGCAAGTCAACAACAAAGTCCAGCCAGAAAATAATCCGGCCCCCAAGCCTGAGGACAGCTAAATGCGGTTTACGGATTTATTCATTAAGCGGCCGGTCCTCGCGATTGTGGTCAATCTGGTCATCCTGATTGCCGGCCTGCAATCCATCCGTTCGCTGAGCGTGCGGCAGTATCCGCGCAGCGACATCGCGGTGATCCAGGTCACCACGGTTTACGTGGGCGCGAACGCCGACCTGGTGCGTGGCTTTATCACCACACCGCTTGAGCGTGTAATCGCCAGCGCCGACGGCATCGACTACATGGAGTCGTCGAGCGCCCAGGGCCTGAGCACGATCACCGTCCACCTGAAGCTTAACTACAACACGAACGCGGCCCTCACACAGATCCAAGCCAAGTTGGCCCAGGTGCGGAATGACCTGCCGCCGGAGGCGCAGCTGCCGGTCATCGATCTGGAAACTGCGGACCAGCAATTTGCCGCCATGTACCTGGGTTTTTCATCGGCCACGCTCGATCAAAATCAGATTACGGATTATCTGACGCGAGTCGTGCAGCCAAAGTTGAGCGCCGTCAGCGGAGTGCAGCGCGCTGACATTCTCGGCGACCGGACTTTTGCCATGCGCATCTGGCTCAAGCCCGACAAAATGGCGGCGCTTGGCATTTCCGCTTCCATGGTGCACGACGCACTGGCCAAGAACAATCACCTTTCGGCGATCGGTCAAACTAAGGGCTCGATGGTATCTGTGAATCTGATCGCCAATACCGATCTGCGCACGCCGGAAGACTTCCGCCAGATGGTGGTCAAGCAGGATAAGGACGTGGTGGTCCGGCTTGGCGAAATCGCCGATGTGGTGCTCGGCGCCGAGAATTACGACCAGGACGTTCGCTTCAATGGCGAGACCGCGACCTTCATGGGCATCTGGGTGCTCCCAACCGCGAACTCGCTGGAAGTCATTAAGAACGTGCGCGCCGCGCTGCCGGAAATTCAGTCGCAATTACCTCCCGGGATGAAGGTCGGCGTGCCTTACGATTCGACGGAATACATTCAGGACGCGATTAACGAAGTGCTGCGCACCCTGACTGAGACGCTGATCATCGTAATCATCGTTATCTTCCTGTTCCTCGGTTCTTTCCGTTCCGTCCTGATTCCGATTGTCGCCATCCCGATTTCGCTGATCGGCGCGGTTTTCCTGATGCTGCTGGCAGGATTCACCATCAACCTGTTGACCTTGCTGGCGATCGTACTCTCGGTTGGCCTGGTGGTCGACGACGCCATCGTGATGGTGGAGAACGTGGAGCGGCACATCCACCTAGGCAAGACCCCGGTGCGCGCCGCCCTGGACGCGGCCCACGAACTGGTCGGTCCGATCATCGCCATGACCATCACCCTGGCCGCGGTTTATGCCCCGGTGGGAATTCAGGGCGGATTAACCGGAGCCCTGTTCCGCGAATTCGCTTTCACCCTGGCGGGAGCCGTGGTCGTTTCCGGCGTGGTCGCCTTGACACTTTCGCCGATGATGAGTTCGAAGTTGCTGCGGGCTGGCGACACGGAGCGTGGCTTCGCGGGAATGGTCAACCGCCATTTTGAGTGGGTGCGGCGTACTTATTCCCGTTTGCTCTCCGGCACCCTGCAATATCGGCCGGTGGTGTTTGTGCTGTGGGCAATTGTGGTGGCGTTGATCGTGCCTTTTTACGTCTTTTCACAGCATGAACTGGCGCCCGCGGAGGACCAGGGGGTGGTCTTTGGCGTGATCCAGTCGTCCGCGAACTCGACGATCGACCAGACTAACTTGTTCACCAAGGAAGTCTACGACGTCTACCACTCGTTCCCCGAGAGCGGAAGCATCTTTCAGATCACGTCGCCGAGTGGCGGTTTTGGCGGTATGGTCACCAAACCCTGGAGCCAGCGCAAGAAAACGGCCCAGCAGCTTCTGGTCGAGTCGGTGGGCCCGCTCTCGAAGATACCCGGCATTCGCGTTATCCCGCTGACCCCGCCGCCGTTGCCCGGTGGCGGAAATTTCCCGGTGGAATTTGTCATTGTTTCAGCGGCCGAGCCGAGGCAGCTCAACGACTTTGCCAACGAGTTAGTGAAACGGGCGATGGGCAGCGGCCTTTTCATTTTCGCCGATACCGATCTTAAGTTCGATCAGCCACAAGCCGAGGTTGTCTTCGACCGCGACAAGCTGCGGGCACAAGGTGTGGATTTGACTCAGGCCGGCCAGGACCTCGCCACCATGCTGGGCGGAGACTACATCAACCGCTTCAGCATTCAGGGCCGGAGTTATAAGGTCATTCCGCAGATCAAGCGGGCGGACCGCCTGACTCCGGACCAGCTGGAAAAGATTTACGTCACCGGTTCCGACGGCAAGCTGGTTCCCTTGTCGACTTTCGCGTCACTCAAAACCACGACCGAGCCGCGGCAATTGAACAAATTTCAGCAGCTCAACGCCGTTACCATCCAGGGAGTGATTCCGCCGAACGTGCCTCTCGACAAGGCGCTCAGCTTTCTTGAGGAACAGGCCAAACAGATTCTGCCCCAGGGCTTCACCGTCGACTATGCGGGTGAGTCGCGGCAGCTGCGCGTGGAAGGCAGCAAATTTCTTCCGGTTTTCCTATTGTCAGCCGTGCTGATTTATCTCGTGTTGGCGGCCCAGTTTGAGAGCTTCCGCGATCCTTTCATCATTCTCGCGGGTTCCGTGCCGTTGGCGCTTTCGGGAGCGTTGCTGTTCTCGTTCCTCGGCTTCACCACACTGAACATTTATAGCGAGGTCGGACTGATCACGCTGGTGGGGCTGGTGTCAAAAAACGGCATTCTTATTGTGGAGTTTGCCAATCACCTTCAGGAGTCGGGAAAGAACAAGCTGGGCGCGGTGATCGAAGCTGCGACCACCCGTTTGCGCCCGATCTTGATGACCACGGCGGCCACCGTGGTCGGCCACTTCCCGCTGGTTCTTGCCAAAGGCCCGGGGGCGGGAGCACGCAATAGCATCGGCATCATGCTGGTCAGCGGCATGATCATCGGAACCATGTTCACGCTCTTTGTAGTGCCGTCGATTTACATGCTGGTGGCCAAGACGCACAAGCTGGAGTCGTTCGACGAGGGCGCGCCGGAAGAACCGATCCACCAACCTGCTGAGGAAGTTGCGGTCTAAGACCAATTTGTCATTCTGAGCGAAGCGCAGAACCTAGGCATTGGGATGAAGCCGGTGCCTGGGTTTCGTTTTCGGCTGGGTACCCCATGTCTCGCCGATTTTGCGAGACATGGGTGAGCTTCCCCGTCCTACGCAACCTGTTTTGGTCCTGACACGAACCGATTTCCCGCGATCACATAGCGTAGCGGACGATCCGCCGCTTTGGTGATTCCGATCCGCCGTGTGACCGCGATGCGGCCGGGGCGGAAGCTTTCATCTGCAATCCACAGATCAGATCTCGAGCTGGTGAGGTCTTTGCCGTTGTCGCGCGGGCGGGTGATGCCGAAAGCTTCAGCAAGGCGTCCTGGCCCGCTGGTCAATCGGCGCAGATCGTGGGGAGTATGGATCGAAATGCCACGGGCCTTTGCCATCGCTTCAATGCCCAGCAAGGGCTCCAGAGCGCGGAAAAGCACGCCGCCGGCTTCGCCGTCAGGCAGGCAGGAGACATTGAAGCAATAGTGATTTCCGTAAATGAAATAAACATAAGAATGCCCGGGAGGGCCGAACAACACGGCGTTACGCGCGGTGCGGCCGGAGGCGGCGTGGGCCGCTGGATCGTCTTTTCCCAAGTACGCTTCGACTTCAACGATGCGCGCAGCCAGCAATTTTCGCCCTTCGCGGCGAACCAGCACCTTACCCAGCAAGGCGCGGCTGACGACGCGCGGATCGCGCGAGTAGAATTCGGGACCAAGCCGTTTGCCAAGCCGGCCGAGAACTTCGGCGGGTTTCGATTTTCGTCCGCTCAACACAGGATCGTGTACACTTTCTGCGGCCATCGTCGCAAGGGCTATCACGCACATCGCTTATGGCGCGAGCTGGAGAGGTAAATATGCTCGGGAAATCACTGAAAATCGTCTCTATTCTAATGCTGCTCGTGGGCTTCGCTGCAGCGCAAACCATTCCTGCCGAAACCCAGCTGTCGGTCCGCACAGTCACTGAGCTCAACTCCGGAACTGCCAAAGTGGGCGACCGCTTTGACGCGACTCTGACAAAAGACCTGGTGGTAAACGGCAAGACCCTCGCCAAGGCCGGAGCGCCGGTAAAAGGCAAAGTCACATACGTCAAGTCCAGCGGACGGCTGCACGAGCCGGGTGAGCTGACCCTGCGACTGACGTCGGTCCAGGTGAATGGCAAGATGCTGGCGATCTCGAGCACTGCGTATCATGCCAAGGGTAAGAGCCACACCAAGAGCAATGCAACAAAAATCGGCGGTGGGACAGCTGCCGGCGCGCTGATTGGCGGCATCGCGGGCGGAGGCAAAGGAGCGTTGATCGGCTCGGCCGTCGGCGCCGGTGCCGGTACCGGAGTTGCCGCGGCAACCGGAAAAGAAGAGGCCGTTGTGCCATCAGAGACGGTCTTAACGTTTACGACCACTGCAACAAAGTAAACAAGCGGGACTAGGCGGGCGTGTCGCCCGCCTCCACACGGCCCGCTATGCTGCGCCCTTGGCAGCGTCTTTCAAATACGCCAGCACTTCCTCGGCGTGACCTTCGGCTTTGACCTTGGGGAAGATGTGCTTGATCTTTCCATCCGCGCCGATGATGAACGTGGTGCGCACCACGCCCATCACTTTTTTACCGTACATGTTCTTTTCCTGAATCACGCCGTACGCATTGCCGACTTTTTTCTCAAAATCACCTAAAAGCTGAAACGGCAGATGAAATTTCTCTTCAAACTTCTTCTGGTCTTTCGGCTGGTCGGGCGAAACTCCCAGAATTACCGCGCCGGTGTTCTGAATCTTGCGATACGAATCGCGAAACTCGCAGGCTTCGATGGTGCAACCTGGAGTATCGGCCCGCGGATAGAAATAAAGCACTACGGTCTTGCCGCGAAAATCCTTAAGTGACACTTCTTTACCGTCCTGGTCGGGCAAAGTAAAGTCAGGAGCTTTATCATTAACTTGCATGGGAGTATCTCCAAATAGGAAGTTGCGCAGAACCAAGTTATACGCCAGTTTGGCGTGGGCAGTCATCTGGGTTGGCTTGCTCGGAATTTCATCGCGGTCCCTGTCTGGACAATTCTCCAAACGGCCGGCAGCGAGCAAAGGTCCGCGCGCTCTGGGTCTGCTGGAGCTTGCTCCCAGCGGCGCAGCGCATTTAATTCCGATCACGATCTTGTATGACGGCGAGTTCTACGACGCCAGCGCCTACAAAGCTTCTCCCGTACCCATGGCACTTGAAAGCGGAACGGTTTATGAAGCGGTGAAAACGGGCGTTTCGCAGGGACTCTTCACGGTTACGACAGCGAGCCAGGTTAAGGACGGCTGGATCGGCAACGGAGTCTGGCGGGCCGCCAGTTTGGAACCAAAGCAGAAGAAGATTGTTGCTGCCGCGAAGCCGGCGACGGACGACTCCGACAAACCGCCAGTCCTGCGCCACGCGGATGCGGAAAAACCCAGCGCTCCCGCGCCTGCGCCGCCACCGGTTTCACCGCCGCCAGCACAAACTCCGCCAGCGCCGGTTGCATCGGCGCCTGCGCCCCAGCAAGATCAGGAACAGGAAGACGAAGACCGTCCCGTTCTGCGGCGGGGGAAACCGGAGCCCAAGCCTGAGGAGGCTCTCCCGAAGCCGTTGAAATCTGCAAAAATCGCGGCATCTCCCGCTGCTCTTGCCTCTTCCAAGCCTGGCGAGATGCAGGCTGTTCCCGCAATCTCTGATGCCGGGGGCCCTGAGCCGCGGCCTTATGCTTACAGCCTCAAGCCCGAGGAAGGACAAAATCTGAAGAAACAGATGCTGACGCTAGCGGCGGACGAAGTGCGCGCCCGCGATCAGAAACTTGCCGCCGAAATAACGACAACCCCTCCGCCAGCCGCTCGATCACCGCGCGCAGGCAAAGCGAGAGCAAAGCTTCCACAGCCAGTTTTCGACGATGTGCAGTTCCGCGTATTCGATCTTTCGAGCAGCAACGAGCCAGTGCTCGTGCTGTGTGCCAGAGCGCAAATGCCGCCCGGCCCGAATGCAACGCGCGCCCCGATTCCATATTTCGTCACCGTCGTCGCACGGCAAACCATTTACGGCGAACTGCACAAAGCGTTCGTGAACATAACGGACACTCAGCACCTGGATGCGATACCGCGCATGGAGTTAATTGACGCGGTTGACGCCGATGGCGACGGCCGTGGCGAGTTGCTTTTCCGCAAAGTTTTCGACGCCGGGAGCGCATACGCCGTGTATCGCGTTATAGGAGACCAGTTGTGGCCGCTATTTGACGGCACGCCCGGCCAGTAATGTGTTGTTCAATTCTCCGCAAGTCTGATGGAAGCCATCTCATTCCCGCAAGACTTCTGGTGGGGTACGGCCACCGCTGCCTACCAGATCGAAGGCGCGTGGAATGAAGACGGCAAGGGTGAATCGATTTGGGACCGGTTCGCTCACACTTCCGGCAAAATCAAGAATGGGGACGACGGAGATGTGGCCTGCGACCACTATCATCGCTATCGCGAAGACATTGCCCTGATGCGGTCGCTGAATCTGAATAGCTATCGCTTCTCAATTGCCTGGCCGCGCATTCAACCTTCTGGGGCCGGCCCATCCAATACCCGGGGGCTCGATTTCTACCGCCGCTTGTTGGATGGGCTGCTCGAAGCGAAAATTCGCCCCTTGGTAACTCTTTTTCACTGGGACCTGCCTCAGGCCCTGGAAAATGCCGGCGGCTGGCCGAATCGCGAGACTGCTGACCGCTTCGCCGATTATGTGACGATTGTTGCCCGCGCTTTAGGTGATCGCATTTCAGATTGGATTCTGCTGAACGAAGCGGTCGTGTTCACAACCGACGGCTACCTCACTGGAACGAAGGCTCCTGGACGAAAGAGTCTCCCGGCCACGTTACGAGCGACTCACACCGCAAACCTGGCGCAGGGCAAGGGTTTTCGTGCTCTTAAAGCCGCTCGCCCTCGCGCCCGCGTCGGTTCGGCATTTAGCATGTCTGCTTGCGAGCCGGCCAGCGGATCGGAGGAAGACAAACTCGCCGCGGAACGGGCCCACCGCTTCCGAAACCTGTGGTTTCTCGAGCCCGCATTAAGCGGGCGTTACCCGGAAGCCTTCTCCATCTTCCCCAGCTCTCTGATGGGGATGAAGTCTGGCGACCTGGATCAGATGCGCGCGCCCCTCGACTTTATTGGCATCAACCTCTATGACCGTACCGTGGTCTCCGCTCCCAGCGCGGTTGCGAGGCCTTTCAATCCGCAGCTCTGGCTGCTTCCGGCAAAAATGGAGCGTGGCACACAAGGTCCCAGGACTGACTTTGGGTGGGAAGTGTGGCCTCAGGCCCTGTATGACACGGTGATGCGAATTACTCGCGACTGCCACCGCCCAGTCATTGAGATCACAGAGAACGGCTGCTCCTACGGCGATGTTCCCGCGCCTGATGGCGCTATTCACGATCAGCGGCGCATTGATTTTCACCGCGGTTATTTGGCCGAATTGGCCCGCGCCATCAAGGACGGCGCCGACGTCCGCGGCTACCACGCTTGGAGCCTGATGGATAACTTCGAGTGGAACGACGGTTATGGCCAGAGATTCGGGTTGGTCTACGTAGATTTCAAAACCCAGCAGCGAAAGATTAAGGAATCCGGGAAATGGTTCGCCGAGGTTGCCAGGCAAAATGCACTGCGGTGATGGCAAAGGACGAACACCCAGCGGCGTACGAACAGTGTTGGGATGATCCGTGGCTCACTTCTGAGTCAGCACCAGCTCGCCGTTTTCCACTTTGATCCCGCCGACGTTATCTGGAAGCTTCAAGCGATCACGCTGCTCGTCGAGCTTTTTTTGCAACGGCCCACTGATCAACGAAACCGGGATGTCGAGATCGCCAACTTTGAATTCCGTGGGATCGAAGGTCGCGTAGCCGTTCTGCGAGCCGAGATGTCCGGCGAGAGTTACGTAAACATCCTTACCGCCAATGTTGGCGACGAATTGACCACGCGCGACGTCACCGTCAAAGGTCACTTGATAATCCTTGATGTCGGGCGCGCCGGCTGCGAATGGGGCGTCAACGGAAGCGGGCAAAGAGTTGGGAGCGCCGGCCGCGGGCTGCGCGCCGGGGGCCGAACTTTGGGCAACGGCCTCAGGAAGTGCCTGCGCAAGCGCGGCGCGCACTTCATCAGCTGTCATGCGAACTTCGGCCGGAGGCTGGCTCGCGTCTTTCGGTTGATCCAGTTGCTCGAGCTTGGTCTGAAATGACTCTGCATTTGTCTTGACGGTAGCGACGGGCTGCGGCGGCGCCACGGGCGCCGGCTTCTTCAACACGAGAACCAGCGCGATCAGAGAGGTGACCAACGTTGCGATGCTGATGATGCGGTCTAGCTTCCACTTCTTCATGGCGCTACCTGTTAAACATGTTAACGGGAAGCTGTGGGCTGGCTGAGATGACGGAAGTTACTGAACGGATGGTTACCTAGAGTACATTTGTCATTCCGAGTGCGCTTCAGCACCGAGGAATCTGCTTTTGGGGCGACAGCCCAGCAGATTCCTCACGGCTAAAGCCGGTTCGGAATGACAAAGCTGGTTAGCTATCCAGCTTCTTCCCCAGTAGCTCATTTACCAACTGGGGATTGGCCTGGCCTTTGGAAGCTTTCATCACTTGCCCGACGAAGAAGCCGATCACGGTTTTCTTCCCAGCGCGATACTGCTCGACCTGCCTGGGATTGGCAGCGATGATCTCGTCGGCGATTTTTTCCAGGGCGGAAGTGTCGGTTGACTGCTGCGGGCGGCCTTCCTCTTCGTAGACTTCAGGAAAATCTTTCCCGCGTTCGAAACTGAGATCGTAAAGATCTTTCAACATTTTGCTGGAAATCGTGCCGCTTTCGACGAGATCCGCAGAAGCCGCCACGCCGCGCATGGAAATGGGAGACTGCTCGATTTCCAGGTCTCTGGCTTTCAGACGTCCCATCAGCTCGCTTTGCACCAGATTGGCCACGCGCTTGGGATTTTTCGCAGCTTTGGCCGCAGCTTCGAATTGATCCGCGAGCGACCGGGAACAAGTAAGCACCTGCGCGTCATATTCAGTAATGCCATACTCGGTCACAAAGCGTTTGCGGCGCGCTTCCGGTAATTCAGGCAGCGTGCGGCGAATCTCCGCCTGCCACTTTTCATCCACCACCAGAGGAAGCAAATCCGGCTCGGGGAAATAGCGATAGTCGTGCGCCTGCTCTTTCGAGCGCATGCCGTAGGTTTTGCCTTCGCCTGCATTGTAGAGGCGCGTTTCCTGCGTGACTTTTCCGCCCGACTCAACGACTTCGATTTGGCGGTCGATTTCATAAATCAGAGCTTCGCGAATGAAGCGGAATGAGTTGACGTTCTTGACTTCGGTTTTTGTGCCTAATTCCTTCTGTCCGCGCGGCCGAACGCTCACGTTGGCGTCGCAGCGCAATGAGCCTTCTTCCATGTTGCAATCGCTGACGCCCGTGTAGAGGATGATTTCCTTCAGCCGCGTCAAATATTCGTGGGCCTCGTCGGGCGAAGAAATATCCGGTTCGCTGACGATTTCGATCAGCGGAACGCCCGAGCGATTGAGATCGATCGCAGTCTTGTCTGCCGCGTCGGCAAAACCTTCGTGCAAACTCTTGCCCGCGTCTTCTTCGAGATGCACGCGCGTGATGCCGATTTTCTTGGCGCCAATTTTGGTTTGAATCTCGATGAAGCCGTCCTCGGCGAGGGGCTTGTCGTACTGCGAAATCTGATATCCCTTGGGAAGGTCGGGATAGAAGTAATTTTTTCTCGCAAAGATCGAGGTTTTGTGGATGCGGCAATTCAGCGCCATCGCCGCCAGCGTGGCGAATTCCACAGCTTTGCGATTCAGTACCGGCAGGGCTCCCGGCAATCCCAGGCAAACCGGGCAGACGTGGGTATTGGGCGGCGCGCCAAAGCACGTGGAACAGGAGCAGAAAATCTTGGTTGCGGTCAGCAGTTGGACGTGGACCTCAAGCCCAATCACCGGCTCATACTTTGAACCGACCGCAGGTGAGGTTTCCGTCGTCGCCATATCGTGTGATTATAAAGCCCGCGGGAAAACTAATTCTGGGGCGGAGAATTATTCGGCTTCTGGGGAGCGCTCAGGTAACTTTCCAGTGGGATTTCAAAAAACATCACCTCATGGCCTTTGGCATCGCGCACGCCGGTGAGGTAAAAGTGCGCTCCCGCCAGGGGCGCGGTAATTCCAGAGACATCAAAAAAGAGAAAACCCGACTGCGTTGCATGGGGCTCGACCGCTTTGGCGGCAAACACCGCATTCTCGATCTCCTGCCGCGCTTCCTTGCTCAGTCCGCCTTTCACTTTCTTAGTCGGAATCGGGATCGGCACCGGGTAGCGCGAGTTGCTGGCGTTCGGACGAGAGAGCCGGCGCTCAATGTCTTCCGGTCCGGAAGGCGAAAGCTTATTGCGATTTACCGTCACCAGTTCGGGCTTCATTGCAGAAAGTTCCAGGGGCTGATCGCCATCATTGGTGACGACCATGAAGATCGGCACGAAGCCGAGGTCATGGTAATTGACGGAAAAAATTCGTGCCTTGTCCGCCATGTCATAGGGATCCAAGGCAACCGTAACTAACTCCTTGGAGTGTTCATCGTGCGCCGGATAGGTCTTGGCCGGCTGGGCTTCGGGCATTACGAAGTCTTTCCCCGCAAAAGTGATGACAGGGAGGGCTAAGATGACGCAGGCGAGAGCGACACCAATAAGCGATTGCTTCCAATTCGAGAGGCGTAAGGAGGACATCGTGATTGATTATAAGATGCTCGGGCCCAGCCCGCCGGGTGCCTGAAGCCGCACGCAAGCGGTTAGAATGTCCTTTCCCCAATGTATCTGCTTTACAGCGCGGCGCTGGCGGCAGCACTGATCGTGGGCCTTCCTTACTGGCTTTTCCGGATGCTGCGTCACGGCAAGTATCAAGAAGGACTGCGCGAGCGTCTGGGATGGGTGCCAGCGCGGCTGGCGGCTAAATCGGCCCAGCCTACGATTTGGGTGCATGCGGTTTCCGTAGGAGAAGTTCTGGCGATCAGCGGGCTAGTGGAACAGATGTGCCGCCGGTTGGGCGGACATCGCATTGTGATTTCCACCACCACATCCACAGGACAAAAACTGGCTCGCCAACGCTTCGGCGACGAGGTTTTTTATTTTCCGTTGGATTTTGCTTTCGCGATTCGGCCGTACTTGCGCGCGCTCAGGCCAGAACTGATCGTGCTGGCGGAGACGGAATTCTGGCCAAATTTTCTACGCTTGGCCAAAGGGAGCGGAGCGCAGGTTGCCGTGGTGAATGCGCGCATTTCGGATCGCTCTCTGACCGGATATCTCCGCATGAGCCATTGGTTGGCTCCCATGCTGCGAAATATCAGTCTATTTCTCGCCCAAACCCACACCGATGCGGAGCGATTACGAGCCATAGGCGTTGCCGGGGAGAAAATTCAGGTCATCGGGAACTTGAAATTCGATGCGTCGCCTCCTGAAGCTGCCCCGATCATGGCCAGCTTGCGTGCGACCTTCGAGCAATCCGCAGCCGGGCCCGTGCTGGTCTGCGGAAGCACAGTTGATGGCGAGGAACCAATCGTCATGCAGGCCTTCGTGAATGTTTTGGCCAGCCATCCTCGGGCAGTGATGATTCTCGCGCCGCGCCATCCGGAGCGGTTCGCAGCGGTGGGGCAGTTGCTGGAGAAGCTCGGCATCCGATATTGGAAGCGTTCGCTGTGGAGCGGCGAAAATATCGCCGGCGGCGTGCTGCTGGTGGATACGATCGGTGAACTGGCGTCGCTGTATGCGCTGGCTGACGTGGCTTTCATCGGCGGCAGCCTGGTGCCGCGTGGCGGACACAATATCCTGGAAGCGGCGCAACACGGTGCGGCCATCATCGTCGGCAATCACACGGAAAATTTTCGCGATATGATTCAGCTCTTTCAGGCCCGCGACGCGGTGCGCGTGACCGGCCCGGCAGAGTTCCCGCTGATCCTGATGGAGCTTCTTTCCAACGATAGCCAACGCCATGCGCTGGGACGCCGTGCCTTCGAAACTCTGCGCTCACAAACCGGCGCGACCCAACGCACTCTTGAAGCTCTGGAAAAGCTGCTTTCTCAGACTACGAGCGGTGGATCGCCGGTCGGCGTCCCGACCTCGCCGGTGCCCAAGAGATGACGGCAAGCTCCATTTTCGGATTAGGCGTGCAGGCCCGCAACGCCCTCTACGACCGGAGAGTGTTGCCCGCAAAGCGCCTGCAGGGGCCGGTCGTCAGTGTTGGAAATCTTTCGGTTGGCGGCTCCGGGAAGACACCATTCGTGCTGCTGCTGGGCGAATTGCTGAAGTCTCGCGGAATAAAATTTGATATCCTTTCCCGCGGTTACGGGCGCAAAACAAAGGGGGTTTTGCTGGTCGATCCGGGAGGATTGGCCGCTGATTTCGGCGACGAGCCCTTGCTTTTGGCGCGGAGGCTGCATGTGCCGGTGAGCGTTGGGGAAGACCGCTATCAGGCAGGCGTTCTTGCGGAGCAAAAGTTCGGACCGCAATTCCACGTTTTGGACGATGGTTTTCAGCACCGGGCGCTGGCGCGCGATTTTGATATTGTTCTGGTCACTCCGGAAGATGCTCGGGATCGCCTGCTTCCGCGCGGACGGCTTCGCGAGCCGTTAACGGCGGTACAGCGTGCCGATGCCATGGTGTTAGTCAGCGGGGCGACGCGGGATTCATTTCCGGTTGAGGGTAAACAAGTTTGGCGGGCGCGCCGCGGCATTGCGCCCAACAACCTGCCCGGCAAACCGGTCGTTTTCTGCGGCATCGCGCGGCCAAAAAATTTCGTTGCGCAACTGCGCGCTGCCGGAGTCGAGCCGGGGGCCGAGGCTTTTTACCGTGATCATCACGCATACACTGAAGGCGACGTGCGCGATCTGCAAGAGCTTGCGCGGCGCAGCGAGGCCAACGGTTTCGTGACCACGGAGAAAGATGCGATCAATCTTGGCGAACACATTTCGCTGTTATCGCCTTTGTCCGTTGTGCCAGTGGTCATGGAATTAGTCGATGCTGCTGCCTGTCTAGATACGATGCTCAAGACAATCGAAAAACGCAGCCGTGAAGCGTGAGAAAATCAGGCCGCCAGTGTTCATCTCCAGTTCATGACCAAACATCCCAAAGAAGCAGAGCGGCTGAGGAAACTCGTTGAGGCCTTCCCCAAAATCACGGTCACCGTGGTCGGCGATCTGGTGGCTGACGAATTCGTTTTCGGGGAGATTTCGCGGGTTTCCCGGGAAGCGCCGGTTTTGATTCTCAAACACCGCGAGCGCAGCGTCAGTCCGGGCGGGGGCGCGAATGCGGTAAATAATCTCGCAGACTTGGGAGTAAATGTTCTGCCGGTGGGATTTGTCGGGGAAGATGAACCCGGCCGCTCGCTGCTGAAGATTTTTCGGCACAAGCATGTTCCGGTGAGTGGCATTTTGAAAGATAAATCGCGCAACACCGTCACTAAGACGCGCATCCTGGCGGGCATGACACATAATACGCGGCAGCAGGTGGTTCGGCTGGACCGCGAGCCCGAAAGTGAGCCCAATTCCCACATGCAGCGCGAGCTGGTGCTGGCCGCGCATGAGTATGTTCGCGCTTCCGATGCCCTGCTCGTCTCTGACTACGGTTATGGCGCGGCCACGCCCGCGATTTTGAATGAGCTGCGCGAAAAGGGCGCGCTGGGCAATCTTCCGGTCGTGCTCGACTCTCGCTACCGGATACTGGAATATTCCGGCGCCACGGCCGCCACTCCGAACGAACCGGAAGTTGAAGAAGCACTGGGCCTTCGTATCGGTCAGGATTGGGGGAAATTGTGTTCAGCGGCAGAGCAGGTCATGTCGCGAATGAAACTGCAATCGCTGGTCGTGACCCGTGGCCGGGACGGCATGGCTGCGTTCAGCCGCCGTCACAAGCCCGTGGATATCCCCATCTTTGGCTCCGATCAAATTGCCGATGTAACCGGCGCCGGCGATACCGTGATTGCCACTTTCACTGCCGCGTTAGCCGCTGGGGCAAGCACCGAGGAAGCGGCTCATCTGGCTAACTACGCCGGAGGAATTGTGGTGATGAAGCGGGGCACGGCAACGGTTTCTCAGGACGAGTTATTGCATGCGATCGAGCAGTCGCCTCCCGTGACGAGGCTGCACTAAAAGCTGGGGCACGGCTTTAGCCGTGCCGCATCGAGGGCTACGAATCGGGGCTTTAGCCTCTGAACGGAAAACCCATTCCGGAGAAAATTCTCACTCGTGAAGACCTGCAACGTCGCGTAGCGGATTGGCGGCGCGCCGGAGAATCCGTCACGCTGGCCAATGGCGCATTCGATCTTTTGCACGTCGGTCATGTACGTTATTTGCGGGGAGCGAAAGCTCTGGGGGGGCGGTTAGTGGTGGCGGTGAATTCGGATGAATCGGTTCGCGCATTGAAAGGCGAAGGCCGTCCCATCATGCCGGCTCGGGAGCGCGCGGAAATTCTCGCGGCATTGGCTGACGTGGACGCTGTGGTGATTTTTTCTGAACCGAACGTCGAAACGCTGGTCCGTGAAATTCGCCCCGATATTCACGCCAAGGGCACTGACTACAGCGTCGAATCGGTTCCGGAGCGCAGCGAAGTTCTGAGAAATGGCGGCTGCGTGGTGATCGTCGGTGATCCAAAAGACCACTCCAGCAGCGAAATCATTCGCACGAGGCTCGGCCGGCAGCATTCGTAAACATGGCTTCACTCGCTTCCACCAGCACGGAGACTCCGGAAATTAGGCGCCTTTTAATTGTGCGCCTTGGCGCCATGGGCGACGTGCTCCACAGCTTGCCCGCGGCGACTGCGTTGCGCCTGGCGTTTCCAGAAGCGACCGTGGGCTGGCTCATCGAAGAACGTTGGGCTGAATTGCTGTGCACTTTACCTACGCCGCGCTCCGGTCCGCGTTCAAGGCAGCGGCCGCTGGTCGACCGGCTTCACGTCGTCGACACAAAACGGTGGCGCGAGGATTTGTTCTCTTACCCGATCTGGAACCAGATTGCCGCTGGCCTCAGCGATCTGCGGGCCGCAAACTATGAAGTCGCGGTCGATCTGCAAGGCGCATTCAAGTCGGCGATTCTGGCCCGCTTATCAGGCGCACCGATGATCTACGGCGCTGCCCAGCCCAGAGAAAATGTCGCCAGCATGTTTTATACGCACCCGGTGATCACGCGCGGTGCCCACGTGGTCGAGCAGAATCTTTCCGTCGCAGAGGCGGTCGTGCGACGCTCCCTGATGATTCCCCAAGTGCAGCTCCCGTGCGACGAAAAAATGGAGAAAGAATGCGAGCTTCGCCTCGCGGAGCGCGGCATTGAGAATTTCGCTCTGCTCAATCCGGGCGCGGGATGGGGAGCTAAGCAATGGCCAGGGGAACGCTATGCGCAAGTGGCAAAGGAATTGATGAAAGATGGCGTGCGATCCCTTGTGAACTTCGGCCCGGGAGAAGAAGATTTGGCGCGCGGCGTGGAGTGCAAGAGCGATGGCGCGGCTTTGGCCATTTCTGGTTCTCCGACTCAACTGATCGCGCTCACGCGCCGGGCGAGTTTGTTTATTGGCGGCGACACTGGGCCTTTGCACCTCGCCGGCGCTCTTCGCGTTCCTGTCGTTGGCATCTTCGGGCCAACAAATCCGGTGCGCAACGGCCCGTACGGAACTCGGACGATCGTGCTGCGTAGCCCAAATAGCTCCACTTCGCACAAGCGCCGGTCGGATCCCGATGAAGGGATCCTCGAGATCACAGCCGATCAGGTAATAAGCGCGGCTCGCCAGCTTCTGAGGTCGTCACGTGGTTAGCTGGCCGCGTGTCGCACGCCGGATTCGAGTCCCTGTCGGCTTTGTCTTCGCAGTCGTGTATCTGTGGCTGGCAGAGCCTACCCTGGTTTCCCTCTCGGCCGGATTTGCTTTGATCGTCGTTGGCCTGCTCATTCGTGCGCTGGCTTCCGGCCACGTGCAAAAAAACGAGCAGCTCACTACAAGCGGGCCGTATGCTTATACCCGTAATCCGCTTTATCTCGGTTCATCGATCCTCGCGATGGGCTTTGCGCTGGCAGCTCGAAGTTGGTGGATTGCCGCGGGAATGGTCGTCATTTTCGCAGCAATCTATTGGCCTGTGATCAAGTCGGAAGAGGAATTTCTCCGCGTCAAGTTCTCCGCGTACGAAGATTACGCGCGCAACGTGCCTCGTCTGTTTCCCCGGCTAACGCCTTTCGCAAAGAGTGCGGGCGAATTCTCCTGGACGCTTTATTGCAAACACCGCGAATACAATGCGTTCCTGGGATCGCTCGCGGTCCTGGCCGTACTTGCGATCAAAATGATGATGAAACGCCATTGACGCCTATTTCTTCGCCAGCAATTCCTTGGCCCTGCTGAGTTCCGGACGCTCCGAATTTGAGCCCGCGCAGACCTTCACCAGCTCAGCATAGTAAGTATTGGCCCTGTCGTTCATTTTCGCCATTTCCGCCGCGTGGGCCGCACCGTAGAGTCCGTCGAAGCGATTGGGATTGAACTTCAAGTCCGCTTCGTATTCAGTCAGCGCCTCCTGCGGACGCTTGAGCTCAAGCAACATGTCTGCCAGCATTTCGCGAGCGGGGAGGCCTCCCGGTTCGTCGCCGATGGCTTCTTCTTTTTCCGCGATCGTCCGCAGGGTCTTGATCGCCTCATCCCCTTTACCGCCGGCATAAGCCAGCCAGGCCTCGGCTTCCTGGCGGCTATCGGCCACGACTCCGGCAAAATACTTTTTGTTGTCCGCGAGCAAATTTTTCTCGATGGCTTCCAGTTCGGCAACGTCTTTCTTTGCGCCGGCAATATCCCCGCTGCGAGCCCCACCGATGGCCCGCGCCCAGTAAGTGATCGACTTATCGCCTTCGTCCGCGTTTGGCGGCGGCTCCAGTGCGGCAGCCTCGGCCCAATGGTGCATTTCCAACGCGTACGTCGCCGGGAACTTGGCCATGGCGTAGCCGTGCATATCCATCCCCATCTCGGCCGCATCGGGCATCGGGGGCATGGCCTTCACTTCTTCGATGATCTTCAGAGCTTGGTCTTCGCGGCCGCTTTGCAAGTACGCATAGACCAGAAAATCCATGGCGTGGAACTGATGGCTCTCGCCCCCCATGTGCATGGCAGCGGTCTTGCGCGTGGCAGCTACAGAGGCCAGGTTGGAATCAATATCATCCTGCCACAGGCCCAGGCGGGCGAAGATGTGCGAAGGCATGTGCAGCGCGTGCGGCGCTGCCGGTGCGATCTGCGCGTAACGCCGCGCGGCCGGCAGGCCCATTTCAGCCAGTTGCGGTTTGTCATACGTATGAATCAGGTAATGCGCCACGCCGGGATGATTGGGATCTCGCGCAAACAGTTTTTCCAAAACTGCCGCTGCCTTTTTGCGATTGGCAAAGGTCGTGTCGCCATCCGGCTCCGAGGCGAGCAGTGAGAGCGCGTAAAACGCGGCGGCTTCGTGATCGTCCGGATAACGTTCGTACATTTGCTGCATCGCATTTGAGTAGGCAGTCGCGCGCGCCTGGTGATCCAGTTTGTCTGACTTGAAATAGAAGTCGCCGATCGCCGCGATGTAGTCGCGCTCGCGGGCGGTCTTGGCGTGCAGGGACTGCGCGGTCTTGACCTCTTCCGCGCCACGCTTGAGGTAGGCCGCATCCGGCCGGTTCCAGAGCTGATGCCACAGGCTCATGGCCACTCCCCAGTGCGCCATGGCGCAATGGGGATCGTCTTTCGCGATCTGCTCGAACTCCTTCTCGGCTTCTTCGTACCAGAACGAGTGCAGCAGCGCGACCCCGCGTTCGAACTGTTTCTGCACACTCGGTGAACAGGAGACAGGAAAATGCACCGACCCGACCTGCTCGGGAGTCAGGTCTTCGTGATGCTGCATGTCATCGGCGACAACAGGCACAGTGAGCAGCAGGAAAACGGGAAGCAAAAGTGAGAGCTTCAACTTTATTGGGATCATGGGATCTCCGAAGGACGAGTCTAGTCCGGCCGCGAGCGGAGGGTCAACGCGGGTCGGGATTGGAAAGGCCACCCTCCCTAGACAACTGGAACTGATATCCATATGAGCGCACAGGCGATTCTTACCCGCGACAAGGTCTCGATTTCGAGTTTCACCTGCAACCGCAACTAATTGTCCGGCATCTTTATTGAGCGGGGACCTCGGTCCCCGTTTTCAAGAGCGCCGCGTGCCCCGGCACGTGAGCCCCGACTTCTAGGTTCCTGGAGGAAATTGCACATATGCGAAACGCAAAGTACCTGGCCCTTCTCTCGACTCTGGCTCTTTTATTTCCGTTGTGCGCGTCAGCGCGCGAGAAGAACGAACGCTCTGTGAGCATCGCTGAAGCGGTCCACATCGGCGCCACGCAGCTGCCTGCCGGGCGCTATAAAGTGCAATGGCAGGAGGAGGCTGGCCCTGCGGTAAATGTGGAATTCTTGCGCGATGGAAAGGTTGTAGCCACCGTGCCCGGAACATTGAAGACCAACGACCATCAGGTGACTGAAGATGACGTCGTGATTCAAACAGTCAGCACCAACAAAAAAGTGCTCAGTGAGATCGATTTCGCTCACCAGAAAGAGGCACTGGTCTTCGCACAACAGCAAGGCTGAATGCAGCCTTGAAGTAAGCAGTACCGCAGAGTGTCGCCGTCTGCTTGCCGAGGGATTGGTTTTTTCTGGGACAACGCTGTGCCCCATGACAGTGTTCTAATAGCACGCATGGCCGGCGAAACCCAAGTTGCGCCCTCAATCGGCAAACGCCACTCGCGCTGGTGGTGGATCGGCAGCATCCTTCTACTTGTTTTTGCCCTGTTCATTGTCGTGCTTTCGATAGTCGCCTCTCGTGCCGAGCCCATTGTGCGCACCAGAATTATCGAAACACTTTCCACCCGTTTTCACAGCCGCGTGGAGCTTGCCGGATTTCACGTTTCCGTTCGCGGCGGGCTCCGGGTTTCCGGCGAAGGCCTGAACATTTACGCGCCGGAGGACCTCGACATCCACAAGCCGGGGATTCAGCCGCTGATCGGCATCAAGCAATTCAGCTTTCGCGCTGGCGTGCTGAATCTGCTGCGCACACCTATGCGAGTGCATCGTGTTGACCTGAAGGGGCTCGAGCTGAATGTTCCTGCCAAGGAGCAGCGCGGCCAAATGCAGGGCATGGAGCCGAAAAGCAAGAAGTTAAAAATCTTCGTGGATGAATTTGTTTGCGATGACGCGGCGCTGATCATCAACACCATGAAGCCGGGCAAACTGCCGCTGGAGTTCGCCATCCACAGCCTGCACATGAGAGATATCGGCCCCGGCCAGCCAATGAAGTTCGAAGCGACGCTGATCAATCCCAAGCCTGTCGGCGATATTCAATCCGACGGCTATTTCGGCCCCTGGGACGCCGACGCTCCCCGCGACACTCCCGTGCAAGGCAACTATTCGTTCAGCCACGCCGATCTTTCGACGATCAAGGGCATCGGGGGAATTCTTTCCTCGACCGGCGATTACAGCGGAACTTTGGGAAGTATTGCTGTCCACGGACAAACCGAGACGCCCGATTTTCGCATCGCCATCAGCGGGCATCCCGTGCCGCTGCATACCGAGTTTCACGCCATTGTCGATGGCACGAGCGGAGATACGTATCTCAAGCCGGTCAATGCGAAAATTCTGCAATCGAACCTTGTGGCTAACGGTTTCGTTGTGCGGGTTAAGGACCCGCCGGGCCACGAAGTGAACCTTGATGTCATGATCGATGACGCGCGAATCCAGGACCTTCTTACGCTCGGGGTCCGCACCGTGCCGCCGGTCATGACCGGCGCGGTCAAAATGACAACAAAACTCGACCTGCCGCCGGGAGCCGGCGACATAACCGAACGCCTTAAGCTTGACGGGAAATTCCAAATCTCAGGAGCGCACTTTACCAACGACAAGGTGCAGTCGAAAGTCGACGCCCTCAGCCTGCGCAGCCAGGGCGATCCTGAGGCGGCAAAAGAGGAAACTGGGGCCAACGTGCAGTCTGATCTTTCGGGCGTCTTCAAACTGCAACAAGGACTGCTTTCATTTTCGCAGCTTCATTTTCTGGTCCCGGGAACTAAGGTCAATCTGGTTGGGCAGTATAGTCTCGACGGCAATCAGTTCGACTTCCACGGCACGGTCCGCATGGATGCCAAGCTCTCGCAAATGATGACCGGATGGAAATCCGTTCTGCTCAAGCCCGTTGATCCCTTTTTTCGCAAGCACGGCGCGGGAACGGAAATTCCGGTGAAGGTGACGGGGACCAAATCCGAGCCGCACTTCGGCCTGGATTTTGGCCACAAAGACGAAGCGGCTGGCAAATCCAAAGGCGGGCAGAAAAATTAGAGCGGGCTAATAAAGATTCTTGGGTAGGGTACAGCTTTCACGGGTCTTCGACCTTGACTACGATTGGGGCAGGCCGCTTTCAGGACTCCAGAGATTTGGCGTGGCGCAGTGCTTCAGCGCTGCGATAAAGAATGCTTTTGAACCCCGGCTTCGGCCGCTGAGGTGGCCTGCTGAGGCCCTCAAAAGTCTTCATGTATCGGCAAGAAACTCATACTCATCGATCACCGCTGCCACCGCCACTTTGCCTTCGCCGGAAGCATCATCCACACGCACGACTTTGCCTTTGCAGCGCACCCGAATGCTCTCCGTGAGCGTGATCTCAGGTGGAAGTGTCAGAGTGAATTCGATCGCCGAACCAGCGGCGATGGCCGAGTCGATATAGAAACAAATGCCGCGGGCGCTCACGTCGCGGGTTTGCGCGGTCTTTTCCTGGGCGCCGTTCTCGGTATAGTTCACGGAAACCGGTAACCGCAGCGCAAAACGGCGAGTGGCCCGCTTTTCCTGCTCGCTTTCGGCCAAAGGCGCTCCTTTCAAAGCATGTAAGCATGGCGTTTCGCCGCCGGACTGTCAAGACCACGATTCGGCAGTCGAAAGCACATTGCTTGGCTCTGCCGCGGAAGAGATTGTTTGGGTGGAGCGGGGCTTTAGCGCTGCAATGAGGGGCGCCTTGCATCCTCCCATCCCGAGCTGGCGCCAGCCGCGAGGGAAAGTCCGGAGTCGGGTAAACTAGGAAAAGCCACCCGCACGATTTTCCTTACGGCTGGCGGCTGAAAGCTAAAATGGTCTTCGTTCTCGACAACTACGATTCCTTCACTTACAACCTGGTCCAGTATCTCGGAGAGCTGGGCGCGGAAGTCGAGGTTCGCCGCAACGATCAGGTCACTGTCGCCGAGATTGAAGCTCTCCGCCCGGAGCGCATCGTGATCTCACCCGGCCCATGCACACCACACGAAGCCGGCATCAGCGTCGATCTCATTCGCCATTTCGCCGGCAAAGTTCCGCTGCTCGGCGTGTGCCTGGGACACCAAGCCATCGGTGAAGCCTTCGGCGGCAGAGTCGTGCGCGCGCCGCACCTGATGCACGGCAAAACCAGCTCGGTCGTCCACGACAACAAAACGATTTTCCAGGGTCTGCCCATGCCCATCACGGCCACGCGCTACCATTCGCTCATTGTTGAAGAAAAAAGCTTGCCGGAAGAACTAGAGGTCAGCGCCTGGGCCACGGAAAAAGACGGCTTCCGCACGATCATGGGCCTGCGGCATAAGAAGTATGCGGTCGAGGGAGTGCAATTCCACCCCGAGAGTGTGCTGACCGCAGAAGGCAAGAATCTCGTCCGGAATTTTCTTGGACTGAACGGCACCACGTAGGGGCGGGTGTCCCCACCCTCCCGGCGGAACGAAGCTCCGCATAATGGGCGAGTTGCGCTGGCCAGCCCGGACGAGACGTCCGGGCCTACGCGCCTCTCGCCGTTTCCACCGCTCTCAGCACCGCCTGCGCCTTGCGCATGCATTCGTCGTACTCACGCGCTGCTTTCGAATCCGCCACAATTCCCGCGCCCGCCTGCAAATGAGCTTTCTTACCTTCCATTAGCATGGTGCGGATGGCGATGCAGGAATCCAGATTGCCCGCAAAGTCGGCATACAAAACTGAGCCACCATAAATTCCGCGGCGTGTTGGCTCGAGTTCTTCGATGATCTGCATGGCCCGCACTTTGGGTGCGCCGCTCAGCGTTCCAGCGGGAAAGCAGGCGGCGAAGGCATCGAGCGCGTCGAGATCGTCGCGCAGCCGGCTCTCGAGCGCCGAAACAATGTGCATGACGTGCGAATAGCGCTCTACGTACATCAGGTCTTTCACCTTCACCGAGCCGTACTCGCTCACTCGGCCCAGATCGTTGCGGCCCAGGTCAACCAGCATCACGTGCTCGGCGCGTTCTTTTTCGTCGCCGAGCATTTCGCGCTCCAGGCGTGCGTCTTCCGCCTCGTCGCGCCCGCGCGGATGCGTTCCCGCAATCGGACGATACTCCAGCTTGTGTCCCGTCACCCGCACCAGCATCTCCGGCGACGAACCCAGAATATGCGTCTCGCCCATGCGCAGAAAATACAAATACGGCGAAGGATTCAGCGCCCGCAGCGCGCGGTAAATATCAAACGGCGCGACCTCGGGGAGAAAGTCGAGCCGCAGCGAAAGCACGACCTGAAAAATATCTCCCGCCGCGATGTATTCTTTCGCCCGGTCCACTGATTTCATATACCGATCCCGGCTGGTTCCGGCGTGGATTTTCAATTTCCCTTTTGGCTTGGCATGTCTATGCCAGAGCGCGGGACGCAACCCGCTAGCGAGCTTCTTTTCAAGATGTGCGATATCGCGGACCGCGCGATCGTAGGCCCGGCGCGGGCTTTCCGCCGAAACATCCGCCGCCGCGATGATATGGATCTGATGATGCAGATGATCGAAGGCCAGCAGCCGGTCGAAAAACATCAGAGAACAATCGGGCAACGAGAGATCGTCATTGGCCCGCTCGCCGATTCTCTCCAGTTGGCGGACAAAATCGTATCCGCAATAACCGACAGCGCCCGCGGTGAACGGGGGCAATCCGGGAACGAGCGCTGGACGATGCTGCCGCAACAACTCCTTGACCACTTGCAGCGGATTGCCGGTTTTGCGTTCTTTGCGTCGCCCTTTCTGCACCGTGATCTCGCCGCCGCGCGCCTGCAGCTGCATATAAGGCCGCGCGCCGAGGAACGTGTAGCGGCCAATCTGCTCTCCGCGCTCGACCGATTCGAGCAGGAACGCATTCGGCTCATTTGCGGCAATTGCCAGAAATGCAGAGACCGGTGTAAGCAGATCAGCAGAAACCGACTTCACCACGGGCACCAGCGTGCTCTCACGGGCAAGACTGGAAAATTCTTTGTAGTCGGGGCGGACCATGGTCGGTGAAAGGTCATTATAGGGGAAGCCTAGTGGCTGGCTAGCCGACCAGTGTCACTCTCGAAACGAGCATTTCGTGTCAATCTGGGGTGCCGCACCCTTCGCGACTTTCGAAGGAGCCTGCCCTGTGCGAAGTCGAAGGGCGGGACCCGGCCCGAAGTCACCAGTGTAACCACCCAGCGAATTGACGAAAGCCCTCCCTGGGCTGAAGATTGCCTGTAGCGAAACACACAACATGCGAATCAAGTTTTGGGGGGTGCGTGGCTCCACGCCCACTCCCCAGGCGGAAAACCTGCGCTATGGCGGCAACACCTCGTGCGTCGAGGTGCGCCTCGGCGAGCGGATTTTCGTCTTCGATTGCGGCACCGGATTCCGCGCCTTCGGCCAATCGCTGCGGCATGAATTCAACAGCCACCCGGTCACGGCGCACATTTTCGTCTCGCACTTTCACTGGGACCACATTCAGGGCATTCCGTTTTTCGGCCCGCTTTACGACAAGCCGGAAAATCGTTTTCTGTTTCATTCCACCAGCCGCACGCGCAATCTTCAGCGCGTGATGGAAGAGCAGATGGCCGCGCCTTACTTTCCCGTCAACATGAGCGAGATGAAAGCCCACCGCAGCTTTTACGATCTGCAACCGGGCCGGCTTACGCTCGATGACGTAACCATTCAATCTTTGCCGCTGAACCATCCGCAGGGCTGCACCGGCTTCCGGCTCGAGTCGAAAGACGGCGTTCTGGTCTACGCAACCGATAACGAACCAGGCAACGCCGAATTCGACAAGAATGTGCGCCAGCTGGCAGCCGGTGCGGACGTGCTGATTTACGACGCGCAGTATCTTCCCGATGAGTACGCTGCCCAGAAGCGCGGCTGGGGACACAGCCATTGGCGCGAGGCGGTCAATATCGTGATGGAAAGCGGCGCGAAGGAGTTGGTGCTCTTCCACCACGACCCTGACCACAACGACGCCTGCATCGATAGCGTGGTCAACGCAGCGAAGAATTACTATCCCAAAGTCCGCGCCGCGGCGGAGGGTATGGAGATCGTGTTGTGAGTAGTCAGTGGCTAATGTCAGCCGGCTCGGATCGGCGGCAAAGATTCGTGGAAGGGCACGGTCTTCAGCCGTGCCGATCACGCCCGGACTCAAAACCACCCGAGCGGGTACAAGCCCGCGAGCGATCCGCGCCCAATCTCCTCGGCGTACGAGCAGCCACTAGCCACCAGGGTAATTTCTCCTGTAAAATGAGTCTTTTGCACTTGGAATCACAAAGGAATTGGAGCAGTCATGGCGCAAGTTTGTGCAATCTGCGGTAAGAAGCCGATGTCTGGCAACAACATCAGTCACGCCCACAACCTGACCCGGCGGCGGTGGAACGTAAATCTGCGGCCCGTCCACGCCAAAGTGAACGGTGGCAACAAGCGCATCCGCGTATGTGCGTCCTGCCTGCGCAGCGGCAAAGTGGTGAAAGCCTAGAACCGCCGGATAGTACTCCCCGCGACATTCTGTTAAATCCCCGCCCCTGCACACTCGCAGATTCCTTCAGGGGCTAGAGCCCGCTTCATGGGGCTTCGGGCGGCGTGGCTGAAGCTGCGCCCTTCCACGCTGCTCCGCACACGAGCGAGGACGCTCGCGCCACCCATCAATTGGAATAACATACGTTGAAAAAAGCAAAAGCTGGAGATGACCGTGCAGCCGCCTAAATCACGGGCGACGTTGCCAGAATTGGGCGCGAGGACTATAGTTGCCCCGCTTTTCCACGGGAACGTTACAGCAAAGGAGAACCCAAGATGCACAAGTTTTTGCTCATGGCATTGGCTCTGCTTGTGTCTGGCTCCGCAGCGACGGCCCAGAACAAGATTGACACAAAGTGGCACTGCCCCAAGGCAACGACGGAGTACAAACTCGACGTTGGCGACGTACCGGGCCACATCTTCTGGATCGGGCAAGGCAGCTGCGAGGCGACTGAGAGCAGTGGCGACCTCAAAGAGAAGAGCGGGCAATATACCGAGTTCCACGATGGGTGGAAAGCATCGTTCCACTTCCACGGTTACTACAACGCGAACACGGAAGACGGAGATAAGGTTTACTACACATACGAAGGAACCGGTTGGCCGGACACTGCCAAACCTGTCACCAACAAATGGAAGATCGTTGGCGGTACGGGAAAGAATAAGGGCATCAAGGGCGCCGGGAGTTGCGCCGGAAAACTCAATGCGGACGGCTCCACGGACCTGGAGTGCACTGGCACGTACTCCATGGGGATGGGCAAGATGGGCATGAAGAACTAGGCGGAGGAAACAAACCCCAGGTCTCGCAAAGGCGGCGAGACCTGGGCCCGTCCACCCGTGTTGTCGGGGGATTTGCTTCCCACCCGGGCGCAAAGAACGCGCCAGGATGGTGCACCCTCGGTCGGGACTGAACCCTTACTTCAGAACGCCCCGAAAGGCCGCCTCGGTTGCACTTTCTCCAGCCAGCGCGATGACATCGATTTCCACCAGAACATCTTTGGGCAGGCGGGCGACTTCCACGGTCGAGCGGGCCGGGGGTGCGGCAGTGAAATATTTGGCATAGACCTGGTTCATGGCGGCGAAGTCGTCCATGTTCTTGAGGAACACGGTCGAGCGGACGACTCTTTCGAGCCCGGTGCCGGCAGCGTTCAAAATTGCCGACATGTTCTTCAGCACGCGATCGGTATGGGCGGCCACGTCTCCACTGATGACTTGTTGTGTGGCGGGATCAATCGCCACCTGCCCGGAGACGAAGACGAATCCGCCTGCCCGCACCGCCTGGGAATAAGGCCCGATCGCTTGAGGAGCATCTTTGGTGGCGATGATGTCG
>Ga0335073_10001350_pt1 | contig 32712 bp, 22 predicted proteins | sample Lox_Sample_22_FD_207093 | JGI IMG/M metagenome (GOLD analysis project Ga0335073, IMG submission 207093) | Soil microbial communities from Loxahatchee National Wildlife Refuge, Florida, United States - Lox_Sample_2.2 | ecosystem: Environmental > Terrestrial > Soil > Wetlands | place: USA... | reverse complement strand
CCTGCCAGTCTCCGGCATTTTCAAGTGCGGCGCCCAGACTGTTGAGGGCGCGTGCGTCGTGCGGATGGGCAGCCAGCAGCTTGCGATAATCCGCCGCGGCTTCCGTGTAGCGTCCCAGCCCGGCCAACGCGGACGCCAGGTTGTACAACGCAATCAAGTTCCCCGGATTCTTGTCCACGCGATGTTCCATCCAGGCCTGCTCCAGCAGCAATCGCGGATCGGGACCTCCTTTGGGCCCATTAACCGGCAGAACCTGAATCCAGAGATGCGCCATTTCGTCTACGGAGCGGTTACCGGCCCGCACCCGAATCGGCGGAGTGTTCGGATTATGAATGTTCTCCTCCGTGTTGTCGTAGACGTAATGCATGTGCAGGACCGTCCCGTGTGGAAGGAAAACGGGTTTCCGATAGCGATAAACTGATTGCCGATCGATATCCCAGTTCAGAATCCGGATCAGCCATTGCTTCCGGCCATTGGGCAAAACGGCCCAACCCTCGAGTTGCTTGCCCAGATAGTGCGCATGAGGATAAATCCCGAATACGTCCACATCGATGGGCAGCTTCAATTCGTCCTGCACCACAAAGTTCCGGTCACCGGCGGGAATATCCAGGTCGCGGTCATCTTCAAGCTGGAGCAGCATGGGATGTTTTGAAGCCGGCTCCGCGGCGAAATACAAACCGATTTGCGCGCTGATCGTTTCCGATTTACCGCTCGGTTTGAGGTGCATGTTGAGAATGAGATCGTTGCCCGCGTCGAGCCGCCACGGCATCGCCTCGGGTTCTTGCAGAACCGGCGTGTCGGGCTTCCAGAAAAGAAAATGGCTGTCAGGATCGAAGGTGTTGCCCGCATCGAGTTCCAGTTCCATCCCGGGCACGCCATCTTTCCAGTCCCCGGGGTGATGGTGCCGGAACGAAGCAGTCCGATCGATGAGCACATTGGCGTGATGCACCACCTGCGGCACGCTGGGCAGAATCTCCATGGCACGAATGTAGTGCGTCTGCGCGAGTGGATACGGCATAACGAAGTTGCGAAAGACATCCGTGCCCGACGCTGCCAGCGCGTAAGGACGCTCAAAGGTGAGAATCAGATCGGGTTTTCCTAACTGCCAGGTCGCGTCGTAATGCGGCGGAGGAGGAGCAGTCGAAGCGTCCCCTTCGGGCATCCCCGAGTCGACCCACCTGCGAATGAGGGTCACCTGCTCATCGGTCAGTCGCCGCGCGCCGGCGAAATCGCCGTATCCCGGTGCCGGCAGCCACGGCGGCATATAACGCGACTGCGTCACCTGAACCATTTGCGGCCCGCGCCGGTACGCATCGCGAAATGTGAGCAGGCTGAAGGGTCCGCTACCGCCCGGGTGATGGCACGTGGCGCAGTTCTGGTAAACGATGAGTGCAATCTGGCCGCTCCAGGTTACGGGACCTTCCGCCGCCCGCATTGCGCGACTCGGATGCAGCCAAGACAGAAACACGCAGCAGACGAGGGCAAGCGACATGCAGCGAAGAAAACTCATGGCGCGTTACGGGGAACTATGGTGCAGCCAACGGCTGGACCGCCCGGTTTCGGAACACTCCGGTTGTCAAGCACGGCGCGGATAGCCAGTTCCAGATCGTGCCGCGTAGCCGCGGGCCGTTCCTGCCCCAGCGCAACGTAGCGGTCGTCGATGCGTCCCCGGTACACTTCGCGCAGCCCTTCGGCAGTGACATTGAAGACAGCGACCTCGGGCGTTATCGTTGCGTGCGCCATGCGCGCCAGCCGTTGTTCCGTGTCCAGCACCGCATCGGCGTGAAGATCGAACTGCGCGTCGTGACGGCGGACCACTGCGGCCGTGTCCCCCGGATTTGGATACACCCACCAGAAGTGCACGCCCTGAGGCGCATACTCACGATCCAGCCGTTCGATCTCCGGAACATATCGGTTTGAAATCGGACAGTCGGACGCGGCAAAAAACAGCACCACCGCTTTCGCTCCAGGAGGCGCAAGTCGCTCGATTGGATGACCGTTCAGATCCGTTCCGAATGACTCTGCGGCCCGCGCAAACATCGAGAGGCAACCAAGCAGAACCAATGCCGCGCGCAAAACCATGGCTGTGAACTTTACCACGCGGCTCGAGAAAGATGAAGATGGCGTGGACGAGCGGCTGCGGCGTTCCCACCGAAAGGAGTAATGGCGTGCTATCTTTGCTGCCGATGATTCGCCGGTGTTTTCCCCGGTCCCCGTGCCCCACGTCGCTCCTGCTTCTGTCCGCTGGGCTGCTGGTGATCTGCTGGATGGCGGCGACCACTCCAGCCAATGCGGGATTGCAAAGCTCCGGGGCACCTTCACCCGCGCTGCTGCAAGATCCCGACGGGGTATGTGCCTCCTGCCACCAGCGAATCTGCGATTCCTGGAGACGCACACCGATGGCGCACGCCAGCGGCCCCGCGTCCGAGGGCTTCATCCCAGCTGACTTTACGCACGCGGCTTCCGGAGTACACTACCGCGTTTATCTGGATCATGGCCAGGTGTGGCTCTCTTATCAGCGGCCCAACGCTCCAGCTGACGGCGGGCTCAACGGCAGGCAATTGCTGCTGTTTTATCTCGGTTCCGGACTGCGCGGTCGCACCTGGCTGTTTCAGCGCGAGGGCTACTGGTACGAGATCCCCATCAACTGGTACGCGAAAAAGCAGATGTGGGATATGACTCCGAATTTTCTCAACACGCATGAAATGCCCTTCACCTTGCGCGTCGATCCCGGATGCCTGCACTGTCACGCGAGCAACGTCTCGGACTCGCTTCCCGATGCCAGAAATCACTTCGCTGGACCGCCCTTCCCACGGGGCGGCATCACCTGCGAGTCCTGTCATGGCGATTCGTCGCAGCATGTGGCGCGCCGAGGAAAGGGAGCGATCCTCAACCCCGCAAAACTCGAACCCCTTCGCCGCGATTCGGTTTGTCTCGAATGCCATCTGGAAGGAGAAGTGGCTGTAGTTAAACTGGGTCGCAAGATCGGAGCTTTTCAGCCCGGCGACAATCTCTTCGACTATGCCGTCTACTTTGAAAACGGCCGCAGAGCCGGCCCAGGTGGCCGAGCAACCAGCCAATGGGAGTCGCTGCTAGAGAGTGCCTGCAAGCGAGCAAGCGGCGACCGCCTCACCTGCACCACCTGTCATGATCCACACGCATCGGTGGCCGCCGCCGATCGAGTCAGCTATTACCGGAGCCGCTGCCTTGCCTGCCATGAGGGCCTCGCATCCGGGCACCACCAGGAGAACTCTGCCTGCACTTCCTGCCACATGCCCCGTGAAGAAACAGAGGACATCGCGCACGAGCAGGTGACCGATCATCGCATCCAGATTGCTTCAAAGCCATTCACAGCTCCGCTTGCCGCCGAAGAGCTGGCGCCTATCGGCGGAATTCATCCGGGCGTGCGCGACGAAGGAATTGCGTGGGCCCAACTGGCTCTGCGCGATGATCGTGCCGCCGGCGAACGCGCGATGGAACTGCTGCTAAAAGCCGAAACGTCCGATCCAGTCCAGGCAAAGGATACGGACTTGCATGCGGAGCTCGGTTTCCTTGAGCAAGTGAGAGGCAACCGCGGACGGGCAAAGTCGGAGTATGAGGCAGCCCTGCGTGCAGATCCGCTTAATGGAACAGCGGCCGGCGATCTTGCCGTTCTCGACGCGCAGACCGGTGATTTGGCTGACGCTTTGCCGCTGTGGCGAAGAGCATTCACACAAGATCCCGGGGCCAGTGCCGCAGGCATCGACCTTGCCTTGGCCCAGTGCCGCCTCGGCCAGGCCGCCGCGGCCATGCAGACTCTCGATCGTGTGCTGCTTTTTTCACCGGACAACGATTCCGCCCGGCATCTCTCTCGGGCCTTCGCAGCCGGCGCCGAGCATTGCGGCAAACCGTGAGCCGCCAAACCAAACAATCGGTCACAACCTGTAGCGGGGACCTTCGGAAAAACTGCAGAAGCAGAAATCTTCAATGCACGTGAATTGCGACAAGTCTGCTTCTGAGCGGAACGTCACCCCCAAGTGTTGTTTCGATCACAGCTTCAAAGGGGCGGAAGGTTCCACTGGGATCCGCGGCGTCGCGTACCAATTGTTCCAGACCTTCAGGATGGCACGCGAACTCCACTGCGGCCTGCGTTCCAAATGTCATCAATCCGCTGAAAACCAGAGTTCGCCGCCCCGGTTCGAGACCCGGGAGCAATGCCACGATCGCATAGTCTTTGGTAAGCGGATGCTCAGGGCGGGAATAGAGGGGAGGCTCTCCCGCCCGGGGAGTATGATTCACAATTCCCGAGAAACCATGCCCAGCAGTAAGCGCGAAATCCATTGTGTTGGGCATAACGCGCAATGCCGGGTTCTCAGCAACGGATCCGATGAAGATCAAATTTCTTTGCTTCGCCTCGTCCCAAGTCACCAACAGGCTCCGCTTCAGGGTGAATGACGCATGGTGGTCGTCAAAGAGGCGTGTCAGTTCGTAGACGCTGTTGAGTTCTCCGACTCCTGTATAGGTATCTACATAATTCTTCGCGATTGCGGCGTTGGCGTAGGTTGCATAGGGTGCATAACGCAAACCGCTGGTTGAGTTGCCGACAAATAGGGCATTGCTATAAATCACGAGCGAGGAATTCTCGGAGAAAAATGGCTGCCAGAACCTGTCGACTACGGACGAAACGGCTCCTGGCTGGGCCCGAAGACTGAGCCATTTCCGAGTGCCCCACCAGCCGACGCCGGCAACGCAAAGCACCACCGCTGTTATAACGAGAAACTGCAGCCGCCGTCGAATCCCCCCATTCCGTTTCGCCGCATCGGAGTCGTCATCGGGAGTTGTGGAGGCCGGTTGGCTTGCGGCCACCGGAAGCCGAGGCCGAAACACGGGCAAATAGTGCCCCTTAGGTATTTCAATAACCGTTTCTTCCCAGCTTCCTTCATTCTGAAAGTAATCCGCTAGCTTTTGTCTTAAGAGTCGGGCGTGCGTACGGACAATACTATCCTCGGCAGAGTTGTATCCGGGTGATCTATGGAAGACCTTGATGCCAATGAAGTGCTCGGTTACTTCTTCCGGCGCACCCCTGAGACTACAGCTCGCAACATAGAGAAGAAAGTCCTTCAGCCGCGCTGACGACTGAAAATGTTGACTTGCAGCTACGCGCTCGACCAGCGCCCAATAAGGATGCTGAAGCGTATCCTTGCCAACTTCAAGCACGGAACGCAGGTGTCCCATCGGGGGAGAAGTCTAGTTCACCAGTGCAAACCTGTCAATTCACCGTAAAAGAGGTTGACAATCGACTTTTATCTGAAGTAGCGTCAGCGCAATTTGTGGTCGCCTAGTTCTTTTGTGGTAGATAGACGCATTTGTTTCGCGAGCGGGACTTTCCAGTTTTCGTAGGTTGTTGCTGGGAAATGAGTCCGGCTCGCCTTCTCACGTCACGAGCAGGTTGGGGCAATACCAAAATCTGAAGGGACTTAAAGGGAAGAAGACTAACCCTGAATCAGGAGGTCGAATGTCTAACGCGAGGCGTAGTCTCCTGGCACTAGTGGTGTTCGCCAGTGCAAGTTTTTTTGCAGTCACCCAAGCCAAAGCGCAAGCGGTCTACGGATCGATCATCGGTACGGTAACGGACCAAAAGGGCGCGGCGATCCCCGGCGCCAAAGTGATAGCAACCGATGAGTCGAAAGGTACTTCCGTCACCGTCACGAGCAACGCGACTGGCGACTACGCAGTTCCCCACCTGATCCCTGATGTTTACGACCTTAAAGTTACCGCCGAAGGGTTTCAGGCGTTTGTGACGACGGGTCTTCAAGTCCTCGCCGATACAGCGCCTCGCATTGACCCCGTAATGACGGTCGGCTCTGTCTCGACCACCATCCAAGTCAGCGCAGAAGCCGAGCCGGTATTGAAGACCGACCGCTCCGATGTCGCTACCGTCTTCAACGAGCAGCAGGTTTCGAGCTTGCCGATCGAAGATCAGAACTTCACCAACCTGCAACTGCTGATTCCCGGAGCACAGATGCTTGGCTGGTCCCACGCGGCTGATGAGAACCCCCAAGCTTCGAAACAGATTCAGATTGATGGCCAAGCGTTCGGCGGCGTGGCCTACGAACTCGATGGTGCCGACAACCAAGACCCGATCCTAGGAATTATCGTTGTCAACCCGTCCACTGACGCGGTCAGTGACACCAAGATCACCACGCAGAACTACGACGCTGAAGAAGGCAAGGCCGTTGCGGCCGTGATGACCGCGCAAACCACCTCCGGCACCAATAATTTCCACGGGGATATCTACGACTTCCGCACTGGCAATGCCAATTTGGCGCGTGATCCATACAACCAGGCTCCGGGATCGATTCCCGCCGGACTTAAGAACCGCATGGGCGCGTCGATCGGCGGCCCGATAATTAAAGACAAAGCCTTTTTCTTCTTCAACTACGAAGGGCAGCGCCAAAAAGTCGGCACCTCGGCGGTCGACACACTTCCGACTCTCCTCGCCACTCAAAGCTGCTTGGGCGTTGCACCGGACTCGACCGGGGGCAACGGCTGCGACTTCAGCGAATATCTGGCTCAATATGGGACCGCCGGCCAGATTTATGACAACACGCCTGGAGGGAATGGCGCGGCTTACCCCCACAACATAATTCCCAGGTCGGAGCTCGGAGCAAATTCCGCCCCAGCACTGGCCTTGCTGAAATATCTCGAGCCCTACGTGGTGGCTAAGAACATTACCTACACTCCGGGCGTTGGTTCCCAAGGTGGCCTCGACTCGAACTTCGACGAATCGGGTACCGGCATATTCAACAGTGATCAATGGGCCGAGCGCGGAGATTACACGGTGAGCGAGAAGACCCATGTCTTCGAACGTTTCTCCCGTTTCACTGACATCCTATCCGGAAAGGTGATGTTCGGGGCGGCCGGCGGACCAGGCTTCGGCATTAACAATTATGGAGGCACCTCGAAGGGCGCGAATGACAGCGATGTGATCGGCATGGACATGGCCATCAATCCCAAGCTGCTCACCGACGTCCGCCTCGGATATCTCCGCTATAACATCATCGACAACAAACATGATCAAGGCACGGACTTCGCTACCGCCCTCGGAATTCCGGGCATCAACAATGGGACAAGCTTCCTCTCCGGCTCTCCGGGGTTCTTCATTCAGAACGTTAACGGTGGCTCAGGGGGAACGCAAGGCCAGCCGGTCTTTGGCGACGGGCTGAACGTCAATCGCTGCAACTGCCCCCTCATCGAACGCGAAGACCAGTTCCAGATCGTGAACAACTGGACCAAGGTCATCAGCAATCACACCATCAAGGCAGGCGTCGATCTTCGCTACGGTCGCAACCTCCGCGTCCCTTCCGACCAGGATCGCGATGGGCTGCTCTACTTTTACAGCGGTCCCACCTCGAACGGCGCTGGCGGTGGCGGACTCGGCTGGGCCACTTTTATGCTGGGCGAGGTTTCGCAGGCAAACGCGAGCACCGGCTCGAATGGCTCGGCCTTTCAACGGTACGTCTCTGTTTCCACCAATGCCAAAGAGTTCCAGAAACGCACCTTCTTCTATCTCGGAGACGAATGGCGCGCCACGCGCAAGTTAACCATCAACTATGGCGGCCGCCTCGATCTTTTCTGGCCTGAGAGTGTCAACGCCGCCGGGAACGGCGCCTTGATGAATCTCAACGACGGCTACCTCCACGTAGCCGGGGTCGGCGGAATTGCCTCCAACATGGGCTGGTCCATGAGGGCCATTAAGCAGCTTGCACCGCGACTCGGAGTTGCTTACCAACTCGACGAGAAGACGGTCATCCGTGCCGGCTATGGCCGTAGTTTCGATATGGGGGTCTTCGGTTCCGTCTTCGGCCACACCGTCACGCAGAATCTTCCCGTGCTGGCCGCCCAAGCCGTCACCGCTCCCAATGCCATTACCCCGGCATTCTACCTTAACGTTGGTCCACCGGCCTATGTCTTCCCGACCACCCCATCGAATGGCTTACTGCCCGTTCCAGGCTACAGTGTCAGTGCGAAGGCCCGACCGAATCCGCTGCAGTTCCCCACCCTCGATGCCTGGAACCTAGCAGTGCAGCGTGCACTCACTCCCACCCTGAGCCTTACGGTGGCCTATGTCGGCAACAAAGGAACCCACACATTGGCCGATGGCGACGGCAACAGCACGAACCCCAATGAGGCCACGGTCTCCTTGCCTGCGCAATACAGCATTACGGGGCAAACGTTGACCTATAATCCCGCAGCTCCTTCGGCACCACCGTTTCCGAACAACCAGACCTCAAACAGTAGATATCTCGAGCGCTATTACGCGGGGTCGCTGCCTGCTTGCCGCGATCCCAACTACATCTCGCTCGCCAACCTTCAGGCGATCGATGGCGATACCAACCTTACGCCCGGCATGTGCGGTTGGACGAACTCAATCCAGTACAACGGCGATGATCAGAACACCGAGTACGACGCCATGCAGGCGACCCTTTCCGAGCGGTACCACAAGGGCCTCAGCTTTAACCTCAACTACGTGTGGGCCAGCGCGTTTGACGAAAACTCCGACTACTACACATGGAGTCACTCGATCTCGCACATGCGCGACAGCAACGTTCGCCGCCAGCAACTGATCGGCTACGGCAGTTACGACCTGCCCTTTGGAAAAGGCAAACAATTCCTAGGCAATGCGCACGGCGTGACCGACGTGCTGGTAAATGGATGGCAGGTGAGCGACGCCACGAACTGGGCAGGCGGCTTGCCCTTCCAGATCACCTACAGCGAATGCGGCACGGCCGTTCCCAATGGACCTTGCGACCCAGATATTGTTTCTGGGGCGCATTTTAAAACACACCTCTCTGCCTTCACGCCTACCACTGGCGGGGTGGGTGTGCGCACCTTCTATCAGGCATACCAACTTCCCTGCGGAGCGGCGAACGGCGGCATCACAGGCGTGTTTACTTGTCCCGGCTTGGATACCTTCGGAAACGTAGCTCAGAACACAGGCGTCGGTCCGAGGTTCTTCGGTACGGATATGGCCATTACCAAGCAGTTCCCCCTCTGGAGGGAGCGAGTCTCTGGCAGATTCCGCATGGACGCCTTCAACGTCTTTAACCACATCGCTTCCGGCAACCCTAGCGGCAATATTGAGGGCACCGGAACCATCACCTCGGGTGGACAGGGGTACGGCCAGAGCCAAGACTTCGGTCCGCGCCAGCTTGAATTCAGCCTCCGCGTGGACTTCTGAGGGGCGGCGATCCCGCAGCATTTAACCGGGAGGGGGAGCTTCGGCTCCCCTCTTTTTTCGTAGGGCCGCCATGCGGACGCGAAAGACCAGTGCTATAGTATCGGGATCTATCGACCTATCGGTTTTGAACTAAACACCCACCATGCTGCGACGCGCAATCGCTGCAACTCTTTTTGTCGTTCTTATGTCTGCCTCGCTGGTGTCTGCTTCGGATAGAGAGGCGCAGCAACCCGGGGCGCAGGCCCTCCCTGATAGCCCAGAGCCATCGCTTCAGTCCGCGCAAGAGCTTGCAGCCAGAGGCCGGCTGGACCAGGCTCTGGCGCAATTGAATCAACTGGCGGCGCAATCGCCAGAACCGCCGGGTGTGGAGCGTCTGCGCGGCATCATCTTTTATCAGAAGGAACAGTTTCCAGACGCCATCGCAGCCTTCAGCAAGGCTGAGACCCAGCAGCCGAACGATCGCGAGTCGATGGAGATGCATGGCGTGAGCTTGTTCCGTCTGGGACGCGCAGCGGAAGCCATCCCCTACCTCGAAAAAGCGCACGCCGCCGTCGAGCGGACGAACGCCGATCCCGATTATGTTTTAGCGCTCTGCTATGCCGACGTGCAGCGGTATGACGACTCGCGCCATGCCTTTGCCGCGCAGTACGGATTTCCCCCCGACTCGGCAGAGGCCTATCTTTTGGCTGCTCGCATGTTTTTCCGTCGCGAACTCCGCGACCAGGCTCGAGCAGCGGCGATGAAGGCACTTGAGCTCAATCCCCGATTGCCGCTGGCGCACGAGTTGCTGGGCGAAGTGGCGCTGGCCAAGGCCGAAGTGCCCGGTGCCATCCAAGAGCTGGAGGCCGAACGCAAGATTAATCCACTCGATGCGGGTCTCTACGATCGGCTGGGCGATGCCTATCTCCGCAATGAACAGTTCACTGATGCACAGAAAGCGCTGGACCGCGCTGTGCTGCTGGAGCCCAACTCCACAGGGCCCTATATTCTGCTGGGCAGAACATTTCTCAAGCTGAATCAACCCATCGAAGCCTTGCACTACCTGTTACACGCCGCACAGATGGACCCGTCGAACCATCTCACTCACTATTTTCTGGGCCAGGCTTATCGTGCCACGGGGCAGGTAGACGAGGCTAATCGGGAGTTGAAAATGGTAGGGAATCTGCAGAACAACGGGGCCCCGAGCGCCCGGGGGAAATAGGGCGATGAATCCTGGCTGCAAGATGATTCGCATCGTTTCTCTTTGCGCGGGACTTGCTTTGCCACTGCGTCTTGCGGCGCAGGCAAACCCGCAAGCGATCAAGGAAGCAGATGCGGCTTTCCATGCAGGCTTTGCGGCACAGCAGGCTGGCAACTTGGAACTGGCGCGGGCGCAGTTTGCCAGGGCGGCGCAACTTGCGCCACAGATTCCCGAGGCACGCGAAGCTCTGGGAGCAGTTCTGGTGGAATTGGGCCGACCGGGCGAGGCGGTAAGGGCACTCGAGGCCGCGGAAAAACTCAAACCTGGCGACGTGACGATCGAAAGCAATCTGGCCATCGTTCTGGCGCAAGCCGGCCAGGCGGCGAAGGCAATTCCTCACTTTGATGCGGTACTGCGGCTGTCGAAAGAGCCGGGGCAAAAACCGGTCAATGGTGCTTTTCATGAAGCGTTTGCCCGCGCTTTGCTTGCCTCCGGCGAGCCGGATCGGGCCTTGGAACAGTTCGCGGCGGCGGAAGCACTCACGGGGCCGCGCCCGGATCTCGATGATGAGATCGGTTCGCTGTACGCGCAATCGGGCAGGTGGGATCAGGCTCGAACCCGGTTTGAGGACGCAATCGCGCTCGACGGCAGCAACGTGCGCGCGCGCGTTCATCTGGGCATTCTCTTGCGCCAACAGCACGATCTGGCGGCATCGCTGGCAGAGCTTGAACCCGCGGTCCGAATTGAGCCTTCCAATGGCGAGGCTTTGCTGGAGTATGGGCGCACGCTGGCCGCCATGGGCAACGATAAGGATGCCGCCACTGAGCTTGAAGATGCGGTCAAGGCGAACCCTGATATGCCGGGCGTGCAACTGGAGTTGGCGATGACGCTGCAGCGGTTGGGACGGCAACAGGAGGCAATTCCCTGGTTTCGGCAGGCGGTTGCACGCGCCCCGCACAACCGGATCGCGCTCGATAACTTCGGGCTCGCTCTGACGCTCACGGGCAGTGCCAACGACGCGCTTGCGGTTTTCGAGCGCGCACTCGCCGAAGACCCCAATGACGTGGCTGCTTTGAAGGACCTCGGCGTGGCCCACATCCAGCTTTCGGCTTTTGACGATGCCATCCGAGATTTCAAAAAAGCGCTTGCGCTTGATGCCAATGATGCGGAACTCTATTACGATCTTGGCGTCGCCTACAAATTCAAGGATCGCTTTGACGACGCGATTGTGGAACTGACGCATGCCCGGCAATTGGCTCCGAGCTTGCAAGATCCGCCCTACACGCTAGGCATTCTGTATATGCAGACCGGCAAGTTGGATCAGGCGATCGTTGAGTTCAAAGAAGCTGTCGCACTGACGCCCGATAATGGAGATGCCTGGGCCATTTTGGGAAGCACCTTGAAACAGGATTCCCGGCTAGACGAAGCCGCAGAAGCGCTAAAAAAGGCAATCCCGTTGCTTCCGGCCCAGCCCGGCCCTCGAATTACGCTGGCCAGTGTGCTCGCTGAGCAGAGCGTAACGCTGGAGCAGCAGTCCGATGCGGCAGACGCAGCTGGAGACCTCCAAAAAGCGGAGCAGTTGCGCAGCCAGATGAAGGAGCTACGCAACCAGGCCGCCGAATACCGACGCCAGGCGGCCGACCTGAGCCGCGCGGCCGTCAGCCGGCAGCGGGCAAATTTTGCCCTCAACGCTGGAAACCAACTGATGTTGCGCGGCCAGATTGCCGATGCCATCGCGCGTTATGAGGAGTCGATTGCCGCAGATCCGACCTTTGCCGCGCCACACATCCAACTTGCCATTGCTTATGAACGTCAGGGACGCACGCAGGATGCAGCCGCCGAACACGCTAAGGCAAAAGAGCTGGCGCCGCAAGAGTGAGATTATTGGCTGAGCGAGCGGCTTGCGCCAGCGACGCTCACCACGTTTCACCGCGTCCAGATCCATCGCGAGGATGGTGTAACAATGGACGCGTCAACCCAGTTCAAGGGAGATTCCCGCGTTGCCTTTTACCCGCCGCCGTTTGTTAATGTCGCTCTCCCGAACCGCATTGGTTTTGCCGTTGCAAGAGATTCTCAGTTTGGCTCGCCCGGGGTTTGGCGTGAATGCGCAGCAGGCGGCTTCGCAAAAACCCGCTGGCGCGGCGCGCGAAGTGTATTCGGCGCCGGCTCGGCCCGCTCCCAAGGCAGCGCCATCTCCGGTCAGCGGTACGCCGCTGGGTGTTCAATTCGTGGATGTGGCCAAAGAGGCCGGACTCAATGTGGAGACCATATTTGGCGGCGAACACCGCAACAAGTATCTGCTCGAAACCACAGGTTGCGGGGCCGCATTTTTCGATTACGACCAGGACGATTGGTTAGATATCTTTCTTGTCAACGGTTGGCGGCTTGAGGGTTTTCCCAAGGGCCACGAGCCGGTGTGCCACCTTTTCAAGAACAACCGCGACGGCACATTTACCGATGTGACGCTAAAAGCCGGACTGGCGCGTTCCGGCTGGGGCCAGGCGTGCTGCGTCGGCGACTACAACAACGACGGATGGAACGATCTGTTCGTCAGCTATTACGGCCAAAACGCTCTTTTCCGCAATAACGGCAACGGTACCTTCACCGAGGTCACCAAAGAGGCGGGAATGTTCCAGGACCGACTACGGTGGAACTCAGGTTGTGCTTTTTTCGACTACGACCGCGACGGAAATCTCGATCTTTTCGTGGGCAATTACATCGACCTTGATCTGAAAACCGCGCCCTTGCCACAAGATGCAAACTGCACCTACAAAGGCATTCAGGTTGCGTGCGGGCCGCCAGGCCTCCAGGGCGGCAAGAACCTTCTCTATCACAACAACGGCGACGGCACGTTTACGGATGTGAGTGAAAAAAGCGGCATGCTGACGGCGCTCGGTACCTACGCCCTCAGCGTGGTCGCCGCCGATTTCGACAACACTGGCTGGCCCAACCTTTACGTGGCCAACGATTCCACGGCGGCGACCTATTACGAGAATCAAAAGGACGGCACATTCAAGGACCAGGGCGTGGAAGCGGGTGTGGCTTACTCGCCAGATGGCAAGCCACAGGCGGGCATGGGGGTTTCGGCCGGCGATTACAACCGCGACGGCCTCCTCGACATTGTAAAGACCAACTTCGCCGGTGACACAGACTCTCTTTTTTTGAACCTAGGCGAGGGCTCCTTTGATGACCGCACTTACGAGGCCGGCTTGGGCGTCAACACGCGGCTGCTGGGTTGGGGAGTGAGTTTTATCGATATTGATAACGACGGTTGGCTCGATATTCTGGTAGCCAACGGTCACGTATATCCCGAAGTGGATGGTACCGCGGTAGACGCTCCCTATGCCGAGCGCAAATATCTCTACCGCAACTTGCGTAACGGCCAATTTGAAGACGTGAGTCTCACCGGAGGAAACGGCATAATCGCCCCGGCGAAAGCCCGCGGTTTTGCTGTGGGCGATTACGACAACGATGGTGACCTCGACGCCGTGGTGAACTGCGTCAACTCCGTGCCGCAACTCCTGCGTTGCGATTCGACGCTTAACCGCAGTTGGATCAAGATTCGCACGGTGGGAACCAAGAGCAACCGCAGCGGCATTGGCGCGCGGCTGAAGGTGGTGGCGCAAACTGGCACGCCTGTACTCGGCGCTAAGGCAGGGTCGCCCCTCGTCCAGATCGATGAGGTTCGCTCCTCCAATGGCTACTTCTCAGCCAGCGACTTGCGCGTGCATTTCGGTCTCGGCGACGCGCAAAAGGTTGAACTGGTCGAGGTTCGCTGGCCTTCCGGAAATATCGACACACTGACCGACCTTGACGTTAACCATCTCTACGTGATTCAGGAAGGCGGCAAGATTCTAAAGTCCGAAACCTTCACGCCAGCCCGCTCAAAAACCTGACGTGTCGCGCGGCATGCAGGATCGCATGGGAACCTGGGAGCCGGGGAAGCTCGCTGACATCATTGCCGTGCCGGGTGTGCTGAAGCTAACGATCCTCTGAGCGGACGCGAAAACGAAGCTGCCAACCCAGCAATCCGCCGAGGGCAGCGCTGACCGGAATCACGGCCATATGCCAAATGAGGACGTGCGCGGCCTGGAAGTTCGGACAATGCAGTTCGAGTAGACCCACGCCGGCCAGTCCCGCCAGCGTGCCGGCGACCAGGCCCGCGGCAACGGGATTCACTGCGAATCCGCGGCGAAGTATCAGCCAACTCAGCAATCCGGCAGGGATCGCATGCAGCAGACCCGTGATCAGACATACGATACCCGCGGAAAAGAAATGGACAGTGTGGTAATCGCGGAACAAGCCCGCAAACACGACAAGCAGCGCGGCACTACTGAGTGCCAGAAGCGTGCCCGGAGAAACACGAATCCGGCTCGCCGGAATCATCTGATGGACGAAGCTGACGGCTGCCAAACAGGCGAGAAAGACGAGTGCAGGAAACACGAGCCAGCGCTCCATCAGATTCATCTTTGCAATCCCAAAGAAGCCCGCGCGCGCCGCACCGGCCAAGGACACAGCCGCGCACGCAAGAACGAGGCCCCCTGCCAGCAGCCACACAGGCGGCAGCGGCCGCACTGGGCGCAACGAAGGCTTGATCGAGTCGCCGATGCGTTTGAGCACAAGCGGATCGACATTTTCCCGTGCCTGCGCGGCCTTTCTCAGGACCTCGTCAATCTGTTCGTCTTTCATCCGAGTTCTCCGCGCCGCCATTTTCTGGGGCTCGCGGCGCCAATTGTCTCCCGCAACTTCTTATAGGCGCGGTGCACTTTTTGCTTGACTGATCCCACGGTCGACGATGTGGCGCGCGCGACTTCCTCAAGTGACATACCTTCGATTTTCAGCATAGAAATCACCTCGCGCTGGCTCTCCGAGAGCGGTGCCAATAATGCCTCCAGTTCGCCATCTTGTTGCGGAGCAGCCGAAATGCCCGTCGAGATTTCCTCCAACTCTCTTTCTTTGGCTGCGATGCGGATGGATTTTCGATAATGGTCGACGCGAATGTGCCGGGCAATCGCGTAAAACCACGGCAGCGCCGGCTCGCCAGGACGATAGGTGTGGCGCACCTTGTGAATCCGCAGCCAGGTTTCCTGCAGCAGGTCCTCCGCATCGGCGCGGCTCATCGACTTTGCAAGAAAAAACCGGTGCAGGGCCGGACTGATGTCATGGATCAGATCCGTAGCTGCGGCGAAATCGCCCTGCTGATAGCGGACCATCAACATCTCGAGATTTTCGCCGGAGTGCATGGGATGGAACGCGGAACTTGAATCTTCGCCCACCTCGACGAGTTCGCGCAATCCCCAAGCCAAATTCGCCAGCCTGGCCACCGCTCGACGCAGCCCCTAATTTCAGAATTCGACCGGTTGCTCTCAAAAGTTACGGTGGAAACGAAGAATTCAGCAGCAATTTTTGAGCGGCTGCGCGTTGCGACCGTAACTTTTCCCGAGCCGGAAGCGAATTCCACCTGTGAACGCGCCACTCTGCGGGAAACCACTCCCGCGGAGTGTGGCGCGGAACTTATCCCAGGTTTTCCAGGAGATTACTATGAATAAACTTTGCCCGACGAAACTTCGTTCGTGGCGCGCCGGTTTTGTGCCGGTTGCGCTGATTCTCATCAGTGCGATTGCGGTTCAAGCGCAGTACGTCCGCAGCCCGCTCGTGATTACCAGCACGAATAGTGCAAGCGGGAATGCTGTTGTTGTCTTCAGGCTGAACCCTGAAGGAACTCCCTCGCTCGAATTAACGCAGACGGTGATGACCGGCGGAAAGGGCGGCGCGAGCACCAATGCAGGCATCGTGCAGTTCAAGGGCGAATTTGGCGCTGTTGCCAATTACGGGTCCAATACCGTAAGCCAGTTGCTGCGCGAGGGCGATGCAATCGCAATTGGCTCGACGATCCCGCTGGCGTCTGATTGCACGAAGCCCGACTCCGTCGCGTTAACCAGAGATCATCTTTTCGTGGTCGGCGCGAATTGCGCCGAGAGCCACGCCTGGCCCTTGGGATTCATGGATGGTCCGGTTGTGAGCCTTTCCGATTCCTCCGCCGCGCAGATTGCGGTTGGCGAGAACTGGGCTGCGGTCACGTTGAGTTCTGGATCTCTTTTGCAGCTCCCGCTCACGCAGGAACACGGCGTATTGGACGGTACGAGCACTGCGATCCCTTTGCCCAGCGACGCAGACATGGTGCCCCTTGGAGAAGCGTTCTGGGGCAACGTGCTGGGGTTCACTCCGGCGCACAGTCCTGACAGCTTTGCCATTGTGGACGAGAACCGAAAAGTGAATACGGTGGCTGGCCCCACACCTTCCTATCCTGTGAACGCTCCTTGCTGGGTGGCCAAGGGCGCGGGCAACATCTGGTACACAGGGAACACGCCGAAGCAGGCGATCAGCATCTTTTTCAGCGACAGCCAGGGTGGAGTATTCTACAGATCACTGCCGCTGCCGGGATCGCCGACTGACATCACAGTCTCCCGCGACGGCAAGTGGCTCGCGGTCATCTATAGTGCCAGCGGCAATGCGTATGTTGCCGTCTTTTCCATCGATCGTTACGGCGACTTGACACAAGTAGCCATGTCCAGCGCGCCGGGTGTCGCAGCGTTTAGCGGCGTAGCGTTCAGCGAGTAGCTTTCAGGGAGTAACCACGTGCCGCCTTGCACTGCCCGTCGGATGGCAAGGTTTCTTCCGCCGGGCGGTGCCGCGGTTGCGAGCGAAGTCGATGACTGTGCAATCGGGGCATACTATCAGTCGGGGCATACTATCAGAATGTCCGGGCTCTCCTGCATGCGAACCGAAACTTGTGCGCTGCTGGTAATCTCGTCCCTCTCGCCACATCCAATTACGCTTGAATGCCCGGAGTCTCTCAAACTTGACGCAACCCTATACCAGGCCTACACCTTATGGCGGCTTACTAACTGCCAACTCACCTGGATCGCGCGTAGTGAACGTGGACGATGACAGGCTCGCTAGCACGGAGATCGGGGAGGACCACTCTGCGACCGTCTGCCAGCAGAGTCGCGCTGGCATCCACACTATCTATTGCGCGCCCGAAATCGAATGTCAGGCCGTGAACTGCATCGTCAGATTTAACGGTGAGAACGGCATCGCCTCCGGACACGGCGACTTTCCATCGCAGGTGGTCGCGGGATCGCCAGAACCTCGCAAACGTGAGCATGTCTTCAGGTACAACGTCAGCTGGCAGCCGTCGCAGCAGCTCTTCCTCCGCCGCCAGCTTTCCGCCTGTCTCGTTGGGGTGAATGAGCAGTACCGAGACTCCGCCATTCTCCGCGTTGGCTCGGATCACTTCCAGAACTTGGTCGATCCTGCCCGCCAGCGGTGATTCCTCATCTTCGAAGCTGACCGGAAATTCATAGAGACCGGAGTCCTCGTCGAAAGCCAAGTCCAAAGGCAATCGATAAGGAAAATTTGTGAGTACGTCGTTGGCAGTAAATGAGGAATCGAATTCATATCCGGTGCGCTGGAGCGCCTCCGGAAGAGCGCGCGGCACGCGCAAGTGCCCGGCACGAAAGAAAACAGTGTTCTGGCCGGAAAGATTTCCGTCGAGCAGTTCCTTGCTGACGCGCACTTCCCCGAAAACGGTTGCGTCGGTAGAAGATTCAAATCCGGTGCCGCGGGGCTGATACGCTGGGAACGTCTCTTCGCCGCTGCCCAGGACAAACTTGTTGAATCCTCGCGAATGGATGATGGAGTGACTGCCGATCGAGAACCCCTGGGCACTGATTTGCCGGAGATCCTCGAGATCCTTTCCGAAAAAGAAAGCCTTGCTATTGGCGTCACTGACATATTTTGTCTGAATGAAAAATGTGCTGAATGCCCCATGCCGCCCTTCCATCCGGGCAAAATCAAGAGCAGGATGGAACGAGTTTTCCCAATCGACGTCGTGCGAGAGTAGAAAGACCGAGCTTTTGCCCGAAGGCATGGTGTCGAGACGCACCGGATCGGGCTGCAGCGATTCGTACCAGGCCCGCAGCAACAGCATCCACACGTCGGCGCCGGGTTCGAAATGGTTGACGTAGTAACGCTCGGCGTTGAAGTCGCGATCCACCTGATTGCGCAGGACCACATCGTGATAGCTGGCGCCGGCAAGATAGGTTCGTCCCTTTCCTAGTCGATTCGACAGCAGCGCAGCAGTGCCGTCCTCGAATGTCGCCAGCACAGCCGCATGTGAGTCGGGGGTGTAACCATTCGTCCAAAAAATGTCGCCCGCCTGCGGATTGCCCAGGGGCACTTCAAGTTCTTCAGGACGATTTAGATAATGGAGGATCGGGTCCGCGCCCGCGGCAAAGCGCACGCGATAGCGCCGCCGTGAAGGCTGCGCGTCTTGGAAGCCAAATAGCGGTTTTGCGGAACCGGCAAGCACGTTCACGGCAAATACGCTCCCGCCATCCTCGACGTGCTTGCGAATCTGCTTGACCTGCCCGTCACCAAAGGTCCTACCATCCACCGCGGGATAGAGGATCAGCAAGCTGTGCCCGAGGGCCTGATCCAGATTCTGGGTCACAAAGAAAGGAATGCCCATCTCACCCAGGCTGTGGGTCATCGCCAATACATTTTCGTCGTGATTGGTCCAGTACAGCGCAACTTGCATCGGAAAAGATTCAGGGAACTCGACTGTGGGATCTGAGTCTGCGTGAACCAGCGGGTGAACAGGAATGGTCGCCGCGTGGAGATCTCTAGTCGGATCGTGCTTACAGGCAATTACCGAACTTGTAACCGCCATTAACAAAATCGCTGCATTGAATCGGATGTAACGACTTTTGAAACGCGCGCGCATGGTCAAAAGGCTCCTCATTGTTCCGTAAAACTTCTGGTCGCATTTTGTTTCTGCATCGCCCCAGTGGAGGTTTGCATTCGTTTGATTTCTCCCCAAGCCAGATCTCCCCGCAGGTACTGCCAGATTCCTTGCAGGCGCCAGAGCATCGTCATCTGGCGATAGGGAAAATGTTCGAAAAGGCAGAAAAAAAGCAGGCGGCCGACCTCGCGCCAATCGCTGTAACGTCGATAGGTCATTTCCTCCAGCAACACCGACCCGATGGATATCAGCGTCGCGAAGGCATAGCCAAAGATCAGGAACAGTACAAAGAACTGTCTGCTAAGCATCCCCAGCACAGCGGCAAGAATGATGGTGGAATATCCGATGAGTTCAACCAGCGGCGCCATGAACTCAAACACCCACATGTAAAGAAGGACCCATCCGACGCGGCCATAGCGTCTGCGGCACAGCATGTCTCGATTCGGCCACAAGGTGTCGATCAGACCCTTGTGCCAGCGCGCTCGTTGCCGGGCCAATGAGCGCAGATCGCTGGGAACTTCGGTCCAGCAAGTCGGGTCCGGAACGAACGCAATGTGATACTCCTTTTGTTGCTCGTGCAACCGGCGATGCATACGCACCACGAGATCGAAATCCTCCCCGATCGCGTGCGGGCGGAATCCGTTCACTTCTCGAACCAGATCGGTGCTGAAGATGCCAAATGCTCCTGAAATAATTGGGAGAGCATTGAAATACGCCCACGCTTCGCGCCCGATAAGGAATGCCCGCAGATACTCAATGATCTGCAGGATTTCGATACTGTGCCGGGGGAGCCCGACCTTGTGCAGTTCTCCTTTGCTCAGTTCGCACCCGTTCAAAACGCGAACAATTCCACCCGCGGCGACAACGGATTGAGAATCCGAAAATACTCCCGCCATGATTCGCAGCAGGGATTCCTTTTCCAGAATCGAGTCGGCGTCGACCACGCATATATAAGGACTGCTGGCCACGTTGATCCCCGCATTGATAGCATCGGCCTTACTGCCCGCCGGCTCCTTGTCGAGTACAAGCAATCGAGGATCGATTGTGCTCCGATAACTTTCGCGCACCTGCGCCGTGGCGATTTGCGGTAGGTACAGCAGGCGCGCGGCGCGAAGTTGAAATGCGCTTTTGAGCCGCGAAAGTGTGTTATCGCGGGAGCCGTCGTTTACAACGACAATTTCCAGGTCTGGATAGTAGAGTTCCGAAAGTGCCCGAACGCTGTCGACAATGAATGCTTCTTCATTGTGCGCCGGGACAATCAGAGTAATGGGAGGAGTAAACGGCGAGACCTGAAGCCGTTCCAGACGCAAGCCGGCAAGACGCCGACGATGCCATGTATTGCGCCAGACAGCGGTGATCAGCAGCGCCAGGTAAATGAGATTCGACGCCAGGTAGTAGACGAAAAGAATTTCGTTCGATAACTCCAGCCATCGGCCCATCAGTGAGCTCCCGCCGATGCGCTAAGAAACTTCACTCCGTGCGCAATGTTGTGCCGCGTGGCATGCAGGGTCTCGAGCAGAATTTGGTGCGCCTGATTCTGACCGTCTCTTTTCTCCAGAGCTTTGATCAGGTCTTCAATCGCTCCGGAGCGCTCCAGTTCAGAAATAAAGGCCTGCACCGCGTAGTTATCCCGGGTTTCGACGACCTGGTTGAAGATGTCATCGAGGTTTGATCCCAGTTGCGCCAACACCCAGGCCGCGCGCAAACGCACATGACGATTGGCGTCGCACAGGGCGCGCAGCAAGGGACGGATGCGGCCGCTGTGATTGATGGACCCTAGAGCTACAACTGCCCGAAGCCGCACAAACCACTCCGAATCCGTCACCATCGCGGAAAGGACAGGTAACGCAAAGGCGGGCAGCGAATTGCCCATCGCCCGCGCCGCCGAGGCCCGAACTTCGGCATCGCTGTCGGTGGCGAGCAGAATCAGATCCTCGCCCAGTTCCGGGGTTGCCAGTTCTCCTAGAACACGCGCCAGCAAGACGCGCGCCCGACCTGTGGATTCCTTCAAGTAGCGCAAAAGAATTCCGGGGGAATTGTGACAGCAGTTCAATAGAGCGTTCTTGATGATGTGGTCGGGAATGGGCCGGCTTCCCCAAAGCAGGTTTTCAATCACTGGGATCGCAGCGGCGGCGAGCTCGGTTTGTCCCAGGCCGCGGACAGCGGCAATTCTCGTTTCTTCATCCTCCGCACGCAGCGCCTCAGCCAGCGCAGGCACGGCCTCGGGAGCTCGGGTTCGCCCAAGTGTAACCAGCGCCGCCCGACGCTTCCATCCGCGTTCAGCCCGTGCTTGACGGATTCGCATGTCGAGCAAGCCGCTGTTTCGAAGACAGTTCAACAGGGGAGGCAGTTCTTCCGGCAGCGCGGCCAATTCCAGGCGATCAAGCAGAATTGATTCAACAATTTCGCAGTCGAGCGGTTTCAACCGCCACGAGGCTGCGGGAACCGTGCCGCTCAGAATGTCGTTCCACTGCGAACGCAATGCAAATGTGCGTTCACTGAGTCGCTGGAAGTGGCGCCCGCGATACCAGCGGCGCACGGCAATAAACGCAATCAGTGTTACGATTCCCGCAACCGAAAACAGGATCGCTTCTACGATCAGCCCGACCAGTCCGAATTCGGTCGGCAGCCTAGAAGCGAAATCCATAGCTCGCTCCGAAGTTGTGTTGCGTCTGGCCCGACGACCGGTCCTGCACCGCAATGTATCCGCCAATGTCCCGGGTTGGCGAGAAGCGGTATTTCAAACCACCAGCGTAGGTGCGCGCAGAAAAACGCCCGATCTGATCGATCTGGGCAAAGTCCTCCGTGCCATTAGCAAATGTGAGGTCGCCCCTGAGATTGCGATGAATGGGGAATCCGAGTCGCGTGTAACCGGAAGGAACCCACTCGATTCCAGTGCCGGCAAAACCGCTGCGGGCCCCCGTAACGGAGAGCGTCCATGTCCAGTCTTCGGGCAGATAATAAATCTGCGCGCAATTCAGCGTCAGGACATGTGCGCCCTGGTACCAGAACCAATGTTGTTGATAGGAGGCTTCCACTCCTCTGATCCGCGAACTGGAAAAACGCAGCCCATGCCCATATTCGAAGAACATCTCGCTTTCAGGACTGATCGATTGATGATTGGCGAAGCCGCTTCCGCCAGTGAGCCAGTCGCTCTTCGTGAACCGAAAAGAAACGCTCCCGAGAAAGTCTTCAGCAGTCTGGCCGAAACGCTGACTGAACCCGGTTTCGAAGATTGTGCTAAGTCGATCAGTCCAATGTGAGGTCACGTAGATCTGTTGGTCTTCGGCAGGGCCGATATCGTTGAAGGTAGATCCGTCAGCCCCGACGCGTAGTTCGTTCTTGTGCTCCGCGCTCAGTCCTGCCCACGCTTTCTTCGCGTCTTGATTCTCGGGATGAAGGCGGAGGATTTCGCCATACTGGCTCCGCGCTTCGGACGTATGTTGCAGAGCTTCGAGAATGCGAGCCCTCCGCAAGAGAATCTCCAGTTCTGTCGGTTCGATTTCACGCGCCTGGTTGATGACCAGCAGTGCCTGCTTGTTTTTCCCCTGCCAGAGCAGCACGTCCGCCAGACCGCAGAGAACTTCGGTGTCAGTGGGGAAGCGCTCAAGCACCCGACGATATTCGCTCTCTGCCGCGGCCCAATGCCCTTGCCATGCGAGCAATCGGCCACGCCAGGCATGTGCTTCCATATCGGCGGCATCTTCCCCCAAACGTTCGTCCACCAGAGCAAGAGCGGCTTCGATCTGATGAAGCTGCACTTTTTCGTGGACCTCTTGCTGCCAATCTGGCCGATTCTGCTGGCATAGAACGGCATTCCCCGCCAACAGCACCAGCGCAAGCGCGCACAGGTGCACACGTGACGTTACATTCTCAGAACGGACTATGCGGACCATGGGTAATAGAGCTATCGGCCAAAAAGAGTGAACGGAACGGAGTACCGAGGTAACAAATTCGCCTCTCTAACGTTCCTCCTCCATGCCGCCGATAACCACCTTGAAAGGCTATGAGCACCCCACAACGAACCATTGCTGCGAAGGACGCCGCTCCCTGCCTGGCGCGTCAGCCGATCCTGACCAGGGACGAGAAGGTCGTCGGCTATGAGCTTTTATTTCGCGAAAGCTCCGAAGAACGTCGCTTCACGTCCAATGGCGAAATTGCAACTTCGCATATCATTGACACTCTCAACGTACTGGGCCTGCACGTAGTGTGTGACGGGCGGGATGCCTTCATTAATTGCACGCGACAGATGCTGGTGAACGAATCCTTATTCTTATTGCCTGCCGACAAGGTCGTGGCCGAGATCCAGCCGGATACCCAGCCCGATGAAACAGTCATCCAAGCCGCTCAGCAACTCAGAAAGGCCGGCTACCGAATCGCCCTGGACAATTTTGGTTCCAACGACTCGAGGCAAGCACTTGTTCCCTATAGTGATCTCCTGAAGGTCGATATCCGCTCGTTTACGCCAGAACAGCGCGCCGCGCTGGCTGGCAAGCGGGCAGGTACCCGGGTTTCCATGCTGGCCCACAAAGTGGAAACGCGGCAACAGTTTCTGACTGCCATCGCGGAAGGGTTCACTTTGTTCCAGGGATATTTCTTTCAGCGCCCGGAACAGATGCGAGCCAGGCACATCCCCACCAATCAAGCGAGCCATTTGCAGCTGCTGAAGGCGGTATCCGCGCCGGATGTCGATCTTGCCGCGGTCGAGAACCTCATCAAGCACGACGCGTCTTTATGCTATCGCCTGCTGCGCTATTTGAACTCTCCACTTCTCGGCATTTCTTCACCCGTTCAATCGATTCGCCATGCGATGACACTGTTGGGAGAGCGCGAGTTGGTCCGCTGGATTCGGATGGCAACCACCGTGTTGTTAGGTCAGGAAAGTTGTTCTGACCTGATTTTGTCCTCGCTGGTGCGCGCCCGCTTTTGTGAGCTCATTGGGCCCAAGCTCGGCCCGTTCAAATTAGACCTGTTTTTGATCGGCATGCTCTCGCTGATGGACGCGATTCTGGACGTGCCCATGGGCATCGTCGTGGACGGTCTGGGCTTCGACACCGCCACCAAAGAGGACCTGCTCGGCGCGAAGATTGGCAAAGAGACAGCCCTTTTCCCTCTTTACCACCTCATGGTGGCACGCGAGCAAGGAGACTGGGAGGAAGTCACGGCCCAAGCTAAGAAGCTGAACTTGTCGCTGCCTTTTGTGAACCGCGCTTATAACGAAGCCATGCAGTGGGGCCATCAGATGACCTCTGCGATTCCTGTCAAACAATAGAAGGTCGGTAGGCGAGTGCCAGCCCGCGCACTAGAAAAAGGCATGATCGAATTCACTCTTCCCCGCATCTTGCCATCAAGAAACATTCCGCGATACAGCCCCTGCGCATCGCACGAATTTCGCAAGACGGGAAGACCATCGGCATGCTTGCGTACGATTCCGCAGATCGAGTGCGATCCGAAAAACTGGGCGATGGGCGGACCTACCAACTTTGATTACGTGCGCGGACGGTCACGCGGAGTAGCCGGCGTCGATATTTACGACTCAGCGGGACCATTCCGTAGAGTTGAGTTTTTTGGCAGCGAGTATACGCTGGATGTTCGCGGACAAGTCGCAAAATGAATCGTGTGTGGGTAGTGTCTCCGGATGGGAGCTGTGATAGTATCATCGGCCACCATAACGTGAGGTGCTTGCCATGGCTAGCGACCTTCGTCCTTTGACCTTAGGAGAGTTGCTCGATCGCACTTTCTTCCTGTACCGCAAGAACTTCATCCTGTTCGTCGGCATCGTTGCCCTTCCCAATCTTGTGCTTCTCGCCTTTCAGCTTGCAGGGGTGGGTTTGCAATCGATGCACTTGTTGCTGGGACCAGCAGCGAGGATTCCGTGGATGCTGGCGGTCTGGGTGGTCTCACTGGGCGTGACGGCGGCCTCGCAGGGAGCAACCGTCATTGCCGTTTCCCATGTGCATCTCGGCCGCCCGGTAACGATCGCCGAATCGTTCGCGGGGATGAAAGGGCGCATTCTGGAAATTGCCTTGATCATGATCGGCTACTGGATCGGTATTGGCGTGGGTTTGGTGTTGCTGATCGTGCCCGGCATTATTCTCCTGCTGATGTGGGCGCTGACGATACCCGTTGCCGTCATTGAAGATACCGGCCTGCGCGATTCCGTCAACCGGAGTGCTGAATTAACGAAAGGCCATCGCGGGCGGGTGTTCGTGATTGGTTTGCTTTTCCTGATTCTTTTGTACGTTGTTTATATGATCTGGGAAATCCCAATCTTCGCGATCATGGCCTTCATGGCGCGAGGGCATCGTCTCGTGTCGGTCCCTGTGTGGACGCGGCTCGCCGTTCCAGTAGGAAACTTTTTCAGTCAATGCCTGGCCGCGCCGCTGATGACCATTGGGCTTTCTCTTCTTTATTACGACGAAAGAGTGCGCAAGGAGGCGTTCGATCTGCAGCATATGATGTCGACTCTCGACACCATGCAGCCGATAGCGGCTCCTCTTGCCGGCGTATAAACATGCGATCTTTTCTATTGGTCGCGCTGCTGGCTTCGGCGTGTGCGCTTCCCGTCCCTTTAACTGGCCAGCAGCCTGTTGAACCCTTGAGCTTGAAGCAATACGTTCAAGCTCTCGATGATTCGCTCTCGGCGCTCCGCACTCTGACCCCGGAGAAGGCTGAGGATCTTACCCGCAATTTGCCATCGACCTGGCACGTCGAAGTCGATGGCAACATGCTCGAGGTCTCTACTGAAACCGTTCGTGAGGCACTGCGCAAATGGCAGAAAAGTGGCGAGAGTTCGGACCTGGCCGATGCGATCGAGTCTCTTGAACTACTGCGCGAGCGGGCCGCGGCAGCCGACGCGCCCGTATCCAATTTCGCGGCGCAGCGGGCTTCACTGAACGGTATTCTCGCCCGCCGGGAGTTTCGAAACGTTCGCGGGCAAAGCTGGACTGACCGGCTCAAGCAATACGTTGAGCAATTGCTGATCAAGTGGCTGGGCCGCGCACTCTCAACCTCCGTGATCCCCATCATTAGCAATATCGTCGTCTACGGTCTCATGATCGCGGCGGTATTGGCTCTGGCCTATTGGATGTATCGGTCTCTGCGTGAAAGTACGCGGCTGGAAACGATCATGCCCGCTCCTATCCCGGTGAGCGCCAAACGGTGGCCGATCTGGTTGGCGGAAGCGCGGGCGGCAGCGGAACGGGGCGACTGGAGCGACGCGGTTCATCTCGCCTATTGGGCCGGAATTTCATTTCTCGAGGCTCAAGGAGTGTGGCGTCCGGATGTCGCGCGCACGCCGCGCGAATATCTTCGTCTTCTCCCATCGGACAATCCCCATCAGCCGTCGCTGCGCGCCCTCACAACGCAATTCGAAGCGGTCTGGTACAGCATGCAGACAGCAGATCGTGAACAGTTCCAGAGGACGATCGCGGAACTGGAAAGGCTCGGATGCGTGCCCAGCTGACCCCCGGCGACCGGAAGATCCTGTTCATCGCTGCCGGACTTTTTCTGGCTCTTCTCGGCGTGTCCGCGCTTATAGTGCAGGGACGAAGCAGTGACGAAGATATTCCCAGCGTGTATTCGACGGGATCCGGTGGATGCAAAGCCGCTTTTCTCCTTCTGCGCGAATCCGGATACCGAGTCGGGACTTGGGAGCAACCGCTGGCCGACCTTCCCGCCGGAAATGGAGTCACGCTGATTGTTGCGGATCCCACCAGCTTTCCGGTTAGCGCCGAAAAAAAGAAACTCGAAGCGTTTCTCAAGAGCGGTGGACGCTTAATTGCGACTGGACGCTTCGCAGGTTTCTATCTTCCTTCCAATGAACAAAGATTTGTGCCGGTCCCGGAGGAAGTCTGGAAACCGATTCCGGCACTGTCCCCATCGCCGATTACGCGTGCTGCCCCTCAGATCACTTTTGCTCCACAGTCGTATTGGGGACGCGTCGGCAAAGCGGTCGCTTTGTACGGGGACAACAATGGCCCGGAGGTGGTGGAATTCAAAGCCGGAGAAGGCAGTGTTCTTTGGCTCTCGGAAGCCACTCCGTTGACGAATGCCGGGCTGAAAGAAAAAGGCAATCTGGAATTTTTCCTGGCTGCAATCGGGCAGCCGGGAGCGGCCCGAATTCTGTGGGATGAGTACGTGCACGGCTATGAAAAATCGAACGCGCATGGTCTGAACCATCCGGTGCTCGGCTGGATTGCTCTGCAATTAGGGCTCTTTGCGGCTGCGATTCTGATCACCTACTCTCGCCGAAACGAAGCGGTTTGGATGCCGGCGGTGGAGCGGCGGCTTTCTCCATTGGAATTTGTGCGCATGCTGGGATCTCTGTACGAACACGCGAATGCGGGGGCGGTGACCGTCGAAATCTGTTATCAGCGCTTTCGCTACTTACTCACGCACCGGTTGGGATTGTCGACCAATAGCAGCATTCGCGATCTTGAGCGAGCACTGAACGAACGCGGAGACGGGATCGACTCCCGGTTCGTCGACACACTCACGGCATGCGAAGCTTGTCGCTACGATTCGCAGATCTCGCCTTCGGCGGCCCTCCGCCTCGTGCAAGCACTTTTTGACTATGCCCTACGTTTGAAATTGATTCGCTCTCACAAAACCGAAAGAGGGAACAACGCATGGAAGCAGTCGTGAACCTGGCAAACCACATGCGCCAGGAAATGGGAAAAGTTGTTGTGGGCCAGGAGGAACTGAAAACGCAGTGCCTCGTGACGGTCTTATCGCAGGGGCATGCGTTGCTCGAGGGAGTGCCGGGCATTGCCAAGACGCTCGCGGTCAAGACTCTGGCGTGCATCCTCGGGGTGGAGTTTCAACGAGTGCAATGCACGTCCGATCTGATGCCGGCCGATATCATTGGTACGAAAATTTTGAACATGGCCAGCAGCACATTCCAACTCCACAAAGGACCTGTTTTTACCAGCCTGATGCTGGTCGATGAAGTGAATCGCATGCCGCCGCGAACGCAGGCAGCTTTGCTGGAATGCATGCAGGAACGGCAGGTCACGATCGACGGCGAGCGGCACGTGCTTTCCCCGGAATTCACCGTGTTTGCCACCCAGAACCCGGTCGACTTTGAAGGCACATATCCACTACCCGAAGCGCAACTGGATCGTTTTCTGGTGAAGATTCGAGTGCCGTATCCGCAGGCGAAAGAGGAAGTGCAACTTTTGGCGAATGTTCAAAACGGATTTGATGCCGACCACCTTGACGAAATTGGGATCGTGCCCTTGGCGGCCGATTGTCTGCAGTTGGCACGGCAGCAGGTTCGAGCCGTGAAGGTACAGGAAAGTCTTTTAGCCTACGTGGTAGAAATTGCGCGAAAGACCCGCGAATGGCCCGCGCTATCGTTGGGATCAAGCCCGCGCGCAGCGGTGAACCTGCTGACATTCGCCAAGTCCCTGGCAGCGATCGATGGACGAGATTATCTGATTCCGGACGACATCAAACAGGCCGCTTTGCCTGTCTTTCGTCACCGCATCGTTATCAAGCCTGAAGCTGATCTTGAAGGTATTACCGCCGATCAGGTAGTGCAAGACATTCTGCGAACCGTCGAGTTGCCGAAATGAGCGCGCCGGCCGCGATGATCCCCGAGTCGGTGGAAGCGAACGCACATGCCTCGAAGCGCTGGGGCTTCGCTTTCGGATACCGATTCTTCCTGCTCTTCTTGATCGGGATCGTCTGGCTGGTTCCAGCATTCGTCGATCGTCGCTTTGTGTACGCGATGATGGCATGGGATCTGCTTCTTATTCTCGCTTGGGCCGTGGATTTGCGGTCGCTTCCGAAACCGGAGCGACTTCGCATTCGGCGCAGTTGGGGTGCATCGCTCGCGCTCACGGTTTCGTCGCAGGTAATGCTGACCGTCGAGAATCGATCTGACGCAGTTCTTCATGTTCACGTTTCGGATGGATTGCCGTCTTCTCTGCGCAAGTCTCCAGCAGAATTCGATGTCTGGGTTCCGGCACGCGGCGAAGCGCAGGGAAATTATTCGGTGAATCCGACGCAGCGAGGGACAACCGCCGCTTCTAACATCTATCTGCGGTGTGAAGGAAAATTTCGGCTCGCGCAGCGTTGGGCCATGGCTGATCTGCATCAGGAGTTGACGGTGTATCCGGACCTGCATCAGGCCAAGCGGCAAGCCGTTTACCTGATCCGCAGCCGGCAAATCGCGCTGGAAAAGCGCTTCAGCCGGGTTCGCGGCGCGGGCAAAGCGTTCGAAAGTCTGCGCGAATATCGCGATGGCGACGATTTTGGCGATATCTGTTGGACAGCGACCGCGAGACGCGGCAAGCTCATTACTCGCCTCTACGAACTGGAAAAGAGCCAGACCATCTGGCTGGTGCTCGATACCGGGAGATTGATGCGAACCCGAGTCGGTTCGCTGAGCAAGCTCGACCACGCAGTGAACGCCGCGCTCGCGCTGGCCGAAGTTGCGCTGCTTACCGGCGATCGCGTCGGATTACTGGCGTATGCCCGCACCATCCGGCACAGAGTCCCCGCCATGCGTGGCAGCATCCATCTGCGCCAGTTTGTAGAAAGTCTGGCACAGGTCTCCGAAGACGAATGGGAAGCCGATCACTTGCGCGCCGCAGCCCAGCTCATGCGCGATCAGAAGCGGCGTAGCCTGGTGGTTTGGATCACCGAACTGGCCGAAACTGCTATGACTCCAGAGGTTGTCGAAGCTGCGTCAAAGCTTCTTCCGCGTCATCTTGTCGTGTTCGTCGTGATCGGCCAGCCCGATTTGCAAGCCTCGGCTTCACACCGGCCCGAAAGTATTCGGGAGATGTACCAGGTTTCTGCTGCGCAAGAGGTCATCCACCGACGCGAACTGCTCTTGGCGCGGTTGCGCGAACGCGGCGCTTTAGCCACCGAAGTGGATTCAGCGGAGCTGGCGCCCATGCTGGTGAATTCCTATCTCGACATCAAGCAGAAGAACCAGCTCTAGCGATTCCCGACGGACGATTTTCGCCGCGCGGTCGGTGCGGGCCGTCTAACTCGGAGGCCACAACGCTTGCGATCGCGGTGTTCCCATGTCTCGCGAAGTCGGCGAGACGTGGGGCACCCTCGCCTCTGAGGTGCCAGTCGCGAACAAGTAGAAGACGAGCAGAGCGAACAGCGCGGCTGCCATTGCGAACTTTAATTGAGTTGCGAGTCCAGTGGGAGAAACGAATCCCTCAATCGTCCCCGCTATGATCAGGATCGGAATAGAACCCAACAGCAGTTGCACGCCTTCAGTGCCAGCGCGGACCAGAGATTCGCGGCGCGGAAGATAACCCGGAAAGAGCAGGCCCGCGGCAACGCGCAATCCAGCGCCGCCGGCAATGAAAATCGCCGGCAGCTCAAGCACTCCGTGCGGGGCGACGAATTCCCACAGTTTCAAGCTCATGCCCGAAAGGTGGCACGCCATGCCAATCACGCCGATCAACAAGCCGTTGAACAATAGCATGTAGATCGTGCCCAACCCTGCGGTGATCCCGAGCGCAAAGGTCGTGAAGCCAACGCTCAGGTTATTGGTCATGATTGTGCTGGAAGCCAGCGGCTTTATGCCGACGATCGAGTGAGTCCACATCTCCCGCTTTTCGATGGTCTGGACCATGGCCGGGCCCAGAATGTTGAGTTTGAAGTCCGGATCCTGGTAGGTGAGAGCGGCGCCCACAATCGCCGCTGCTGCAAATATCGCGACCGCGACCGCTACGAACCGCAGATTTCGCCGGAAGACCTCGGGATAAGTCACCCTAAAAAAGCGGAGGATGCCAGATGGACTCGCTTTCTGTGCCGAATAAATGATATTGTGTGCCCGCGCCAAGAGCTGGTTGAGATATCGGGCAAAATGGATTGAGCCGCGATCTTCGCGCAAAGTGGCCAGATCGGCGGCGATCTGCCGATAAAGCAGGCCCAGTTCCCGCAGTTCGCTGCGCTCGAGGCTGCGCAGTCCTTTGCGGGCGCTCTGATCGAGCAACTGCTCCAATCGGTTCCAATGCGCTTTGCGTTTTTCCAGCCAGTGAGTCGAGATCACAGTGCCGCTCGAAGACGTCAGTTTAACCCGACCTGCGGATCAACAGGGCGACCACATCGCCGTTGATACGCCTGAGCAGATTACGCTTGAGTTGCCTCTGGCCGGGATCGGCAGCCGTTTCCTGGCCATGACTCTCGACACTGTAATTCAAGTCCTGCTGTACATCGCAGGAATTTTCGCTGTTGCCGGAATCGCCAGGTATGCCAGCTTCTTGCCGCTCTCTCTTGCATGGCTGCCCAAGTCGTGGTTACCCGCTGTGTTGGTGTTGTTTCTCTTCTGCGTTTACTGGGGGTACTTCGCGGTATTTGAACTCTTCTGGAACGGAAAAACGCCAGGGAAACGAGCGGCCGGCGTTCGCGCCATCAAAGATTCCGGACGTGCGCTCAATGTCTATGAAGTCATCGGCCGCAACCTGATGCGTGCTGTGGATTGGCTGCCCGCGTTGTACGGGGCCGGTATCGTCACCATGATGATCAGCCGCAAAAATCAACGTCTTGGGGATCTCCTGGTCGGAAGTATCGTCGTACATGACAAGGCTCCGCAAGCGATACAGCCCAATTGGTCGCAAGCCGGCGAAAAGACCTTCGCTGATTTAGAAGTTGCGAAAATAACGCCCGAAGAACTGGTTCTGATTGAGACTTATCTGCAGAGACGCGACAGTTTCGATTTGGCGGTTCGCGACGCGACCGCGTATCGCATCGCAACGAGAATTACCGCGAGAACGGGAATCAAGAAACCGGCCGAGCAGTCGCTGGACGATTTCCTGGAGAGCATCGCGAAGCAGACCAGAGACACCGCCCGCCTTCGGTAGAAACTCCAAAAACACCAGCTCAAGTGAATCGGCAAACCGGCGCGAATGAATGGGGGCTGCTAAGACAACCGACCCTATACTCCCATTTTGAATCAAGGCCACATGTAGGACAAGAAGCCCTGGAAACTCGTGCCCATCGGCCTTTGCGCTCGCAAGATGTAAAAAAATTGTCAATTGGGACGTTATTCCTTTGATTGGCGGGGAAATTTGTAGTCTCCTAGTAAACAATTCGTCAGGAGGGGAGCTGTGTTGAGAGTAATGGAAAACATAACTGGGGCGGCAGGAATGCCGGTGGGCATTCCAGAACAAGAAGAAAAGAACACCACCCGCGCGCTGGGACGCATTCTGATTATTGAAGATGATCCCGCGGTACAGAAGGCGTTGCGGCGATTGTTTGAAGCCGAGGGATATCTGGTGGAAGCGCATTCAGATGGGATCGCAGGACTGGAGAGCTTTCAGAAGACAGTACCGACGGCAGTGATTCTTGACCTCCGCTTGCCAAAGATGTCGGGACGGGACGTCTGCCGCCAGATCAAGGCTCTTTCTCCCAATCTCCCTATTCTGGTTCTCAGCGCTGCCAGCGATGTTGCGGATAAAGTTCTGTTGCTCGAACTGGGCGCCGACGATTATGTGACCAAGCCTTTCAGTCCGCGCGAATTGTTGGCGCGAG
>Ga0335073_10001348_pt1 | contig 32717 bp, 27 predicted proteins | sample Lox_Sample_22_FD_207093 | JGI IMG/M metagenome (GOLD analysis project Ga0335073, IMG submission 207093) | Soil microbial communities from Loxahatchee National Wildlife Refuge, Florida, United States - Lox_Sample_2.2 | ecosystem: Environmental > Terrestrial > Soil > Wetlands | place: USA... | reverse complement strand
CGGGGTGGAGCAGCTCGGTAGCTCGCTGGGCTCATAACCCAGAGGTCGCAGGTTCAAATCCTGTCCCCGCTACAAATAAGAAGGCCCGGACCGCAAGGTCCGGGCCTTCTTATTTCTGGCAAGGTGAGCCGGGATGTGGGAGGAGCGCAGCGACGGTTCCTGTCCCCGCTACAAAGTCGGAAGGCCCTTTCCGAATTCGGAAGGGGCCTTCCGCGTTCCGGCCGGGAACCGTGCCGTCGACCGTGCGCGAGCTGGCCGGTCCGGACGACGTCCGGGGGAGTCAGCAGGCGGGCGAGGGCTGCCAGTCCTGCCCGATCAGCCCGTACACCCAGGTGTCAGAGACCTCGCCGTCGACGATGCAGTCCTGCCGCAACGTCCCTTCGCGCAGGAAGCCGAGCTTCTCCAGCACCCGGGCGGAGGCATGGTTGCGCGTATCGGTCTCGGCCTGCACGCGGTTCAGATCCAGCGTGGCGAAAGCCCACTGCAGTACCCCGCGCGCGGTCTCCGTCGCGTACCCGTGCCCCCAGGCCGCCTCGTCGAAGCAGTATCCCAGTGAGGCGCTGCGGTAGTCCGGATTGAACCGGGTCAGGCCGCACCAGCCGATGAACGTCCCGTCGCAGGCACGGTCGACGGCCAGCCGGGCTCCGGTGCCGTCCCGCTCCAGCTGTCGGCACGCCGCGAGGAAGCGCCCGGCGCGCTCGCGGTCGCGCCACGGCGGCGCATCCCAGTAGCGGAGCACGCGGCCGTTGCTGTGCAGTGCGAACAGGTCGCCGGCGTCGGCATCCCCGAAGGGACGCAGGCGCAGGCGAGCGGTGTGCAGGGTGGGGGTGCGCAGCGCCATGAGCGTCCTGTCGTCCGGGGCCAGTGCGTCCAGCACACAGCGGAGGGCGACCGCCCGCAAGCGGATTCCCCGCCTGCGGGCAGGCGAGGCAGGGCCACTATGCCGACCCCGCGGCGGCCTGGGCGGCGGCGTACACCTCGTCGGCGACCGGCTCCAGCCAGCTGGTCGCCTCGCCGTCGCCCGCGGCGTCGAGGATGGCGTAGTGGCACATCATGTTCTCGGCGGTGCCGCCGTGGAAGTGCTCCTCGCCGGCCGGCGTCCACACACTCTCCCCGGCCCGGAACAGGACGGCCCGGCCGTCGCGGGTGCCGACCAGCCCGATGCCGTCGGTGCACACCAGCAGCTGCCCGTTGGCGTGCGAGTGCCAGTTGGTGCGGGCGCCGGGGGTGAACCGGACCAGCCCGCACACCAGCCGCGAGGTGCCGCTGCCGTCGAAGACCGGGGTGAGCCAGACGTCGCCGGTGAAGTTCGCCGCCGGGGTCCGGACCGTTGCGGTCGTCGGGTTCTTCTCCATCTCGATCTCCTCTGGTCGGGGCGGTCAGGCGTCGCGCGGGCCGCAGGGCAGCTCAGGGGGCGATCAGCACCTTGAGCGCCTCCCGGTCGGCCATCGCCCGATAGCCGTCCGGGACGCCGTCGAGCCCGACGGCGCGGTCGAAGACCTTGCCGGGCTCGACCTTGCCGTCGAGCACGTCCGGCAGCAGTTCCTCGATGTAGGCGCGGGCCGGAGCGACGCCGCCGGTCAGCGTGATGTTGCGGAGGAACACCTCGAAGCCGGCGGGCACGTCCGCGTACTGCGGCGCGCCGACCCGGGAGACGGTGCCACCGTCGCGGACCACGCCCAGCGCCGTCTCGATCGCCGGCCGCAGCCCGACGCATTCCAGCACGGTGTGGGTGCCGTCGCCGCCGGTCAGCTCCCGGACCCGCTCGACGCCCTCGGCGCCGCGCTCGGCAACCACGTCAGTGGCGCCGAACTCGCGGCCGAGGTCGGTGCGGTCGGCATGCCGGCCCATCAGGACGATCCGCTCCGCGCCGAGCCGCTTCGCCGCCAGCACCGCAGACAGGCCGACCGCACCGTCGCCGATGACGGTGACGCTGGTGCGCGCCGTGACGCCGGCGGTGACCGCGCAGTGATGGCCGGTGGGGAAGACGTCCGAGAGGGTCAGCAGCGAGGCCAGCAGCGCCGGGTCCTCACCGGCGGGCAACCTCACCAGGGTGCCGGACGCCTGCGGGACGCGCACCGCCTCGCCCTGGCCGCCGTCGATGCCGTCCCGGGCCCACATCCCGCCGTGCCGGCAGCTGGTCTGCAGTCCCTCGCGGCAGAAGTCGCAGCTGTTGTCGGACCAGACGAACGGCGCGACGACGAGGTCACCCGCCTGGAGGCCGGTCACCTCGGAGCCGGTCTCCTCGACGACGCCGAGGAACTCGTGCCCGATCCGGTCACCGTGCGGTGTGGATTCCTTCGCCCCGTAGGGCCACAGGTCCGAGCCGCAGATGCAGGAGCGGACCACCCGGACGACGGCATCGGTCGGTTCGACGAGCTTCGGGTCCGGGACGTCCTCGACGCGGACGTCGCCGGCTCCGTAGATCAGGGTTGCGCGCATGGTGCTGGGTCTCCTTCGATGGTTCTTCGTTCAGGGGTGACTCCCACGTCCACTCTGGGAGCCGCGGGCGCGGGAGTGACAGCGGCTGGTCTTGCAGGTACTGCCAGTGCCCCGCTCGGCGGACGCCGGCCCGGCCTCAGTCCTCCGGGACGACCCGGGCGAACATCTCCGGACGGGCGACGTCCGGATCGGGGCCGTTGCGGACTCCGGTGTCGAGCGCGTCGAGGCGTGACGCCTCGTCGGCGGTGAGCTCGAAGTCGAAGACGTCGAAGTTCTCGGCGATCCGGGCCGGGTTGGTCGACTTCGGAATGGCGGAGCGGCCGTGCTGGAGCTGCCAGCGCAGCATCACCTGCGCCGGGGTCCTGCCGTGCGCGGAGGCGATCGCGGCGATGACCGGATCCTGCAGCACGCTACGGCGGTGCTCGCCCCAGCCCGGGTAGAAGGTGATGCCGCCGATCGGCGACCACGCCTGGGTGAGGATGCCGTGCTCGGCGTCGGCCCGCTGCACGTCGGGCTGGGCGAAGTAGGGGTGCAGCTCGATCTGGTTCACCGCCGGGACGACCTCGACCTGCCGCAGCAGCGCGTCGAGGTGGTGGCGCAGGAAGTTGCTCACGCCGATGGCACGGACCCGGCCGTCGGCCAGCAGCGTCTGCAACGCCTGGTAGGCGGCGATGGTGGCCTCGAAGCGGTCCGGGGCCGGCTGGTGCAGGATCAGCAGGTCGAGCTGGTCCACGCCCAGCTTGCGGGTCGCCTTGTCGAAGGCGTGCAAGGTCTGCTCGTAGCCGTAGTCGCTGACCCACACCTTGGTCTCGATGAACACCTCGCCGCGGTCCAGGCCCGAGCGGCGGAGCCCCTCGCCGACCTGGCGCTCGTTGCCGTACGCGGCCGCGGTGTCGACGTGCCGGTACCCGACGCGCAGCGCCGCCTCGACCGCGGCCGCGGTCTCCTCGGGCGGGCTCTGGAACACGCCGAGGCCGAGCGCCGGCATCGTGACACCGTTGTTGAGGACGAGATCTGGGGCCGTGAGCGTCATGCCTACGACGGTAGGAGCGGCTGCCGGACCGTGCGGGGTACCAGTGTTACCTCCCTGCCACCGCGGTCCGTGCCTACCGTGGGAGTGTGGAGATGGCAGAGCACCGCGCGCAGGTCAGGGACTTCCTGGTCTCCCGGCGCGAGCGGATCACCCCCCAGCAGGCCGGCCTGCCGGCCTACGGCGGGAACCGGCGGGTCAAGGGCCTGCGCCGCGAGGAGGTCGCGTTGCTCGCCGGCGTCAGCGTCGACTACTACGTCCGGATGGAGCGCGGCAACCTCGCCGGCGCCTCGGACTCCGTCCTCGACGGCGTCGCGAACGCGCTGCGGCTCGACGAGGCCGAACGCGAGCACCTGTTCGCGCTCGCACGCGCGGCGGGGCCGTCGACCACCCGCCGCCGGCGGCCCGTCGCCACCTCGGTCCGGCCGGTGATCCAGCAGGTCCTCGACGCGATCACCGACGCGCCGGCGTGGGTGCGCAACGCCCGCCACGACCTGCTCGCGCTGAACCCGCTCGCCCGAGCCCTCTATGCGCCCGTGCTCGATTCGCCGGTGGCCGGCGCGACCGGGCGGCGCCCGGCGAACACCACCCGCTTCGTCTACCTCGACCCGGCGGCGCGGGAGTTCTTCCTCGACTACGACCGCATCGCCGAGGACGCCGCGGCGATGCTGCGCCTGGAGGCCGGCCGCAACCCGCACGACCGGGACCTGATCACGCTCGTCGGCGAGCTCTCCACCCAGAGCGAGCTGTTCCGCCGGCACTGGGCCTCGCAGAACGTGAAGTTCCACCGCAGCGGCCGCAAGCGGCTGCGCCACCCCGCCGTCGGCGAGCTGGACCTCAACTTCGAGGCGCTGGAGCTGCCGTCCGAGCCCGAGCTGCGCCTGAACGTCTACACCGCCGACCCCGGGACACCCACCGCGGACGGGCTCAGGCTGCTCGCGAGCTGGGCAGCCACCGCCCCCGCGGGCGCCACCCTCGGCGCCACGTAGCGGCCGAGACGGGCATTCATCACATCCGGGTTTACAGGCCCACCGGCAGCGATCTACGTTCGATGCACGAAACTGGTCATTCGGCCTGCCCCCGCTGCGGGTCCGTCGCCGGCGGATCTGGCGCGTGCCGCGCGGACCGGGCCGGCAGGGAGGAGCACGGGTGAACCGAGCCGAGCAGGTGGCGATGTTGACGCGGCTGGCCGGGCTGCGGGAGGCCCGGCGGGACGAGCGGATGCTCGACGAGGTGGTCACCCTCCCGGTGACCACCTACACCGACGAGAACCGCTACCGGCGCGAGCTGGCCGCCACCTTCACGGCGTTCCCGCTGGTCGTCGGCCACGTCGCCAGCCTGCGTGAGCCGGGTTCGTTCGTCCGCAGCGACTGGGACGAGTTCCCCTACCTGGTGGTGCGCGGCGCGGACGGCGTGCTGCGCGGGTTCTACAACCAGTGCCGGCACCGCGGTGCCGAGCTGACGGCCGAGCGGGCCGGCACGATCAAGAACTTCGTCTGCCCCTTCCACGGCTGGGTCTACGACCTGGACGGCAGCCTGAAGGGCGTCACCCGGTCCCGGGACTTTCCCGGGCTCGATCCCTGCGCGTACGGCCTGGTCGAGCTGCCGGTCGCCGAGGCGGGCGGGCTGGTCTGGATCTCGCGCACGCCGGGCGCCGTCCTCGACATCGAGGAGTTCCTCGGCGACTTCTACGCCGACCTGCTGCACTTCGACATCGCCTCGCTGGTGCAGTACAAGAAGACCAGGGTCGTCAAGAACGCCAACTGGAAACTGCTGATCCAGACCTACCTGGAGGGGTATCACGTCCCGTACCTGCACCGGGACACCCTCTCGGCGGCGTTCCGCCGGGGCGTCATCGCGCACGACGAGTCCGGCCCGCACATCCGGCTGTCGGCCGCGCGCACCAACTTCGACGACCTGCTCGCGGTTCCCGAACAGGACCGGAAGATCCTCGACTACGCGTCGGTCTACTACAGCCTCTTCCCGAACACGTTCTTCATCCTGCATCCGGACTACGTCTCGATCAACATCTTCTACCCGCTGTCGGCCGGGCGCTCGGTCTGGACCCACGAGATGCTCTACCGGGCCGACGATTTCCCTGGTTCGGAAGGGCAATCGGCGCTGGAGAAGCGGTTTGTCTTCACCAACGACACCGTCTTCGGCGACGAGGACTTCGCGATCGCCGAGGACATCCAGAAGAACCTCGTGCGCGGCGGCAACACCCACCACACGCTGGGGCTCGCCGAGGGCCTGCTCGCTATGTTCGCAGACAACATCGACCAGCGGCTGGACGCGCAGCCGGTGACCTGTGAGGCGGCTGACCGTGCCTGAGATGCTTGCCCTGGCGAAGGAGATCTTCGCCGCCCAACCGTTCACCGCGCTGCTCGGCGCCGAGCTGACCGGAATCGGCGACGACTGGGCGGAGATCTCCCTCGGCATGCAGCAGCAGCTGCAGCAGCAGCACGGCTACGCGCACGGCGGCGTCATCAGCTACCTCGCGGACAACGCGCTCACCTTCGCCGGCGGCATGTCGCTCGGTGGTGACGCCCTGACCTCCGAGTTCAAGATCAACTACGTCCGGCCGGCACGGGGCGAGCGGCTGGTCGCCCGGGCCAGCGCGCTGTCGGTCGGCCGGCGGCAGGCGGTCTGCCAGTGTCTCGTCTACTCGGTGGCCGGCGACGAGGAGACCCTGGCCGCCGTTGCGCAGGGCACCATCACCTCGCTCGCGCCGCGCGCCGACGGCTGATCCCCGCGGGGCGTCCGGTGCGTCACCTACACCGACCTGCCCTACATCCCCGACGCGGGCGGCTCGTGCGCCGCCGGCTCGGTCAACTCCGGCAACTCCCTCGACGGCGTGCGCATCGTCGAAGGGCACGAGCTGGCCGAGGCGATCACCGGCCCGGAGCTGAATGCCTGGTACGACGCGTCCGGCAACGAGATCGGCGACATCTGCGCCTGGACCGGAATGGGCGACGTCAACCTGAATGGTTCGACCTTCGCGGTGCAGCCGCTGCGGAGCAACGCGACCAACTCCTGCGTGCTGGCCTCCCGACCGCCTGCCGCCGACGGCCGGGCCGGTCATCCCGCCGGGTGGCCGGCCGGCTGCCGACCGCCCGGTGGCGGTGGGCGCGGTGCTGGCCGAACGCGGAGGGTCACAGGTCGTTCCCAGGCTGACCGGGTTTCCTCCACCTTTCCCTCGACGGGCGAAGGGTGATCGCTGCGCGGTCCGCTATGCCTGTCGATAGGGGCATGTGAAGATGGACAGCACGGTCCGACCAGCCCAAGGTGGTACCCAGTGCAGGCGATCCGGCAAAGCGACGAACCCGACCCGTCCGAGACGGGTGAGCCCTCGCAGTACGGCCTCGAGGTGCACCTGGGCGGCCTGCGCGAGACGGTACTGCGCTCCGGCCAGCTCTTCGTCGAGGCACTGCTGGTGCCGGGGCTTCTCTTCGCGCTGGTGCTGCACAACGTCGGCCTGTTCCCCGCGCTCGGCGCCAGCCTCGGCTGGTGCTACCTGGTCGGCGGCGCGCGCTGGCTGCGCTGCGGGCGGCTCTCCGGCACCATGATGATGGCGATCGGCATGATGTCGGGCCGGGCCATCATCGCCTTCGCCACGTCCAGCGCGGTGCTCTATCTGCTGCAACCTGTCGTGGGCTCGGTCTGCACCGCGCTGATGTTCGTCGGCAGCGCGGTCTTCGGCAAGCCGATCACCCTGCGGCTGGCCCGCGACTTCGTCTCGATCCCGGCCCACGTGCTGGCCCGCCGCGGGGTGCGCCGGATGTTCACCGAGATCGCCGTGCTGTTCGGCCTGTCCCGGCTCGCCGACGCCGGCATGACCTTGAGCTTCCTGCATCACGGCGTCTCGGCGGGGCTGATGTCGCGCAGCCTGTTCAGCCCGCTGCTCACCCTGACCACGATCGCGGTCTGCGCGTTCTGGGGCACCCGCCGGCTGCGCCGGGAGGGCGTGACGATCCGGCTGGGCGCCCCGGCGCTGGCCGGCTGAGCCCGGATGCGCCGTCGCGACACCGCAGGCCGGGTGGTGCTGGTGACCGGCGCCAGCCGGGGGATCGGGCGCGCCACCGCCGAGCTGCTCGCCGACCGGGGCGCCGTGGTGGTCGCCACCGGACGGGACGAGCCGGCGCTGGCCGCCGTCACCGCCCGGACCGGCGGCTCGTACCTGGCCGCCGACCTCACCGAGCCGGCCGCGCCCGAGGCGCTGGTCGAGCACGCGGTGGCCGCGCACGGCCGGCTGGACGGGCTGGTGGTCAACGCCGGCGCCGGGCACGTCGGCCCGTTCGGCCAGATGACCGCCGGGCAGGTGGCGGGCCTGGTGGACCTCGACCTGCGGGCGCCGTTGCTGCTCGCCCGGGCCGCGATCCCGGCGCTGCGCACGTCGCCGGGCCGGCAACGCGGCATCGTCTTCGTCGGCTCCATCGCCGGCGCGGTCGGCGTGCCGGAGGAGAGCGCCTACAGCGCGTGCAAGTCCGCGCTCGGGACGTTCGCCGAGCTGCTGGCCGAGGAGCTGCGTGCGGACGGCATCAGGGTGAGCACGGTGCTGCCCGGGGTGGTCGACACCGAGTTCCTGGCCGGCCGGGCGGTGCCGTACGACCGGCGGTTCCCCCGGCCGGTGCCGCCCGAGCGGGTTGCCCGGGTGATCGCCGACGCGCTCGACGGCGGTCCGGCGCGCCGGTTCGTGCCGCGCTGGCTGGTGGTGCCGGCCCGGCTGGCCGGCGCGGTTCCCGGCAGCTACCGCCGGCTGGCCCGCCGGTTCGGCTGACCCGGCCGGCGGCGCTCAGCCGCCGACGGCGGCCCGGATGGACTCCTTCAGCGATCCCATCGTGGCCAGCACCGCCGTGGGCTCATAGCCGCAGTGCGCCATGCAGTTCGCGCAGCGCTCGTCCTTGCCGCGGCCGAAGGCGTCCCAGTCGGTGGTCTCGATGAGCTCCTTGTACGTCTGCACGTACCCGTCGGCGAGCAGGTAGCAGGGTTTCTGCCAGCCGAGCAGCGAGTAGGACGGGATGCCCCACGCGGTGCAGGCCAGGTCACGCTTGCCCTCCAGGAAGTCCAGGAAGACGGGGGAGTGGTTGAGCCGCCACTGCTTGCGCCGGCCGTTGCCGAACGCCTTCGCGAACAGCTCGCGGGTCTGCTGGACCCCCAGCCAGTGCTCCTGGTCCGGCGCCTTCTCGTAGGCGAAGCCGGGGGAGATCTGCATGTTGTCGACGCCGAGCTCGTTGTTCAGGTAGTCCAGGATGTCGATGACGTCCTGCGGGGTGTCGGTGTCGAAGAACGTGGTGTTGGTGTTCACCCGGAAGCCGGCCGCCTGCGCCTGCTTGATCGCGGCGACCGCCTGGTCGAAGACGCCGTCCTTGCAGACCGAGGCGTCGTGCCGCTCGCGCAGGCCGTCGATGTGCACCATCCAGGCGAAGTTGCGGTGCGGGCTGAACTTGTGGAGGTGCTTGGGCAGCAGCACCGCGTTCGTGCACAGGAAGACGATCTTGCCCTTGTCCAGCAGCTGCCGGACGATCTCGTCGATCTGCGGGTGCATCAGCGGCTCGCCGCCGGCGATCGAGACCATCGGCGCGCCGGACTCCTCGATCGCGCCGACCGCCTGCTCGACCGGCATCCGCTGCTTGAGCAACGTGTGCGGCTGCTGGATCTTGCCGCAGCCGGCGCACTTGAGGTTGCACGCGAACAGCGGCTCGAGCTCGACCAGCAGCGGGAACTTCTCGCGCCGCAGGACCTTCTGCTTCAGCAGGTACGTGCCGAGCCGGACGGACTGCCTGAGTGGCATGGCCATGCTCAGGACACCTCCCTGGGTAGTGAGAACTGCATGTGCTCATCGACGACGTGCGTCGTCCGGAGATCGACCGGGCCGAGGCCGGACAGTGCCCGGGCCAGCTCGTCGACGAGATGGGGCGGGGCCGAGGCGCCCGCCGAGATGCCGATCCGGTGGGCCCCGGCCAGCCAGCGCAGGTCGACCTCGCCGGCGTCCTCGACCAGGTGGGCGGGGGTGCCGGCGCGTTCGGCCACCTCCACCAGCCGGGCCGAGTTGGAGGAGTTCGCCGAGCCGACCACCAGCACCAGGTCGGTTTCGGCGGCAATCGCCCGGATGGCGCGCTGCCGGTTGGTGGTGGCGTAGCAGATGTCGTCCCGGGACGGCGCGGCCAGCTTCGGGAACCGCTGCCGCAGCACGTCGGCGATCTGGTCGGCCTCGTCCACGGCCAGGGTGGTCTGCATGGCGTAGGCGACCCGGTCGGGGTCGGCGGCCTGCGCCGCGGCCGCCTCGCGCGCGTCGCCCACCACGATCACCTGCTCCGGGGCCTGGCCGTGGGTGCCGACGACCTCCTCGTGGTCGGCGTGCCCGATCAGGAACACCGTGTCGCCGCGCCCGGTGAAGCGGCGCACCTCGTTGTGCACCTTGGTCACCAGCGGGCAGGTCGCGTCGATCACCTGCAGGTCGCGCTCGGCGGCCTGCCGGTGCACCTCCGGCGCCACGCCGTGGGCGGCCAGGATCACCCGGGCGCCCGGCGGCACCTCGTCCAGCTCCAGGACGAACCGGGCACCCTTGGCCTCCAGCTGGCGGACCACGTGCGCGTTGTGCACGATCTGCCGGCGGACGTACACCGGGGCGGAGTAGCGCTCCAGGGCGCGCTCGACGATCTCGATCGCCCGGCTGACCCCGGCGCAGAACGAGCGCGGTGAGGCCAGCACGAGCTCGCGTGCGCCCAGCGCGGCCTGCCACTGCCGGATCACCGGGGCCGCCGCGCGCAGGTTGCGCAGCGCGCGCACCCCGCGGCCGGCGGTGCCCGGCCGGAGCAGCGGATGCTCGGGGGTGTCGACCACCGCCCGAACCACCAGCACCGGGTGGCCGGCGGCACCGGTGGCCAGCTGCGCCGATTCCATGTCCACCGCGAGCACCCCGTCGGCGGCGAACGCGGCCCGTTCGGCGCCGTGCACGATCCGCTCCGAGGTGTGCACGGGGCCCAGCCGCACCGGCAGCCCGGCCCGGCGCAGCGCACCGGCCACCAGGGGCGCGGCAGGGACCGGCACCGGCACGCCGTTGCCGGCCGCGCCGGAGCCACGCACCTCGGTGGCCACCACCAGGTCACCCGGCCGCAGGCCGGCCGCCACCGCGCCGGCCAACCCGGCCACCGCGACCGGGCGGTCGCGCAGCCCGGCGCGGGCCGCGCTGGCCGCCGACCGGGCCGGCCCGCGCCCGGTGCGCAGCACGGTCAGGTCGGGCAGTGCCGGGGCCACCGCCGCGTGCTCGACCGCCAGCGGGGTGCAGATCACCGCCTCGCCCATCACGCCCGCTCCAGGTACCGGCCGAGCGCGGAGATCGGGAACACCGCGCGATACAGGTGATAGTTGATGTAGAAGTCGCCCGGGAACCCGGTGCCGGTGAACTGCGGCTCGTCCCAGCTGCCGTCCGGGCGCTGGGTCTCCACCAGCCACCGGACGCCGCGCCGGGTCACCGCGGACCGCTCGCCGGCCGCCAGCAGCGCCAGCAGCGCCCACGCCGTCTGGGACGCGGTGGAGGTACCCCGACCGCTCCACTCCGGCTCGCGGTACGAGCGCAGGTCCTCGCCCCAGCCGCCGTCCGGGTTCTGCACGTCGGTCAGCCAGCGCACCGCGTTCCGGACGGCCGGGTCGTCGGCGGCCACGCCGGCCGCCCGCAGCGCCGGCACCACCGCGCCGGTGCCGTAGACGTAGTTGGCACCCCACCGGCCGAACCAGGACCCGTCCGCCTCCTGCGCGTCCCGCAGCCACCGGATGCCCCGCCGGGTGGCCGGGTGCTCGGCGAGCCCCTCGGCGGCCAGCATCTCGACGACGTGCGCGGTGACGTCGGCCGACGGCGGGTCGATCACCGCGCCGAAGTCGCAGAACGGCAGCTTGGTGGCCAGCGCCTTGTCGTTGTCGGCGTCGAAGGCGCCCCAGCCGCCGTCCGCGGACTGCATGCCGATCACCCAGTCGATGCCCCGCCGCCTGGCCGCCGCGGTTCCCTCGCCCAGCCGGCGCAGCGCCAGCACCACCTCGGCGGTGTCGTCCACGTCCGGGTAGCCGGCATTGGCGAACTCGAACGGCCAGCCGCCGGGCAGCAGCTCCGGCCGGCGCACCGACCAGTCACCGGGCACGGTGATCTCCTGCGCCAGCAGCCAGTCCGCCGCCCGGTGCAGCGCCGGCTCGTCGCCGGGCCGGCCGGCGTCGGCCAGCGCGGTCACCGCGAGCGCGGTGTCCCAGACCGGCGACTGGCACGCCTCGATCCGGCGGAGCACGCCGTCCGGGGTCTCCTCCCGGATGGTGAAGCCGTCGAGCCCGGCCAGCCCGGCCTGGATCGCCGGGTGGTCCAGCGGGTGGCCGAGCACGTGCAGCGCCAGGATCGAGTACACCCACGGCGGCTGGATGCCGCCCCAGGAGCCGTCCGCCTCCTGGTGGGCCAGGATCCAGTTCGCCGCCTTGACCGTGGCCCGCCGCCGCAGCCAGCCGACCGGGCGCCGGGAGTAGACCCGCAGGCCGCGGTCCAGCCACTCGAACGCGGTCTGCCAGTCCAGGCCGGGGCGGTGCGCCGGCGGCGTGCCGTGGCCGCGCAGCTCGTCGATGCCGAACGGCACCGGCCGCACCGGCCGGGCGGTCTGGACGAGGGTGAGCGGCACGATGGTCTGGCGCGCCCAGCAGCCCCAGTTGTAGATGTTCAGCGGAGCCCAGGACGGCAGCAGGATCAGCTCCGGCGGCATCACCGGCACCTCGTCCCAGGACCACAGCCCGAACAGCGAGAACCAGATGCGGGTGAACACCCGGCTCGCCTCGACACCGCCGCCGCGCCGGACGAACTCCGCCGCCCGGGCCATGTGCGGCGCGGCCGGGTCGTCGCCGGCCAGCCGGAGCGCCACCCAGGCCTCGGCGGTGGTCGAGAGGTCCGGCGGCCCGTCGTGGAAGGTCGCCCAGCTGCCGTCGGCGCGCTGCTTGCTGCGGATCCAGCGGGCGGCCTCGGCCGTCTCCTGCTCGCCCCGGATGCCGAGGAACTCGCGCAGCAGCAGGTCCTCGGCATCCATCGTCACGTTGGTCTCGAGCTCGCCCTTCCACCAGCCGGCCGGGTCCTGGCGGTCCAGCAGGTTGCGCACCGCCCGGTCGAGGGCCTCGGCGACCGGGCCGTCCGGGTCGGTGCGCCGGCCGGGTGCCGGCTTGGCGGTGGTGGTCATCAGAACTCCCGGTCGGCGACGAAGCGCGCGACGTTCATCAGCTCCGCCGAGACCGCCGGCGGGATCGGCGCGGCGGCCAGCGCCTGCTCGGCCTGCTGGATCTGCCAGGCGGCCTCGGCCGTGGCCCAGCTGCGCGCCCCGGTCGCCTCGATCAGCTCGGCGATCGCCCGCAGCTCGGCCTCGTCGGAGGTCCCGTCGCCGTGCAGCCAGGTGGCCAGCTCCCGGCCGGCCGGGCCGCCGCGCGAGAGCGCGTAGGTCACCGGCAGCGACCGCTTGCGGGCCCGCAGGTCCGAGAGCACCGGCTTGCCGGTGACCGCCGGGTCGCCCCAGATGCCGAGCAGGTCGTCGACCAGCTGGAACGCCACGCCGAGGGCCTGGCCGTAGCCGTCCAGCGCCGTGGCGACGACCGGGTCGCCGCCGACGAGCACGCAGCCGAGCACCGCGCTCGCGGCCAGCAGCGCACCGGTCTTGCGGGCGGCCATCCGCTGGCACTGCGCCAGGTCGACCCGGTCGGCGGACTCGAACTGCAGGTCCTCGACCTGGCCGTGGATCAGCGCCCGGGTCGTCGCCAGCAGCAGCCGCAGCGCCTCGGCCGCGTGCGGGGAGCCGCTGTCGAGCAGCACCTCGTTGGCGACGGTGAGCATCGCGTCGCCGGTGAGGATCGCGCTGGGCACGCCCCACAGCGCCCAGACGGTCGGCCGGTGCCGGCGCTCGGCGTCGCGGTCCATCACATCGTCGTGCACCAGCGAGAAGTTGTGCACCAGCTCGACGGCCACCGCGGCCGGCACCCCCGCCTCGGCGCCGGCGCCGGCGGCCCGCGCCGACAGCAGCGCCAGGGTCGGTCGGACACCCTTGCCGGCCGGGGCCTGCAGCGGCGTGCCGTCGGCGGCGGACCAGCCCAGGTGATAGGCCGAGATCGCCGCGGAGCTGGGGTCCATCCGCGCCACCGCCGCCTGCAGCGCGGAGCGGTAGCTGTCCATGCTGCGCTCGAGACCGGGACTCAGGGTCGTGGTCACGTGGCGTTCCTTTCCAGTTCGGGGCGCTGTGGTGCGGTGCCTGCCGTGGGTGCGGTGCCTGCCGTGGGTGCGGTGCCTGCCGGTGGAGCGTCGTGGGACGTGCTGTCGGGATTGCGCTGGTGTTGGCTGTCAGCGCGTTCGGGGCCCGGGATCTTCCCGGTGCCGGGCGCCGGGTCGACCCGGCCGGCCTGCCCGGCGGGTACGGCGGGTACGGCGGCCGCCGGTGCCGGGGTGGCGAGCAGCAGCGCCGCGGCGGCCTCGCCGCTGAGCACCGCGCTCTCCATCGTCGCGGGCCAGCCGGTGTCGGTCCAGGCCCCGGCGAGCACCAGGCCCGGCAGCCGGGTGGCCGTGCCCGGCCGCAGCCGGCCGGTGCCCGGGGCCGGCCGGAACGTCGCGTGCCGCTCCCTGGTCACGAAGAAGTCCAGCACCCGCGCGCCGCGCAGCTCGGGCAGCAGCGCGGTCAGGGCCGGCAGGATCCGGTCGCGCAGCTCGGCGGTCCGCAGGTCGATCAGCTCGTCGGCCGCCGACAGCGAGATCGCCAGGTACTGCTGGCCGGCCCGGCCGGGCAGCCGGGCCAGGCCGGACTGCTCGGTGCGGTCGAAGACCCACTGCACGGCCGAGTCGAGCCCGGCCACGAACGGCTCGGTGAGCACCTGCCGGTCCAGCACCAGGTGGGCGTTCACGATCGGCGAGGTCCCGAGCCCGGCGGACCAGCCCGCCGGCTGGTCCAGGGCGCCCGCCGGCAGCAGCCGCTCGACCTGGTCCGGCGGCGCGGCCAGCACGACCTGGTCGGCCCGGTCGGTGCCGCCGGCCTGGTCGGTGAGCAGCCAGCCGCCGGAGTCCGGCCGCAAGCCGGCCACCCGGGTGCGGGTGCGGAGCTCGGCACCGGCCGCGGCCAGCGCCCGGGCCGCCGGTTCGGCGTGCAGCTGCTGCAGCGGCAGCCGCGACCAGCCGATGTCACCGGCGCCGGCGCGGGTCAGCAGGCCGGTCTGGAACACCTTCGCGGCCATCGCCAGCGAGGCCTCGGCGGCCGGCACGTTGAGCGCGGCGATGGTGAAGACGTCCCAGAGCGCGGCGGTGGTGCGCGCGTTCTGGCCGTGCCGGGCGAGCCAGCCGGCGAAGTTCACCTCGTCGACGGCCGGGTCGGCCAGCCGGATCCGGCGCAGCGCCAGCGCACCGGCGACCGCCCGGGCCCGGTCGGCCGGCGAGAGCATCGGATAGCGCAGCAGCGTGCCGGCCAGGTGCAGCGGGGCCGGCAGGCCGGTCCGGCGCAGCCGGGCGGTACGGCCCGGGGCGCGGACCACGACGTCCAGGCGCGGCTGCAGGTGCACCTGGCCGCGCACGCCCAGCCGGCCGAGCAGGTCGAGGTAGGCGGTGCAGCAGCGCAGGAACACGTGCTGGCCGTTGTCGACGTCGAGCTCGCCGCGCCGGAACGAGTGCGTCAGGCCGCCGAGCCGGGCGCCGGCCTCGTACAGCAGCACCTGCCGGCCGGCGTCGGCGAGCCGGACGGCGGCGGCGATGCCGGCCAGCCCGCCGCCGACCACCGCGACCCGGACGGCGGGGGCGCTCTCGTGCACGGCGGAGCGAGCCGGCGGGTTGCCGAAGCGGACCGGCCCGGTCATGCCCGGCCCCCGGCCAGGGCGCGGACCGCGATCCGGGCCTTGTCCGCGCCCGACAGGCTCAGCCGGCCGCCGAAGACCACGGCCGGGTCGGCCGAGATGCGGGTGAGCAGGTGCCGGTAGATGCCGGCCATCGCCGCGCAGCTGGCCCGGCTGCGCCGGTCGAGCAGCGGGAGCAGCCGCAGGCCGTCGTCGTACCAGCCCACCGCCCGGTCCGCGCTGAACCGCACCAGCTCGGTGAGCCGGCCGCCGTCGTCGACCAGCCGCCCGTCCGGGCCGATCCGCAGCTCGACGCCGAACCGGTCCAGGTCCTCGGCGGGCAGGTACACCCGGCCGGCGAGCAGGTCCTCGCGGATGTCGCGCAGGATGTTGGTCTGCTGCAGGCCGATGCCGAGCGCGTCGGCGTAGCCGGGGCCGGCCGGATCCGGCGAGCTGCCGAAGACGCCCAGGCAGAGCCGGCCGATCGAGCCGGCGACGTACCGGCAGTACTGGGTGAGCTCGCCGAACGTCGCGTACCGGCGGCCCTCGACGTCCTCCCGGACGCCCTGGATCAGCTCGCCGAACGCCTCCAGCGGGATCGGGAAGTGCCGGGCGGCCTCGGCTACCGCGAGCAGCACCGGGTCGGTCACCGTCTCGGTGCCGAGGGCGGCCAGCTGGTGGTCCTGCTCGGCCAGCCGGGCCAGCTTCAGCTCGGCCGGGGCCTGGTCGCCGTCGCCGATGTCGTCGATCCGGCGGGCCAGGGCGTAGACCGCGCACAGCGCCTGCCGCTTGGCCCGCGGCAGCAGCCGGATGCCGTAGTAGAAGTTGCGGGCCTCGGCGCGGGTGATGGACTCGGTCCGGGCGAAGGCCGCCACCAGCTCGGCGTTCACCGGGCCGCTCCGCGGCCGGCCAGCAACCGCAGCGCGTGCCAGGCAAGGTCCCGCCGGCGCGGGGTGACCGGTGCCGACAGCGGGTCGCAGCCGGCCCGGCGGAACGCCGCGACCGTCGCCCGGCCACCCGCGGCGTACCCGGCGACCGCCACCCGGGCCCAGCCGCGCAGCCTGGCCACCAGCTCGTCGCCGGCGTCGAGCAGCAGCTCGCAGCGATCGACCTGGGTGGCCACCAGCGCGCGCAGCTCCGGCCCGGCGGCGCGCGCGGTGAGGTGGTCGGGGGTGACGCCGTAGTGGCGAAGTTCTTGCTGCGGCAGGTAGATCCGGCCCCGGCGGCAGTCCTCGCCGACGTCCTGGCAGTGCTCCAGGATCTGCAGCGCGACGCACACGTCGTCGGACAGCCGGGCCAGCTCCGGCTCCGGCCGGTCGAAGATCGCCAGCACCAGCCGGCCGATCGGGACCGCCGACAGCCGGCAGTAGCCGAGCAGGTCCGCGTAGGACTCGTACCGGCTGACCCGCTGGTCCTGCAGGTTGGCCTCGATCAGGTCGCGCAGCGGCTGCTCGTCCAGCCGGCGCCGGCCGATGGTGGGCACCAGGGCGCGCAGCACCTCGTACCGCGGCTGCCCGCCGGTGAAGGCCAGGTGCTGATCGGCGGCGAAGCCGGCCAGCAGCGCGGCCCGGTCGCCCGGCGCCTCGTCGCCCAGGTCGTCGATCACCCGCACCACGCCGTAGACCGCCTCGAGGTCGCGCCGGACCTCGGCCGGCAGGACCCGCAGCGCAACGGGGAAGTTCTCCGCCGCGCGCTTGTCCAGCAGCAGGGCAGGGGCCGGCGTCTGCGACGCGGTCACGGGCAGCTCCCAACGATCACACCTGGCGGATTGCTTCGCACCCGACGACAGACCCATTCTTTCCGTTCGGCGGGCCAAGATCTGCCTGTTAGGTAGCGAGTTTTCCGCCCTGTTCCTATCACACAATTACAAAACCGCCGCCAGACGCGCTACAAAGTACGGATGGCAGCCGACCCGTCCACGCTGGCGCAGCTGGAGGGCATCGTGCCCAGTTTGCGGCCTATCGTCCCAGAACTCATCGAAGACCTGGCCGGGCAGCTGCGGCGGCTGATGCCGGAGTACTCGCAGTTCCTCTCCGAGCGCCGGGCCGAGGTGACCGTCGCGGCCGAGGGGGTGGTCTGCACGCTGGTCCGGATCGCCGAGCAGATCCTGACGCAGAACTCCGCCGACGACGCGGTGCTGGCCCAGGCCGCCGACCCGGCGATCTTCGAGCAGATCGGCCGGATGCAGTGGCGGCAGGGCATCCCGATCGGCACCCTGCTGGCGGCCTACCAGCTCGGTGCCCGGCAGACCTGGCGGCTGATCTCCCGGCAGGCGCTGCTGCACGACCTGCCGCCGGAGGTGCTCACCGCGCTGGCCGAGTCGGTGTTCTGCTTCGTCGACCAGCTCTCCTCCGCCTCGGCCGCCGGCTACCTGGACGAGCAGAGCGAGTCGGCGGCTGCCCGCGAGCAGTCCCGGGACGAGCTGGTCGAGCTGCTGCTGTCGGACCGCAGCGACAGCCAGGCGGTCCGGACGGCAGCTCTGCGGGCCGGCTGGCGGCTACCTGCCACCGCCGCGGTGGTGCTCGTCAGCAGGCAGAGCGAGGCGGGTGCGGCGGCGATCAGCCGGCTTGACCAGAGCTGCCTGCGGATGCGGCACGGCGGGCTGCTCGGCGCGATCGTCCCCGACCCGGCCGCCCCCGGCCGCCGGCAGCGGCTGGCCGCGGCCCTGCGCGGCGCCTCGGCCACCATCGGGCACAGCGTCACGCTGGCCCAGCTGCCGGGCAGCGCCCGGATCGCGGCGATCGCGGCCCGGCTGCAGCAGGAGAAGGTGCTGACCGCCGACCCGCTGTTCGCCGACGAGCACCTGGACGCGATCATCGTGCACAACGACCCGCGGCTGCTGCAGGCGCTGCGCCGCCAGTGCCTGCAACCGCTGGAGGGGCTGCCGGCCGGCTCGCAGACCAGCCTGCGCGAGACGCTGCGTTCCTGGCTGCGCAACTGCGGCGACCGGCGCGCGACCGCGGACGAGCTGCAGGTGCACCCGCAGACCGTCCGGTACCGGATGGCCCGGCTGCGCGAGCTGTTCGGCGACGAGCTGGACGAGCCGTCCTACCGGCTGAAGCTGCTGCTCGCGCTGGCCTGGGACCCGGCCTGACCCGGCCGGGCGGCGCGGAGGTGACCAGCCGGACGATTGCCGCGAGGCCACCCCAGCCGGTATGACAGAGGGCGAGGTCAACAGCGCCCTTCCCGCGTGATCGAGGACCAGCCGGTGAGCACGACCGAACGCATCGCCGCGCCGGCGGCCGGGCGCGCCGGTGCCGCTGCCGCCGGGCCGGCGCCCGGGCCCGCCGCGCGCCGGACCGCGCGTGCCCGGGACGGCCTGCGGCAGCTGGCGTTCGGCCTGCTGATCTGGGGCGGCTACCTGCTGATCACGCACGCCGTCGCGGTCGACCTCGGTGCGGCCGTGCACCGCGGGCAGCTGCTGCTGGCGGCCGAGCGGCAGCTGCGCCTGGCCGTCGAGCCGGCTGCCGACAGCTGGCTGGCGCACCACCGGTCGCTCGGCCGGCTGGCGGCCTGGGAGTACGCGACCACCTACATCGCCACCACGTTCGCGGTGCTGGGCTGGCTGTGGTGGCGGCGTCCGGCCAGCTACCGGTGGGCCCGCAACACCCTGGCCGGCAGCACCCTGCTGGCGCTGGCCTGCTTCTACCTGGCGCCCACCGCGCCGCCCCGGCTGCTGCCCGGCGCCGGCTTCACCGACATCGTCGCGCGCGTGCACCCGGTGCTGTCGTGGGGCGGAGGTACGGTGGCCTCGACCGCCGACCAGTACGCCGCGATGCCCAGCCTGCACGTCGGGTGGGCGGTCTGGGTGACCGTGGTGAGCCTGCGGGCCGGGGCGACCCGGCTCGGCTACTCGCTGGCCGCCCTGCACCTCGCCGTGACCACGGCCGTGGTCGTCGCGACCGGCAACCACTACGTACTCGACTGCCTGGCAGGGGCCGTGATCGTCGCGATCGCAGCCGGAATGGAGCGGATCCGCACCGTGGCGAGCAGCAGGTGGCGGCCGGCCGGCAGCCGGGTCGCAGCGGCGGACGAGTTCTTCCTGCAGGTGGAGACGCCCACCGTGCAGCAGCCGGTGGGCGGGGTGGCGCTGCTGGACCTGACCCGGGCGGACGGCCCGGTGGACCTGGCCCGGCTGCGCCGGGTGGTGCGCGGCCGGATCGGGCGGATGCCGCGGTTCCAGCAGCGGCTGGCCGGGCCGTCCCGCTGGTGGCACGCCCGGTGGGTCCCGGCCGCGGCGGTGATCGACGAGCACGTGCTGGAGTACCGGCTGCCCGGCGGCGGCCGGCCGGCGCTGGCCGAGTTCGTCTCCCGGCTCACCGAGCAGCAGCTCGACCGGGACCGGCCACCCTGGCGGCTGTGGTTCGTCCCGGAGGTCGCGCCGGGCCAGGCCGCGGTCGTGGCGGTCATGCATCACGCGGTCGCCGACGGCCTGGGGGTCGTCGACATCCTGCGGCAGCTCTTCGACCCGGAGCTGCCCGCACCCGAGCTCGCCGGGCCGGCGGTCCCGTCCCGGCCGGCCCGGCTGGCCCTGGCCGCGACCGGCATCGGCCAGCTCGCCCGGGACGGCTTCGCCGACCGGTTGCCCTACACCGGCCGGCTGACCGGCGAGCGGACCTTCCGGTGCGCCCGCACCCCGCTGGCCCCGGTGCTGGACCTGGCGCGCCGGACCGGGACCCGGGTCACCGACGTGCTGCTGGCCGCGACCGGCGAGGCGCTGGCCCGGCTGGAGTGCCAGGGCCTGGCCGGGACCGCGCTGCGCGCCGCGGTGCCGGTCACCACCCGGCTGCCCGCCCCGGCCGGCACCGGCCGGGCCGCGCAGCCCGGTAACCTGACCGCCGCCCTGCGGCTGGACGTGCCCCTGGCCGCGATGGACCCGCTGGACCGGCTGCGGGCGGTGCACGCGGCGGCGGCCCCACGCCGGCGCTCGCCCCGGCCGCTCGGGGCGGCCGCGGTGATCCGGCTGCTCGGCCTGCTGCCGCCGGTCCTGCACCGCCCGGCCGCCCGGTCGGTCTACCGCGGCCGGCACTTCGGCGCGATCGTGTCGAACATGCCGGGCCCGTCGGTGCCGCTGTCGCTGGCAGGTGCGCCGATCCAGGACGTCTACCCGATCCTGCCGCTGGCCGAGCGGGTGCCGCTCGGCGTCGGGGCGCTCGGCTGGGCCGGGCAGTTCTGCGTCTCGGTCACCGCCGACGCGGTCCGGTTGCCGGCGGCCGGCTCGCTGGCCGAACGGATCGTCGAGGCGATCGAGGCGATGCAGGCCGCGGCCGGGTCGATGCCGGGCTGGCCCGCCGCCGGTCCCGACCGGGTGGCCGGGTGAGCACCGGCCCACCCCGGACGCTGGTGGTGACCGGGCACTTCCCGCCGGAGCACGGCGGCGTGCAGACCTTCACCTGGGAGCTCGTCCGCCGGCTGCCGGCCGACCGGATCGCGGTCGTCGCTCCGGCCTGGCCGGGGGATCGGGACTTCGACGCCGGGCTGGACTTCCCGGTCCACCGCCGGCGCGGGTACGCGCTGTTCGCCGGACTGCGGCCCATCGTCGCCGAGCACCGGCTAGACACCGGGTGGATCACCGCGATGGCGCCGTTCGGGCTGTACGCGCCGCTGATCCGCCGGGCCGGCCTGGCCCGGCTGGTGGCCTCGACCCACGGCCAGGAGCTGGGCTGGATCCGGGCCGGGCCGACCCGGCTGGCGCTGCGCCGGGCGAGCCGGGCGGTGGACGCGGTGACCTACCTCAGCGAGGCCACCCTGCCGGAGCTGCGGTCCGGGATCGACCCGGGCACCCCGCTGGTGCAGCTGGCCGGCGGCGTGCGTGCGTACCGGTTCGCCGGCGCCGACGGTGCCGCGATCCGCCGCCGGCACGGCCTCGGCGACGGTCCGGTGGTCCTCAGCGTGTCGCGGCTGGTCCGCCGCAAGGGCCAGGACGTGCTGCTGGCGGCCTGGCCGCGGGTGCTGGCCCGGTTCCCGGACGCCCGGCTGCTGATCGTCGGCGACGGCCCGATGCGCCGCCGGTTGGGCGAGGCGGCCGGTGCGTTCGGCGGGTCGGTGGTGGTCGCCGGCCCGGTGCCCGAGGCGGAGCTGGCCGCGCACTACGCGGCCGCGCAGGTGTTCGCGCTGCCCTGCCGGGACGACCGCCGCGGGCTGCAGACCGAGGGGCTGGGCCTGTCGACCCTGGAGGCGTCGGCGGCCGGGCTGCCGGTGGTGGTCGGCCGCTCCGGCGGGAGCCCGGCGTCGCTGCTGGATTCCGAGACCGGCCTGCTCGTCGACCCGCGCCCGGGCCCGGTCGCCGCGGCGCTGCTGGAGCTGCTGGCCGATCCGGGCCGGGCGCGCCGGCTGGGCGCGGCCGGGCAGCGCTGGGTGCGCGAGCGGTGGGGCTGGGAGGCCGCCGCCGAGCGGCTGGTCGCGGTGCTGGCCGGCTGCCCGGCGCGGTGCGCGGGGGAGCGGGTGGTCGGCCGCCCCGGCGGTGCGCCGTGAGCCTGCGCACCGCCGTGCGCTGCCACCCGGTGCGGTACGCGCTCGGCGCGCTGGCCCTGGTCGTCGCGGCGGTGTTCCTGACCCCGAAGGTGAGCGAGGCGCTCTCGGACGTCCACCGGCTCCGCGGCGCCGCGATCGGCTGGCTGGTCGTCTCCTTCGCCGGCGAACTCGCCTCGCTGCTGAGCTTCAGCGTGGTCACCTACGTGCTCATCCAGCCGGCCAACCGGCCGAGTTTCGCCCGCATCCTGCGGGTCGATCTGGTCACCGTCGGGGTCAGCCACGCGGTGCCGGCCGGCTCGGTGGCCGGCACCGCGCTGGGCTACGAGCTGCTCGCCGAGGAGGGTGTCGGCGAGGTCGAGTCCGGCTTCGTCAAGGTGTCGCAGTCGCTGCTGTCCGGCATGCTGCTGCAGGCCATGCTCGGCGGCTTCCTGCTGTTGAAGATCCTGCTCTACGGCCCGTCCACCTCGAACGCGCTGCTGGCCCTGGCCGGTAGCGCGATCGTGGCCCTGGCGGTGGTGTTCGTCTGGTTGCTGGACCGGCGGCCGGCGGCGATCCAGCGGATCGCGTCGGCGGCGCTCGGCTGGCTGCCGCGGCTGCAGCCGGACCGGGTGCGCCGGTTCGTGGGCCAGTTGCACGAGCGGCTGGCCGAACTGCTCGCCCATCCGGGGCGGCTGGCCTGGGCTGCGGCCGGCTCGCTGGGCAACTGGGCCTTCGACCTGGTCGCGCTGTGGGCGGCGATCCGCGCGTTCGGGCACTCGCCGAGCGTCGCCCTGGTCGGGGTGGCCTTCTGCGTCGCCCAGGTCGCGGCGTCGCTGCCGATCAGCCCGGCCGGCCTCGGCGTGGTCGAGAGCTCGCTGGTGCCGCTGCTGATCGGCTTCGGCGCGACCTCGGCGGTGGCGGTGCTCGGGGTGCTCACCTGGCGGGTGTTCAACTTCTGGTTCCCGCTGCCGGTGGGGGCGCTGGCCTACCTGCTGATCCTCCTCGACCGGCGCCAGCGGCCGAGCGTGCAGCCGCACCGGGCCTGACGGCCGGCCCGCCGCATCCGGGGCGAACCGCTCAGCTCGGGCGGGGCGACGCCGATCTGGTCAGCGGACAGCGTTCCGGGAGCCGACCGTGCCCGGAGACCCGGGGGGAGGCCGCGATGCTGGACGTGCAGGGCACCCGGTCGCGCCGGGCCTCGACCTGGCAGCCGTGCTACCAGCTGGCCGCGCACAGCCCGGCCGACGCCCTGGCCGAACACGTCCGGTGCATCGCCGAGCGCCGGTTCTACAGCCTGATCGGGCTGGAGGCCGAAGCCACCGCGCACGCCGCCGCGGCCCGGGCCGCCGGCCTGCCCGAGGTGGCCTGCCACGCCGACCTGATCGCGATCGAGGTGCGCAGCCGGCAGGGCGCGTTCGCCGAGGTCAAGGCCGAGCTGATGTCGCTGCTGGCCGCGGCGCCGCGTGGCTCGGCGCTGGCCGGCCGGATCCGGATGCTGCTGGCCACCACCTGTGACCGGCTGGGCGAGCGGACCGAGGGCATCCGCTGGATCCGGCAGGCGCTGTCGGAGTGGCCGGACGGCGAGGCCCTGCACTGGCGGGCCGAGGCCCTGATGGTCGCCGCGGACGTCGGTGCCAGCCGCACCACCAACGACTACGCCCTGATGCATCACGCCGCGTCCGAGGTCACCGCGCACGGCGACCGGCTGCTGGTGGCGGCCACCCTGGGCAACTTCGCCGAGGCGTGCGCCGAGGTCGGGGACCTGGCGGTGGCGGCGGAGTTCGCCGACGCGGGCTCGGCGCTGCTGCGCCGCCACCCGGAGCTGGCCTCGGCGCTGACCCTGGACTCGCTCGGACGGGCCCGGCTGGCCCTCGGCGAGCTGGCCACCGCGCACTACTGCCTGGAACTGGCACTGCGGCTGGAGGAACGGCTGCACTGCACGGACGTCCGGGGCGACCCGTGGCTGACCTTCGCCGAGCTGAAGCTGGCGCTCGGCGAGCCGGACGAGGCGTGGTCGCTGCTGGAGCACCCGCGCCGGACGGACTGGGCGGCGAAGTGCTCCTGGACCCGGTGCCGGGACCTGGCGCTGCGCGGGCAGGTGCTGGCCGCCCAGGGCAGGTGGGAGCAGGCCTACCGGGCCAGCGTGGCGCACGTGGAGACCTACCAGGCGCTGCGCTCGCTGGAGGGTGACCGGACGGTGGCCGAGTTCGCGACCGTCCAGATCGCCGACGAGGAACGCCGCCGGGCCGCGGAGTTCGAGAAGCTGGCGCTGACCGATCCGCTGACCTCGCTCGCCAACCGGCGGCAGATGGAACGCTGGCTGGCCGACACCGCCCAGCAGGGCGCGGGGCCGGTGGCGCTGGCGATCGTGGACCTCGACCACTTCAAGCGGGTCAACGACAGCTTCTCGCACGAGGCCGGCGACGAGGTGCTGCGCCGGGTCGGCGAGGCGCTGGCGCGGGCCGGCTCGGGCACCGACGTGCTGATCGCCCGGCTCGGCGGCGAGGAGTTCGTGCAGCTGAGCCGGCGGGCCGCCCTGGACGAGGCGGCCGGCCGGGCGCAGGCGCTGCTGGCGGGCATCCGGGAGCTGGACCTGGCCGTGATCGACCCGGCGCTGCGGATCACCGCCAGCATCGGGCTGGCGGTCGGCGACCCGGCCGCCCCCTCCGTCCTGCTGCGGGCGGCCGACCGCTGCCTGTACGAGGCCAAGCGGGCCGGCCGGGACCGGCTGGTGGTCGAGCCCGGCGGCTGAGCGGTGCGCCCGCGGGGTCGGCGGCTCAGGCCAGCCGGACGCTCGGCCGGGCCCAGCTGCGCCGGAGCAGCCCGAACAGCTCCGGCTCGGCGACCGGCTTGGCGAAGAGGTACCCCTGCCCGTACGGCACCCCCAGCTCGTCGATCAGCCGGCGCTGCTGCTCGGTCTCAACCCCTTCTGCGACACAGCCCAGCCCGAGGTCGTGGGCCATGCCCGCGATCGCCCGGACGATGGCCAGGTCGCCGCTGCGCTCGGCGATGCCGGAGGTGAACGACCGGTCGACCTTGAGGTGGGTCACCGGGAACGTGCGCAGGTAGGCCAGCGAGGAGTACCCGGTGCCGAAGTCGTCCAGCGCGATGTGCACCCCGGCCGAGCGGAGCGTGGTGAGCTGGTCGAGGGTGCGCGCGTCGGCCTCCAGCAGCGCCGACTCGGTGAGTTCGAGCGACAGCGCCCGCTCCGGCAGGCCGGCCTCGACCAGCGCGGCGTCGACGGTGGCGATCAGGTCCTGCCGGCCGACCTGGCTGGCGGCGACGTTCACCGCGATGAAGAGGTCCATGCCGGACGTCCGGCGCAGCGTGGCCACCGTCCGGCAGGCCTGCCGGAGCACCCAGCCCCCCATCGGGATGATCAGCCCGCTCTGCTCGGCGACGGCGATGAAGCTGTCCGGTGCGACCAGCATCCCGTCCTCGTCGACCAGCCGGACCAGCGCCTCGAAGCCGACCACCCGGCCGGTCGCCAGCTTCACGATCGGCTGGTAATGGATGGTGAAGCGGCCGTCGTCCAGCGCGGTGCGCAGCGCGGTCTCGGTGCGGGCCCGGCTGATCGCCTGCCGGTGCAGCTCGGTGTCGTAGAGCTCGCTGCGGTCCTTGCCCAGCCGCTTCGCGCGGTACATCGCGACGTCGGCGCGGTGCAGCAGCTCGGTCGGGTCGGCCAGCGGGATCCGGCCGTCGGCGATGCCCACGCTCGCGGTCACCCGCACCGGCCCGGCCGTGGTCAGGATCGGCTCCTCCAGCGCGCCGGTCAGCCGCTGGGCGATCTGGCAGGCGTCGTGGCCGCCGGCGGGCTCCGGGCACAGCACCACGAACTCGTCCCCGCCGAGCCGGGCCACGGTGTCGGTCGGCCGGACGGTGGACCGCAGCCGGCGGGCGACCTCGATCAGCACCTCGTCGCCGACCTCGTGCCCGCAGCTGTCGTTGATCAGCTTGAAGCCGTCCAGGTCGATGAACAGCACCAGGCAGCCGGCCGAGGCGCTCGCCTGCTCCAGCAGCAGCCGGTTCAGGTGGGCCCGGTTGGCCAGGCCGGTCAGCGGGTCCTCCTCGGCCTGCCGGCGCAGCGACAGCTCGGCGGCCCGGCGGGCGGTGACGTCCTCCAGCTGCAGCAGCATGTTCCGGCTGCCGTCCTGCTCGCTCAGCGCGGTGATGGTGGCGACGGTCTCGATGGCCGAGCCGTCGGCGTGCCAGAGCTGCAGGCCGAAGACGGTGCGCCCGTCCGGCGCGGCGGCCGCGGCCCGGGCGGCCCGCTGCACCGACCCCGGGTCGGCCGGGTCGCAGATCGCCGACGCCAGGCTCAGCAGCTCGGCCTCGGACCGGCCCAGCAGCTGGCACATCGCAGCGTTCACCGCGCCCAGCCGGGTGCTGGTGCCCAGGGTGAGCGCCATCGGCAGCGGCGAGCCGGCGAAGATCGACCGGAACCGCTGCTCGCTGCCGGCCAGCTGCTCCTGGGCGGCCTGCCGCTCGGCGAGCCGGGTCGACTCCAGCGCGATCAGCCGCAGCAGCGCCTCGTCCTCGGAGTCCACCGGCACGCCGGCATCCCGGAAGACCAGCACGTAGCGGAGCCGGTCCGCCACCGACAGCGGCAGCAGGACGGCCCGGGCCTGACCGCTGCAGTGCTGGACCATCAGCTGCTGGGACTTCCCCTCCTCGGCCAGCCTGGCCAGCGACGCCGGCACCAGGTCGGCCGCGGTGATCGGCGGGCTGCCCGGCGCCGACCAGCTGACCGGCACCGTCCAGCGGAGCCCACCGGTCACCGGCCCGGTGCCCCCGGGCGCGGCCCGGACCAGCGCCGCCTGCCGCCAGCCGAAGTGACCGCAGACCGCGGCCAGGATGTCGCCGGCGGCGCGTTCCAGGTCGACCGAGTCGTTGGCGGCCCCGGCCACCGCGTTGAGCAGGGTGAGCCGGCGAGCCGCGGTCAGCGTCTCGGCGTGCGCGTTCTCCAGCTCCGTCCGGTTGCGTTCCTCCTCGGTCAGGTTCGCCACCATCGACACCCACCAGCGCGCGCCGCCGTGCTGGTCGCGCAGCAGCGCGCTGGTCACCCGGACCGGCACCGTGCCGCCGTCGCGGCGCAGGAACCGCCGGATCGCGGTGATGCTGTCCGGGCCGCCGTCCAGCAGGTGGGCGGCGTCCTGCCGGATCGAGGCGAAGACCTCGGGCTCGGCGAAGTCGGCGATCCGGCGCCCGATCATCTCCGCGGCGCGGTAGCCCAGCATCGCGGCCAGTGCCTCGTTCACCGCGCTGACCCGGCCGTCGAGCTCGGAGAAGATCTGGCCGATCGGGGCGTGCGTGAACACCGCCTGGAAGCGCGCCTCCGCGTCGCGCAGGTCCGCCTCGGAGGCGCGCAGGTCGGTGACGTCGGTGGAGATGCCGCCGATCGCGTACGCCTCGCCGCTCTCGTCGACGAGGGCGAACTTGTGCGAGACGTACTCGTGCATCGTGCCGTCCGGGTGCGGGGCCCACTCGCTGCTGGTGCGGGCGATCCCGTCGGCGAGCACCTGCAGGTCGTTCTCCCGGTGGACGTCGGCCACCTCGGGCGGGAACAGGTCGTGCCCGGTCCTGCCGAGGATCTGCTCCAGCGGCAGCCCGACGAGCTCCTCGAAGGCAGGGTTCACCATGACGAACCGGCTGCTCGCGGCATCCCGGACGTACATCACCCCGCCGGCGTTGCGGAGCAGGCCGTCGAGGTAGCGCAGCGACGTGCCGGGCGGGTCGGACGGTGCCGGGTAGGGGCCGTCCGCGGGGGCAACCACCGATGTCCTCCTGCCGCTGATCGGACGACGGTTCTGACCGGGTCGTCGCCCATCATTCTGATCGGCGGCCGATGTCCGGTCCTGAGCGGCCCGCGGCGTGGGCGAACGATGTTCGGCACTCCCCGGAACGCGGCACTTTTCCGGCGGCCGGCCGGGGGCGGCGCGGTAGGGTCTGGGTACCCAAGAAGCGGGCCCGACACGACAGGTCACCGATGACATCGCACGTACCCGGTGAACCGGTGGAGCAGCGACTGCTCGCCACCGCCCGCCGCCGGTCGACGCTCATCTCCGAGGTCAGCACCGCGATGGCCGGATCGCTCAACATCCGGCGGTCCGTGCTGCGGCTGCTCGACCTCCTCACCCCCGAGTTCGCCGACTGGGCGCTGCTCGGGCTGCTCGACTCCGCCGGCCTCCGGCTGGACCTCTACGGCGGCCTCGACCCGCGCGGGCTGACCGACGTCTCCGTCGCCGAGCTGGCGTCGCTGCGCTCGCTGCAGACGCTGATGCTGACCGGCCAGACCGAGCTGCTGCACGTGGCCGTCGACCACCCCGAGCCGGACGGCCTGGACGAGCTGGTCCCGCATCGCGGGCTGCGGGAGGAGGCCAAGCGACTGCGGCCGGCCGACGCGCTCGGCCTGGCGCTGCTGACCCGCGGCAGCGTGATCGGCTTCCTGGTGCTGCTGCGCGGCGACGGCCGCGGCTTCACCGTGCGGGACGTGTCGGCTGCCGAGGAGGTCGCCCGGCGGGCGGCGCTGTCGCTGGACTCGGCCCGCCTCTACCGGGCCCGGGTGGAGCTGACCAGCGCCCTGCAGGCGGCCCTGCGGCCACCGGAACTGCCGAAGGCGCCCGGCCTGCGGCTGGCCGCCACCTATCGCGCGGCGGCCGAGCACCTCGACATCGGCGGGGACTTCTACGACGCCTTCGGCACCGAGTCCGACCTGGCGCTGGTCTGCGGCTCGGTGCGCGGTCAGGGCATCGTCGCGGCACCGGCCGCCATCCAGGCCCGGCAGAGCGTCCGCACCGCGGCCCGGTTCTCCCGCCGGCCGGACTCGGTGCTCGGCGCCACCGCGGACGCGCTGCGCCCGGAGCTGCCCGACGTCGAGGTGAACCTCTGCTACGCCCGGGTGCAGCTGTCGCCGGGCGGTGGGCACGCCACCATCGACATCGGCCGCAGCGGCGACCTGGTGCCGGTGCTGGTCGGCACCGGTGGCCGGGTGCAGCCGGTGGCGTTCCCCGAGCTGGCCGACCCGTTCGCCTCGACCTTCGCCCGGATCGAGGTGGAGCGCGGCGACATGCTGGTGCTGGCCAGCAGCGGCCTGCTGCGGGCGACCGGCCCGGACGGGCAGTACGGCATCGACCGGCTGCTCGCGCTGTGCGCCCGCTACGCCGGCACCGGTGCCCTGGTGCTGGCCGAGGCGCTGGAGCAGGACGTGGTGGACTTCCTCGACGGGCAGGGCCACGACGATCTGATGGCCCTGATCGTCGAGTGCGGCTCGTGACGGCGGTCGGTGCGGCCGGGGTCGAGGAGTTCGAACGGGCGGTGGCCGGCTTCGACGCGGCGGCCGGCCGGGGCGTGATCGGCGAGCTGCTAGCGGCCGGGGCCGACCCGATCTGCGTGATCGACGAGGTGATCGTGCCGTCCCAGCACCAGGTCGGGCTGCGCTGGCAACGTGGCGAGTGGACGGTGACCCAGCAGCACGCGGCCACCGAGGTCGCGCTGGCCGCGGCCGACGCGCTGCGCGAGCGGCTGCCCGAACCGGCCAACCGGCGCGGCCACGTGCTGCTGGCCTGCGCCGAACGCGAGTGGCACGCGCTGCCGGTGACCCTGGTGGGGTTGGCCATGCGGTCGGCCGGCTGGGACACCACGGTGCTCGGCGCCGGCGTCTCGCCGCTGCGGCTGAGCCGGTTCCTGCACGAGCTGGGGCCGGACGCGACCGCGATCTCGTGCTCGGTGCTGGCCGGGGTGCCGACCACCCGGCGGTTCATCGAGGCCAGTGCCGCGGCCGGGGTGCCGACGGTGGTGGGCGGTGCGGCCTTCGGCGGGGACGCCCGGCGCGCCGACGCGCTCGGCGCCACCGCCTGGGCCTCCTCGGCGCGCGGTGCCGTGCACGCGTTGCAGGGGCTGCCGCTGCTGGTGCCGCCGCTGCCGCCGCCGCGCCGGGAGCTGGGCGCGGAGCTGGCGGCCCTGCACGAGCAGCGGCCCAGCATGCTGCGCGACCTCGCCGCGCGGTGGCAGCCGTTCGGCGGCGGGCCGGCCGGGGTGCGCCGGCCGGACAGCCTGGCCGATGCCGTCCGCGACTGCCTGGAGCAGTCGCTGCACGCGGTGTCGGCCGCGCTGCTCACCGACGACCCGGCCGCGCTGGCCGAGACCCGGGTCTGGGTCGAGGCGGTGCTCGCCGCGCGCGGGGACGGCCGGGCCGCCGAACACGCCGAGCAGCTGGGCGAGCTGATCGGCGTGCAGCTGCGCGAGTACCCGCTCACCGACGCGCTGCTCGGCACTCACTGGTAGCCGGATCCGGTCCGGCTACCAGCTCAGGCGCAGCGGACGCAGCGCCGGGTGGCCGGCCGGGCCAGCAGCCGCTGCTCGCCGATCGGGCCGCCGCAGCTCTCGCATGCCTCGTACTCGCCCGCCACCAGCCGCCGCTCGGCCAGCTCCAGGTCGCGCAGCCGGCCTTCGGCCTGCTCGATGGACGCGGCCAGCTGGGCGCGTTCGAAGGCGATGGTGGCGCCCTCGGGGTCGTGCTCGTCGTCGGCGTTCGTGTCGGCCGACGCGGCGATCAGGGCGGCCAGATCACGCCGCAGGCCAGCCAGCAGCTGCCGGGTTTCGGCTTGTGCGGTATGCACATTCTCGGCGAGGTAGGTCATGTCAGCTGCTGCTCGATCTCCTCCGGCCGCGGCCGCGGGCTCGGGCTGCGGGGAAGGTTACCCGGCCCGACCGGCCGTGGCCGCGCGGCCTCACACGCTTCGAACATTGCCCGCACCGAGGGATCACGTGCGCTCTCTAGAAAGTGTGGTGTCCGGTCGATCGCCGGGCAGCCCGCCGCAGTGCGCGGCCGATTTCGAAGGAGCACCCCCATGTCCCGTACCCGCATCGCCTCGACCGTCGCAGCCGTCGCCGTCGCGGCCGTCGGTGGCGCGCTGGCCCTCGCCGCACCCGCGACCGCCGCCACCGTCAGCCCGGCCGCGGCCGCCTGCGACCGGGCGCCGTGGCAGCCCATCGTGCAGGGCGCGCCGCGCTCGTTCGACGCCGGCGACTCCGGTGGCGACTACCTGTGGCACGACACCTCCGGCTTCCACCTGCGGGTGACGCACCGGGGCGACGGCCGGCAGGTCTACAGCGGCACGATCAGCAGCTCCAGCCCGATGCGGATCGACCCGGTGCGGCTGGAGGGGCACGACACGGTGCGGCTGAGCGCCGACCACAAGACGCTGGCGTTCGCGTTCGCCGACTACGGGCACATCGACGGGGTCGACGTCCACACCGACTGCGCCAGCACGCTGGTCGTCTCGCACCTGCACGTCGGGACCGCCGAGCTCCCGGCCGGCCGGGTGTACCTCGGCGCCCTGGAACGGCACCCCGCGGCGGTGCCGTTCGTGCTGCACCGGGCCTGAGGTCGTGGCGGCCGGTCCTCGTCGGGGACCGGCCGCTCAGCTCGGAGAGCTCAGCTTGCGCAGCCAGGCGTTGTACTGATCGAGCCGGCTCTCGTCGTCGTCGAAGTCCTCGTCGTCGGCCGCGGCGCTGCCGGTGTGCTCGGCGAAGTTCGCCCGTCGCGCCTGTTCGAGCCAGCCACCGGGCTCGCGCTGGGCCGTCTCGGGCCGGTGGATCCAGAGGATCGCGATGACGATCATGATCACCGCCATGATCGCGTCGCCGCCGAACCACATGATCGCCCCGCCGGTCTGGGTGTCGGTGATCGGGTTGATGTGCGCGCTCGGCGGCGGGCTCATCATGACGGCGGTCTTGGTCTGCAGCAGGACGATGCCGGTGAAGGTGTCGACCGCCATCGACAGCGCGAGCATGAACAGGCGCGCCGGCGCGGCCAGCTTCCACCGGATCGGCGGGTCGCCGATGACCACCACGAAGAACTGGCAGCCGAGCAGCAGGTAGGCCAGGTGCTCCAGCTGGCCGGCCCAGGTCAGGCGCATGATCTGGTCCATCAGCCCGGTCAGGTGGGTGCCCACGATGACTACCGTGTAGCTGGCCAGGGCGACCGGGGGCGCGGTGAGCAGGCTGACGGTCGGGCCCAGCAGCCGGCGCCGGATGCGCTCCCGGCGCTCGCCGCTGGTGGCGTCGAGCAGCAGGTTCAGCGGGCGGCCGGCGACGATCAGCGCCGGTGCGACCATCACCAGCATCAGGTGGCCGATCATGTGCGCGGTGAACAGGCTCATGTCGTAGACGGCGATGCTGGAGTTGGTGGCCAGCATGCAGACGACCAGGCCGGCCAGGAACGACAGCGTGTACGGCAGCGGCCATCGGCGCTGGTTCCGGCGGGCTGCCGCGACCCCGGTCAGGTAGAGCGCCGCGACGAGCAGCAGGACGGCGTCGGCCACCGCGTCGAGCTGCCAGGCGGTGAAGAGGTTCGCCGACATCAGCGGGCCGTCGGGCACGTGGCCGGCCCGGTAGAGCGAGTCGGACATGTGGCTCATGCCGGCCATGCCCTGGTCGGGGGTGCCGCTGTAGTGGTGCGCGACCCCAAGCCCGATCAGCGCCAGGACCGCTACCGTCAGCCCCCAGGCCGCCCAGACCACACCGGGTACGCCCCCGCGCTGCCGTTGCCGCCGCTGTGCCAGATTCGCTTTGCCCACGTCCCGCTCCGTTCGCCCGCGTGCCCTCCATGGTCTCTCACTCCGGAGACGCCGCTGGCAGTCGGGGCGGTAGGGAGTGACGGCTCCGGTGCCGACGTGGCCGCTCCGAGGCAGAGCGGTGCGTGACACGTGGAGCTGACGAGCGAGACCAGACCCGGGTGAGGTTGTCGACTGTGCTCTGTCGCTTTGTCAGGCGCGGTATGCGTCCGATCGGTTCGAGATCGTCAACACGGTGACGGCGTGCTGCTGGTCGTCCACGCGGTACAGGACGCGATAGGTTCCGCGACGTGCACTGTGCCGGTCGGCCAGCGGTGGCTGGAGTTGCTTGCCTACTCGGTGCGGGTTGTCCAACAGCGGGCCGACGATGAATTCGTACGCGGCGCTCGCTACCGCCTCGG
>Ga0335073_10001347_pt1 | contig 32719 bp, 35 predicted proteins | sample Lox_Sample_22_FD_207093 | JGI IMG/M metagenome (GOLD analysis project Ga0335073, IMG submission 207093) | Soil microbial communities from Loxahatchee National Wildlife Refuge, Florida, United States - Lox_Sample_2.2 | ecosystem: Environmental > Terrestrial > Soil > Wetlands | place: USA... | reverse complement strand
TTACGCCAGAATGGCGATGGCATTGACGCCCGCGCCGTTCTGCAACGCGGCGATTTCAACCAGCTCAGCCAGCACTGGCCGGAACTACAGCAACGCCTGGAACAACGCGGCATCAAGCTCGCGCCTCTGATCAACCAAGCCGGCGATAGCGAGGTTGCCGGCCATGGCGGCCATGGCGGGTTTCGACAACAGCAGCAGCCCGCGGAACCAAATTCGCTGATGACCGGCGCCTTCGATGAATTTCCGATCGTAACTCCGAAAACACAATCCCGGGAACCAGTCCCGACTGCGGGTCGGGGCTGGGAAACCTGGGCCTGATTGAATTTATGTCATCCATTCCAGCCATCACAAATTACACATCGAACACCGGGTCATCGGACTCTGTTTCCGGGCCGCAGCAGACATTGAACCAGAATGATTTTCTACAGCTGCTGGTCACGCAGATGGAAAATCAGGACCCGCTCGATCCGCAATCGGACACCCAAATGGCGGCGGAGATGGCGCAGTTCAGTTCGCTTCAGGAAAACACTGCGATGGCGGGATCGTTGTCGGCGCTTCAGGCCAACAGCCTGGTTGGCAGCACGGTGACGCTGCAAACCGGCCCCCAAACCACCGTCAGCGGCACCGTCTCGGGAGTTTTGCTCGGCTCCGCTTCGTCGGACGGAACGCCGCAGATTGTGGTCAATGGAACGGCTTACGATTTGAGCCAGGTGTTGACGATCACCCCGACCTCGAACACAACCCCGAATGCTTCCGGGTCAGGCGGGACCGGTTTCGATTCCAATTCAACCAGCCCTTGATTTCTCGCGAACATAAAAAAAGGAAATCGTATGACCCCATTCACTCCCAAAATCGCTACGGCGTCCAACCGCCGGGCACGGTGCGGCGGCGGGCTGCGCCACCGCATCGCCCAGTCCCTCGTCGGCCGCCTCGTCAGCCTCAGCACCGATTCCCATTCGGTCACTCACGGCATCGTTACCAATGTGCTCAACGACACCGGCATGCCCCGGATTGTCGTCCACGGAAACCTCTTTGACCTGGACCAGATTCTGACGGCGACCCCGGCGCGGTTCGATTCGTAATCGTTCTATCAACCAACACAACTCAACCAAATTATGCTTATCGCACTTGATTCGGGCGTCAGCGCCCTCGACCAGTTCCAGGAGAACCTGGACGTTATCGGCAACAACATCGCCAACGTGGACACGGTGGGTTTCAAAGGCGCCAGCATGGAATTCGCCGACGCCTTCAGCCAAAGCCTCGGCGCCAATTCCAGCGGGACCATGCAAATCGGCACGGGCGTGCTGACCGCCGCCATTACCAACCAGTTCACCCAGGGTTCCATCACCAGCACCGGCGTGCAAACCGACATGGCCGTCAACGGCAACGGCTTCTTTCTGGTGAAAGACCCCGTGTCCGGCGCGGAATATGCCACCCGCGACGGCGAGTTTACGGTGGATTCCAACGGGTATCTCGTCACCAGCAACGGCATGCGCGTGCAGGGTTACAGCGACGCGGGCCTGACAACGCTGGGGGACATCAAGGTTGACAACACGGGGGCGCCGAACGGCGACGCGTCGGCCGTTCAAAGTTACAGCTTTTCCTCCAACGGCACGCTGACGGTGATGCTGGCGGACGGGACGCAGTTCACCCGCGGGCAGATCCTGCTGCAAAACTTCACGAACCCGCAGCAACTGTTGAAAATCGGCAACAATTTGTTTTCCAACCTGACCGTCGCCGGGCCGCTGGCGGCGCCCACGGCGCCGAGCAGCAACGGCCTCGGCAGTCTGGTGACCGGTTCGCTCGAAATGTCAAATGTGGACCTGGCGGGGCAATTGACGTCGCTCATCACCACCCAGCGTGCGTATGAAGCCAACACCAAGGTGATCACGACCAGCGACGAAATTCTCCAGGATTTGGTAAACTTGAAACGTTAAGCCTTTATGCCTGAAGACCGCACTCCCCAACCCCCGCCGCCAACGGACGACGCCCCCCCGCCTGCCTCCGCGTCGTCCGGCGGCGGTTTCAAAGCGTGGTTGCCGCCGATCCTCATCGTCGCGCTGATGCCCTTGCTGGCGTTTGGCATGACGCAATTTGTGTTGTTGCCGCAAATCCGGCAGGGCCTGGGAATCACGGCCCCACTCAAACTCGCCGCCGAGAGCAAATCCAAAAAGGAAAACTCCAAGGCCAAACCGATCACGGTGACGATGAGCAAGATTCTGGTCAATGTGGCGGGCACCATGGGCGCGCGTTACCTGTTGGTCAGCCTCGCCGCGGCCGGCACCGATGTGGATTTCAAGGACAAGATGCAGGCGAACGACGCGCAGTTGCGGGATATCGCCGGCAGCACGCTCTCGACCAAGACGCTCGCCGACCTCGAAAAGCCGGGCGAACGGAATTTGATTCGCAACGAGCTGATCACCGGGTTCAATAACATCCTGGGAGATTCGACGGTGCAGGATATTTATTTCACCGAATTCGCCATCCAGTAGAACATCATGAGTGAATCCGGCTCTCCTCCGAAAACGCCTGACGTGGGCGAGGTGTTCGTCGTCGCCGCCGGAGGCGCGCGGGCGAGTCGCAAGGCCGGAGACATCCGCGGCCATGATTTCCGGCAATCGGGTTTTCTGGCCGGGAGCGAATTGCGGCGCATCAAACAACGGCACGAGCAGTTCATCCGTTCGCTGGCGGCGCGTCTGGCTATTTTTCTGCGACTGGAATTCAGCCTGCAACTGGCGAAAGTGCAGATTGTCGGTTATCAGAAATTCACCGACGGCCTGCTGAATCCCACGCACATCACCCTTTTTAAAACCCAACCGCTCAAAGGCGTCGGGTTGCTGGTCATACCGACGCGGCTCGGTTTGACGCTGGTGGACCGTTTGCTGGGCGGACCCGGACGGGTTCCGGCGGAAGGCCGTGAATTGACCGAAATAGAAATCGCCCTCACCGACCAGGTTGCCACGCTCATTCTGACCGAGTGGTGCAATCACTGGCCCGAAATGCGCGACCTTCATCCCACTCTGCTCGGCCATGAAAACAACAGCCATTTCCTTCAGATCGCAACGCCGGAAACGGCCATGCTCGTGCTGACCTTGAACGGCGGCGTTGGCGAACAATCCGAGCCGATTCAGATTGTCTTTCCCTACGCCACCGTCGAGCCGCTGATGCGGATGCTCAATCCGCCGCTGCCGGAAGCCGCCGCGCCGGCCCGCGCCGCGAAATTGAAATGGAACCCGGAATTTGACGAGGTGCACGTGCCCGTCATCGCCCAATGGCACGGTCTTAAAATGTCCACCGGCGAAATCACCCGGCTCAAAATCGGCGACGTGGTTGCCTTGGACCCGGCCTGCGCCGCGCAAGTGCAACTCAGCCTCAGCCATGTCCCCAAATTCACCGGTCGTCCCGGCACGACCGCAGGCAAATGGGCCGTGCAGCTGACCGCCACCCTCAACTCCGAAAGCATTCCGGGTTAACGATTGAACATCCTCCATGAACGCCACCGTTGAAAATCCCGCAAATTTGAATCTCCTCCTCGACGTGCCCGTGAGTCTCACCATCGAGCTGGGCGGCTGCCAGTTGCCGATGCGCGACGTGCTCCAGCTCAACCCCGGCTCCGTCGTCCAGCTGGACAAAGCCGCCGACGCGCCCGTCGAACTCAGCGTCAACGGCAAGCTCATCGCTCGCGGTGAGGTGGTCGTCATCGAGGACCGTTACGGCGTGAAAATCACCGAGGTCGTCGGAACCGCCAACGCCGTCACTGCCTGAACGGGCAAAACGAAGAAGGAAGAATGCAGAATGAAAAATTTTACCATCGCAACCGCCAGTGTGGTTTCTTCATGCTTCCTTCTGACTTCTGCCCTGGGTGAAACCACCCTCCCGGCGGCCACGCCGTTCGTGGCGCCGACTCTGCCCGACGCCGGTGTTTCCTTTCTCCGTGTCCTGGGCGCGTTGGCCCTGGTCATCGGGATTTTTCTCGGAGGCGTCTGGCTGTTCAAAAACTGGCAACGCCTGGCCCTGCAGCGCCGTCGCGCCCCAAAATTGAATGTCCTGGAAACCCGCTCGCTGGGTGGACGCCAGGCGCTGTTTGTGGTCGGTTACGAACAGGAACGGTTCCTCATTTCATCTTCGGCAGCCGGTGTCAACCTGTTAAGCCATCTCCCCGGCGCGACGGAAGCAGAGCACGATGTCGAATCCCCGGCGGCGCCCTCCTTTGCCCAGGCGTTGACCCGAGTGCTCAAAGGGAAATAAATGGGAACAAACAACATTCAACATTCAACGTCCAACGCCCAACCGACGAACGGCAGCCCGCCGGGAATTCGGCGTTCGATGTTGAATGTTGAATGTTCGATGTGTGCCTTTCGTCGCTGGTTGCCGGTATTTCTGGTCACTTTAATCCTTGGCACGCTGACGGCTTCTGCACAAACCAACAGCGCTACAACCGGTTTCGGTCCCATTAGCATCACGCTCGGCTCCCAGAACGGCACGGCGGACGTGGACTCCGGCATCAAAATTCTGTTCTTCATCACCCTGGTTTCGCTGGCGCCGTCCCTCCTCCTGCTGATGACCTGTTTCACCCGCGTCGTTATCGTGCTTTCGTTTGTGCGGTCGGCGCTGCAATTGCAGGGCACACCGGCCAATCAAATCATCATCGGGCTGTCGCTCTTTATCACCTATTTCGTCATGGCGCCGGTTTGGGACAACATTAACCATGACGCCATCGCGCCTTACGAGGCGCACCAGATTACGAGTGCGCAGGCCATGGACCGCGCGTCGGCGCAAATCCGCGCGTTCATGCTCAAACAGACGCGGCCCAAGGACGTGGAGTTGTTTGTGGCCATGGCGAAGATGCAGCCGACGGCGCCGGATCAACTGCCGCTGCGCGTGGTGACGCCGGCGTTCATCATCAGCGAACTGCGCACGGCGTTCCAGATGGGCTTCCTGATATTTGTGCCTTTCATTCTGATAGACCTGGTGGTGGCGACGGTTCTCATGAGCATGGGCATGATGATGATGCCGCCCATGACGATTTCCCTGCCGCTGAAACTGCTGTTGTTCGTGCTCGTGGACGGATGGTCGCTCGTTGTCGAATCGCTCGTCCGGAGTTTTGGAATGTGAACTTATGACCACCGAATTCGCCATAGAACTGCTGAAGACGATGATTTTTCAGGCGCTGGCCATTGCCGCGCCCATTTTGCTCGCCGCCATGATTGTCGGCCTGGCGGTCAGCCTGTTTCAGGCCGTGACCACCATCAACGAACAAACCTTGACGTTCGTACCCAAGGCGCTGGCGGTCATCGGCATCTTGCTGCTCCTGCTGCCGTGGATCATGCGCTCACTCATCGAGTTCACCACCGCCGTCATCCAGAAAATGCCGCAGATGGTGCAATGAGCCGTGTCGTTGAAGTGTTAAAGGTGAAGCGTTGAAGCGGCTCGATTGTTGTCCGCTTTAACAGCTCAACGCTTCGACGCTTTAACGAAATGGAACTGGATTTTTACAACTGGCTGCTGATTTTTCTGCGCATCGGGGCATTCCTGATGGTCCTGCCGTTTTTCTCCGTGGTGAATTTTCCCGTCACGCTGCGCGTGGCGTTATCGGCGTTGGCCGCCCTGTTGCTGGCGCCAGTGCTGCCGCCCTTCCCACTCGCCCATTTGAGCTTTGTTCAATTGCTCGGCGTGATGCTTCAGGAACTGAGCGTTGGCCTGCTGCTGGGTTTCCTCTCGCGCATGGTGTTTTATGCCGTGGACCTTGCCGGCAATATCATTGCGACGCAAATGGGACTGAATCTCGCCGCGGTGTTCGATCCGGCCAGCAACCTGTCCGAACAGGCGCTCGGCACGATTCTGTTCTTCCTGGCATCGGTCGTGATGCTGACGCTTGATTTGCATCATTGGGTTCTGCTGGGTTTCGAACGGACGTATTCGGTGCTGCCGATCGGCGGCGCACACCTGAACAGCGCGCTGTTTGAAACGGTCGTTTCCCAGACCAGCGGCATCTTCACCGTGGCCATGCAAATCTCCGCGCCCGTGATCGCCGTTTCCTTTGTCATCACCCTCATCTTTGCGGTGTTGGGCCGCGCGGTGCCGCAGATGAATGTGTTCGCGGAAAGCTTTGGCATCCGCATCATCGGCGGATTGATTGTTTTTGGCTTCACGCTGCAACTGACGGCGCAATACGTGATTAATTATCTCAACCGGCTGCCAGATGATTTACTGGCCATCGCCCAAATGCTGGGAGGAGCGAGGTGAATAATTCCGCCGTCGTCCTGATCCTGGGTTCTCGTTCCAGTCATCAAGAAACTTCGAGGACGAGCACGAGGAGGATTTTATGAACGAACACGCCGGCGAGAAAACCGAACAACCGACGCCGCGCCGGTTGGAGGAAGCCATCAAGAGTGGCCAGATCGCCCGCAGCGCCGAGGTGCAGACCGTGCTGGTGCTGCTGGCGGCGCTCGCCGCCTTGGCCTTTGCCGGACAGGATATCTGGCAGCAACTGATCGGCACGATGGCGCTTACGCTTGGCCATTTGCACGATACTCCGTTAAGCATCAACTCGTTGCAAGGTAACGCCGTGTCCGGAACGCTCCTTCTGGTGAAATGTGTCGGCCCGGTGGTGCTGGCCACCATGCTGGGTGGTTTGCTGGCCGGTGCCATTCAAAATCGTTTTCAGACTGCGTCCGAGGTGCTCACACCGAATTGGGAACGAATCAATCCGGTGGCCGGTTTCCAGCGGATCTTCTCCGGCCGGATGGTCGTGCCCACAGCGATTGCCGTCACCAAATTCACATTCATCGTTGCGTTGACCTGGTCGGAGGTGAGGCGGATTTTGAATGACCCGATTTTCACCACGTCCGTCAGCACCGAGCGCCTCGGCGCGTTTGTGGCCCAGACCAGCCTGCGAATCATTCTCCGCGTTACGCTCGGCCTGATCCTCATTGCCGCCGCGGATTATGGCTATCAATGGTGGCGCACGCAGCGCGATTTGATGATGACGCGTCAGGAAGTGAAGGATGATTTGAAGAATTCCGAAGGGAATCCGCGCATCAAGGCGGCCCGCCGGCGCCGCCGCGCCATCAGCAAGGCCCGGGCGCTGGCCGAGGTGCCGAAGGCCGACGTGGTGGTCACCAACCCGACGCACATTGCCGTCGCTCTGCGTTACGACCGCAAAACCATGCGTGCGCCGAAGGTGGTGGCCAAGGGCGTCCGGCTGAACGCGCAGCGCATCCGCGAAATCGCGCAGCAATACCAGGTGCCGCTGATGGAGAACAAGCCGCTGGCGCGAATGCTGTTTAAACACGGGCGCGTCGGCAGCGAGATTCCGGCGCATCTTTACGCCGCCGTCGCGGAAGTCCTCGCCTGGGTCTATCGCATCAACCGTTACCGGTATTACGCGGAGCAGAACCAGGTTTGAATCAAAGCTGGCAAACTTCCTGCGAAACAGTTTCTGACAATCTATGGGCGCACTGAGTGATCGAATGCGAAAGCTGCTTCGTTACGGCGATTTGTGGCTGGTGGTCGCGTTGTTCGGCACGATTTTACTGCTGATTTTACCGATCGCACCGTTCATGCTCGACCTGCTGCTGACCATCAGCATCAGCCTGTCGCTGCTGACATTGCTGGTCATTCTTTACCTGCGCACCCCGGCAGAATTTACCGGGTTTCCCACGTTGCTCCTGTTCATCACGCTTTACCGGCTGGCGCTGAACGTCGCCTCGACTCGGCTCATTTTGCTCGACGGTTACGCCGGCCACATCATCCAGGCGTTCGGCAATTTCGTGGTGCGCGGCAATTACGTCGTCGGCATCGTCGTGTTCCTCATCCTGGTGCTCATCAATTTCATCGTCATCACCAAGGGCGCCGGGCGCATCGCGGAAGTGGCCGCGCGGTTCACCTTGGACGCTTTGCCGGGCAAACAGATGGCGATTGACGCCGAACTGAACGCTGGCCTCATCAACGAAGCCGAAGCGCGCGCGCGCCGCCACAAGCTGGAAGAGGAATCCGATTTCTACGGCGCGATGGACGGAGCGAGCAAGTTTGTGCGTGGCGACGCCATCGCCGCCATCCTCATCACCATCATCAATATCATTGGCGGATTTGCCATCGGGATCGTGCAAAAAGGCATGACGATGAGCGAGGCGCTGTCGCATTACACCATTCTGTCCATCGGTGATGGTCTGGTGTCGCAAGTGCCGGCGCTGGTCACTTCCACCGCCGCCGGCATTTTGATCACGCGCGCCACCTCCCGGAACGACCTGGGCCGCGAATTGGGACGGCAATTGTTGTTTTACCCGCGCGCCCTGACGATTCTGTCGGCGATGCTCACGGTGATGGCGCTTTTGCCCGGGCTGCCCATGCTGCCGTTTCTGACATTTGCCATCATCACCGGTCTGCTTTCCTATTCCATTCACAAAAATGGAGTGCCGGAATTGGCCGCCGCCACAGCCCCGAATGCTTTCGGGGGCGCGGCGACCGCGCGCGCAAAATCCGGCGAGGGCAGGGCGGCCGGCGCCGCCACCGCCGCCGAAGCGCGGGCAGCCGACAAGCTGGAGAACCTGCTGACGCTCGACACGCTGCAAATCGAGTTGGGCTACGGTCTCATCACGATGGCCGACGCGAACAAAGGCGGCGATTTGCTGGAGCGCGTGACCGGCGTGCGACGCAATTTCGCGCAGGAAATCGGCGTGCTGATTCCGCCGATCCGGCTGCGGGACAATCTCCAATTGGGCACAAACGAGTACCGCTTTTTGCTGAAGGGAAATTCCATCGCGCAAGGCCAGCTTATGCCGGGCCATTGGCTGGCCATGAACGCGACGAACAGCAAGACCATGCTCAAGGGCATCCCGACCGTTGAACCGGTCTTCCAACTGCCCGCGACCTGGGTCACGAGCAACGAGCGCAAATCCGCCGAGGTCGCCGGGTTCACGGTGGTGGACGCGCCTTCGGTGCTGGTGACGCATCTTTCGGAAACGGTCCGCCGCCATTGCCACGAAATCCTGACGCGCCAGGACGTGCAGGGACTGCTGGATCATCTCAAGCAAACCAATCCGGCGGTGGTCAATGAACTGGTGCCGTCGCAACTGAGCGTGGGCCAGATTCAGCGCATTTTGCAGAACCTGCTGGCCGAGGGCATTGCCATCCGCAATCTCGCCGGCATCCTGGAAAAGGTGGGCGATTATGCGACGGTCACGAAAAACCCGGATGAACTGTCCGAACACGCCCGCCGCGCGCTCGGTTCGCAATTGATCAAGCCGTTCCAGGCGCAAAACGGCGGGCTGCGGGCCATCACGATTGACCCCAAGCTGGAGCAACAACTCGCCCAGGGCGTCCGGCAATCGCCGACGGAGGTTGCGCTGGTGATTGAACCGAAGCTGGCGCGGCATGTGATTGAGACGCTTTCCAAATTTGTCCAGCAGATGCTCTCGGCCGGCCACCCGCCGGTGGTGTTGTGCGCGCCGCAGTTGCGGCTGGCTTTCCGGCGTTTCTTCGAAAACACGTTCAGCGATCTGGCCGTGCTCTCGTACGCGGAAATCCCCGCCCGCGTGCAGGTCCAGAACGCGGCGGTGATTCCGGGAATGGATGGCGGATGACCAGTGGCGAGAGACGTGTGACGAGAGACCGCGTCACTCGCACCCGTCACGCGTCGCACACTTATGAAGCTCGTTCCTTTCATCGCCGACAACGCCAACGCCGCGCTGGCGCAAATTCACGCGGAGCTTGGGCCGGACGCGATCGTTGTCAGCGTGCGGAAATTGCCCGCCAACGGCATTGCGCGCCTCTGGCAGCGCGCCCAAGACATCGAAGTGCTGGCCGGCGTGCCGGATGAAAAAGGTGACCCGTGGCGGGCGACGAGCGGCATGAAGACATCCGGCGACGAGGAAACCCAGTTACCCGTCACTCGTCGCTGGCGGAGCGTGGCATGGCTGGAATCACTCGGGTTGTTGCCGGAATTTGCCGATCGGCTGGAGCAGAAAGTTTGCGCCGCTCACGGCAACGGGCCGCCGCCGATGCCGATTGCCGAATGGACCGCCGTGCGCGACGTGCTGGCGGGATTTTGGCGTCCGGCGCGGCAAGTGATGGAGGAAACGCGGCGGCCGCACGTGTTTGTCGGTCCGGCCGGTTCGGGCAAGACGACGGTGCTTTGTAAATGGATGACCACGACGGCACTGCCCCGGAAGTTTTCGGGGGTGCGCGTGTTGCGGCTGGATGGCGAAGGCGCAAATACGTCCGAATTCCTGTCGCTGCACTGTGAAATGCTTGGGGTGCCGGTTTCGCGTGTTTGGACCAAGTCGGAGGAGGCTGCGGATTTATGTTTCGTGGACCTTCCGGGAGCGGAAATTCACGACGCTTCCGCCCTGACCGCCTTGCGTGTTCAGATGGCCACGCTCGCCGAGCCGCACGTGCATCTGGTGCTCAACGCCGCTTACGAGACGGCGGTCTTGTTCGAGCAATTCCGCATTTTTGCCGCCCTGGCGCCCGAAGACATCATTTTTACGCATTTGGACGAGGAACGGCATCGGGTCAAGCTGTGGAATTTCGTATTGGGCACAAATTGCTCGTTGAGCTTCCTGAGCGCCGGGCAAAAAATTCCCGGCGATTTTCAACGCGCGGAGCCGGCGTTGCTTTTCCCCCGCGAAATTCTCCGCTAAACGCCCGGTTTTCCGGTGGCCTGTCCTGCCGGAAACGCGCTGGCAACAGTTCTGCTAAACGTCATTCAACACGTATGAAGTCGTTTATGATCCTTGGGGCCATTGTGGGATTTCTCATTGGGACAAGCTTCAGCCTGATCGGCAACGATTCCTGGCCCACGGTTTTGTGGCATGCGGGTGGCGCCGCACTATTGGTCGCTCTGCTCGCGCGCTGGTGGAGCCGGGTGTGGCTGCAAAACCTGCAAGACGCCATCGAACAACGGCGCCGGGCGCGCTTTGTGCCAGCCACCAATCACAAACCTGCTTCAAAACCATGAGTACCTGCGCCTGCGACCTGCCCAAAACGACGCCGAAAGCCATGGGGACTCAATTGACCGCGCAGGAATTATGGCAGCGTTACCATCAGCGGGCCGACAGTTCCACGGAAAACGCGCTGGTCGAACAGTATCTGCCGCTGGTGGTTGCCGTGTTGGGCCGCCTGGCGATGACGCTGCCGGAGCATGTCAGTCATGAAGATCTTCACAGCGCCGGATTAGTGGGCTTGCTCCAGGCATTGCGCAATTTCAATCCCGCGTGCGGTTCGTCCTTCGAAACTTATGCGCGGGTGCGGATTCGCGGCGCGATGCTGGACGAATTGCGCCGGATGGACTGGGTTCCGCGCACCATTCACGAAAAGGCGCGCAAGATCCAGGACGTCATGTCGCAACTGGAACAAAAGTTGGGTCATTCGCCCACCGAAGCGCAGATGGCCAGGGCCCTCGGCGTGACCGTGGCGGAATACGCCGAGTTGCTGGATGAAATCCGGCCCGCGACCTTTGTTTGTCTGGACTCGGTCAGCGCCTCGGAGGAGGGCGACACGGACAGCCTTTACGAGGTCATCGCCGACACCCACGAGGAGAATCCCGTGGAGCGGGTTTCCCGGCGCGAGTTGAAGCAGGTGATTTTTGAGCGATTGAAGCATCTGCCGGAAATCCAGCGCCAAGTGCTGGCGTTGTATTACGTGGAAGACATGCGCTTGCACGAAATCGCCAAGATTTTCGGTGTTACTGAATCGCGTGTTTGCCAGATTCATTCCCAAGCCATTCTGTCCATTCGCGCCTATGTGCAACGGTACGAATCCGGCCTGGTCCACCCCGAGCGCCTTCGGGGCCGAAACGCATGATCATCGTCGTCGGCGTCATCACCGTTTTCCTGTGTATCTTCGGCGGCTTCATCTGGGGCGGCGGCCACCTGGCCGTGCTGCTGCATCTGAATGAGCTGCTGATCATCGGCGGCGGCGCGACCGGCGCGCTGATCGTCATGTCGCCGCGCAAGGTGCTCATGGACATTGCCCGGGGGCTGTTGGTGTGCCTGCGCGGCGCGCCCCACAACCGCGTGGCCTACGAGGACCTGCTGAAAGTCCTTTACGAATTATTTCAGCTGGGGCGGCGCAATGGCATGATCGCGCTGGAGGAACACGTCCTGGACCCCGGAAACAGCGCCATTTTCAAAAAATATCCCCGCTTTTCCGGCAACCCAAAGGCGGTGGAATTTCTGTGCGGCGGGTTGCGCCCCATCATTGACGGCAAAATCAAGCCGGACCAGTTGCGGCTGCTGCTGGACGCAGAGATCGAGCGGATGGAAACCGAACATCACGCGCCCGTCAACGTGCTGGTCAAGACGGCGGACGCCCTGCCGGGTTTCGGCATCGTGGCCGCCGTGCTGGGTATAGTCATTACCATGGCATCCATCGCCGGCCCGGTGGAGGAAATCGGCGTCGAAGTGGCTGCCGCGCTGGTCGGCACGTTCCTGGGCATTCTGCTTTCCTACGGCCTGGTCAGTCCCCTGGCGATGAACCTCGAATTCATCAGCGCCGCGGAACTGGATTACACGCGGTGCATCGCGTCGTGCGTGATCGGCTTTGCCAGCGGCATGGCGCCGGTTACGGCGGTGGAACTGGGCCGGCGCGGTTTGAGCAGCGAATTGCGCCCGAGCGCGGATGAAATGGAGCAGATGTTCAAGGCGCTCAAGACCCCCGCCAACACCGTTCCCGCATGAGCAAAAAAAAGGAAGGACATCATGGCGGCGCCTGGAAAGTTGCTTATGCCGACTTCACCACGGCCATGATGGCCTTGTTTTTATGCCTCTGGCTGGCGTCGCAGGACCAGAAGATCAAGGACGCGGTGGAGCGCGCTTTCCGCAATCCCTTTTCCTCCGTCACCAAGGAATCGGTCGGAATTATTCCCAACAAGGAGGCGTCCAGCACCTACAAGCAGGAGGGCCGCTTTACGTCCGTTTCCGCCGTGGAAATGGAGACCATGCGCCGGATCAGCGACGATCTTTCCAAACTGCTCAAGCAGCAGGACACCGAGCAGACCAGCGTGCAGATCGAAGTGACGTCCGACGGCCTGCGCATCAACATCTTCGACCGTTCCCAAAAACCCATTTTCAATCCCGACACCGCATTGTTCACGGACTACGGCGCGTGGGTGTTCAGCACACTGGCGTGGGAGATTTCGCGTTACTCGACGTTTCACATCGAACTCGAAGGTCACACCGCTTCGGAAGCCGGAAGCCAGAAGCCCCAAGTCAAAAGCCAGACCTCTGACCTCCGACTTCCGGGCTCCGACCTCTGGGATTTATCCACCGAACGGGCCAATGCCGCGCGGCGCAAGCTCATTCAAAGCGGCGTCGCCGAGGTCCAAATCTGCAAAGTATCCGGCTACGCGGACACGGTTCCCATGCCGGGTTATGCGCCGGATTCCGAGATCAACCGGCGTGTGACGGTGCTGGTCAAATTGAAGGAATCTGTGGATGCGCTCCCGGATAAACCGGAAACGATGGACACCACAACTCCACCCAACAATGTCCCCGATGACACCCCAAACGACTGAAGCTTTTGTGCCCCTGACGACCGCGCCGGCCACCGGCGAGCAGCGCGAGTTTCGCGCCACGATCATTTCACAAGCGGTGTCCCCCTCAACGTTTCAATCCCTGGACAAACAGGCGGCGGAAGCAATCGCGGCCGTGCCGGTTGCGGGAAAAAATCGCGAACCGCGCGTGACGGTGGAGCGCGAAGGGGATCGGGTGGTCAGCATTCGCATCCAATGTGCTTGCGGCAAGCTGATGGATCTGACTTGCGTGTATGAGGATGTTCCCAAACCGTCATGAATTATTGCCCGGCAAATTCTGCTGTCATTGCCGGAATCTTTTTCCAGGCGGTGCCTGAAAACAGCGCAAAACCGGCTGAATTTGCGCATGGCATATCCGCTGCTCAACCGTCCGCCGTATGGACGTAAGTCTTTACCAGGCTGCCGCCGCCATGAACGCCACCGAACGCTGGCAGGAGATGATTTCCGACAATCTCGCCGCCGGTTCTGTCCCGGGCGCGCGCAAAAGCGAGATTTCGTTTTCGGCGATCCAGGCCGGTCTGGCATCTGGAGCTGCGGGTTTGCGTGGTCCCGGCTACGTCATTCCAACCGCAACCACGGCGACGAATTTCCAGCAAGGCGAACTGCGTTCCAGCGGCAATCCAATGGATTTTGCGTTGGAAGGCCCGGGTTTCTTCACGGTCCAAATGCCAAACGGGCAGACGGCCTATACGCGCGACGGCGAATTCCAGCTTAATTCGCAGGACCAGCTCGTCACCAAGCAGGGCTATCTCGTGCTCGGCACCGCCGGCCCGATTCAATTTGATCCGAACAGTTCAGCCGCCGTTACAATTTCGGCCACCGGTGACGTCAGCCAGGGCGCGGACAAAAAAGGTACTCTTCAATTGACCGATTTTAACAATCCGAGCCTTTTGACCCCCCTTGGCGGAAGTTTATTCAGCGCCGACAGTCCCGCGTTGCAAAAAACTGTCGCCGCCACGACCCATGTGCGGCAGGGTTTTCTTGAAGGCGCCAATGGTTCGCCCACATCCCAGATGGGCTCATTGATCACCGCCATGCGGATGTTCGAGGCCAATCAGAAGGTGCTCCAGATGCAAAGCGACCGGATGAGCCGCGAAATCACTGATCTGGGCAACCCCACTTAGTTTATGATTTACGATTTACGATTTACGATTTGCAACCGGCCGGCAACCCCGGCCCCGAAAGCGTTCGGGGTTGCGGGTAAATCATCAATCATCATTCATCAACCATAATTATCAGCCATGCTTCGCGCCCTCTACTCCGCCGCCGCCGGGATGGCAGCCCAGCAGATGAACCTGGACGTCATCTCGAACAATCTGGCGAACGTCAACACCACCGGGTTCAAGGAGAGCAAGCTCGAATTCCAGGATTTGCTTTATCAGACAACACGCGCCGCCGGTTCCGAGCAAGGCGGCGGCAATGAGTTGCCTTCCAGCCTCCAGGTTGGCCAAGGCGCGATTCCCATTTCCACCGAGCGCGTCTTCACGCAAGGCGAACTTTCGCAAACTGGCGGCAATCTGGATATCGCCATCCAGGGCGACGGCTTTTTTGAAGTGCAAATGCCCGATGGTACTCTGGCCTACACCCGCGACGGCTCGTTCAAGACCGACTCGGAGGGCCGCATCGTCACCAGCGACGGTTATCCGGTGCAAGGCGGATTTCAACCGGTTCCCGCCGGCACCACCAACATCACCATTTCAGCCAGCGGCCAGGTGACCTATACCACCGCCACCGGCACGACCAATTCACAAATTCAATTGGTCCGTTTCAACAATCCCGGTGGACTCTCGGCGATGGGCCACAACCTCTACCAGGAAACCTCCGCGTCCGGCACACCCGAACTGGGCAATCCGGCGCAGAACGGTTTCGGCGAATTGCAGCAGGGTTATCTGGAATTGTCCAACGTCAGCGTCGTCGAGGAAATGGTCAACCTCATCCTTGCCCAGCGCGCCTATGAGGTGAATTCCAAGGCGGTGCAAGCCTCCGACGAGATGATGCAGCAAAGCAACAATTTGATCCGGTGATGAAATCGGCAGTCAAAAATGACCAATTCCCAAGCCCGAATGACTGAGGAATTCCCAATAACGAATGTCGAATGTCGAATGGAATTTCACCGAGCGACCGGCCATTCGTCACTCGGGTTTCGCCGTTCTTCTTTAGTCATTAGGATTTCGTCATCAGTCACTTTTGTTCTTTCACTTTTCACCTGCCTCAGTGGAGGGTTCGCCAATGGCCTCAACGCGGGCGAATCCTCCACACTTCAAATCGCCTCCGCTCTGCAACCGACGCAACCGGCGATGCGGCCTCTCACCGAATCCAATGCGCTCGAATTGCTCACCGCCACGCTCCAGCGCGATTATGTGAAGGACCAGGGCGAACTGGAATTGAATTTCACTCATCCCTGGACGGCGCCGACGCTGCCGGATGCGCCGCTGTCCCTGAAAATTTTGGAACTGCCCACCGCCGGCGTCACTCCGTCGTTCATCGTCCGATTTCAGATTTGCACGGCGAATCAAACACTTGGCACCTGGCAGGCGTCTGTGCAGGCGCATGTCTGGCGCAAGGTATGGGTGGCCCATTCCAATTTGCGGCGCGGCGATTCAATCGCTGGCGCGGATGTCGCGCGCGAACGCCGCGATATTCTCAACCTCCATGACGCGCTGGCGGTTTTTGCCGACGACGATTCGTCGCTCGAACTGGCCGAGTCTGTGCCGGCCGGCGTGCCATTGCTGGCGCGCATGATCCAGGCGCGGCCGGTCATTCACCGCGGGCAGACGGCCAACGCGCTGGTGCAGGACGGTGCGTTGAACATTACTCTGAAAGTCCAGGCGTTGGAAGACGGCGCGCCCGGCCAGATCATTCGCGCCCGAAATCCGGTTTCGCAACGCTATCTCTCCGGCCGTGTCCTGGATGCAAATACAATCCAGATCTTTTTATGAAAATCCAAAATCGTCCCTGCCTGAAAGTTCTCGTCATCGCGCTGTTGGCGCTGGTCGAATTTATCGCCGCGCCGCAATCGTTGTGGCGTCCTGACACGTCCAAAACCATGTTTGCTGACAAACGCGCAAGCGCCGTCGGCGACATCATCACCATTCTCATCGAGGAAAACAGCACCGCCAGCAAGAACAACGAAACCAAGACCGAGAAGAGTTCCAGCCTGTCCGCCGCCATTGCGTCGTTTCTTTATCCCCAAAGCGCCGGCGGCTTTCTGTCGTACAAAGGCCAGATGCCGGCCATGCAGTACAGTTCCGACCTCAAGCACGACGGCAGCGGCAGCATCAACAACTCGGAAGCGGTCGTCGCCAAAATCGCCGTGCGCATCAAAGACGTGCTGCCTAATAATAATTTCGTGGTGGAAGGCCGCCGCGAGACCTCGTTCAGCGGTGAACGCCAGACCATCATCCTGCAAGGAGTGGTCAGGTCGGAGGACATCCAGCCCGGCAACACCGTCTATAGCTACAACGTGGCCGATGCCACCATCCAGATGATCGGCAAAGGCACGGTCACCGACAGCCAGCGCAAGGGCTGGTTCACCCGTATTTGGGATTTCGTGAACCCATTCTGATCATGCCGCTCGTGCCACGACATTTGAAACCAAAACACCTGGACACCGCCAAACGTCGAGAGGCGAGGACCGAGGGCCGGGAGCCGAAATCTCACCCGTCGCTTCTGCCCCTGACTTCCCGGCTGTCGTACCCTTTGCGGCGTTGCCCCAGGCTCCTTTGCCTGCTTTCCGCCGTCGCCTTCACGTTTTCGACTTTTGCCGATGGCGTGCTCGTGCGCGATCTGGTGACGATTGCCGGCGCGCGGGACAATCAACTGGTCGGCTACGGCGTAGTGGTTGGCCTCGCCGGTGACGGGGACAAAGATCCGATTTACACCCAGCAAACCATGGCCAACCTGCTTCAGCGGTTTGGGGTCAACGTGCAGTCGCTCATGACGCAAATCTCAGCCAAGAACATCGCCGTGGTCATGGTCACCGCCGACATCCCGGCGTTTGCCAAGGCGGGCGAACGGATTGACGTGCAGGTCGCTTCGATGGGCGACGCCAAATCGCTCCAGGGCGGCGTGCTGTTACAAACGGCGTTGCTCGGCGCGGACAACAAGGTTTATGCCGTGGCGCAAGGTCCGGTGTCCGTGGGCGGCTTCACCGCGGGGCAGGGGGGGGGCGGCGGGGCGACCGTGACTAAAAACCATCCGACGGTCGCGCAAATCATCGGCGGCGCGATCGTGGAACAGGAAATTCCAACGACCATCGTCTGCGGCAACACGATTGAGCTTTTGTTGCGCGATCCGGATTTCACGTCCGCGGCACTCATGGCCGCCGCCATCAACAACGTTTTCACCAACAGCGCTCATGCCGTGGATGACACTTCTGTTCAAGTCCGCCTGCCCGCGGCGGCCCAGGGGCAGACGGTGAATTTCATCGCGCAACTGGAAAACATCGAGGTGACACCGGATGAGCCGGCCCGCATCATCCTGAACGAGCGCACCGGCACCATCGTCGCCACCGCAAGCATCCACATCTCCAGTTGCGCCGTGGCGTACGGCAACATCACGATCAACGTCGCCTCGACGCTCAGTGTGTCCCAGCCTAATCCGCTCAGTCAGGCCGGCCAAACGGTGGTCACGCCGCACATGACCACCGAGGTGACGGAAAATAAATCTGCCATTATTCCTTTACCGGAAATGCCGACGGTGGACCGGGTGGCGGCGGCGTTGAACGCGTTGGGCGTGACGCCGCGCGACATGATGGCCATTTTTCAGGCGATGAAACAGGCCGGAGCGTTGCGGGCCGAACTGATTATCCGGTGAAATGACTAATTCCTAAACCATAATGACGAGACAATTCCCAATGCCCAATGCCGAATGTCCAAGCGTGTCGTGGTGTTCAGCCAGCCATTCGTCATTCGAGCTTCGTCATCCTTTAGTGATTGGGATTTTGTCATCAGTCATTCCCCAACCCTTTTTCGCAAGCAACAGCGAGGTGTCCCGGTGAACGTCGCCACGGTCCAAGCCACAGCCACCGGCAATGCCGTGGACATTCGTCCCGAGGACCTGGCCGGCGACACGGCGCTGACCCAGCGGCAAAAGATCGCCGAGGCGAGCCGGCAGTTCGAAGCCATCCTCCTCCGGCAGGTCCTTTCCGAAACGCAGAAGACCGTCATTCCCTCGGAGTTTACGGATAATTCCACGGCCTCGAGTGTTTACCAGGACATGATTACCACGACGCTGGCGGACAGCATTTCCAAGTCCGGCAAGTTTGGCCTGGCCAAAATCTTTGAACGACAACTGTCGCCGACAACTCCCACGCCCAACAATGAATGAATTGCTTCCCAACCTGATTGAGACTTTGCGCGAAGAATTGAAGCAGTACGGCGAGATGCTCGCCTTGCTGGACCAGCAGCAGCACCTGGTGATGCGCCGCCAGACCGATGACCTGCTCCCAAACGTCGCCGCCATCAATGCCCAGGCCGACGTCATCACCGCCGCGCGGCGTGAGCGCGAACAGCGCCAGCGCGAGATGGCGCGCCAACTGAATTTGTCGGCGGCGGCCGGTTTTGCCACCATCACGCCGCTGTTGCCGCCCGAATACCAGCCGCTGGTGCAGGCGCTGGTGGAAGAAAACAACGAACTGCTGGGGCGCGTCCAGCAACGTGCGCGACAGAATCACCTCCTCTTGAGCCACGTGGTGGAACTCATGCAACGGCTCATCCATTCCCTGGTCCCCGGATCGAGCCCGGAAACCTACAATGAAATGGGCCGTCTTCCGGGCAACGGTCTTCCCCAAAAACCATTTTATCAGGCCATCGGCTGACCCATCCTATGCTCGGACTATTCGGCACTCTTGATCTGGCCGCCCGCTCATTGCAAACGCAGATGACCGGCGTGGAAGTGGCTGGTCAAAACCTCGCCAACATCAACACCACCGGCTATTCCCGCCAGCGCGTTGAGATTGAGACCAGTCCGGACATCACCAGTACCATCGGGCCGGAGGGCACCGGCGCAAACGCCGTCGCGATCCAGCAGGTGGTGAATTCACTCTTGAACAGCCAGATTCAAAGCCAGCAAAGCGTCAGCGGTTATTGGAACGCCCAGCAAAGTGCCCTGCAATCCGCGCAAACGGGCTTGGACGAGTTTCTCAACGGCACCGGCAGCAGTGACGGCACATCCGGGAGCAATTCCTCCTCCGACAGCACGACCAGCACCGGCTTGTCCGCGCAATTAAGCAGCTTGTTCAGCGCCTTTCAAAGCCTGGCCGCCTCGCCGACTTCATTGACAGCCCGGCAGGCGGTCGTTAACCAGGCGCAGGACCTCGCCTCTGTGTTCAACCAGGTGAACAGCCAGTTCAACAACCTGCGCGATTCGCTCAACACGTCCCTGAACAGCAACGTGAGTTCGGCGAACCAGTTGCTTTCAGACATCGCCAGTCTGAACCAGGAAATCTCCTCTGCGCAATTCAGCGGCGGCACGGCGAATGACCTGCTCGATGCCCGTGAGCAGGATTTGGAAAATCTGGCGCAGCTCACCAACTTTACGACCAGCGCCGGCGCCAATGGCGCGGTGGATGTGAGCATCGGCGGCCAGACTCTCGTCTCCGGCGATCAGGTGGAGGACACGCTCCAGACTTATGACGCGGGCGGCGGCCAGTTGCTGGTGCAGACCGCCACCGGCGGCGTGCCGCTGACGCTCACCGGCGGGTCCATTCAAGGCACGATTGACGCGCGTGACGGCACGCTGGCGAATTTGCAGACGGGAATCAACACGCTGGCTTCGACGTTCATCACACAGGTCAATTCGATTTACAGCGGCGGTTACAGTCTGACCGGCTCGACCGGCGCAAATTTTTTCACCGGCGCGGACGCCGGCGACATCGGCGTCAACATCGCGCTCGTGAACGATCCGTCTTTATTTCAAGCTTCCGGTTCGGCCACGGCGACCGGCGACAATTCGGTCGCGCTTCAGCTCGCGCAACTGGCCTCAACAACGCAGGCCGGTTTGAACAATGCGACCTTCGGCGACTCCTATAGCACGACGGTGACCGATCTCGGCAACGCGCTGCAAACCGCCAACACCCAGGTGACCAACCAAACCAGCGTGGTGAACATGCTCAACGCCCAGCGCGAATCCGTGAGCGGTGTGAACGTGGACGAGGAAATGACCACCCTGATGGGATTCCAGCGCGCCTACGAGGCGTCAGCCCAGTTGGTGACGACCATCAACACCATGATGGGTGACACGCTGGCCATGAAGACCACTTGATTTTATGCGCGTCGCGACCAATGCCTACACCGATTCGATGCTGAACCAGTTCAGCGTGCTGAAAAACCAGTTGAACACCTTGCAGAACCAGGCGTCCACCGGGTTGAGCGTGCAGGCGCCATCGGACAACCCGTCCGCGATGGAGGACACGCTGAACGATTTGTCGGCCCAGGCGGCGCAGACGCAATACAGCGCCAACATTTCCACCCTGCAAACGCGCGCCACCTCGGTTTACAACGTGATGGAATCGCTGCAAACGCTCACCAGCCGCGCCGAGGAAATTGCCACGGAAGCCGGCAGCGGGACCAACTCGCAATCGGACTTGAACAATTACGCCAACGAAGTTCAACAGTTGATCCAGCAGGCCGTGCAGTTGATGAACACGCAGGATCCTTCAACCGGGCAGTATCTTTTCGGCGGCACTGATTCCGCGCCAGCGCCTTACACTGTCACGACCGATGCCAGTGGGAACGTCACTGGCGTGACGTATCAGGGGAATTTCTCCGTCAACCAGGTGGGCATCGCCCCCGGCGTCACTATTTCGGTGGATGTGCCCGGTCAAAACACCGGAACCAGTGGCACGCGCGGTTTGATCACCGATGCGACTTCCGGCGCGGATTTGTTTAATCATCTCATTGCGCTCCAAAACGATTTGACCTCGGGCAATACCGGCGCCATTACGGGCACCGACGAAGCCAACCTCCAAAACGACAATAACAATCTGCTCTACCAGATCAGCAATAATGGCGCGATCCAAACCCGGCTCAACAACGCGGCCACCTTTGCCTCCAGCCAGTCGTCAACACTAAACCAGATGGTGACCAATTCCTCCGGGGCGGATCTGGTGCAAACCATGGTGCAGTTGAGCCAGGCCCAGACGGCCTATCAGGCGGCGCTCCAAAGCAGCGCCCAGATCATGTATCTTTCAATCCTGGATTTCATGCCCGCGTAAATCGTGGCTTCCGTCTCGTGTCAACGAATACCTTCTGCAAGGCAATTTTGTCCCGCCGACGAGCCGATTTTGCCGGGTCGTGTGCGCCCGCCGTCGCTATCCGTTGTTTTTTATCGTTTTTCTGCCGCTTTTTCGCGTCCCGGCAATTTTATCCGGCCGTGGCATACCCGGTGCTAAACGTCTGCTGATATGAAATGCGCCGAAATGATTGAATCGGAAACCCCGAAAGTCTCCGCGGTCGCGCAGGCAAACAACGAAGTGCGGTTGCCGATGGGCATCCTTGGATTTGAGCAAATCAAGGATTACGTCCTGCTGGTCAACCCGGAGGAGGAACCTTTTGCGTGGCTCCAGGTGAAGGCCAACGCCTCGCTCGCCTTCGTCGTCGTGGATCCTTTTCTCGTGATGCCAAATTATCAACCGGACATTCCTGAAGCAGACGTGGAGTTTCTCGGCCTCCGGAACACGAGTGACGCGCTGCTGCTGAATATCGTCACCATCCACGGCCCCCATCGGGCGACCATCAATTTGAAAGGCCCCATCGTCATCAACCGCCACACGCACATCGGCAAGCAAATCATCATCGCCAATGCGGTCGATTATTCAGTGCAACATCCGTTGCCTGTCGCCGGGAGCATCGAATGACACCTGTCTATGCTCATTCTCTCAAGAAAGTCCGGCGAAAGCATCGTGATTGACGGACGGATTCACGTCAAAATCGTGCGCGTGGAGGGCGACGTGGTGAAGGTCGGCATCGGAGCGCCGGTGGATGTGCCGGTGCATCGTCAGGAAGTTTATGACGAAATCCAGCGCAGCAACCGGCAGGCGCTGACCCGGCCCCGAAAGCTTTCGGGATTGCCAAAGTTGGCCGGGGGAACGACCAAAGCCCATCCGCTGGCCGGGCGGGCCACGAACACGGCCAAAAAAGTTGTTCTGCCAGGAAAATGATTTGTGCCCCGAAGGCGTTCGGGGCCTGGCTGTCCAGCGATTACATCGTCGGTCGCGCAAATACGGCGAGAGACCGCTGGCTCCTTCCCCGGGCGGGCCGCACTCCGGTCCGCCCGGTCATCCAATCGGATTGTGCAAACTAAACTGGAACATCCGGCTTTGAAGAAAATTTGTCCTGTTTGCGGCGAACCGGCGGAATTCGCCGTGGCCCGATGCGCCCACGATTATTTCGCTTGTCCGCGCTGCCGGACACTGTTCACTCCGCGCATTGACCCGGCGACGATCCGCACGGAAAACAATGGCCATTCCAGCCGACACGACCCCGCTTTTGATCTCGAACGCTTGCGCCGGCTGGAAAGCGCGCTGGGCCGGCCGGCCCTGGACCTGGTGGACTTCGGCTGCGGCGCGGGCGAATTCGTGGAATTGATGCGGCAAAAAGGTTTGCGCTGCACCGGCATTGACCAGCACACCAAAGTGCAACTTCGCGATCTGACGGCGGGTTCGCTGGACGGCGTCACCATGGTCGAGGTGATCGAACATCTTTATCAACCGCATGAAATCCTCCGCGGCTGCCATCGCGCTCTGCGGCCTGGCGGCGTTCTTTACCTTGAAAGCAGTTTTGTGGACGGCCAAACCCTGGCAGATTGGGCATATTTGGATCCCGCCATCGGGCATTGCACGCTGCATTCGAGCGATTCCATGAAGTTGCTGGCGGAGACTCACGGCTTCGATTGTAACCGGTTGAGCGCAAACGTTTATGTGCTGAAAAAGAACGGCGAACCAAAACCGCTGCCCGCGCACACGGACCGGTTTCATTATTTGCCCCAAAGCATGTTGCCGGTCCCGCCGGATGCCATTCCGTCTGCCGACTTCCTGGCCCGCACGGCGCAATCGCTGGCAAATTTCCTGGCCGGAATCGGCCCTTTTTACCTGCACCTGGGCGGCGCCGGTGACGCCCTGCTGTTGCTGGCGACGTTTCTGGATGAACATCCTGACGGGCAGGTCGTCAGCTTTCCCAACTCCATTCCCGCCGCCCGCAGTTTTTTTGAAGCGTTTCCGTCGCTCCGCCGCGTCTGGTTCCTGCCCAAAAACACAAACCCGAATCTGCATTTAATGCTGCGGATGATGATGCGGCATGTCCCGAACTGCCGGGGCACGGGCGTCACACCGGAAGTGGATTATTTCAAGGAATGGAATGCCCAGTTGGACATCTTCAAAAAATTTGCGGTCAAGCCCAGGCCCGAATGGGCGAAGCGTTTTCGTACCCATCCGCACCCGCGGCAGGTCGTGCTGGCGCCGCAAGGCAGCCTCCAGGGCATGTGCGGCTCCAAGCAGAACCTCATCCATCCGGATGTCTGGCCGGAACTGATTCGGTTCGTTCTGGATCGCGGTTTCCATCCCGTCATCCTCGGCACGCCGGACGAACGCAAACGCTATCCTGTCATCGCCTGCTGCGAGGACCGGCGCAGCCATTCCTTCCGCGAACAAATGGAATGGATCGCCAACAGCGCCGCACTCATCGGCGCGGATTCCTGGGCCAAAACCTTCTCCGCGCTGCTTGGCCTGCCCACCCTCGTCTTCGAGCCGCTCAAGGGCGCGGACTGGGCCGGTCGAAAAGACCCGTCTGATTTTGTATTTCTCGATCCTTGGAGTTGCGTCACCGTGGTCAACAATCTCGATGCCTGTCGCCATACCTTCGACCGCGCTTTCTCAGCCGACGCGCGCATGGGCTGCGCGCCGCAGTCATTCAAATTTGGGGACGGTGACACGCGGTCCCTCCCGGTTGCCGTTTCCTGGATCGGCTCATTCTTCGACCATGGCAGCCTGTCGCACGTGAACCGTCAATTGACCGCGGCGTTGGAGGCGTTGCCGGGAATTCGCCTTCAGCGCGTTGCTGAGGGCGTGGCGAAGCGGGGTTTTGAAAAACTGCCCGGCGGAATTTCCCCAGAACCGTTGTCGGACACGGTTGTGACCGTTCGTCATGCCTGGCCGCCCGAATGGAAGCGGCCGGCCAGAGGCAAACTGGTGGTCATCCAACCGTGGGAATTCGGCGCGTTGCCGGAGCAATGGGTGAAGGCGGCCGCGAACGTGGACGAATTCTGGGTGCCATCCGAATACGTCCGGCGCGTGTACATCGAGTCTGGCGTGCCGGCCGGGAAAGTATTGGTGGTGCCAAACGGCGTGGACCTGGAAAAATTCCATCCCCGGACTGTGCCGATGAAGTTGGCCACGCAGAAGAAATTCAAATTCCTGTTCGTCGGCGGAACCATCTTCCGCAAAGGCCCGGACCTGCTGCTTAAATCTTACCTCGAAAATTTTACAGCAGCGGACGACGTCTGTCTGGTCATCAAGGATTTTGGCGGCCGGAACGTCTATGCCGGCCAGACGCTGGAGGCAAAAATCCGCGCCGCGCAGTCGCTGCCCAACGCGCCCGAGATTTTTTACTTGAACGACGAACTGCCGCCGGATGCGCTGCCCGGCCTCTACACCGCGTGTGATTGCCTGGTGCTGCCCTATCGCGGCGAAGGTTTCGGACTGCCCGTCCTGGAAGCGATGGCTTGCGGCTTGCCAGTCATTGTCACCGCCGGCGGCGCGACGGATGATTTTGTGCGCGACGAATTTGCCTGGCGCGTTCCGGCCCGGCGGATGATTTTCGGAAGCGAAATCAGCGGCATGAAACTCCCCGTCCCCGGCTGGCTGCTCAAGCCGGACGCCGCCGCGCTCGGCCGATTCTTGCGCGACGCTTCGGCCAATCCTGGCGAAACGCGCCGGCGCGGACAACTCGCCGCGCAACATGCCAAACAATTTTCGTGGCAAAATGCCGCGGTGATCGCCGCGCAACGGCTCCGCGAACTTGGTTCGAAAGGCTTGGAATTTCCCGATTCAAAACGGCCAACAGCCGAACCGCCTAAAGGCGGAACTCCAGACGTTAAAGTCAAAATCATCCTGCCACCCTGCGCCTTGGCCGGCTATTTGGGTGAGGCGCGGGAATTATTCCGCCAGAAAAAATTCCGGGCCGCGTGGGAATCCGCGTTGACGGCGCGAACGAAGCGCCCTTTCCACCCGGAGGTTTTTTTGATATTCGCAGAAATTGCGCAGGCCGTCGGTGACGGCCAGTCGGCCCGGCTTTGTGCTGAACACGCGCGTCGGATCGCGCCGCGCTGGAAACCGGCCAAAAAATTTCTGAATCAACGCCTCAAAGGCGGCGCGCGTCCGGAATGGCTGCAATTGCCGGAGGGAGTTCAAAGTTCAAAGTCCGAGCTTCAAAGTCTTTCGGTCTGTCTGATCGTCAAGAACGAGGAAAAATTTCTCGGCCAATGCCTGAAATCCGTCCGCGGGGTGGCGTCGCAAATTGTCGTCGTGGATACGGGCTCGACCGACCGCACGGTGGAGATTGCCCGGGAACACGGCGCGGAGATTTATTCATTTGCCTGGAACGACGATTTCAGCGCCGCGCGCAACGCCGCGCTGGAGCATGCCGCCAGCGATTGGATTCTGATGCTGGACGCGGACGAGGAATTGTCCGCCGATGGCCGCGAAAAAATAAAGACGGCGATGAACAATGCCGCCGTGATGGCGTGGCGTCTGCCGATTGTGGAGATGGGTCGCGAGGCCGAGGGCTGTTCGTTTGTGCCGCGGTTGTTCCGCAACGCGCCGGGCTTGTTCTATGTCGGACGTGTTCATGAGCAGATCTTTACCAGCGTCGAAGTCCGCCGCGCCGAATGGGGTTTGGAAAACCGGCTCGGGGAGGCGGTGCTGATCCATCATGGATATGCCCCCGAACTGATGCGCGATCGCAACAAGATTGAGCGCAATCTCCGTCTGCTCGAGCGCGCCATCGCCGAATTGCCGGACGAACCGCACCTGCTGATGAACTATGGCCTGGAGCTGGCGCGGTCGGGGCGCGGTGCCGACGCGCTCGGACATTATCGGAACGCTTTTGACATTTTGTCTTCGAAACCGGCCGCGGAAATCGTCCCGGAACTGCGCGAAACGCTGCTCATGCAACTGGTCACGCGCCTGGCGGCGGCGAAACGATTCGACGAGATCGAGCGCGTGCTCACGTCGCCGCTGGCAAAGATGAACGGCGGACTGACGGCGTCCCTGCATTTTTCGCTTGGCCTGGCGCACATTGAACTGAGGCGGTTCAGCGAAGCCGCCGATCAAATGCGCCGGTGCCTCGCGAAACGCCGGCTGCCGTGTCTCACGCCCATCAACCAGGAAATCACCGGCGCGGCGCCGCATCATTGTCTGGCATTATGCCTGGCGAAATCCGGCGACGCGGTCGGCGCCGAAAAGGCATTTCAGGAGGGCTTGCACGAAGCCGGTCCGGGCCATCCGTTGCGGCTGGATTACGCCCGGTTCCTGGCCGAACAAAACCGTCCAGTGGATGCGTTGCAACGATTGCACGAAATCGTGGCGGCCAATGCCCGGCAGGTCGAAGCCTGGCAACTGGGCGGCCAGGTCGCCTTGAGCCGGACGGAATTTCTGGAGTTCGCCCGCGATTGGACACACGAGGCAATGCATCATGCGCCGGACGATTTGATGGTAATGGCGCAACGGGCCGAGGCATTGATGTTGAGCGGTGAGACGGCCGCGGGGGCGGGACTTTGGGAAACTGTCTGGAACAAAAGCCCCCGTCCGGCGGCCTTGGCCGCTTTGATTCTTTGCGAAACCGCGGAATCGCCGACGACCCACGCGCCGGAGAGCGGCGACGAAGCCGCCACGAGCCGCGCTTTCATTGCGTGGTACCGGAAATTGATCGCCGCACGAACCGCTGAAACGGTTGTTCGAATAAACGCGGCGACTGACACATTGTCGCGCGCCCTGCCGAGTGCCGCAAAAATTCTCCAGGCCGCGATCGCCGAAGCGAACCGCACTAATTCCGTCTGCGCCTGATTTGGAGGGCATGCGCCGCGTAAAATCCCGCGAAGTTGCGGTCGTGCCAGCCGCGCGGCAAACCTCGACTGAATCAGCAGTAGACCGCCAGGCACTGTGTAATTGGCTGAATCCGGTTGTGGTTGAGGACTTTCTCGATGAACGTTGCGTTCAAGCGCTGGCCCTCCGGCACGAGCAACAGGCCGCTGTGAGTGTAAATGTCCTGGGCCAGGATCATGCCCGGCCGCAGGTCCGCCAAGGCGACCTGCCGTTCCTTGCGCGGCATCACTGCCGTAACTTGCGCCTCCAAAAAGGCACGAACCGCTGTCGGATCAAACGCCGAACCGGAATCCATGGCCACTTTTTCTGTCGCGTCCGCCTCCGTCAGCCCACATGAAACAAAGGCTACGGCCACGGCAAGCAAGCGTGCCAACCAGGGGATGTCGTCTCCGGCAAGCCGGTCGGGGTAACCTTTTCCGTCAAATCGTTCGTGATGGGCGCGGATCATTTCGCCGACGCGATTCAAATCGCTGCCGAAGGCGGCGAGTTCCTGGCCCAGAATGGGATGTTGTTCAATGAGCGCCTTTTCGGCGGTGTCGAGCGAAAGGGGATCCTGCTGCCAGCGGCGGATGATGTTCCGCGGCACGCCGACGAGTCCGATGTCGTGCAACAGCGCGCTGATTTCGAGCACGCGACGGTCTTCGTCGTTGAGGTGAAGCGTCTGGGTGATGGATTTGCAAACCTGGCAGACGCACCGGGCCTGATTGCCGAGCGACGGATAGTACGTCTGCATGACATGAACACACAGTTCCATCGAACGCATGAAATTGCGTTCGAGCGCCGCATTCACATCGCCCAACTGCGTGTTTTGGCGGGCTACGAGCTGGACCTGCTGTTCGAGCGAGCGATTTAGTTCCACCAATTGCCCGTTCATTGACTGCGTGGTCGCCTGGAGGCGGGCGTTCTGGCACATCAATTCGTATCTTTGTACCCCGTTTTTGATGGTGGCAAGGAATTCCTCGTGCAGCCACGGTTTGGCAATAAAACGGAAAATCTCGCCACGGTTGATGGCCTCAATGGCCGTATCGAGTTTGACCACGCCCGTAATTAATATGCGCGTGGTGTGCGGCTGAATTTGCCGCACCCGCGAAAGCAACTCCAGACCGGTCATTTGAGGCATAAGCTGGTCGGAGATGACGATAGAAAATGGCCGTTTCTTCAATTCGTCCAGCGCCATAAGCGGGTCGGTGCAGCCGACGGCGTCGTAATGGGCGCACCGCAGCGTCTCCGTCAAGGTGGTCATGACCGATTCGTCGTCGTCCACCACCAGAATCGGGTCGGTCGCATCCGGATTTTTCATTATGGCGGCCAAGGCTGGGAAAACAAACTCACCGGCGAACCGCCGAGCCATACGATTGCTGGATTTGTTCCAGGTTCCGGCCGGCCTGGGCAAGTTGCCCGAGTTTCAGGCGCGCTGCTTCGCGAAGACCGTTGAGCAAAGTCTGGTTGCGCCGTTCCAGTCCGATCAATTCGCGGATCACGGCATTCAGCGCCCTTTCTCTGACGGCGCGCTCACGATCGGATTTCGGCCACTCGTTCCGGGCGGCCGGGGTGAGGCGGGAAATGCGACCCTGCAAATCCTGGAGGGCCTTTTGGCAGGCGGCCACCAGCGTCCAATTGCGTCCGGTGATGGATTCGCCTTCGATCTCCGCCAGATGGCGCCATTCCCGGTAGGCTTCGGCGAGCTGGCGTTCGGCGCTCATAAGACGTGAGGTTACACCGTGGCCAGGGCCGCAGGCTGGCTGGCAAACTGGCCGGAGGGTGTTTGATTGTTTAACATCGCTGCCCAGGCCTCGCGCAATACGGTAAGATGACGAATCACCTCTTCGATGCCATCCCGCGTCTTTCGCAAATTGCTTTCTAGCAGGCGCCGTTCAAAATAACCGTAAAGCCGGCGCATCGTGCGGGCAAATTCGCCGCCCTGTTCCATATTCAGCGCACCATTCAATCCGGCAATGATTTCCCGTGCCCGTTGCAGATTGTTGTGAATCGTCATATTCACCTGGGCGGGGTCCGCCATTGAAAAGCCGGACAAGGCGACTTCAAGCGCGTGCAAACCGCCATCGAAGAGCATTAATATGATTTGCCCCGGCGGCGCCGTGAGCATGGTCACTTGGCGGTAGGAATTCCAGGGATTGGTCTTGCGCATGGGAACAACGCGGGAACGGCATTACTGGCCGCCTTGAGAATCTTTGACGTGAATTCCCAAAAGAGCCGCGATCCGGTCCAGAACGTCGTCAGGCGGATAATTTCCGCTGCGTACGAGCGATTGTCCCCGGGCCACCTGTTCAGTCCGGACCAGGGGAATTTGATTCAACTGGCCCTTCAGCAAAGCCGACGAGGCAAATGAGGTCGAATCCGTTGCCACCGGGGTGGCGCTTTGGCCCGAAAGCTTTTGGGGCTGGCTGGATTCCGGCTGCGAAACCGGGCGGGGATTAAACTCAATTTTCATGGCGCTCGTTTTTCATTGGCAGCCCCGAAAGCTTCCGGAGCTGTCCACTTTTGAGATCGGCAGATGGGGCAGAAACTTTAGGCATTTCTTGACGGTAAGGCAGCGTGTTCACCACGCTGACCAGGGTCGCCTGGCCGAATTGCCGCGGTGAGTTTGCTCCAAGCCACCCGGGCGACGCCTGAACCGTTTCCAGACCGAACCAATCGAGTCCAACCCCGAAGGCCTTCGGAGCCGGCGGCGGCTTTGGGGCGTTGAACACGTCGTCCACCGACCAAAGAGCTCGCCGCGCGTGCGCGTCCACCAACTTCATTCGCCAGCCGATTTCCAGCGGCGGATAGGTGCGGTAAACCGTCAACTGGCAAAACAGCACCGCGTCGCAACCATACGCCGCTTGCAGCGATTCGAAGAAATCCGCCGGCAGAATTTCGGCGCCGGTCCACGCGATCCGGCCGGTTAGACGGCGCAACGTCCCCGGATCAGCCGGAATCACTTCAAACTTTTCGGTCTTAGCCAGTTCCGCCAGGAGAGTCGGTTGCAAGGCCGTGCAACCTTCGGGCAAATCGGAAAACGACGAATCACAAGCCAGCGGCAACACAAGCACCCGTTTCAAGTCCGCCGGCAGGACCGGCGAACCCCAATATACATTATCCGCCTCGAACCCGCCGGCATGAACCGTCAACGCGGCGCCCAACATCAACCAGCCGAATTTTGAAACCAAACCGGCTTGGGGACCGGGCCTGGGCTGAATAATGTCTGCGGTTGGGATCATAAATGGATCGCTAGAGCGTTCCGTTGGTGACTTGCTCCGATAAATAGGTCAACTCCTGGTTGGCCTGCGACTGCGCCTGCTCCATGGCCTGAAACTCCGATGTCCACAAGTTGGTGTCCGAAGTGATCTTGGCCTCCAGATTGTTTATCTGGGTGGTGATGTCGTTGGACTCCTGGGTCAGGGTGGCCTGCTCGTTGGTCAGCTCCCCGTTCGAGCCGGTGAGGTCAGTAATGTAATTGTTCAGCCGAGTCGCGACGCCGTTGGTCGCGTCGGAAAAAAATGATTGAACGGCGCTAAGATTGCTGGCCAGCGCGCTGTCGAGCGTGGTCGAATCGCTCAGAGTGAGAGTGTTGTCCTGGCCGTCGGTTTGGATTCCCAGGTCGCCTAGGGTGTTGATGGCCGAACCGGTTGATCCCGATCCCGCCGTAAAGCTTAACGAACGAAGGCTGGAGGCAATATCGTTGGCGGTCTGATCGCCGGTCAAAGGTCCGGGCGTAACGGTGCCGTCCGAACCGGTGGAAACAATTTGCTGACTGCTGATGTAGTTCTGCACCGCGTTGTAATCGGTGATGAACTGCTGAATGGCGGAGCTGATGGCGCTGGTGTCGCTGCTGACCGTCGCGGTAATGGTTCCCGTCGAAAGCGCGGTGACGGAGAGACCCTGAATTCCGGAGCTGGTTTGCGTAATTGTGTTTGACTCGCTAACGAGGGTTTGGGTGCCGTTGTTGAGCGTGTAGTTCAGGTTCTTGCCACTGACCAAGGTGCCGCTGGCAAGCCCGGTGGCCGCCACAAAATTTCCTGTCACATCCTGAATTGAAATGCCCACGTCGCCGGTTGTATTGTTCATCAATACAAAGCGATTGTTCACCGCATCGTAGGAAGCCGTGACGCCGGCCGCGGAACTGTTGATTCGGGCGAGCACATTTTGGATGCTGTCGGTGCTGGCATTATAGTTGATGGTCACGCCATTGATGGTGAAGGCGCCGTTGCCGCTGCCGCCGTCAGAAATCGGGGTGGCCAAATCGGAATTGGTCATGTCCACCGTGGTGTTCACCCGGCCCAGGGCGGAGGCGCTGGTCACCGAACTGGCGCTGGTGCCGTATAACTGGGCGACCTGAAGAAAATTGCTGGTGTCCGCCGCGCTGCCCAGGACGATCGGACTGCCGTCGCTGCTGGTCAGGGTTATTTCATCCGTGCTGGAATTGTAGGAGGCCGTCACCTCGTTGTTCGTCGCGGAGGCGATGTTGTTGAAAACATCCTGCAACGTGTCGGTGGTGGAGATGGTCACTTGCGCTCCATCCACCGTGAAGGTGCCGGCGGTCACCGGCGTGGAGAATCCGGCCGTCCCGATGGTCACGTCCGTGGGATTGCCATCAGCAACCAACCCTTGGCTGACATTACTGGCACCGTTGAGTTGGGCGGCGGTGGCCAATTGAGTAATGTTGAAAATGAAACTGCCGGTGGTGGCGCCCGAAGCTGCACTGGCCGTGGCCACGGTCGAATCGGAGCTTTGCGCCGTCGTGCTTTCGTATAGCGTTGAGTCTTGCAGGGTCTGCAAATCCGTCTGCAATGTGGCGAGGTCGTTTTCGATGGTGGTCAACGCGCTGTTCTGGGCGTTTAACGTTGTTTGTTGGTTCTTCCACTGGGTTTCCGGCGCGCGCTCGGCGTTGGCCAGCGCCTGAACCGTGGTTTGCCAGTCCATACCCGAAGCCAGACCCGACACGGCCAGGCTCGAAGCCGGGCTGGTGTTGGTGCTGTTGGTTGAACTAGCGTAACTGGTCAGGGCGCCGGAAGACAAAAGTCCCGCCAAACTGGAATTGGTGATCGAACTGGTCGTTGACATGTTTTTGTTATTTACGGTGCATT